>Ga0209463_1000225_pt1 | contig 52572 bp, 47 predicted proteins | sample AgamicMgSfrz_FD_187169 | JGI IMG/M metagenome (GOLD analysis project Ga0209463, IMG submission 187169) | Agave microbial communities from Guanajuato, Mexico - Mg.Sf.rz (SPAdes) (version 2) | ecosystem: Host-associated > Plants > Phyllosphere > Phylloplane/Leaf | place: Guanajuato, Mexico...
GAGTTTAAGGTAACAGAGGAGCGATCTCTGAGCCCGTGCAGTGCAGAAAAAAGAGTTTAAGGTAACAGAGGAGCGATTTCTGAGCCCGTGCAGTGCAGAAAAAAGAGTTTAAGGTAACAGAGAAGCGATTTCTGAGACCGTGCAGTGCAGAAAAAAGAGTTTAAGGTAACAGAGGAGCGATCTCTGAGCCCGTGCAGTGCAGAAAAAAGAGTTTAAGGTAACAGAGGAGCGATCTCTGAGTCCGTGCAGTGCAGAAAAAAGAGTTTAAGGTAACAGAGAAGCGATTTCTAAGCCCGTGCAAGGAAGAAAAAACCACTTAAGGTAACAGATGAGACCTCCCTAAAATTCCTAAATCGAACAACCCCCAACTATATTAACTTTTCATATCAAGCAACATACATAACCGTCTTTATTTTCCATTCAGCAAAATAAAGAGAACGATAAGAATTAGAACCATATATTAATATAGTATGATATTATATAGTGTAATGAATTGAAACACCGTATTACGGAAAGACGTCCATCATTTGATTTTGGGTATTTAAGGGGAGAAAAATCCATGAAATATAAAAGTGTTTTTGATATTATTGGTCCGGTTATGATTGGTCCGTCCAGTTCCCATACAGCAGGTGCTGCGAGAATTGGAAGAGTCGCACGGAATCTTTTTGAAAGAGAGCCAAAATGGGTAAATATTCATTTTTATGGTTCCTTTGCTGAAACTTATAAGGGGCATGGGACGGATGTGGCAATTATTGGAGGAATTCTTGATTTTGATACATTTGATGAACGAATTAAAGCTTCCTTAGAAATAGCGGAACAGCATGGAATCCAAGTTAAATTCCATATAGAAGAAGCGATACCAGAGCATCCAAACACTGCTAAAATCCACTTAGGAGACGAAAAAGGTGAAATGGAGCTAGTCGGTATTTCTATTGGTGGTGGAAAAATTGAAATCACAGAACTTAATGGGTTTAAATTAAAGCTTTCTGGTCATCATCCTGCGATATTGGTTGTTCATAATGATCGATTCGGGGCTATTGCTAAAGTTGCGAATGTATTGGCTAAATATGAAATAAATATCGGTCATATGGAAGTAAGCCGTAAAGAAAAAGGGAAATTGGCTTTAATGACAATTGAGGTCGATCAAAATATAGAAGAAGCGATTTTAAAAGAGCTTGAGCAGTTAGATTCGATTGAAAAAGTAACTACAATCGTGGAATAAAGGGAGGGGTAAATATGTTCCGTAATGTAGCAGAATTGGTAGAAATGGCAACAACTAGAAATTTACCAATTTCCGAAATTATGATTGAGCAAGAAATGAACGTAACAGGAAGAACAAGAGCAGAAATACTTGCACAGATGGAAACAAATTTGCAGGTGATGGAACAAGCGGTGGAAAGAGGGTTGAATGGAGTAGTATCCCATTCCGGATTGACTGGTGGAGATGCCGTCTTGCTTCAAGAATATATTAAAAAAGGTCAATTTCTTTCAGGAGAAATTATTTTAGACGCAGTTAGTAAAGCAGTTGCAACGAATGAAGTAAATGCAGCAATGGGAATGATTTGCGCGACACCAACAGCAGGATCGGCAGGTGTTGTTCCTGGTACGCTTTTTGCTGTGAAAAATAAACTGAATCCAACAAGAGAACAGATGATTGCGTTCCTTTTTAATTCAGGTGCATTTGGGTTTGTGGTTGCAAATAACGCATCAATCTCTGGTGCTGCTGGCGGATGCCAAGCGGAAGTTGGCTCGGCTGCTGGGATGGCTGCAGCTGCGATTGTAGAAATGGCAGGAGGAACACCTGAACAATCAGCGCACGCTATGGCAATTACACTAAAGAATATGCTAGGTCTTGTTTGTGATCCAGTTGCTGGTTTAGTCGAAGTTCCATGTGTAAAACGAAACGCCATGGGAGCAGCGAATGCAATGATTGCTGCAGATATGGCGCTTGCAGGCATAAAAAGTCGTATTCCTTGTGATGAAGTAATTGATAGTATGTATCGAATTGGTCAGGCAATGCCTACGGCGCTTAAAGAAACAGCACGGGGAGGGTTGGCAGCAACACCAACTGGTCGGAGACTGGAAGCTGAAATCTTTGGTAGTGAAGCTGCCGCTAACAAGTGAATGAAACATTACAACTATCCGTCGATCACATAAAAGGCGTTGGAGCAGAAACAAAAAAACAATTAGAAGAAATGAACATATACAAAATAAATGATTTGCTAGAATATTTTCCTTATCGCTATGAGGATTATCGTCTGAAAAACCTCGAAGAAATAAAGCATGAAGAAAAAGTGACGGTAGAAGGGAAGGTTCATAGCGAACCATCCCTTATTTTTTATGGAAGAAAGAAATCTAGATTAACGATAAAGCTATTAGTAGAACAATACTTAATTACGGTTGTATTTTTTAATCAGCCTTATTTAAAAAGTAAATTAGCTGTGCAAGAATTAATTACCGTAACAGGAAAATGGGATCAGCATCGCCAAACAATTACGGCGAATCATTTGCAAATTGGCAGTAACCAAAAGGGGCATTTATTTGAACCAGTGTATGCGGTAAAGGGCAACATTACGGTCAAAAATTTACGTAAATATATTTCGTCCGCATTAAGTCAATATGGAGAGTTAATAGAAGAAAACTTTCCGTCTTCTATGCTAACAAAATATCGATTGCTGCCACGGAAGGAAGCACTGCAAATTATTCATTTTCCTGAAAAGAGAGAGGATCTTACCCAAGCAAGAAGACGATTTGTATATGAGGAATTCCTCTTGTTTCAACTGAAAATGAGTGCGTTAAGAAAATACGAAAGAGAGCATTCCGGTGGGAAAAGTCAGCAGTATTCCCTTGAGAAGCTAACAGCCTTTATAGAAACTCTTCCTTTTCCTTTGACAAATGCTCAAAAAAGAGTGGTTAATGAAATCTTGACGGATATGAAAACAGAGGTCCGAATGAACCGGTTGCTGCAAGGGGATGTGGGATCTGGAAAAACAATTGTTGCTGCTATAGTTTTATATGCTTCTATCCTTTCTGGTCACCAAGGTGCATTAATGGCGCCGACAGAAATTCTTGCAGAGCAACATGCGGATTCTCTCCACAGTATCTTTTCAAAATTTGGGGTTGCTTGCGGGTTATTAACAAGCTCTGTTAAAGGAAAAAAACGAAAAGAATTGCTGGCCCAATTAAAAGAAGGAAAAATCGATATTTTAATAGGCACACATGCACTGATTCAAGACGATGTGGAATTTAAATCGCTAGGATTAGTCATTACCGATGAGCAGCATCGCTTTGGAGTTGAGCAAAGAAGAGTATTAAGGGAAAAGGGAGAAAATCCAGACGTTCTGTTTATGACAGCAACCCCAATTCCAAGAACGCTCGCCATTACTGTCTTTGGCGAAATGGATGTTAGTATCATTGACGAAATGCCAGCAGGACGAAAAAATATTGAAACATATTGGGTAAAGCACGATATGTTAACAAGGATCCTTCAATTTATGGAAAAAGAACTCCATCAAGGAAGACAAGCCTATGTTATTTGTCCATTAATCGAAGAATCGGAAAAGCTGGATGTTCAAAATGCAATGGATGTCCATGCGATGTTATCTACCTTTTTTCACGGAAGATACAAGGTTGGCCTGATGCACGGAAAACTCCATGCAGATGAGAAGGACAATATGATGAAACAGTTTAGTCAAAATGATATTCAAGTTCTAGTAAGTACAACAGTTGTCGAAGTTGGCGTAAACGTTCCAAATGCGACGTTTATGCTTGTGTATGATGCAGAACGATTCGGATTATCACAGCTCCATCAACTTAGAGGAAGAGTCGGGCGAGGTGACGCTCAATCTTATTGCGTCCTAATCGCAGACCCAAAAACAGATGTTGGAAAAGAAAGAATGAAGATCATGACCGAAACAAGCGACGGATTCGTCCTAAGTGAGAAAGATCTAGAGTTAAGAGGACCAGGAGACTTTTTCGGAAAAAAACAAAGCGGTCTACCCGAATTTAAAATGGGCGATATGATCCACGACTACCGCATCTTAGAAACGGCAAGAAACGATGCAACCATTCTAATCGAATCAGCCGCATTTTGGCAAAATGACGACTACAAAGCCCTAAGAGATACGCTAAAGGAAACAGGTGTCCTAAACGGAGAAAAACTAGACTAATCGCGACTATATTTCCCAGTAAATAACAAGTTGATTGATAGCCTTCAATTTTTCTCGATGCTAAACAAGGAAATATGAGTTTAAACACTGTGCAGGTAATTGTGAGGCTATTAAAAAACACTTTTTTTCGAATGAAATTAAGAGCAAGTATATTTGAAGATTGGTTTTCTGAGGAGTCCGCTCACCCTATAGAAAGCGAGCGGACCCCTCAGAAAACAATTCACACCTAAGTTTAAAACGGGACTACTATCAATCATTAATAGCTAGCAGTTGGAACAAAACTTCGGCTTGCATTCCAACTATATAAATTATATACTACTATTAGTACCTAGTCTTAATAGTGCGGTGGTGTTAAATAAATGAAGAGAACTAAACGGGAACGTCAACAGTTTTTAGTGGAGACAATTAAAGAGACTCCTTTTATTACAGACGAGGAATTGGCGGAAAAATTCTCTGTTAGTGTACAGACAATAAGACTAGATCGGTTAGAACTATCAATTCCAGAGCTTAGAGAGCGAATTAAAAACGTCGCAAAACAATCACTTGAAGACGAAGTGAAAGCATTGCCTATCGAAGAAGTTATTGGGGAAATAATCGATATGGAATTAGATAATTCAGCTATATCTATCTTTGAAGTAAAACAAGAACATGTCTTTAAACGAAATGGAATTGCAAGGGGACATCATCTCTTTGCCCAAGCGAATTCCCTTGCGGTAGCCTTAATCAACGACGAACTTGCACTAACAGCAAAAGCCAATATTCACTTTACTAGATCGGTTAAATTAGGTGAACGTATTATTGCAAAAGCAAAAGTTATTCATATAGATAGTATAACCGGCAGAACAACGGTAGAAGTTAATAGTTATGTGAACACGGAATTAGTTTTTAAAGGTGAATTTGATATGTACCGTGCCAAAAGATAAAGGAGTAATCAGTATGATGAAAATTGCCATTGATGCAATGGGTGGAGACAATGCCCCAAAAGAAATAGTTATTGGTGCCCAAAAAGCAGTAGAAGCTTTTTCAGATTTAGAAATACTTCTCGTTGGAGACGAAAAACAGATTCAATCTTTCCTAACTACGAAAGAACGAATTAATATTTTACATACAGAAGAGCAAATTTTAGCAACAGATGAACCAGTAAGAGCAGTACGCAGAAAAAAAACAGCTAGTATGGTCCTTGGTGCAACAGAAGTAAAAGAGGCTAGAGCAGATGCGTTTATCTCTGCGGGAAATACAGGTGCTTTAATGGCAACTGGATTGTTTGTAGTTGGGAGAATGGAGGGAATTGACCGTCCAGCATTAGCCCCAACTTTACCGACAATTGGAGGAGAAGGTTTTCTTCTACTTGATGTTGGCGCAAATGTGGATGCCAAGCCAGAAAACTTAGTTCAGTATGCAATGATGGGAAGTATTTATTCCGAAAAGGTTAGAGGAGTTGCTAAACCAAGAGTTGGATTATTGAACATTGGGACAGAAGAGAAAAAGGGTAATGAATTAACAAAAAAAACCTTTGAACTTCTCCAAAATACCGATATTCATTTTATAGGAAATGTGGAAGCACGTGATTTGCTTGACGGAGTATGTGATGTTGCTGTGACAGATGGGTTTACAGGCAATATGATTTTAAAAACGGTTGAAGGAACAGCGATGTCTATGTTTAAAATGATTAAAGCTGAGTTAATGAGCAGCTTTACTTCCAAAATAGCTGCTGCAGTCCTAAAGCCAAATTTAAAACAAATTAAAAATAAATTGGATTATTCAGAGTATGGCGGAGCAGCCTTATTTGGCTTAAATGCACCTGTTATTAAAGCACACGGTTCATCTGATAGTCAGGCGATATTTAGCGCAATTAGACAAACAAGAGAGTTTGTGCAATCAGGTGTGGTCGCTCAAATAAAAGATGCAATGGAGAAAAATGAGGAATAAAGACAGAAACGGCAAATTCAACTCTAATGGGAAGAAAAGGAGAGTAAAAACAAATGGGTAAAATTGCTTTTGTTTTTCCTGGACAAGGCTCACAAGTAGTCGGAATGGGAAAAGATTTATTTGAACAATTTGAACCGGCAGCGAATTTATTCAAAAAAGCTGATCAAAAATTAAACTTTTCTCTAACAGATTTAATTTTTGAAGGACCAAAGGAAGAACTTACACTTACACATAATACACAACCAGCCTTACTGACAACGAGTATCGCCATTTTAGAACATTTTAAGCAATTTGATATCCAGCCAGATTATGTGGCAGGACATAGCTTAGGTGAGTATTCTGCGTTAGTAGCAGCAGGCGTGTTATCTTTTGAAGATGGTGTTTATGCAGTTCGTAAGCGTGGAGAATACATGCAAGAAGCTGTCCCAGCAGGTGAAGGAGCGATGGCAGCTGTGCTCGGGCTAGATCGAGAGCAATTGACTGCCGTGACAGTTGAGGTCTCTAATGCAGGTAATTCCGTCCAGCTAGCGAATCTTAATTGTCCTGGGCAAATTGTTATCTCAGGTACAACGAAGGGCGTAGAATTAGCGGGAGAAAAAGCAAAGGAAGCAGGCGCAAAGCGTGCAATCCCTCTTGAAGTAAGTGGTCCTTTCCATTCAGAACTAATGAAGCCAGCTGCAGAGAAATTTGCTTCTGTATTGGATGACTTAGACTTAGTAGATGCAAAAATCCCTGTCATTGCTAATGTTTCAGCAGCTCCAATCCAGAATCAGGAAGATATTAAAACGAAGCTAGTAGAACAATTATATTCATCCGTTCTTTGGGAAGATTCCGTTCGAAATATGCTTGATTTAGGGGTAGATACTTTTATTGAAATTGGACCTGGTAAAGTTCTTTCTGGTTTAATTAAGAAAATTGATCGAAAAGCGAAAGTGTATGCTGTAAATGATATGGAAACAAGTACCAAAGTTGCAGAAGAGTTAAAGGGGGATTTGTAAGTGAAGTTAGCTGGTAAAGTTGCTGTTGTTACTGGAGCATCTCGAGGAATTGGTAAATCGATCGCGCTTGAGATAGCGAAGCAAGGTGCAGACGTTGTTGTTAACTATGCTGGTAGTGTAGATCGTGCTAATGAAGTAGTAAAGGAAATCGAAGCTCTAGGCAGAAAAGCAATTAGTATTCAATGCGATGTATCCGACAGCGATTCTGTAAATGCGATGATGAAAGAAGCGTTAGAAGCGTTTGGCAATATTGATATTTTAGTTAATAATGCTGGGATTACAAGGGACAATCTGTTAATGCGTATGAAGGATTCAGAGTGGGATGACGTTATAAATACAAATTTAAAAGGTGTATTCCTTTGCACGAAAGCTGTAACAAGACCGATGATGAAGCAAAGAAAAGGAAGAATTATTAATATTACTTCCATCGTTGGTGTGACAGGAAATCCTGGACAAGCTAATTATGTTGCGGCAAAAGCAGGTGTGATTGGTTTTACGAAAACGACGGCGAAAGAACTTGCACAACGAAATATTACAGTAAATGCAATCGCTCCTGGATTTATTACAACAGATATGACGGATAAACTGACAGAAGAAGTAAAAAATAGCATGCTTACGCAAATTCCTCTAGGCCAATTTGGCAGACCTGAAGACATTGCCAATGCCGTTGTCTTTTTAGCTTCGGATGAGAGCAGTTATATTACGGGACAAACATTGCATATTGATGGTGGAATGTATATGTAATGGTTCCTTTATTAAAAGGAAAGAGTGCGAATAGTAAGAGAACAAACATTAGATAAAGTTCTCATTTATTATTTTGTTAAAATACTCTATAATGCATTTGAGGGGAGGTGAAATAAATGGCAGATGTATTAGAGCGTGTAACAAAAATCGTTGTAGATCGTCTTGGAGTGGAAGAATCTGAGGTTACTTTAGAAGCTTCTTTCAAAGATGATTTAGGCGCTGACTCTCTTGACGTAGTTGAACTTGTTATGGAATTAGAAGATGAGTTCGATATGGAAATTTCTGACGACGATGCTGAAAAAATTTCTACAGTTGGTGATGCTGTGAATTACATAAGTAATCGCTAGTCATTGTTTAAAAGCTCCGTTATCCACGGGGCTTTTAATTTTGTATGTGAGCGATTATTTAGGTGAAAACTATTACTGTAGAAAAAGTTACTATATTGATTGGGAAAAGGCAGAAGAATAGATGACAATCTCTGTTTGTTTGATGTATACTAATAACTAAATGCCTATAATAAATAGGGATTTAGTTATGGGTGATGAACGGAAGATCGTCGTCGTTCAAAGGGATATTAAATACGGCGCTTAAAAAGCGCAATAAATGGATAGAAATAGTTTTTCTTATGTGAAGTGGGGTTATCCCCCTAGTGGTAGCCCAATTTCTGTAATAGAAAAGGCTTGGAGAGAAAAAACTTTCCAAGTTTCTTTGCGTTTTTTATTTTTTTTACTTAAACTTGAAATGAATTGTAAACTTAGTGCTAAGGTGGAGGCAAAATGCGAGGCAATCGAAAAGACAAAAGAACTGTTCGACCAAATGAGAAAAAAATGAAGGAACTTCAAGATAAATTAGGGATTCAATTTACGAATGAAAAACTATTGAAGCAGGCTTTTACCCATTCATCATATGTGAATGAGCATCGAAGAAAACCACACGAAGATAATGAAAGATTAGAATTTCTTGGTGATGCCGTTTTAGAATTAACGGTTTCTAAATTTCTTTTTAATAAATTTCCAATGATGAGTGAAGGGGAACTAACCAAATTGCGAGCAGCAATCGTTTGTGAGCCATCCCTTGTTTCCTTTGCCAATGAACTTTCCTTTGGCATATATGTGCTCTTAGGAAAGGGAGAGGAAATGACTGGAGGAAGAACAAGACCCGCGTTGCTTGCTGATGTATTCGAAGCGTTTATTGGTGCTCTTTATTTAGATCAAGGATTAGATTCAGTGGTAGCATTTTTAGAGGAAGTTATTTTTCCAAAAATAAATAACGGTGCTTTTTCTCATGTGATGGATTTTAAAAGTCAACTACAAGAATATGTACAAAGAGATGCTGTTGGAACAATTGAGTATAAAATACTACTTGAAAAAGGACCAGCACATAATAGAGAGTTTATTTCACAAGTCTTTTTAAATGATCGAGAACTTGGAACTGGAATGGGACGTTCTAAGAAAGAAGCAGAGCAACAGGCTGCGCAAAAATCATTATTAATGTTAAAGGCGGATAGTGAAAAATAAATGCTTAAAAAAGCAAACAAAGAAAAACAACTAGAGGAAAACAAGGAAGAATCGGGGTGAGGGTATGTTCTTAAAACGGTTAGATATCATCGGTTTTAAGTCATTTGCAGATCGAATTTCTGTCGATTTTGTGCCAGGTGTAACGGCAGTCGTTGGCCCAAATGGAAGTGGGAAAAGTAATATAACCGATGCGATTCGCTGGGTGCTTGGAGAACAATCTGCAAAATCCTTGCGTGGAAGTAAGATGGAGGATGTTATTTTTTCAGGAAGTGACTCCAGGAAAGCAGTCAACTTTGCTGAAGTAACGTTGACTTTAGAAAATGAAGATCATTTCCTTCCATTGGATTTCCATGAAGTAAGTGTTACAAGGCGTGTTTATCGTTCAGGAGAAAGTGAGTTTCTAATCAATAAGCAATCTTGTCGTCTTAAGGATATTGTTGACTTATTTATGGATTCAGGATTGGGACGAGAGGCTTTTTCGATCATCAGTCAGGGGAAAGTCGAGGAAATTTTAAATAGTAAGGCAGAAGATCGCAGGTCCATCTTTGAAGAGGCAGCAGGCGTGCTGAAATATAAGACGCGAAAGAAAAAAGCAGAAGGAAAGCTTGTGGAAACACAAGATAATCTTAATCGTGTAAACGATATATTACATGAATTAGAAAGTCAGGTGGAACCATTAAAGATTCAAAGCTCGATGGCAAAGGAATATCTACATCATCGAGAAAATCTTGAATCGATCGAAGTTGCCCTAATGGTTCATGATATTGAAGAAGCGCACGCGCGATTTGAAGCAATTTCGAAGCAACTTGAAGCTTATAAACAAGAGGAGCTAAAGCTATCATCTTTGCTGCAAAGTAAAGAAGCAAAGATGGAAGAAGTAAAAAATGAAGTAGCTGCTCTAGATGAATCTATCGATGATCTCCAACAAGTTCTTCTTTTAGTCAGTGAAGAATTAGAAAAACTAGAAGGTCGAAAAGAAGTATTAAAAGAACGAAAAAAGAATGCAACACAAAATCGTGATCAACTTGAAAAAAGCAAAGTGGAATTGCAAGAAAGAGTAGCAGCCCTTCTTTCGCAAAAAGAAACACAACAAAAGCTTGTTTATGAATTACAAGCAGAGTCAAAAGAGATTGAAGAAACATTAAAAGTTAATGAGAAAAATCTTGCCCTTTTTAACGAGAATTTAGAAGAAAAAATCGAAATGTTAAAAAGTGACTATATCGATATTGTCAGTAGCCAAGCAGCCTCCAAAAATGAATTGAATTCTGTTATCCAGCAGTTAGAGAATCAAGAAAAAAGAACGTCTCAGCTTGATGAGGAAAATGCTAATTTTACAGATGAACGTATCCGCATTCAGGAGAAAAAGACTGGGATTACGGAAAAACTAAAGGAGCTTTCTGACATACTTGAGAAATGGTCTACTATATGGAATGAAAAGCGAACCCATTTTCAAGGAATAGAAGCAAAAGTTCAACAGGTGGAGAAAGCTCTTTATCAATCCTACCAGTATGCACAGCAGGCAAAGTCTCGGAAAGAAATGCTCGAAGAATTGGAAGATGACTATTCTGGATTTTTCCAAGGGGTAAAAGAAGTGCTGAAAGCAAGAGGTAAGTCTTTGCATGGTATTCGAGGCGCAGTCGCGGAATTAATGCATGTTCCAAAGGAATACAGTGTTAGCTTGGAAATTGCTTTAGGTGGATCGATGCAGCACATAGTGGTGGAAACAGAACAAAATGGTCGCGAAGCAATTGCATTTTTAAAGAAGAATGGTTTTGGACGAGCTACGTTTTTACCCATGAATGTTATTAAAGGAAAAATGCTTGCTGATTCTCAACTACGGTTAATTCAAGGGCATCCTGCATTTATTGGTATAGCTGCGGATTTAATTAACTATGATAGTCAATATAGTGAAATTATGCGTAGTTTATTAGGTAATGTTGTCATTACTAAGGACTTAAAGGGTGCTAATGAAATGGCGAAAATCCTTCAGTATCGTTCTCGTTTTGTGACGTTAGAAGGAGAAATTGTTAACCCTGGTGGTTCGATGACTGGTGGAGCAATTAAGCAGAAGCAAGCATCCATTATTACACGAAAAGGTGAATTGGAAGAGCTTAAGAAAAAGATTTTTGAAATGGATAAAACGTCTCTGAAGCTTGAAGAGCAGCTGAAAAAAGGCAAAGCAGCTTTGCAAACGGAAGAGTCATCGATTGAAGAAGCACGCTTAAAAGTAGAGGATCTTCGTTTCCAAATTCAAACATGGAAAGACGATTTAAAAGAGGTTGAATTCGAAGAAAGAGCAATGAATGATAAATTGTCTCTATATGACCGCAACAAGGCTGATTCTCACCAAGAACAAGAGCTTCTCCAAAAGAGACGTACTGATTTGCAACAAAAGCTTGAACAGCAAAATAAAAAGCTGTCTGAATTAGATAAAGAGATTGCTTTGCTTACGGAGCAGAAAAATAAACAAACTGTTTCCAAGGAATCTGTAGTAAATGTTATCAGCGATTTACGAATTCAATCTGCAGCTAAAAAAGAACAGCTTCGACATGAAAAGGATAAGCTAGCAACCATCATTCAAGAACATGAAACGACAGAAGAAAAGTGGGAGCTTGTAAAGGAAGACCTTCGTTTGCTTTCTTCTGAAATGAGTAATTCTCATTCTGGAGAAGCGACATTAGAAGAAGCTGCCGAGCAGAAACAGCAGGAAAAGCAAGAAACCATCCAGTTGATTTCTTTACGCAGAGAGGAAAGATTGCAGAAGCAAATGCAATTAGAAGAGCTTGAACTGGAAACGAAGGAGCAACGTAGACTTCATCGAGGAATCGTTCAAGCTTTAAAGGATGAAGAAGTAAAATTAAACCGTGTGGATGTAGAATTAGATACACGATTAACTAATTTGCGTGAGGAATACTTATTGACGTATGAAGGAGCGAAACTAGATTATCCTTTAACACTAGAAGTAGATGAAGCACGTAAAAAGGTGAAACTAATTAAATTAGCAATGGAAGAACTAGGAACAGTCAATCTTGGTGCCATTGAGGAATATGAACGAATTTCTGAAAGATACGAGTTTCTTCTAGAGCAAAAAACAGATTTAGAAGAAGCGAAGGATACCCTTTACCAAGTAATCGATGAAATGGATGAGGAAATGAAAAATCGATTTGAGCAAACTTTTGAAGGAATAAAAGCTCATTTTGAAACAGTTTTTCAAAGCTTATTTGGCGGAGGTAGTGCCGATTTAGTATTAACGAATCCAGAAGATCTTTTAAACACAGGAGTAGAGATTGTTGCCCAACCACCAGGGAAAAAACTGCAGAATTTAAGTTTATTATCTGGTGGGGAAAGAGCGCTAACAGCAATTGCTCTATTATTCTCTATTCTGAAAGTAAGACCTGTTCCGTTCTGTATTTTGGATGAGGTTGAAGCAGCATTGGATGAAGCAAACGTATTTCGTTTTAGCTCCTATTTAAAACGCTATAGCCATGAGACTCAGTTTATTGTTATTACCCACCGTAAAGGAACAATGGAAGAAGCAGATGTGCTTTATGGGGTAACAATGCAAGAATCTGGTGTTTCAAAGCTAGTTTCGGTTCGTCTAAGTGAAACCAATGAATTAGTTGCAAATGGATAAGTCTTTAAGCTATGAGCTACAAGTGATCTAAAATATTAAGGCCCCGTTTTCTGAGGCTTACTGCTTTCTACGAAGGTTAGGCAGTAGGTCTTGGAAGATTTTATTGCCCGCTCTCTGGGCAATACTATTAAAACCTTAGCTCTTTTACATAACCAGTATTTTTGAAATGGAAGAAGGGATATTAATGAGTTTTTTTAAAAAGTTAAAAGAAAAAATGTCTCAACAGACGAATACGGTAACCGAGAAGTTTAAAGAAGGTCTGACGAAAACAAGAAATAATTTTTCAGAGAAAGTGAATGATCTCGTTTCTCGCTACCGAAAAGTGGATGAAGATTTCTTTGAAGAGTTAGAAGAAATCTTAATTGGGGCAGATGTTGGCTTTGAAACAGTAATGGAGTTAATTGATGAGTTAAAAAAAGAAGTGAAAAGAAAAAACATTCAAGATCCAAAAGAAGTACAAGATGTAATTTCCGAGAAATTGGTTGCTATTTATCAGAATGGTGAAGAAGAATCTTCTACGATTAATATGCAAGCAGAAGGGTTAACAGTCATTCTCTTTGTAGGCGTAAATGGAGTAGGAAAAACAACGACAATAGGTAAGCTTGCTCATAAGTATAAAGAAGAAGGTAAAAAAGTGTTACTTGCTGCAGGAGATACGTTCCGTGCTGGAGCAATCGAACAATTGGAAGTCTGGGGAGATCGGGTTGGAGTAGATGTCATTAAACATACAGAAGGATCTGATCCAGCAGCTGTTATGTTTGATGCCGTTCAAGCTGCTAAATCTCGCCAAGCTGATATCCTTTTATGTGATACGGCTGGAAGACTGCAGAATAAAGTTAATTTAATGAAGGAATTAGAAAAAGTTAAACGAGTGATTGAACGAGAGGTTCCAGGTGCTCCTCATGAAGTTTTACTTGTACTAGATGCAACGACTGGACAAAATGCATTAGTGCAAGCAAAAACATTTAAAGAAACAACAAACGTAAGTGGAATTGTTCTAACGAAATTAGACGGGACTGCTAAAGGTGGAATTGTTCTTGCGATTCGTAACGAACTACATATTCCAGTTAAGTTTGTCGGATTAGGGGAAAAAATGGATGATCTTCAAGGATTCGATCCAGAAAAATATGTATATGGTTTATTTTCTAACTTAGTGGAGCAAAGCGAAGAATAAAAGAAAATGGAAGTCGGATGTCGTAAAGGAAACTTTACGACATCTTTTTTTTTTGTAATTTATTGTTAAACTATTGCGAAGACGTTATAAAAATAAGGATAAGTAGAATACTAAAAAATAACATTATCTATTTATTTCGGAGGGAAGATGTTTGATTATTCAATGCGTTGTATTACTTATTCTTATTGGAGGCATTGTGTTAACAGTTAAAGGACATCTTGTTCAGCATGATGCCTATGCTCGACTTGGCGATTCTTTGCCTGCTAAAAAATACGAGGAAGCAGAATTAGAAAGTTTACTCACTATAGAAGAAGAAAATCTTTTCCTAAGTAGTTTAACAGGTATGCGAATGAAAATAATTGGCGCACTTTTAATAGCAATACCAGCTAGCGTTCTTATATTATTTCACTTAAATTAGGAGATTGATGTGGTATTGGCTGATAAATAAAAAGTTTGGCTGAAAAGAAGGAGAATTTGGCTGATATATTAAAATTTTAACTGATAAGACTGCTGATAAATGAAATATAAATTAGTCTTTCCTAACAAAATATTAAAACGAACAACTTTATAATCCATACTAATCATCAAAACTTCTGTAAGCTCACCTAAACAGGAGTTTTTTAGTTTTACACGTAAAAAAATAGTTGCTAACACATAAAACATTTCCAACATTCCCCTCGTCTAATAAAATATAGAAACTTATAATGGAATTACCAAAATATATATGTATAAAAAGTACACAATGTTGTAAAATTACATTATGAAATTTTTTCTAATTTACTGTAGGGGGGAAACCGTTAACAGACGTCTATTAAATAGAATAAAAAATAAGGCTGTTTTCTAAAAGATTATTTTTTTTCAATAGGAGAAAGAGAAAAGAATTAGTTGGAAAATGGAGCAGCCGGAATACACGCAGACTCCTGTGAGCCCCACGGGAAGCGAAGTGTATTCCGGCTGCGGGTAATAGCAACAAACTTTACGAAAACAGCCAAAAATAAAAAATGGGGGAAACCGAGTTTGCGAAATGTAAAAAAAGTCATAATCATATGTTTTATTTTATTTTTGGCCACTACGTTTATTGTAAAAGAAGCAAATGCAGCAACATCTACAGCCGAAATAAAAATTACAACAGAAGCTGGATTAGCTGGAAAAGTAATGGATGGAAAGGGATTTTTATTAAAGGTTACCATTGAAAATAGTGGTAAAGACTTCAAAGGTGATTTATTAGTTCCTTATTCTCCGAGCTATGAAGTGGGAGGACAAACATTAGTGTCTGTAGATATTCCGGCGAATAGTAAGAAGACCTATATGGTCACAATGCCAGGGATTTCTTCTGATTCTAACTATGCTAATAATAAAATGAAATTATATAGCGGGAGTTGGAAGAAGGGGGACGAGGTAACTTTTGCTGGAGTAAAAGAGGTGAGAGTTAATTTTATTTCTCAACAAACCTTAGGTATTCTAACTGATCAATATGATAAATTTAAAGATTTAAGAAAGTTTTCAAGTAATTCAATTTATACAACAGAACTTTTAAAAGAAGATTTACCAGATCAAGCGTTAGCTCTTGAAACAGTGAGTTATTTACTCGTTGATCAGTTTTCGCTTACAGAATTAACAGATGCACAGCAACAAGCGATTAAAAATTGGATTGAAAATGGAGGTATTTTAATCACTGGTGCCTCAACAAATGGTAAGCAGGCATACGGCAATTTAGAAACATTCATGCCGTTAGCACTTGGTGATCAAGAAATGATTTCCTTGGAGGCAATTGATTCAAAAAGCAAACAACAAGAGAAAATAAATGGTTTTCAATCTTCGCTAACAGATGGTGCTAAAGCAATTGTTTTACATAATGACCAGCCTATTATTGCTAAAAAGACACTTGGTGGAGGAAAAGTAATGCAAACTTCCTTTTCACTAAGTGATCCGGCTTTTCTTAGCTGGCAAGGATTCAATAGTTGGATGGAAAAAATACTATTAGCAGAGAATACGCAACATTCCGCTAATAATCAGTATAGTAATAGTCCAATCAGTAATCTTTATTATAACTTTGTAGAATCAAATGAGTATTTTAAAAATTCTACTATATCAACAAGTATCTTATTAATTATTTTGGCAGGATATTTGCTCGTTATTGTGCCGATTTTATATTTTATGTTAAAAAAGATCGACAAACGTGAGCATGCTTGGTGGATTATTCCGTGTCTATCTATTCTTTTATCAATTGGAGTGTTCTTTACAGGTGCAAAGGATAAAATAAAAAATCCACAATTCAATGAAATGGGCATCTATCAATATAACGATAACTATTTATCTGGATATCAAGCAACTACGCTTTTATCGAATAAATCAGGTGATTTTACGTTAACGTATGACAAGAATGCGTATACACCAATTCCTTATTTAGGATATGGAGAATTGCAAGTAAAGGCCATTACAAGTGAAAAAATAAAAAAGAATGAAATTATTTTTCCAGAAGTAGAGTATTGGTCTAGTCGTACTATGTTCGGCAAATCCAGTATGCCGGTAGAAGGCGGATTTAGTCATGAATTTGACACAACAGAGAAAGAAGTATCTGGGACGATAACCAATCATTATCCATATGACTTTGCGAGAGTATTTATATGGTCTGGGACGGAAAAAATCGAATTAGGCTCCCTAGCTGCTGGAGAAACAAAAAACGTTAAGGCTACCCATAAACATAAGTATTTTTCCAGACCAATTGATACAAATCAAGGCTATTATCTTTATGATTATAATGGCAAAGATTTAAATGAGTATAGGGAATTAGCTGCGTCAAGTATGGTGTTAAATACGGATTACTTTAAGAATGTGTCAACTGGAGATCCGTTGTTAATTGGAATTACGAATGAGGATATTGTCAAGGTTGGATTAACAAGTGGAAAGGTAACGAAGAATAGCACCAACTTAATTATGGAGCCTATTACAATAGCAAATAATTTTCCTGGTCCGTTTACCTTAAATGAAGGGAACATGGAACAGAAATTAACGGTAATCGAGGGGGCTATCTATAATGAGAACTTCCAATATAATGATATTTCCTTAGAAGATGGGAAGTATCTATATACGCTTGGAATTCCTAAATCTTATGAAGAAAGCTCCATTGCTTTGGATTCTTTAACCGTACAACCAATGGGAAATATGGGTGTGAAATATAGTATTTATAATAAACGCACGGATGATTATGAAGAAGTGAAAAGTCTTTTTAAAGTGGAGAAAGAAAAAATTGGCGATTATGTTGATAAAAATAGAAAAATCACTATTAAGGTGGATAAAGCAACGAATGGAGATCCATATATGCAACTGCCATCTGTTAAGGTAAAAGGAGAGATAAAAGAATGATAGAAATTAAAGGTCTTTCCAAAAAGTATGGAAAGTTTACAGCACTACAGCCATTAGATCTTCAAATCGATGCTGGGTGTGTGTTTGGGTTTGTTGGGCAAAACGGAGCGGGTAAATCAACGACATTCTCTATTCTTGCTACTCTATTAGCACCGACATCGGGTACAGCAACCATTAATGGAGCAGATATCATAAAGCAACCGAAAGAGGTAAGAAAACAATTAGGGTATATGCCTGATTTCTTTGGTGTTTATGATCAATTAAAAGCAGAAGAATATTTAGATTTCTATGGTGCTAGTTATGGTATCCCAGCAGCACAAAGAGAAAAATTAATCCCTCAGCTATTAGAGCTAGTTAATCTTTCGCATAAGCGAAAAGATTATGTAGATTTATTGTCGCGAGGGATGAAACAAAGACTATGCCTTGCGAGGAGTTTAATCCATGATCCTGCTGTCCTAATTCTCGATGAACCAGCATCTGGTTTAGATCCACGTGCGAGAATTGAAATGCGTGAGATTTTAAAAGAATTAAAGAATATGGGAAAAACAATTCTTATCTCTTCCCATATTTTACCTGAGTTAGCTGGAATGTGTGATGTCATTGGAATTTTGGATCAAGGGAAATTAGTGGCACAAGGAACTGTATCAGCTATTCAACAGCAATTACAAAGTGAAAAAATTATTAGTGTAAAAACATTTGATGTGCAAAAAACGATTGCATTTTTCGAAGAAAATCCACGAATTACAAAAATAGAAGTTTTAGAAGAAGGAAAAGCCATTCAGTTCCTCTTTAAAGGTGGAGATGAGGAACAGCAAGCTTTATTAAAAACAGCGATTCAAAAAGAGATTCCAATTATTAGTTTCTCAGAAATGGAGAGCAATTTAGAGGATGTCTTTATGGAGATCACAAAGGAGGTTGAATTCTCTTGAAAGCTTATTTCATGAACCCCGTATTAAATAAAGAGCTAAAACTGCGCTTTCGTTCAGGGAAAACGTTTGTCGGGATCCTGTTTTATCTGCTTGCACTCACCTTGCTGATGGTTGCTTTAATGTATGTGCTGAGAACATCAAGTCCAAGTGGATTTTTTAAGCCGCAAGAAAGTAGATTGATGTTTATGTTTTTGGCATTTTTTCAATTAGGATTAGTTTTATTTATTACTCCAGGACTGACAGGTGGAGTTATTAGCAGTGAACGAGAAAGACAAACACTAAGCATTCTTTTAACAACCACCCAAAGCAGTTTTACAATTGTTATTGGTAAATTGCTTTCGTCCATTTCGTATTTAGTTTTGTTAATTTTGGCAAGTCTTCCGATTTATAGTTTTGTATTTTTATTTGGTGGAATTTCGCCGACTCAGTTAGCGCAAGTTTTTTTCTTTAGCTTGTTTACGATGCTTGTGATTGGCAGCTTTGGTGTTTTGTTTTCAACCCTTATACGTAAAACAATTGTAAGTATGGTGACAACATATAGTGTTGCTTTATTTATTGTAGCTGGAACGGCAGTTATCTCCCTAATTCTTTTTCAAATTGCGGATATCTATGCTGTTGCCACACCAAAAAAGGTTCCATCTGTGTACTTTAGTGCCATGTTTAATCCAGGCATTGTTTTAGCGGATATTTTTGAACCGACTGTTTCTGAACAAATAAAAGAAATCACAGGAATTAAATTTCCAATCTGGGCTGCCCACCTTATTACATATTGCATGGTTATTGTGCTTTCATTAACCATTAGTGTTCGTAATTTACGTGCCAATATGAAAAAGGGAAGTTGATAAGTCTATGGAAAATTTCCGACAATACAAGGAATTAATCAAACCTGTAAGAAGGTCGATTGCGAGAGAATTGATGGCAAAAGAGCTATGCTTATTACTTGCCCTTTTAGGAGGAGGATTTCTCCTCCTCTCTATTATTGCTTTTCTTTTTATTCTTCCGTTTTTGTTTTACTTTCTATTAATAGCTGCGTGTCTTTCTGTATTGTTCTTTCTCTTTCGATTATGGCGAAAATGGCCAACCGAAAAGCAGGCAGTAAGGTTGTATAATCAGTTTGTGTCAGATGACTATGCAACAGCTGCTTATTCTTATTTAGAGAGTGAGGGGGCGGTGGAACAATTAGTTGTAAAGCAGGCAATTGCGGAAATGGGACGTAATCAAATGTATGTATTAAAACGAAAGAAAAAATTAGTTTACCCTATTCCCGTTTTTACAGGCATTGTTTGTCTTCTTATTACTGTTCTCTTGCAGATATTCCCATCTGCCAATATGGAAGCTGCAAAGGAAAAAGAAAATGAAATAAAAACAATAGCCAAGACGGAAAAGGAATTAGAAAAAACGATCAAAAAAGAAACAGATAAACAAGTTCAAAAAGAGTTGAAAAAGCTGCAAAAGGAAGTCAAAAAGAAGGATACAGTAGAAAAAACCTTTGCTGAACTCGAAAAGAAAGCAAAAGAGTTGCAGCTTAAAAAAAGAAAGCTTCAAGAAAAAAGCAGTGAACGCCAAAAAGCAGAGGAAAAGCTTAATGAGGCAGGTTTAAAGTCTCTTTCTAAAGCTATATCAGAGGGTGATCAAGAAGCCTTAAAAAAGGAACTGCAAAAAGCAAACGAACGATATGAACAGTTAACAGATAAGCAAAAAGAGGCGCTCAATCAATTAACAGGAGGAAATCAGCAGCTTTCAGAAGAACAATTAAAGCAACTTCTACAGAAAATGGATGAATTACTTAATAATGAGGAGCTTTTAAAACAATTAGAAACGATGCAAACAGAACTTGCACAGCTAGAAAATATCCTTAAAAAGGAAAGTCTCGCAAATGGAATCGCCATTCCTAATTCTAATACAGTTGCCAGTGGCTCCAATAATACGGAAACTAATTCTTCTAGTAATTCCAATGGTCAGCAAGGTCAGAACGACTCAGATAGCGGAGAGGATGGTGCTTCCTCAGGTAACGGTAACGGCTCTGGCTCAGGAAGCGGATCAGGAACAGGCTCTGGTTCAGGTAACGGCTCTGGTTCTGGAACAGGCAGTGGTAGTGGCGGTGGCTCAGGAAATGGCAACGGAACAGGAGCTGGCTTTGGGAGCGGAAGCAGAGAGCTAACGGTGCCGGAAAAATTGGATGGAAAACAAAATACAGAGGTGGATGCAGGGAAGTTAGGCGAAGGTAAGCAAGGTCAGATAATAGAAGGAGAAGGTCCAATCCTAAAAGGGAATGTTCGACCATATGAACAAGTGTTTTCAGATTATGAAGCTTCTTACCGGGAAAGTACCTCGCGATATAAATTACCACATGATTTAGAAAATATAGTAAAAAATTATTTTACCGAAATAAAACCAAATGAAAAGTAGGGGAAATGATGAAAAAAGAAATAATGGAACAGGATTTTATCCAAGCAGAAGCATTACTTAAAAAGGTGAAAGATGAAATTGGAAAGTTTATTGTCGGCCAAGAAAAAATTACCGATGAGGTTCTTTGGAGTATGTTGGCAGGGGGACATGTGCTTTTAGAAGGGTTGCCAGGTCTTGGGAAGACGATGATGATTCGAACAATTTCCGAAGTAATGGATTTATCCTTTGCCAGAATTCAGTTTACGCCAGATCTAATGCCAGCAGATATTACAGGTACGATGGTGCTGCAGCCTGATGAAAGCGGGAAACAGCAGTTTCATTTTCATGAGGGACCTTTATTCAATCATATTGTCCTTGCCGATGAAATAAACCGAGCGACTCCGAAAACACAAAGTGCGTTATTAGAAGCAATGGGAGAAAAAACCGTCACAATTATGGGAGAAACGAAAAAATTAGAAGCACCGTTTTTTGTACTAGCTACACAAAATCCTCTTGATATGGAAGGAACTTATCCATTGCCAGAAGCGCAGCTCGATCGTTTCATCTGTAAATTACATGTCACGTATCCATCGAAAGAGGAATTAAAAGCAATTATTAGAAGGACAACAGGAACGGAAACAACTTTATTAACACGTGTAGCTTCTATTGAAGATATTATTCACTTACAAAGTCTTGTCAAACAAATTCTTTTAGCTGACGATATTTTAGAAGTTGCAGTTAACATTGTTTCGGCGACTCATCCTAGTTCAGAGGATGCAACAGAATTAGGAAATAAATATATTCAGGCAGGCAGCGGACCGAGGGGCTTGCAGTCATTAGTATCAATGGCCAAGGCAAGAGCATTAGCTTCTGGTAGATATCATGTATCTATAGCGGATTTACGACATGCTGCTCTTCCTGTGTTCAGACATCGAATTCTACTTAATTTTGAAGGAGAAATAGCAGGAATAACGCCAGATCAAATTATTGACGATATTTTAGATAAAACGTTGCGGGTTGAAGCAGGGAAAGGACGATGAAGGACTATCATCAATTATTGGCTCGAATGAATCGAAGAAGCTTGCAAGTTTCTACAAAAGGAGCAGGGATGCAAAACGGCAGAAGAAAATCCCATATTCATGGAACCTCATTGGATTTTGCTGACTATAAAATCTATCATCCTGGCGATGATATCCGGCAAATCGATTGGAATGTATATGGTCGTACAAATAAGCCCTATATTAAAAGATTTCAAGATGAAAAAGAGATTTCAGTTAGTATATTTCTAGATGCTACTTCTTCCATGAAACAGGTTCTTGTGAAATGGGAGTTAGCGCGAGAATTAGCTGCAAGCTTAGCCTATATTACGCTATCTCATGAAGATCGCCTAAGCTTTGCTGCCGTTTCTACAGATTTTTCCTTTCACCGTAAAGGATCAGTTCATAATAAACGAACCTTTTATGAAATTGTTGGTGTAAGGAACGATACCCAGGATGAAAGCTTTACTCAATCATTAGCAAACGCCTTAACAGCGCCAACGCAACTGGTTATTTTGATTACAGATGGTTTAGAACCGTTAACGTTATTTGAAGAAAGTTTTAAACGATTAAAATATCGTAATCAGCAAATATGGCTGATTCAATTATTAAGTGAAACAGAGATAAATCCTCCTTTTTCGGGAGATATCCAGCTAGTGGATAGTGAAAATGGAAAAATGGTTGATGTAAGCTTGAATCCTTCGATTAAAACGCTGTATAAAAATAGGCTAGATCACCATAATGATAATCTTGAAATTCTTTGTGCCACATATGGAATCCGCTATTGCCGAATAAGCGATAAACTAGATATACAAACGATTATTTTGCGTGAACTAGCGTTCGCTGGATTGATTCAATAATATTTTTTTAGGTTAAGAAAGTATAAGTCTCTTAAGTCTATCCGATATGTCGTTTCAGTGCTCTTATCTTTCTTAACCGAGCAAAAAGGAGAGAAAAAATGCATTTAGCAAATCCGTACTATTTTTTGCTGCTAATTTTTATTGTGGCATTTATCCTATTTTATTTTTTTCGAAAAAAATATACAAAACAAATTATTCCCTCTAATTTATTGTGGGAAGAAGTTCTAAAGGAGATGAGGGCAACATCCTGGTTTCATAAATGGCAAAATAATCTATTGTTTTGGCTGCAGCTTCTATGTCTCCTTTTATTAATGTTTGCACTAGTTGGACCATATTTTTCAAAAGAGACGATGAAAGGGAAACAAATTATTCTTCTTTTTGATACTTCGGCATCCATGGCAGCGAATGGTAAAGATTTTAATCGTTTGGAGGATAGTAAAAATGAGGCAGTTAAAATGCTGCAAGGTATCCAGCAAAACCAAACAGTTACGGTTCTAGAGGTAAATGATCGTCCGAAAATAATTCTTCATGACGAGTCAGATCGAAACAAAATAAGTCGTGCAATTAAAGACATAGAGCTTTCTTATACTCATGAAGACTGGCAAAGTGCTACAGAGCTTACGGCAAGTCTGGCAAAAGAAGGCAAGAGTGCTATTCATATTTTTTCGGACGGTTTGGAGGAGGAAAAGATGAATAATCTCGATTCCTTCTATGTGGAAGTACATAATCAAGAGCAAGACCAAGAAGAAAATCTTTCTATTTTATCTTTCGGTGTATCAAAAAATGATAATAAAGTGGCAGGTATAGCAATGGTGGAAAATCAAACAGATTCCCTCCAAAAAGTACCTTTACTTGTAGAAAGTGAAAAAATAGTACTCTTTCAACAAGAAGTGGAACTACAGCCACAGGAGAAAAAAATAGTAGCGATAAACGATCTGCCAGAGAAATCTTATTATAATGCCAAGATCGACGTAGACGATGACTATTTAGTGGACAATAGGCAAACAGCTGTATTTAATAAACAGGCAACGACGATGTATACAGATAAGGAGATGAATCCATTTTTAATAAAAGGATTTGAAGCGATTGGTCTTCGTGTGATTCAAATGGAGAATAAAGAGGAATTTTTAAATAAAAAGGATAGTATTTTCCTTTTATCTGGTTCCACCCTGCCGAAAAATATGGAGGCGCCATTTGTCTTCTTTTTTGTTGATGGGAAAAAGGCCGAAGTACAAACAGCTGTAGAAGCAAGTGAAGACGAGCTGTTATTACATGTAGATATGAAGGATGTTTTTATTGCGAGTGCAATGAATCAAACGATAGAAGGGGTAAAACCAATTGTTAAAGGTGGCGACCTGCCATTAATTCAAAAAGGCATGGTCCATAATCAGCCAGCCATTCTGATTCACTTTGATTTGAAGGACAGTGATTGGCCGTTGCATCCTAGTTTTCCAATCTTTTTATATAATATGTATCAATGGCTTTCCTCTCAATCAAATTATATAGGGGATTTTCAGCCTTTAGAATCGAGAACGATTCATTTAACGAATCAAGCAGCAGATTGGGATATTTATAATGAAAGTGATCAACTAGTTGGCTCGTTTTCAATGGAAGGGGAGGGGTTTCAAGCACCCAAATTACCTGGCGTTTATCAGCTAACAAATGATTCGGACCTGATGTATTTTTCCGTAAATTTAGATGATCGCGAAAAGATGATTGCCTCTCAAAAATCGTTTATCCTAAATGAAGATCAATTAAAGGAGAATGAAATAACCAAAACACAAAGTGATTGGCTCTGGTACCTATTATGTATGCTTGCTTTTCTAATTTTATGTATAGAATGGGAGGTTTATCGACGTGCAAATAGAGTTTAAATACCCATTCATTCTATTAATCTTCCTTCCTATCGCATTTCTTCTATATCGATATTGGAAACAGTCGAGAACGGTAACAAATCGTCAGGAAAGGTATATCATTCTTTTTCTAAGAACCTGTATCTTTCTTTTGCTAATTGTGGCTCTAGCCATACCTCAAGTTGTTCTGCCACAAAAAGAAACACCGGTTGTTTTTGTAATGGACCGTAGTGCAAGTGTGCAGGATTCAGGAGAACAGCAACTGGAGTGGCTGGAAAAAAGCCTGCAAAATAAGAATGAAAAAGATGAGTATAGTGTCCTTTCCTTTGGAGAAAAAGCAACCATTGAACAGATGATGGGAAAAGAAGGTCTTCGTTTTCCTAAATGGGATGAGGAGACAGGTAAAGATCATACAAATATAGAGGGTGCCATTAATCTTGCCAGCAGTGTATTTTCGAATAATAGTGGAGGTAGAATTGTATTATTCACGGACGGCAATGAAACAATGGGGAATCTGACTGAAGCAGCAAAATTATTAAAAAATCGCTCAATTGAATTGGATACGGTATTACTCGACCCCCATCAATATGAAGACACTGCTGTAACAGAAGTGGAGGTACCATCGACTTTGTATGAAGGGGAAAAAGCAGCAGTTTCTGTAACTATTGAAAGTAATACAGCCAAAACAGGGTTGCTTCATTTCTATGAAAATAATAATAAAATAATATCGAAAACGGTTGATATTAGTGAAGGAACAAATATCGTTCCAATCGAGTTTACAGTGGAACAAGCTGGATTGGTAACATTTAAAGCAGAAGTAGAGTTAACAAATGATGCTTACGCGGAAAATAATAAACTCCAGGTTGTTAATATGATTAAGACAATTCCACAAATATTATTAGTGCAAAATAGCCCGAATGAAGCGCTTGTTCAAGCCTTGGAAGCAGCAGGATACAAAGTAGAAGTTCGTTCCTCCATTCAGCTTCCTACCGTCCTTTCTGGCTATTTAAACTATCAGTCCATTATTTTTAATAATATTGCCGCAACGGATATTACAGAAAACCAAATGAATCTTGTCGAGAAAAGTGTGAAAGACTTTGGAATTGGCTTCCTCATGACAGGTGGGGAAAATAGTTTTGGACTAGGCGGTTATTTCCAAACGCCTATTGAAAAATTGTTGCCTGTTGATATGGACATAAAAGGGAAAAAGGAAATGCCATCTCTAGCATTAATGATTGTACTAGATAGGTCTGGGAGTATGGACGGATCTAAATTTTCATTAGCGAAAGAGGCTGCGGCACGTTCGGTTGAACTACTTCAAGAATCAGATACTTTAGGTTTTATTGCTTTTGACGATAAGCCCTGGGTAATTGTAGAACCAAAACCTTTGAAAAATAAAGAAGAAGTAGTGGATAAAATCCGTTCTGTGCCTGTTGGTGGCGGTACAGAAATTTATGGATCTTTGGTGGAAGCATATGATCAAATTAGTGATTTAGATGTAAAAAGAAAACACATTATTTTATTAACAGATGGACAGTCTGCAACGAATAACAATTATGAAGAGCTAATTAATAATGGAAGTAAGAAAAATGTCACCCTTTCAACGGTAGCTCTAGGTGCCGATGCAGATAGAAATCTCTTAGAGGAATTAGCAGAGTTTGGAGCAGGGCGTTTTTATGATGTGCAAGACTCTACGGTAATTCCCTCCATTTTATCAAGAGAAACGGTTATGGCCACAAGAACCTATATTGAAGATATTCCATTTTATCCTCAAATAAAATCTGGCTATGGATGGGATTCTTTATTTAATCAAGGGGTTCCAGAAATGAATGCCTATATTGCGACAAGTGCGAAATCCGAAAGCACCGTTCCGATTGTTAGTACAAAGGAGGATCCGATTTTAGCAGAATGGCAATACGGTTTAGGAAAGACGATTGCGTTTACCTCTGATGTTAATGGCGCATGGGCAGGAGACTGGGCCCGCTGGAATCAATGGAGCAGCTTTATAACAAAAATGGTCGCAAATACGCTACCGCAATACGATTCTGAGGCGTATTCATTGACGGTAGAAAAAGAAAAGGAGCGAACCTATCTTTCTGTTTCCGCTGATCAATTATCGATGCTTCCAATTGAAACAACCATTACCTCTGAAAGAGGAGAAACGATTGAAGGAAATACAAAAATGATTGCGCCTGGAAAGTATGAGGTAGATATTGGAAATGATCCTGGGCTTTATTTTATTCATGTTAAACAAACAGATGAGGATGGAAACATATCTGTTTACCAATCCGGTTTTACCGTTCCATACTCAGATGAATATTTAATTACTGGAGTAAATGGAGAAAAAATGGAAGAGCTTCTTGCTATTACAGGTGGTGTCCAATTGCAAAAGGAATCTCAAGCATTCCGTCCACTAAAGGATCCAGCTAAGCAAAAGCAGGAAATTACTGAAGTCTTACTGTTCATTAGCTTTCTTTTGTTATTTTTAGAAATAGCGATTAGAAGATTTGGTTTGCCGGTGACATTACTTGTTTCCTTGGATAAGCGGAGAAATGTGAAGGATAAAAAGGATCGTTTCGTCACTAAGGAAAAGAAAGAGGCAGCAGTTGTTCAAAAGAAAGATGTACAACAGCAAGTGCCTATTAGAGAGAAGAGTGAAAAGCAAGAGAAACCGCTAAAAAAGGCGAAGGTAGATAAAGTGAAAACAGAGAGCGAAAATCACTTAGATCAATTATTAGAAATGAAGCGAAAGAAAAAGCGCTAAATTTACTTTTGATTTTGTTTTTTGAGATAGACTGCAGGCGACTTAGTTAGTTGTCTGTAGTTTTTTTATGATTGTATTTTTAACTAGTGAGGGGGCTTAATGCCCTTGTGGCAAAGGAAGCAGATTTTCAAAAATGATGTTTTAATTTCCTACCGTTCACCGTGTTTCCTTTATCTCAGTCAGCCCCCCTCCAGTTTGGACAACGATAACCAGGTGCTTCCGCTTTTCGACTAGTCCAGCTCCGGGTGCCCAGGGTCTGATGGGCTTCACGACGATTCCCTACGATAAGTCAATATCAGTTCACTGTCGTTCACTGTGTTTCCTATATCTCAGGAATCGCCGCTCTACCCCACACGCCCCTAAACAGGCACCCTCCGCTTTTCGATTTGTCCAGCTGCAGCGCTTATCGTTTAGCAAACTTCTAGCTATCTTCCCTACGATAAGTCAACATCGCTTCACTACCGTTCACCGTGCTTCCTTTATCTCAGTCAGATACCTTCCAGTTTGGACAACGATGACCAAGGCGCTTCCGCTTTTCGATTTGTAAAGATATTTTCTTGACATCTTTTTTTCTGGTGTGTAAAATAGTCGTTGTAAAGGCTTTTGACTTAACACGGGGGTATTATTCGATGCTTGAGAAAACAACGAGAATGAATTATTTATTTGATTTCTATCAGTCGTTGTTAACACCGAAGCAACGAAGCTATATGTCTCTTTACTATTTGGATGATTACTCTCTTGGGGAGATTGCTGCTGAGTACAATGTAAGCCGTCAAGCGGTGTATGACAACATTAAACGTACAGAAGCAATGCTAGAAGAATATGAGAATAAGTTATTGTTACTTCAGAAATTTCAGGAACGCCAAGTTCTTTTTGAAAAGATGAAAAAAATGCTAGAACATGATACCTTATCTATATCTGCGTTGCAAGAAGCAGTAGAGGAACTAGAGAAATTAGATTAAGGAGGCTGACGTATGGCATTTGAAGGTTTAGCTGACCGACTGCAGAACACGATGCAAAAAATCCGTGGAAAAGGGAAAGTAAACGAAGCGGATGTTAAAGAAATGATGCGTGAAGTTCGTCTTGCGCTCCTAGAAGCAGACGTTAACTTTAAAGTGGTAAAAGACTTTGTAAAAAAAGTAAGTGAACGTGCAGTTGGACAGGAAGTGCTAAAAAGCTTAACTCCTGGACAACAAGTTATTAAAGTAGTAAAAGAGGAACTTACCGAATTAATGGGTGGAGAAGAAAGTAAAATTGGCGTTAGTAAACGTCCTCCAACTGTTGTTATGATGGTTGGACTTCAAGGGGCAGGTAAAACAACAACCACCGGTAAACTTGCAAATTTACTACGTAAAAAACATAATCGTAATCCTTTATTGGTAGCTGCAGATATTTATCGCCCTGCTGCGATTAAGCAATTGCAAACATTGGGTAAACAACTTGATTTTCCTGTGTTTTCATTAGGAGACCAAGTTAGTCCAGTTGAAATTGCGAAGCAAGCGATTGAAAAAGCGAAAGAAGATCATCATGATTATGTTTTAATTGATACTGCAGGTCGTCTTCATGTAGATGAAGGGCTTATGGATGAATTAAAGCAAATCAAAGAGCTAGCAAACCCAGAAGAAATATTACTTGTTGTCGATGCTATGACAGGGCAAGATGCTGTTAATGTAGCTGGTAGCTTTAATGAGCAGTTAGGATTAACGGGAGTTGTCTTAACAAAACTTGATGGTGATACTCGTGGGGGAGCTGCGCTTTCCATTCGTTCTGTAACAAATACACCAATTAAATTTGTTGGTTTGGGAGAAAAAATGGACGCGCTTGAAACGTTTCATCCTGAAAGAATGGCTTCCAGAATTTTAGGGATGGGCGATGTTCTCAGCTTAATTGAAAAAGCACAAATTAACGTGGACGAAGAAAAGGCAAGAGAGCTAGAAAAGAAAATGAAGTCAGATTCATTCACTTTTGATGACTTTCTTGATTCTCTAAGCCAGGTTAGAAGTATGGGACCACTTGATGAATTAATAAAAATGATGCCAGGTGCGAACAAAATTAAAGGCTTAAACAATATGAAAGTGGATGAAAAACAAATTGCACATGTCGAGGCAATAATTAAGTCCATGACAAAACAAGAAAAAGAACATCCAGAAATCATCAATGCTGGCAGAAGAAAGCGTATTGCTAAAGGAAGCGGAAGAACCGTTCCGGAAGTAAATCGACTTTTAAAACAGTTTGATGACATGAAAAAAATGATGAAGCAAATGACCAATATGGGTCAAAAAGGCAAGAAAAAAGGTAAATTTAAATTACCATTCAACCCTTTTTAACGACGTTTTTTGTATAAAATTGGCTTTAGTTGTCTATTGAAAATGCGCAAAAACAGTCTGTGAGAAGGCGTAAATAAAGATTTTTAACACTGACAAGAAAAAACACTTTACAAAGTGTTAGAGTATCTGATAATATACTATCTTGTGTGAAACTATTCGGAGGTGCAATATTAAATGGCAGTAAAAATTCGTTTAAAAAGAATGGGAGCAAAAAAATCTCCTTTTTATCGTATCGTAGTAGCAGATTCTCGTTCACCACGTGATGGACGTTTTATTGAAACGGTAGGAACTTACAATCCAGTAGCAAACCCTGCTATCGTGGAAATCAACGAAGATAAAGCTCTACAATGGTTACAAAATGGTGCAAAACCATCTGATACAGTTCGTAACCTATTCTCTAACCAAGGTATTATGGAAAAATTCCACAATATCAAAAATGGTAAATAATTTTTGATGCAATGAAAGAGCTTATAGAAACGATTGTTAAGCCCCTTGTTGATTTTCCAGAGGAAGTTGCTGTAACTGTAACAGAAGAGGATAATCGTATCACTTACTTGCTTTCTGTCAACGAGAATGACATCGGAAAGGTAATAGGGAAGCAAGGGCGAGTTGCAAGAGCAATTCGAACGATTGTTTATGCAGCAGGATCATTACAACAAAAGAGAATTATTGTTGATATTAGAGATTAAATGAAAAGGAAGGAGGGGGAACCCTCCTTCCTTTGTTTTTTAGGAAAAAATAATAGTGTTGGTTGATAAATTGGAATTTTGGCTGATAAGGATGCAGAGATGGCTGATATAACGAAATTTTGGCTGATAAAGGAGCAACCTTGGCTGATATATTGAGATTTCCGCTGATAATTGTGCTACATTAGCTGTTATCATCAAAATTTTGGCTGATATATACTTAATTACCCTAAAAGGAAGAAACAAATGCTAGCATTTCTGAAAAAATAGCTGTAGTTTCATTGGAAAAATCAATTCCTCCCTGCTTTTAGACGAAAACAGCAATATATGTTACCTTGTTAGTAGTGAGTACTAAAGCTGTCATCTGTTAGGAGGAAGTGTATGAAGATTCTTCAGTCTGTAACAGTAAAACAAGTTTTAACCGAGGCTACAAGAAAGTCGATTTCCAATCGATACATGCAAGAAATACAACAACTAGAAAAAGAAGTGCAGCAGCTTCAATTTGAAGAAAGAAAACAATTAAAAAATCATCCTTCTGGTTCGGAAATAAAAAGTTTTTTTCGTAAGGAAGTTATAAATAAATTAGAGAAACAAAAATTGATAGAGTTTCAATTAGATCAATTACATATACTACCATTAGAGACAGAAATCAAAGAACAGGAAGTAACGGCTGTTGTCGATGTGGAGATCGGGCAGGTTTGGGAAAGTGCTAATAAGACGATTATTGTGAAAGATGGAATAGTGGTTGATATTCGATAGAGGTGAAAGTAATGGAAAAATGGTTTAATGTCGGAAAAGTTGTGAACACACATGGAATTAGAGGGGAAATTCGGGTAATTTCTCGAACTGATTTTCCAGAGGAACGATATAAGGTTGGCAATACGATCTATTTTTTTCAAACAGATAAAGCGGATCCCCTTGAGCTGAAAATTAAAAGCCATCGCGAACATAAAAATTTTAATCTACTTACGTTTGAAGGTTACGATAATGTAAATAATGTGGAATTTATGAAGGGTGGTCTCTTAAAAGTGCCGGAAAGCTTTCTAGGAGAGCTGGCGGAAAATGAATACTACTTTCATGAAATCATTGGTTGTAAAGTGGTAACGGTTGGAGGAGACGAGCTTGGTGAAATCACAGAGATTCTAACACCAGGTGCAAATGATGTTTGGGTTGTTAGAGGAAAAGATCGAAATGAAATATTAATTCCTTATATTGAAGAGGTGGTAATGAAAGTAGATGTAAAAGAAAAAGTAGTTGTAATTGAGCCAATGGAAGGGCTGTTGTCTTAATGAAAATCGATGTACTCACTTTATTTCCAGAGATGTTTGAAGGGGTTCTCCATAGTTCCATTTTAAAAAAAGCGCAAGAAGCGGAAAAAGTAGCTTACAATGTTATTAATTTTCGTGACTACTCCGATAACAAACATCAAGCCGTTGATGATTATCCGTACGGAGGCGGGGCTGGGATGGTGTTAAAACCTCAGCCGATATTTGATGCTGTCGATGCTTTAAAACCAAAGGAAGAAGGGGTAAAGCCTCGTGTCATTCTGATGTGTCCTCAAGGCGAAAGATACAGTCAATCGAAAGCGGAGGAATTAGCAGAAGAGGAGCATTTAATCTTTATCTGTGGACATTATGAAGGCTATGATGAAAGAATTAGAGAGCATTTAGTAACAGATGAAATCTCTATTGGTGACTATGTTCTTACTGGCGGCGAATTAGGCGCTATGGTCGTTATTGATAGTGTAGTACGGTTATTGCCAGGTGTGCTTGGAAAAGAAGCATCCCATGTAAATGATTCCTTTAGCACTGGCTTACTAGAACACCCCCATTACACAAGACCAGCGGATTTTCGTGGTATGAAGGTGCCAGACACTTTATTATCTGGAAATCATGCGCATATTGATGAATGGAGGGAAAGGGAATCTTTTCGTAGAACGATTGAAAGACGCCCTGATTTATTAGAAAATTATCCGCTAACAGAGAAACAGCAAAAGCTAGTAACGGAATTAAAAAAACAGCATCATCCAAGTTGACATAATTTGATTATGTTAACTTAGTCTTATCCGAAACAACAAAGTCCTATTATTTTTAAAAAAATATTGCTGTTATTCTACTTTTATGTTAATATAACACTTGTGACTTAAGCAGATGTATTTCTGTGAAGGGTCTTATAACGATGTTCCGCTGCAAGAGGTCTCAAATTTGAGTGCAAGAGCGTCTGTTGGAAGGAGTTGAAAACGATGCAAAAATTAATAGAAGAAATTACAAAAGAACAACTTCGTGCTGATCTTCCTGCGTTCCGTCCTGGTGACACTGTACGTGTACACGTGAAAGTTGTTGAGGGTACTCGTGAGCGTATTCAGATTTATGAAGGTGTTGTAATTAAGCGTCGTGGTGGAGGAATTAGCGAAACTTTCACAGTTCGTAAAGTTTCTTATGGAGTTGGCGTTGAACGTACATTCCCTGTTCACACACCTAAAATTGCGAAGCTTGAAGTTATCCGTCGCGGTAAAGTACGCCGTGCGAAACTTTACTACCTACGTAACCTACGTGGTAAAAAAGCTCGTATTAAAGAAATTCGATAATTGTTACCAAAAAAGAGCCTGTTCTTGTAACAAGCTCTTTTTTATATCTTATTATCACAAGCTTATGCTTCTAAATATGTAATTAAAGTTAACCATCTGAGTTGATTGGAGTGGAAAAACAACGGGCTTCCTTCAGAAGGTAAAAGAACATTCAATGATAATAATTCAATAGATCAACAACTACAAACTTTCCAATTTTACTTCATCCAGAAATTCCGCTAAAATATATCATGTTAGATAAGCGTTCATTTATACATAAAAAATTACCTATATTGGTTCAGTTAAGGATTGGTGAAAGGCATGGAAACTGAAAAGAAGAAGAAAAATGAAGTATGGGAATGGAGTAAAGCACTCATTATTGCTGTCTTACTTGCTTTTGTGATTCGGTATTTTTTATTTGCACCAATAGTAGTCGATGGCGAATCCATGCAATATACATTGCTTGATCAAGATCGAATGATTGTAAACAAAATAAACTATAAAATAAGTGAACCGAAGCGTTTTGATATTATTGTTTTTCACGCACCAGAAGGTAAAGACTACATAAAAAGAGTAATCGGCCTTCCGGGAGATACGATTGAGTATCGAGATGATGTATTATATGTAAATGGACAAGCTTATGAAGAACCGTATTTAGAGCATAATAAAGAAGGAATAATTGGTTCCTTAACAGAAGACTTTACAGCAACTGTACCAGAAGGGGAATTGTTTGTAATGGGAGATAACCGTCGTAACAGTAAAGACAGTCGTCATATCGGTACAATTGGCTTTGATAAAATTATCGGCAGTACTAGTGTAGTATATTGGCCAATATCGGATTTGAAAATAGTAGAATAATGTAAGTGGAAGAAACAGAGGTGCATGCATGACTATACAATGGTTTCCAGGCCATATGGCAAAAGCTAGAAGGCAAGTAACGGAAAAATTAAAGCTGGTAGATATTATTTTTGAATTAGTGGATGCGAGAATCCCGCAATCATCTCGAAATCCGATGATCGATGAAATTATCCAGCATAAGCCGAGAATTGTTTTATTGAATAAAGCAGATATGGCAGATAAAGAACGTACAAAGGAATGGATAAGCTATTTCAAAAAGCAAGGCATTCAAGCACTTGCGATTAATTCACACGCTGGGGTTGGAATGAAGGAAATTACAGCCTTAGCGAAAGAAGTATTAGCGGAAAAGTTTGATCGGATGAAAGCAAAAGGAATTAGACCGCGAGCGATTCGAGCAATGATTGTTGGAATTCCGAATGCAGGTAAATCGACTTTAATCAATAGATTAGCGAAAAAAAATATCGCGAAGACCGGAAATACCCCTGGTGTTACGAAGGCACAGCAATGGATTAAAGTGGGAAAAGAACTAGAGCTATTGGATACACCAGGAATATTATGGCCGAAATTCGAAGACCAAGAAGTTGGTTTAAAGCTTGCTTTGACAGGTGCTATAAAGGATACCATTTTAAATTTACAGGATATCGCTATCTTTGGACTCCGCTTTTTAGAAAAAGAATATCCAGAACGATTAAAAGAAAGATATCAGCTAGACACGATACCAGAAGATACAGTAGAGTTGTTTGATCGGATCGGAACGTTTAGAGGAGCGCTATCAGGCGGCGGCGTGATAGACTATGATAAAGTAACAGAACTAATTATCCGAGACATTAGAGGCGAAAAATTTGGACCTTTAACATTTGAAAAAACAGAGGATATGTAATAAAGCTTAAAAGAGAAGTGGCTAAAAACAGACACTTCTCTTTTTTATGGAAAGGCTATTGGTTTATTTTGTTAATAGAATCCTCAGTTGGTATCAGCCAACCGAATAAAAATAGTATCTGAAATTCAAATGTTTTTGAAGGAAGGTACTCATGGGAAGAACAAAAAAATATAAAGAAAGTTTCTATCAGTGAAGGTTTTTCCTCATCTCTCACCTAGCTTCCTTGATTTCCCGTAGCTTGAAATAAGGAGCTTACTGCCCATTATAAGAGTGGAATATAATAAAAAAAACGATCTATTAACCGATATAAGTAACGAGGTGTAAAAGATGAAATTAGCAACAATGAAAGAAATAAAAGAGGCGCTTGAAGCAATAAAAGAAAAAAACGACCCATTTGTCCTCGAATTACAGAAAGACGAGAGAAAAGGGGCTCAGAAGCTTTTAGAAGCATGGCTAAAGCGCATAGACAAGGAACAAAAGCTTCATGATCATTTTGTAACGATGAATCACTATGAAAAAGAAATTAGAAACCAAGGTTATACATATATTGCTGGAATTGATGAAGTAGGCAGAGGTCCGTTGGCAGGACCGGTTGTCACTGCAGCTGTCATCCTTCCTGAGGATTTTTATTTACCTGGCATTGATGATTCTAAGAAATTGTCCGAGAAAAAACGAGAATTATTTTACGAAGTAATTCAACAAGAAGCAATTGCTATTGGAGTCGGTATTATCCAGCCCGCCGAAATTGATCGAATCAATATTTATCAGGCGACAAAAAAGGGAATGCTCGAGTCAATCCATGAACTTTCTCAAACCCCAGACTATTTGCTTATTGATGCAATGAAACTGGCAACTCCCTACCCAAGTCAGTCTTTAATTAAGGGGGACAGTAAAAGTGTTTCGATTGCTGCAGCAAGTATTATCGCAAAAGTGACAAGGGATCGGATGATGAAAGAGTTGCATCAAGAATATCCAGATTACCATTTCGCAAGCAATATGGGCTATGGGACACAAGAGCATTTAGTTGCCCTGAAGGAATGTGGAATTACGATCCATCACCGTAAAAGTTTTTCCCCAATAAAAGAAATGGTAGAAAATAGATAGTTTTTACAGCGAATAGTTATGTTCGAATGGAGGAGGAAATAAAAATGAATGTTAACCATATTGTCCAAAGTTTATTTCAAGAAAATCTTACAAGCAATAAAGCTCTTGAATTACGAGATGGACAACTAGTATATGGGAAATTAACTAAACTATTTCCTCATCAAATGGCAGAGGTGCAAATAGGCTCGCAAAAAATGCTAGCAAATCTAACCATACCATTAACTGTGGATCAAAGTCATTGGTTCCAAGTTTCTGTGACAGATGATAAACCAGTATTAAAAGTGCTTCCCCAATCACAAGAAGTACTAGCTGAAAAAGGAAATATCAAAGGATTACTTCATCAGCTACATCTTCCTGATACGAAAGAAAATAAACTGTTAACTAGTTATCTACTATCTCATAATCTGCCTATTACAAAAGAATCAATGAAAGCATTAAGTGAATGGCTGCCACATTCGATTGGGAAGCAAGAGCTTTCTGTTATTGGTCTTATGATTGAAAGAGAGCTTCCATTAACGAAAGAAGTTTTTTCGAGTATTTCATCCTTGCAAACGGGCAAAGGAGTTAGTGTATTGATTGAGGAGCTGCAACATCAGCTTTCTACCAACAATGTCAAGGAACCTACCTTAACTAACTTGCTTGCTAGTTTAAGTGAAGGAGGAAAAATTACTCAAGATAATATGGTTGCTTCACTTAAAGAGGTATTTCATAAAATAGGCTATTCGTTTGAAGCAGAATTGTTAAAACAGCTACAGATAGAGGAACATTCATCTCAGGAAATGTTAAAGCCAATGCTGTTAGAATTAATGGGGAAAGACGTTCCAGCTGTTGTGAAAGAGACAGCTGGACAATTGATTGATAAAGTAACAGGCTATCAGCTGATATCTCAGCAAACAGGTCCAATTATGCAAATGGTAACTGAAATTCCACTTCGTTTTTTTAATCAGCAAGTGGATGTTACGATGCAGTATACTGGGAGAAAAAAAGCGGATGGGAAAGTGGACAGTAGTTATTGTCGAATTCTATTTTACTTGGAACTTGCTCATTTAGAGGATACAGTTATTGATATAAACATTCAAAATCGTATTATGAATATGAGTGTCTTAAATGATCGAGCACTAGAACTAATGCCTTTGATTAAGAAGGCGGAGGAACCTTTAAAGGAAAAGCTCAGGGACTTAGATTATATGTTAATGTCAGTTCATGTGAAAGCTTTGACAAAAGAGGATAAGCCGCTATGGAGCTCCCCGCAATCTATAAGTGCGAGTACCTACAAAGGGGTTGATATTAAAATATGACTAAACCAAATCCTTTGAAAAGAAAAGAAGCAATTGCGTTAACGTATGAACAGCATAAACATTCTGCTCCTGCTGTTATTGCAAAAGGAAAAGGGTTTGTGGCAGAACAAATTCTTGAGCGCGCGCGAAAAGAAAATATCCCGATTCAAGAGGATCCTTCACTAGTCGAACTTTTAAGTAAATTAAATATTAATGAACAAATCCCTGAAGATTTATATATGGCAGTCGCTGAGGTTTTTGCGTTTATTTATTCTTTAGAGAAGGAAACGGCTAAAAAAGACGAGGGGAAATAGTGGAAATAAAGAAAAAATATTTTTAAATGTAAAATATTTAAAGATAAAAGCCTTTTTTATAGACAAAGAAAGGTTTTTTCATTTAAAATGAAAGCGTGACCATATTTTTGTTTTTTCTAAAAACATAAACAAATCGTAAATCGCTTCAAAAAGCCTATTAATACAGTGATAACGATTTTTATGTCAAAAGAGAAAACAAAAAAAGAAAGAAATAAATTTTGTTCTTTCGTTATAAAATGTAATAATGCAGTTGTCTCCAATTTTACACAAAAAGGGAAATTAAAGGGGTGTGGAAGCTTGAATATTCATGAATATCAGGGGAAAGAAATTTTAGAATTAAACGGCGTCTCAGTACCAAAAGGAAAAGTAGCTTTTACAGTAGAAGAGGCAGTACGAGCTGCAGAAACATTAACCAGTGACGTATGGGTAGTAAAAGCGCAAATTCATGCAGGTGGTCGTGGAAAAGCTGGCGGAGTAAAGGTTGCTAAAAGTTTGGAAGAAGTAGAGACTTATGCATCCGAAATTTTAGGCAGCACATTGGTTACACATCAAACTGGTCCAGAAGGAAAAGTAGTAAAACGATTATTAATTGAAGAAGGTTGCCGAATCAAAAAGGAATATTACATAGGATTTGTCGTTGACCGTGCAACATCTCGAATTGTACTAATGGCTTCTGAAGAGGGCGGTACAGAAATTGAGGAGATTGCGGAGAAGTATCCAGAGAAAATTGTGAAAGAAGTCATTGATCCAGTGACTGGCTTAACTCCGTTCCAAGCACGACGAGTTGCGTTTGCGATTAATATTCCAAGTAAGCAAGTAAATAAAGCAGTTGCATTTATGACTGGCTTATATAAAGTGTTTGTAGACAAAGACTGCTCAATTGCGGAAATTAATCCACTGGTGCTAACAGAGGATGGAAACATTATAGCGCTAGATGCGAAGCTGAATTTTGATGCAAATGCCTTGTATAGACATAAAGATATTGTTGCATATAGAGATTTAGATGAAGAAAACGAAAAGGAATTAGAAGCTTCTAAATATGATTTAAGCTATATTGCTTTAAATGGAAATATTGGCTGTATGGTAAACGGGGCTGGACTTGCTATGGCAACCATGGACATTGTAAAGCATTATGGCGGCGAGCCCGCGAATTTCTTAGATGTTGGGGGCGGTGCTACAGCTGAAAAAGTAACAGAAGCATTTAAAATCATTCTTTCTGATTCAAAAGTGAAAGGGATTTTTGTCAATATTTTTGGCGGTATCATGAAATGTGATGTTATCGCAACAGGGATTGTGGAGGCAGCAAAGCAAGTTAGTCTTCATGTACCTCTAGTTGTCCGCCTAGAAGGAACAAATGTTGAACTTGGCAAAAAGATTCTTCGTGAATCAGGAGTAGATATTGTAGCAGCGGAATCAATGGCTGATGGTGCTGAGAAAATTGTAACCTTAGTAGAACAAGGAGGGAACGAATAATGAGTGTTTTTATTAATAAAGATACAAAAGTCCTTGTCCAAGGGATCACAGGTGCAACAGCACTTTTTCATACAAAACAAATGCTGGAGTATGGTACAAAGATTGTCGGCGGTGTAACGCCAGGTAAAGGCGGTACTACCGTAGAAGGTGTACCAGTATTTAATACTGTAAAGGATGCAGTAGATGTAACAGAGGCAAATGCATCTGTTATTTATGTACCTGCACCATTTGCTGCAGATGCCATTTTGGAAGCAGTTGACGCAGAACTTGATTTGGTAATCTGTATTACAGAGCATATCCCAGTTCTTGATATGGTGAAAGTAAAACGTTATATGGAAGGGAAAAAGACTAGATTAATAGGCCCAAACTGTCCAGGTGTTATTACGCCAGAAGAATGTAAGATTGGAATCATGCCAGGATATATCCATAAGAGAGGCCATGTAGGAGTTGTCTCTCGTTCAGGTACCCTAACATATGAGGCTGTTCATCAGCTTTCCCAGGCTGGAATTGGCCAATCTACAGCTGTTGGCATTGGCGGAGATCCAGTAAATGGAACAGATTTTATTGATACGTTAAAAGCGTTTAATGAAGATGAAGATACGTATGCAGTAATTATGATTGGGGAAATTGGTGGTACTGCAGAGGAAGAAGCGGCACGATGGGTTAAGGAAAATATGACAAAACCTGTAGTAGGATTTATCGGTGGACGTACTGCTCCTCCAGGCAAGCGCATGGGTCATGCAGGTGCGATTATCTCAGGTGGAAAAGGAACAGCAGATGAAAAAATTAATGTCCTAACTGAATGTGGCATTAAAGTAGCTCCAACACCTTCTGACATGGGAGCCACCCTAATTGAAGTATTAAAAGAGCAGTCATTATATGAAAAATGTAAAACGCATGAAGTAGTAACAAAATAAAAGAGAAACAAATCTAGCCTTGTTTTACAAAATAAGGCTAGGTTTTTTCGTGATTTTTCAAGGGGATAGCGTAAGGAATAGGTAATCTACAGATTTACAAATGGATAGAGAGCATGAATACTAGGCATTTTTGAAAAAACTATTTATAATGAAGAAAGATAATTCCTTATTTAACATGTGTTTTTTCACCTTCCTTTCTGTATTTTAAGCTGAATTTTTGTGGAAAAGTAGATAAGCGAAAGGAAGAAAAGATGGAAATAGCAAATGAATCATTAATTAAATTGCACCATTGTCGAGGAATCAGTTGGAAAATGATTGATAGTCTTCTAAAAGTAGATCCTACTCTTCGGTTAGATAACATCCCTTCCTTTATATCAACCTCATTATCCCCTACTATGCAGAGGGAAATCGTTGAAACTATCCATTCTAACCATGTGGAAGAGCAATTGAATCAGTATCGATACAATCACATCCACGTAATCACTTTTTTTGATCCTTTATACCCTCCATTTCTAAAAGAGATATATCAGCCCCCTTGGGTCCTTTATGCGAAAGGAGATCTTTCTTTGCTTCAATCGAAAAAAAAACTTGCAATAGTTGGTTCGCGTTTGGCTACAATGTATAGTACCAAAGTGATTCAAAAGCTTATGAAAGAATTAGTAGCGGAAGAAATCGTAATTGTAAGTGGTCTTGCGCATGGAGTAGATTCGATTGCCCATAAGCTTGCTATCGAAAATGGCGGTAAAACGATCGGCGTAATTGCTGGAGGAATTTTTCATATCTATCCGAAAGAAAATAGAGAGTTAGCAGGAGAAATGATGAAACATCATCTAGTATTATCTGAATATCCCCCGTTAACAAAACCTCAAAAGTGGCAATTTCCGATGAGAAATCGAATTATTAGTGGGTTAAGCAATGGAACATTGATCGTAGAGGCCAAGAAAAAAAGTGGCTCCTTAATCACTGCGAACTTCGCCGTAAACGAAGGAAGGGATGTATTCGCTGTGCCAGGCAATATATTTAGCTCCTATTCAGATGGTCCCAATGAATTAATCCAACAAGGCGCAAAGCCAGTACTTGGAGCAAAAGATATACTCGAAGAATGGAAGCATTTAATGTGAGTAAGAAAAAAAGTAAAAAGTCGTATTTCTTATATAACAACAGTTTTCATAACAAATTTGTCAAGATAAAATAATTATTTTTACAGTTTCCCAATTTAAATTAGTTTTCAATATAAAAGGAAAGTGTTACGCTATAAGCATAAAATTATATAGGGAATTATCTTTTTATTGAGAGTTTAATGCTTTTTTATTGTTGTGTTCGTAAACCTTCCATAAATTTGGCTTTTTTCATGAAACTTCAAAAAAAGTGTTGCTATTTTTAGAAATTTGTTATACATTTTGCAACGTATAGATATTTAAACTGATAAAATTACGTAAATAAAGAGAGTGAAAACGTTTGCTAGTTATCGGAATGTTTGACAAATCAAAACATAGTATACAATAATAGTGAATATTTAAATCCCTCTTAAGGAGGACAGTGGATGTCAGATTTTTTAGTAATCGTTGAGTCACCAGCGAAAGCAAAGACAATAGAACGATATTTAGGAAAAAAATATAAAGTGAGAGCATCGATGGGACATATTAGGGATTTACCTAAGAGTCAGATGGGTGTTGATATAGAAAAAGACTTCGAACCGAAGTACATAACTATCCGTGGAAAAGGTCCTGTTTTAAAGGAACTTAAAACAGCTGCGAAAAAAGCGAAAAAAATCTACTTAGCGGCTGACCCGGATCGCGAAGGGGAAGCAATTGCGTGGCATTTGGCAAATAGTTTGAATGTTGATATCGAGTCAGATTGTCGAGTAGTATTCAATGAGATAACGAAAGATGCCATTAAAGAGTCATTCAAGCATCCTCGAGCGATTAATATGGACTTGGTAGATTCTCAGCAAGCTAGAAGGATTTTAGACCGATTAGTGGGTTATAATATAAGCCCTTTATTATGGAAAAAAGTAAAAAAAGGACTTAGTGCCGGAAGAGTACAGTCTGTTGCTGTTCGCCTTATAATTGAAAGAGAACAAGAAATTAAAGAGTTTATACCAGAGGAATACTGGTCTATTGAAGGAAGTTTTATTAAAGGCAAAAATAATTTTGAAGCATCCTTTTATGGTATGAATGGCGAAAAAATCGAGCTTCATTCAGAAAATGATGTTAAGAAAATAACAAGCCAACTAAAAGGGAATAAATTTACTGTCGATAAAGTAACGAAGAAAGAGCGGAAGAGAAATCCTGCCGTTCCATTTACGACTTCTTCCCTACAACAAGAAGCGGCTCGTAAATTAAATTTTCGGGCGAAGAAAACAATGATGTTAGCGCAACAATTATATGAAGGAATTGATCTTGGTAAAGAAGGAACGGTCGGTTTGATTACCTACATGAGAACAGATTCAACAAGAATATCAGAAGTTGCGCAAACCGAAGCATTTGACTATATAACCAGTCATTATGGGAAAGAGTATACGAAAGAAGATAAGAAGAAAGAGAAAAAGAATCCAAAAGTTCAAGATGCCCATGAAGCAGTACGGCCAACTAGCATCATTCGTGAACCAAATAAGATGAAGGAACACTTATCTCGAGACCAATTTAGATTATATAAGCTAATTTGGGAAAGATTTATTGCTAGTCAAATGGCACCAGCTGTAATGGATACAATGAGCGTTGATTTATCCAATGGCAACGTTGTTTTCCGTGCTAATGGCTCAAAAATTAAATTCCCTGGTTTTATGAAAGTGTATGTTGAAGGCACAGATGATAATGTGGATGAAAAAGATCGTCAGCTTCCTGATTTAAAGGAAGGGGATACGGTATTAAATAAAGATATTGATACAAAGCAGCATTTTACACAGCCGCCTCCACGTTATACGGAAGCGAGATTAGTTAGAACGCTAGAAGAGTTAGGGATAGGAAGACCGTCTACCTTTGCTCCAACCCTTGATACCATTCAAAAAAGAGGCTATGTTGCTCTTGATAACAAACGTTTTGTCCCTACAGAATTAGGTGAAATTGTTTTAGAGTTAATTTTAGAATTTTTCCCTGAAATATTAAATATTGAGTTCACTGCAAATATGGAACAAGATTTAGATAATATTGAGGCAGGGGAGGTCAATTGGGTAAAGGTTATTGATGACTTTTATAAAACGTTTGAGAAAAGGCTGGAAGTAGCAGAACAAGAAATGCAGACAATCGAAATTAAAGATGAACCAGCTGGAGAAGATTGCGAAGAGTGTGGTCATCCAATGGTTTTTAAAATGGGTCGATATGGTAAATTTATGGCTTGCAGTAATTTCCCAGACTGCAGAAACACGAAAGCTATTGTGAAGGATATTGGTGTGAAATGTCCGAAGTGCCACGAAGGAAATATTATTGAAAGAAAAAGTAAAAAAAGAAGAATTTTTTATGGATGTGACCGATTCCCAGAATGTGATTTCATTTCATGGGATAAGCCACTACAAAGACCATGTCCTAAGTGTGAGAGCATGTTAGTAGAGAAGAAATTGAAAAAAGGTGTTCAAGTTCAGTGTGTAAACTGCGATTATAAAGAAGAACCACAAAGCTAACAGGTATATCTTTATAAGGGGTAACATGAAGAAGATAAAAATGGATTTTGAGGGTGAGCGTTCTGCTCACTCTCTTATCACGTTACTGCCAAAGTTTATCCCACACTTAACGGACAGTAGACTCTCCCTTCAAGCTTATGAGAATACGAGGAAGATAGGTGGGAGATCAACTGTCCGTAAAGGCCCGATTGGTTCAACTAACCATCAGAGGGAGGAAAGAAAGCCCCACTGATGGAAGTTTCACTTTATCACTCATTATATCAACTAAATATTATATATAATGGAAGTAAAAGTTTTTTCAAGAAGGCTATTTTCTAAAAGATTGTTGTTTTCCCAACAGGAGAAAAGAATTAGTTGGAAAAATAGAGCAGTCGGAATACACGAAGACGCCACGGGGATTAGCGAGACAGTCTGAGACCCCGGAGGCTCAGCGCGAGCCCACGGAAAGCGGACTGCGGGTAATCGCAACAAACTTTACGAAAACAGCCTTCAAAAAAATAATTAAATCTCTTGTAATAGAAACTTTTCATTCTTTCACTCGTATAGTAAAATGCTATGAGTGAACATCATATATACTTTGTGGAAAGAAATACGAATGACAATAGTTTGCATTTTTGCTTAACACTTCATTTTGTAATCACAGTTATTTGTCCTCTTTAGAATGTTTGACAATTAAAGAGGATTAGTAATAAGAGCAAGAGGGAAAAAGAAGAAATAACAGGAAAGGAAAGAATTGTCACGAACAATTCGGAACTTTGTGAAAAATATGTAAATTTATTGATTGTAGATAAAAAGTATGATAATATGATGAAGCCGTTGTGAGGTGGGGTTATGAAACAGGAATTAAACAATCATGTTCAAGCATTTATTACTTATTTGCAGATTGAAAAAAATTACTCACCATATACAATAGAATTTTATACGCAAGATATTAACCAATTCTTTCACTTTATGAAAGATCAAGTAATAGACAAGTTAGAAGACGTAAGTCCATCTGATGTAAGAATATACTTAACAGAACTTTTTTCAGAGCAATTGGCGAGAAAAACAATTGCGCGAAAAATATCTAGTTTGAGAAGTTTTTATCGTTTTTTGCTTAGGGAAAAAGTAGTAGAGAACAATCCGTTTTCTGCTGTATCGATCCCGAAGCTAGAAAAGAGATTACCTGATTTTTTCTATGAGGAAGAATTGCAGCAACTCTTTTTATCATGTGATACAAATACACCCCTTGGTTTACGAAATAAAGCTTTGCTTGAATTATTGTATGCAACTGGCATTCGTGTTGGGGAATGTACAAAAATTCAATTAAGTGATATTGATTTTAGTGTTTCTACCGTATTAGTTAGGGGAAAGGGTCAGAAGGAAAGATATGTTCCATTTGGCAGTTTTGCACATAATGCTCTTGAAGCGTACATAAAAACGGGTAGGAATAAGTTGATGAAGAATGCTTCGACTCATTCTTATTTGTTTGTTAATTATCGCGGAGGAATTTTAACAGATAACGGAGTTCGTGATATCTTAAATAAAATGATGAATACTTCATCCTCACAAGGAAAAATTCATCCCCATAAATTAAGACATTCCTTTGCAACTCATTTGTTGGCAAATGGTGCAGATATGAGAACGGTACAAGAATTATTAGGTCATGCATTTTTAACATCAACGCAAATATATACTCATGTTACAAACGAGTATTTAAAAAAGACATATATGTCTTATCACCCTAGGGCATAGTCAATTGGATAAGGAGGAAGTAACATGTCTGAAATGCCACAATTTCATGCAACAACTATTTTTGCGGTAAAACATAAAGGGAAGTCGGCAATGTCTGGTGATGGTCAAGTCACATTAGGGAATGCTGTAGTGATGAAACATACTGCCCGTAAGGTAAGAAAGCTTTTTAACGGGAAAGTAATTGCAGGATTTGCGGGATCAGTTGCGGATGCCTTTACTCTTTTTGAATTGTTTGAAGGGAAATTAGACGAGTATAACGGGAACTTACAACGTGCATCAGTAGAGCTTGCGAAGCTTTGGCGTAGTGATAAAGTTCTTAGAAAGCTTGAAGCAATGTTGATTGTGATGAATGAAACAGACCTTTTATTAGTATCTGGAACAGGCGAAGTAATTGAACCAGATGATGGTATACTTGCAATCGGATCTGGCGGTAACTATGCTTTGGCTGCTGGTAGAGCATTGAAAACTTATTCTGGAGATAATCTTTCTGCATACGACATTGCGAAAGCGGCTCTAGAGATTGCTGGTGAAATTTGTGTTTATACAAATAATAATATCATCGTGGAAGAATTATAGGGGAGGATTTTTATTATGCAAAAAAGTGCTAGTTTAACACCTCGTCAAATTGTAGAGCGACTTGATCAATATATTGTAGGACAAAAGGATGCAAAAAAAGCTGTGGCTGTCGCTTTAAGAAACCGTTTTCGCAGAGGCTTGCTAGATGAAAAGCTAAGAGATGAAATTAGTCCGAAAAATATTTTGATGATTGGTCCTACTGGTGTCGGTAAAACAGAGATTGCAAGAAGAATTGCAAAAATTGTCAATGCTCCATTTGTTAAGGTAGAAGCTACAAAATTTACAGAGGTAGGTTATGTTGGTCGCGATGTGGAATCAATGGTCCGAGATCTTGTAGAAACATCTGTACGCTTGGTAAAAGAAGAAAAGATGTTTCAAGTAAAGGAAAGAGCGGAAATTGCAGCGAATAATCGTCTTGTTGAATTGTTAGTTCCTACTACTGCAAAGAAAACATCCAACTACAAAAATCCTCTGGAAATGCTTTTTGGCGGCGGAGCTGTAGACACAGATGAGGAAGAGTCTACAGTAGAAGAAACTAGTAAGTCTGAAAAAAGAAAAATAGTAAAAGAAAAGCTTGCCCTCGGGGAACTAGAAGAGGAAGTAGTTTCTGTAGAAATGGAAGAGCAACAGCCTTCTATGTTTGATATGCTCCAAGGTTCTGGTATGGAACAAATGGGAATGAATATGCAGGATGCTTTAAGTAGTTTTATGCCGAAAAAAAAGAAAAAACGAAAATTAACAGTTAGGGAAGCTCGAGTTGTTTTAACGAACGAGGAAGCGCAAAAACTGATCGATATGGATGAGGTTACACAAGAAGCGGTTGTTCGCGCAGAACAAATGGGTATGATATTTATCGATGAAATTGATAAAATTGCCAGCAAGTCAAATGGCAGCTCTTCTGCGGATGTTTCACGAGAAGGAGTTCAACGAGATATTTTACCTGTAGTGGAAGGATCAACAGTTGTGACAAAATATGGATCTGTTAAAACGGATCATGTATTGTTTATTGCTGCTGGAGCATTCCATATGTCAAAGCCATCTGATTTAATCCCAGAACTGCAAGGTAGATTTCCAATTCGCGTGGAACTTACGAAATTAACAGTGGATGATTTTTATCGTATTCTTGTAGAACCAGATAATGCATTGATTAAGCAATATCAAGCGTTATTGCAAACAGAAGGTATAGAAATTGAATTTTCTGACGAAGCTATTCGTAAGATAGCTGAAGTGGCTTTTGAAGTGAATCAAAACACAGATAATATCGGTGCGCGAAGACTTCATACTATCCTGGAAAAACTACTGGAAGATTTGTCTTTCGAAGCACCAGAAATAACAATGGAAAAGATAACAATTACTCCAGCATATGTGGAGGAGAAGTTAGGAGCCATCTCAAGAAATAAAGACTTAAGTCAATTTATACTATAATTTAGTTGAATCAGAATTTTAACTCCTGAAATGGTAAAGGTATAAGTAGACATAGATTATTTCAAGTATTGGTTTTAGTTAACAGGAGGAATAAAAATGGATTTATTAACAAAAACAAGAAAAATAAATGCGATGCTACAAAGAGCTGCTGGTAAACCAGTTAACTTCAAAGAAATGTCAGAAACATTAAGTGATGTTATTGAAGCAAATATTTTCGTCGTAAGCAGAAGAGGGAAATTATTAGGATTTGCTGTTAATCAGCAAATAGAAAATGATCGTATGAAAAAGATGCTTGAAGATCGCCAATTCCCTGAGGAATATACAAACAGCTTGTTCAACATTCAAACAACTTCTAGTAACTTGGAAATTGAAAGTGAGTATACTGCTTTCCCAGTTGAAAATAAAGAATTATTTGCAAAAGGTCTTACAACAATCGTACCTATTATTGGTGGTGGCGAAAGACTTGGAACACTTATTCTTGCAAGATTACAAGAGCAATTCCATGATGATGATTTAATCCTTGCTGAATATGGAGCTACAGTTGTTGGAATGGAAATTCTTCGTGAAAAAGCAGAAGAAATCGAAGAAGAAGCAAGAAGTAAAGCAGTTGTACAAATGGCAATTAGCTCTCTTTCTTATAGTGAATTAGAAGCAATTGAACATATTTTTGAAGAGTTAAATGGAAGTGAAGGCTTGCTAGTAGCTTCTAAAATAGCGGACCGTGTTGGTATAACAAGATCTGTTATTGTTAATGCATTACGTAAACTAGAAAGTGCTGGTGTGATTGAGTCTCGTTCTTTAGGGATGAAAGGTACGTATATCAAAGTCCTTAATGACAAATTTTTATTAGAGCTTGAAAAACTAAAAACAAATAAATAATGGGACATAAGTATTTTTAACCAAATAACCCCGAACGATTATATGAACATGCAAAGAAAAGTTCATACAATTGTTTGGGGTTTTATTCATTTTAAGAAAGAAGGTTTGTGGTGATCACCCGCAGCCTGAATACACGTAGACTCCTATGGGAGTTGCGAGAAAGTCCAAGACCCGCAGGAATGAGGAGGCTTGGCGCTCTGTCCCACGGAAAGCGAACCCCTGAAGCGGAAAGCAACATCTCTATTCAAAGGGATCAATAAATATACTATATACAAACTTTTATTTTTAGAATTCAGGAGTTTGTATATAGTCTGACTTTTCCGGCAATGGAAAAGTTTTTTTGTTATAAAAAGAAATGGACAAAATATGTACATTTTATTCGACAAAAACTGCGTATTTACCATTTATTTTTCATTTACATTACAGAGATTAAAAAGGTATATTAGTTCACATAGCCGATAAATATTTTATAAATTAGTAAGTAATAACCATGTAAATAGTAGCGAGTGATGATGTGAAATTATTGTTTTTACCCAATATTAAGATGATTTAAACCAAATGTTAACTAAAATAGGTAAAAAGGATTATTAAAATTTTCCTCTTTTCCATGGACATATTATTACAAATTAATTAAAATTAAACCTATCATGTAAAAAAAACGTCATTAAAAAACAAAATTCAACAAATTTCCCAAATATGATTTCTTGAGGTGTGGCAAGTGAAACTTTTCTCTAATACAATTACTACCTTGGAAAATGCAATAAATTATTCGAATCAGAAGCAAAAGGTTATTGCCCAAAATATTGCAAATGTCGACACGCCGAATTATAAAGCGAAAACTGTAACTTTCAAAGATTCGTTATCTACTGCGATGAATGCAAATGTAACAAATAATAAACATATTCCTTTTTCAGCTACTAACAATGCCTCGTCAGCAGTTGTTACAAAAAACGGAGTGACATACAATAACAGCGGAAATAGTGTGGATATGGAAAAGGAAATGACTGATCTAGCAACAAACCAAATATATTACAATGCATTAATTGACCGGATTAGCGGAAAATTTAGTTCGCTAGAAAATGTAATAAGAGGAGGTAAGTAAGAATGACTATTTTTAATAGTATCAATACTACAGCTTCTGCTTTAACTGCTCAACGGCTAAGAATGGATGTTATATCATCTAATATGGCAAACGTTGATACAACGAGAGGAAGGCTAGTAAATGGTGAATGGGAGCCTTACACAAGAAAACAAGTTGTTTTTCAAGAACAAGAAGGTTCGTTTACTTCTCATTTAAATGCTGCACGAGGGAATACATCGAACCAAGCAGGAGGAGTTAAGGTTTCGAGGATTGTAGAAGACGAAACACCTTTCGAAATGGTTTATGACCCAGAAAATCCAGAGGCGGATGAAACAGGATATGTGCGTATGCCGAACGTAGATCCATTACGTGAGATGGTTGATTTGATGAGTGCTTCAAGATCTTATGAAGCCAATGTCACTGTTTTAAATGCTTCAAAAAGTATGTTAATGAAAACATTAGAAATCGGAAAATAAAGTAAAAAGGAGCAATCTAAATGGAGCCATTAAGTTTTTCTGCAGTTTCTTCTGCATTGCCATTATCAAAAACGGCAGCTAATAGTAAAGCGACATCTGTTGCAAATACACAAAATAGCTTTGCCTCATTTTTAAAAGAATCGATTAACAATGTTAATCAAGCGCAAAATGAATCAGATGTGCTAACAAATAAGTTAGCAAGAGGAGAGAATGTCGATTTATCTCAAGTGATGATCGCCTCTCAAAAAGCAAGTATTACAATGCAAGCTACTTTAGAAATTCGCAATAAAGCAGTAGAAGCTTATCAAGAAATAATGAGAATGTCCGTTTAACATAAAGACAGTTTTCAAAAGTTTTTGCTTGTTTACGAGTAGGAATTTATTTACTTCTCCGTGAATGCAAGTGTCCATGCAATCACGCGCTTGATTTAAAAACAAGTAATATTAACGATAGGCGGTTTTTACCTAACAAATTACGGTAGCCGGGGGAAGAGAATGAAAGAGAATCTAAATAAAATATTTAATCCTTTAAAAGAGTATTGGCAAAGTCGTTCTAAAAAGCAAAAGACTGTGATAACAGGTAGCGGACTTTTGCTTATTCTAGTTGGAGTATTGGCAACTTATTTTTTTACGAGAGTAACGCTTGTGCCGCTATATAGTAATTTAACTCCTTCTGAAACAGGAGCTATTAAAGAGAGTCTTGATAGTAGAGGCATAACTTCTGAAATTTCTGGTGGAGGCACTGTTATTAGTGTTCCAGAGGAAGTAGTCGATACATTAAAAGTAGAATTAGCAGCAGAAGGAATACCGAAGTCTGGTAGCATAGACTATTCCTTTTTCAGTGAAAATGCAAGTTTTGGAATGACAGATAATGAATTTAATGTTTTAAAATTAGATGCGCTACAGACAGAAATTGCCAACTTAATAAAAGGCATTGATGGGATTAATAACGCTGATGTTGTTATCACTTTGCCTGAAGAGAGTGTTTTTGTTTCTGATCAAGGTGGAGAAGCTACAGCTTCCATTGTATTAAATACAAAGCCTGGCTATAACTTCTCAGAAAATCAAATAAAAGGGTTATATACACTCGTGTCCAAAAGTGTACCAAACCTTCCTACAGATAATATCGTCATAACGAATCAAAACTTTGAGTATTTTGACTTAAATTCTTCAAATAATTCTGCGACAGATACTTTTACTGCGCAAAACAATGTTAAAAAACAAATTGAACGTGATATTCAAAGACAAGTACAAACAATGCTAGGAACGTTAATGGGGCAGGATAAAGTTGTTGTATCTGTAACTGCTGATATAGACTTTACCCAAGAAAACAGAGAAGAAAACCTAGTTACGCCAGTTGATGAAGAAAATATGGCGGGAATTGAAATAAGTGCACAAAATATCACGGAAACATATACAGGTGAAAATGCTGCTGGTGGAGTTGTACAGGCGGAAGAAGGTACAGATACAACAACGTACAATTCAGAAACAGGGTCTGGAAATGGTGACTATGAAAAAGTAGAACAAACCGTTAATAGTGAAGTAAATCGTATTAAAAAGCAAATTGTTGAAAGCCCATATAAAATTCGTGATCTAGGTATCCAAGTAATGGTGGAGCCACCTGATGCTAATGACACTACTTCTTTACCGCAAGAAAGTATTGATGATATTTCCAATATACTTGGGACGATCGTTCGAACATCGATTGATAAGACATCAACAGGTGGAGAACTGACAGCTGAGGATATTCAAAGTAAGATTGCTGTGTCTGTTCAACCGTTTAACGGGAAAAAACAAGCAACAGAGATAGTTCAAACATCAATTCCTTGGTGGGTTTACGCTGTAGGTGGAAGTTTACTTGCTATTATTATTCTATTAATCTTCTTATTTATGAGAGCGAGAAAGAAAAAACAAGAAGAAGCAGAAGAAATTATCCAACCAGTTGTTCCTGTAGCTGATATCAATGAGGAACACCAAGAATCAGAAGGAACAATTAGAAGAAAGCAGCTCGAAAAAATGGCAAAAGAAAAACCAGAGGAATTTGCAAAATTACTTCGTACATGGATTACGGAAGATTAAGGAGTGTTGTTAAATGGCAAGAAAAGAATCAAATGAGTTATCTGGAAAACAGAAAGCGGCCATTCTCCTTATATCGCTAGGTCCTGATGTTGCAGCTTCGGTTTATAAACATTTAAGTGAGGAAGAAATTGAACGATTATCACTAGAAATATCAGGAGTTAGAAAAGTGGAGAATACTTCTAAAGAAAATGTATTAGAAGAATTTCATAATATCGCACTTGCTCAAGATTATATTTCTCAAGGTGGGATTGGGTATGCAAAAACAGTATTAGAAAAGGCTCTTGGATCAGAACAAGCATCGATTATTTTAAATAGATTGACTTCTTCTCTTCAAGTAAGACCTTTTGATTTTGCTAGAAAAGCAGATCCAAACCAGATATTAAATTTTATTCAAAATGAACATCCACAGACAATTGCCTTAATCTTGTCTTATTTAGATCCAACACAGGCTGGACAAATACTATCCGAGCTGCCACAGGAAGTTCAAGCAGATATAGCAAGAAGAATAGCTGTAATGGATAGTACTTCTCCAGAAATTATTAATGAAGTCGAGCAAATTTTAGAAAGAAAACTATCAAGCACCGTTACGCAAGACTACACGCAAACTGGTGGGATAGAAGCCGTTGTTGAAGTGCTTAATGGGGTCGATAGAGCAACAGAACGTACCATTTTAGATGCACTTGAAATACAAGATCCAGAATTAGCAGAAGAGATTAAGAAGAGAATGTTTGTCTTTGAAGATATTGTTACATTGGATAATAGAGCAATCCAGAGAATTATTCGCGATTGTGAAAATGAAGACCTTATGCTTGCGCTTAAAGTATCTGGAGATGAAGTTAAAGAAATTGTTTATAGCAATATGTCTACTAGAATGGCTGAGTCCTTTAAGGAAGAAATGGAATTTATGGGACCAGTTCGCTTGAAAGATGTAGAAGAAGCA
>Ga0209463_1000227_pt1 | contig 52111 bp, 66 predicted proteins | sample AgamicMgSfrz_FD_187169 | JGI IMG/M metagenome (GOLD analysis project Ga0209463, IMG submission 187169) | Agave microbial communities from Guanajuato, Mexico - Mg.Sf.rz (SPAdes) (version 2) | ecosystem: Host-associated > Plants > Phyllosphere > Phylloplane/Leaf | place: Guanajuato, Mexico...
ATTCGTTTAAGCGAATACTAACAGTAATGTTAATTTTATCCCGCTGAGATAGTGAAAATGTTAAACTATTTTGTAAATGAAACGTTTCAAACAACATGAGAAACACCTTTTTCAACTATTTCTTTTAACCGCCATACTTTAAACTTTTTTAAATTTTTCTCATTGAATTGATTCATATAAGGCAAAAAGTGAGTATAATCAAAGCCATGGTTTTGTGTAAAAATAGACTCTCCTACTGTTGTTTTGCAATTAATATCTGCTCCTTGTTCAAGGAAATAAGCAACGACTTCAAAAGTTGGAAATCGTGTCAATGATATAAGAAATGGAGTACGTCCGTTTTTGTCTGGTTCATCCAATGATAAACCTAAACCGTGTAAATATTTAACAAATGCTACTGAACAAGAATGACTTGCATAATGAATTGCATTTTGATTTAGATTATCTTTTTTATGAATATCTACGCCTTGTTCGATAAGAAACTGACAAAGAGGTAAAAATTTTTTAAAACAAGCTCGATGAAAAGGAGTAGAACCTAATGTTGTTAAAGGCTCATTTAAAAGAATAGGGAAATTCTTTAGTAATTGAATACACTTTTCCTCGTTTCTAGCATTTATCTCTAAAAAAAGTTCTCTTTTTAAATTTTCTAAAACTGGCATGAAATATTCCTCATTTCTTTGAATTTTATTTATAAATACCTTTTTCAACGAGTTGTTTTAAACGTAGTTTTTTTAACGCTTTTTGATTTTCATCGTTGAATTGATCTAATATACTTATAAAATAATGTATATCAAGTGTACAAAACTTTCCGCTGATCACATCTATTAAACTTTCCAAACGAATTCCGCTTTTAGAGATCAATTCATAATTTACATCTGCTCCCATTTCAATAAATAATTGAACTAATTCAAAGTTATTCCATTTTGCAGCGTGAATAAGCGCTAAAGATAACTCATGTTTTTCTTCATTAAAAGAAAGACCAACAGCATGCAACTTTTTAATTAAACGAGTATCACCCTCAAAGCAAGCGAAATATAAAGCGTTTTGACCACGCATATTTTTCGCATGTACATCTACTCCGTTTTCGATTAAATAGTCAGTGACACTATGAGCATTGCGAGAACAAGCTAACATAAAAGCAGTTATTCCTTGTATATTGAGTGCATCGTTTCGTAAATAAGGGTTTCTTTTTAAATAAGAGATGGTTTTCTCTTCATCTCCCTTTTCGAGAAGTTTTAACAATTTTTGATCGGACATAAAACACTCTCCTTATAATGCAGCATCCCAAAAACGTTTCGTTTGTTCGTCAAGTAAAGGCAATAACTTCAAGCGGTATCTTGGATCTTTTTTTAGACGCGCAAATAATTGGTACAAAAGATCTAAAATTAGCAGTTCCTCTTCACGATATTTATAATCAGAACTAATGATTTTAAATTCCTCCAAATAAAATTGTTGATAAAAAGAATGTCGATGCATCTTTGAATAAAAAAGACATGATACAGGTGAGGTAGATGTGCGAATTTGCATTTGGATACCTGCATCTGAATTTGGAAACGTAAAAATAAAATGATAATTTCCATCCGTTGATAAATCTTTAAGATTCATATTTTGTCCTCGCTTTCATTTAGTGATATCTTTATTTTAGACTTCCTTTTTCTACAACGTGTTTCAGTCTTAGTTTTTTTAATTCTTTTTGGTTTTCTTCATTGAATTTATCCATATGTTTTAACAAATAAGAAAGTTCAATTCTACAATTCCCTGAACGCATAAGATAAAAAAGAGAATAACCATCTGTATTTTCTTGGTTAATATCAGCACCATGTTCAATTAAGAATTTTAGAATGTCAAGTTCATTATAGACACAAGCATAAATGAAAGGTGTTTCTAAGAGAAAAGATTTATTATCGATATCTACACCTAATGCATGTAATTTTTTGACCATTTCTACATGTCCTTTAGAGGTTGCGTAAAATACTGCATTTCGATCATGAATATCTTTTTGATGAACATTTACACCTTTTGAAACTAAAAAATCGACAACAGATAAAAGACCTTGTTCAGCAGCAAATAAGAAAGGTGAAAATTCGCTTATAGGAGAAAAATGAATATTTATTAATTCTGGAAAATGTGTTAATCCATCAATAATTTCATTTTCTTTTTTCAGGTGAAACAACTCTTGTAATTTACCTATATCCATGTATTATTCCTCATTTCTTTTTGTAGTTGTTTTTATTTTATCATGAATGTGTTTTACGTATAAAAAAAACTCCTAAAAAGGAGTTTTTTTATACGTACTATTGGCTTACACTAAATTTTTTTCTTTATGAAAGCGAAAAACTTCTAAAAATTTACTCGCTTCGTTTCTGTCACTATCTTGTTCCGATTCATTCAAATCAGTATAATCTGTGTTCATTTGACGCGTCCACCGCTCCACTAATTCTTTTGGAATTGTAATGGAACCATCTTGATTTTCCACGCTTTTTGAAAACATATACTTCATCCAATTACTCCATTGATCATGGGCTAAATTAGCTAAATCCTCTTTTAAATCTTTTCCTTTTTCATACATAAATAATTCCCCTTTCTAGGACAGTTTTGTGTTAATTACAACAAGATTATACTCATTTTTTTGGATTTGCGTAAAATAAAACCAGAGTTTTTCACAACTCTGATCTTTCAAACAACTGTTTTAGTCGTAGTTTTTTCAAATGTCTTTGATTTTTTTCATTGAATTTATCATAATGTTTCATTAAAGAATCCATACTAATAATCCGCTTTCCCTTGTTGTAATTTTCTATTAAATGGCTGATTAGTGAATCTCCGTTTTTATTTTCATGATTTACATCAGCTCCGTTTTCAATAAGATATACAATAACGCTGTTTAAATTAATGGAGGCAGCATCGATTAAAACAGAATCCCCTCTGCAATTAACAGCATTTAATGAAACGCCTAATTGATGTATTTTTTTAACCATCGTTTGATCTCGGCAATCCAATACATAAAAGAAGGCATTTTCTCCATCTAAATCTGTTTCATGGATATCTACACCTTTTTCAACTAAATAATTAACTACTTCATGGAGCCCATAATAGCAAGCAAAATGAAAAACAGTAGAACCATCAGATTTGAAAGGTTCCTCTATCAAAAATGGATATTCTTCCAAAATCCTCATACATTCTTCTTGGTGTTTCGTCAGCATTCGGAAATTTAAATCGCTTCTAATTTTTGATTTATTCATGTGTAATCCCTCTTTCAACTAAATTTTTTAAACGAATTTTTTTTAATTTTTTCTGATTTTTCTCATTAAATTTATCAAAATATTGCATAATAAATTTAACGGAAACACTACATTCGTCTCTAATTATACGATCAATAAACGAACGTTTTTTTTCATTTTCGATGTTAACATCTACTCCGTATTGTATTAATTTTTCAATCATCTTTTCATCTAGAGCACTCATCGCATAAAATAAAGCAGTTTCGCCGTATTGATCCGTTTGATTAATATCAACTCCTTGTTTAACTAAATAATTAACTACATCAAGAAGTCCATACAAACAAGATAAATGAAAAAAAGTCGTTCCATGATCAGTGACACATTCATCTAGTAAAAATGGAAAGCTTTTAAATAAATGTATCGCTTCTTGTTCGTTGTTAAGTCTTAATCGAGTCCAACACTCTTTTATTACTTGTTTTTTATCGATTTTTTATCCCTCATTTCTTTTGATGTATTTTTATTATACCGTAAAATACATAGTATAATAAAAATATAAACATTGAAGGAGGAATAAAGATGGAATATCGAACAAATGATTTTGTGTCTCCAAGTGGGCATATGATGATTTATGGTGTGTATGATGAAGAAGCAAATTCATTTTTGCACACATTAGCGATAAAAGAATCCTATAACAAAGGAAAGGTTTCATATGAGGATCTTATGTTCGTTGGAGATGAAAAAAGATGAATATACCCTATTCAAAAATTGAGCGCATTTACAAAAGCATTGTTCAAAATGAACATTTTATTCGAATTTCATCTTTTGAAGGAAATATTCATAACTTTAGTGTTGTGGTATGTGTTGGAGAAGAAATATTATGTAAAAACGGAGAGAAATGTTCGCTTTACCTCAATCTTCCTGGTTCTCATGACCGAGAAGTGGGTTATCATGTTTATTGGGATACAAAATTTGAAGAAACGCCTGACTGGTTTCAAGAATTATATCATGAAGCTAAACACATTAACGAACGATATTTTCGTATAAAACGAATTGTAGAAAATAAATAAACTAAAAAAGATGTCTTACTCGACATCTTTTTTTTCTTTTCCAAGAATTCTTTCAGAAAATAACCCTTCTTTTTCGGGTTTGAAAGTCTTCGTGCATGAAACACCTTTTGGTTTTTTTAATTTACCCATTTTCCATTCTTTTATAGATTCAGGCGAAGCAATACCAATAGGGACAAACGGTAAATCGTTTAATAAACTCATTAAATTCCCCCCTTTAAAATAATCTTATCTATGTATTTATCGAAAGTTGGGAAAACCTTTCTTTAAACAAAAAAGTGTCCAAAGGACACTTTTTTTTACCATACGTGTTTAAATCGACCTATTACATTTTGCGTTGAAATGATACTAACAAATGCAGAAGGATCCACTGCTTTTACAATGGTTTGAAGCTGCGTTAATTCACCTTCTACAAGTACACAAAACAACACAATTTTATCTTTGTGTGTATAGCCGCCGTTAGCGTTCCAAACAGTTGTACCACGGTGCATCAAATCATTAATTTCTTGACTTACTTCGTTCCCTTTATCTGTTACGATAAGAACAGAAATACGATTTACGTGGCTTAAAATCACGTCGCTCGTTCGCATCGATGTAAAAATAAATACAATCGTGTATAGAGCAATTTCGCTGTTGAAAATAAATCCTGAAATAATAATGATCACAACATTCATTAATAAATTAGCTTTTCCAACGGAAATGTTTTTGTGTTTAGAAATAATACGAGAAATAATATCAAGTCCACCTTGTGAGCCACCCATTCGAAGAACAATTCCTGTCCCAAAGCTTGCAATGATTCCTCCGAAAACCGCAGAAAGCAACGTATTGTCTGTCCATATGTGTTCAATCGGAATGATGTACAAGAAAAAAGAAAGTAAAACAGTACCATAAATGGTGTATAAACTAAATTTTTTCCCTAGATACTTGTAACCTAAAAATAACAAAGGGATGTTTAAAATCAAATAAAAAATACCAACGTTAACGGGAACAAAATGATGAATAATTTGCGAAATCCCTGTTAATCCTCCTGATAGAAGGTGTGCTGGAATCACTAATGCGTTATACCCAAAAGCGGAAATAAAACATCCAATTGCCATCACGATTAATTCAACATAAACAGGTTGCGATTTTCTTTCTGGAGTTTCCATAGCTGATTTTTACCTCTTCTTTATTAATATAGTTTTTTTCCTTTTTTATTTTATCGCATAATATTCGTGATTCCTTCTTTGTAACAAAAAATTTACAAAAAAAGAACGGTTTATACCGTCCCTTTTTCAACTAGTTGTTTTAGTCTTAGTTTTTTTAATTTTTTTTGATTTTCTTTAGTAAATTTATCGTAATATTTCATTAAAAAATGAATATCAAACGTTTCATTTCCATCTTCAATATAATCAAGCATAGTATGATTAAATTTATCTGGATTATTTAAATCTGCTCCGTATTTGATTAACCAGTTGATCTTTGAATATTCATTTACAAAAAAAGACATAATAAGTGGCGTATGACCAAGAGTATTTAGTTCATTAAAAGAGAAGCCTGCTTTATGCAGTTTTTTCATGATAATCTCACTGTCTGCATAAAAGACAGCGTTTTTTTCTTGTCGGTTTTTTTCATGAAGTAATTAGTAGTAAACATGTGACTTTAGTCGTATGAGGAATGCTAATTTTTATATTTTAAGGTATTGTTTTCAAATGAGTGGGCATAGTATAATAATGATAGAAAGGGGTGAAAAAATGACTAAAAAATCGGAAGAAACAAAATTATTTGGTGTGCAAAAAGAACAAATTCGTAATCTGACTAAAAAAGAATTTGAAGCGCTTCGTTTGTTATGCAGACTTGGAAAAAATATGTACAATGTAGCTCTTTACAATGTACGTCAACACTTCTTTTCAACTGGTAAGTATTTATCGTATAAAGAAAATAATCAAGAAAGTAAACCAAACGAAAATTATCAACTATTAAATACAGATGTTGCTCAGCAAATCCTGAAAAAAGTAGATGAAAATTTCAATTCGTTCTTTGCTTTAAAAAAGAAAAAAGAACCTAAAGCAAGAATTCCTCAATATCTTGAAAAAGAAGGGTATTTTGAAATTACGTTTCCACGTGTAAAAATTCAAAAAGACGGAAACTATTTTTTACCTATGTCTCCAGCTTTTAAACATCAATATGGAAAAATAAGTCTTCCGTTTCCTACCAATTTAATTGGAAAGAAACTTAGCGAGATTCGTATTCAACCTAAGTGTGATGCCAATTATTTTGAAATTGAATACGTGTATCTTGTTGAAAAAGAAGAAAAAACATTCAATTCAGAAAAAGCACTCATTATTGATTTAGGATTGAATAATCTTTGTTCTGTTGTGACAACTGATGGGGCGTCATTTATTATTGACGGGAAACCTTTAAAATCAAAAAACCATTGGTACAACAAACAAAATGCAAAACTTCAATCTATTAAAGATAAACAAGGGATAATTCAATTAACAAACAACCAACGAAAACTTCTTGTAGATCGAAACAATTTTGTCAATGATTATTTAAATAAAACAGTTCGTTATCTTGTTAACTACTGTATTGAACATCGAGTTGGAAATGTAATCATTGGGTATAACAAAGGTTGGAAAGATAACATTAAAATGGGAAAACGAAACAATCAAAACTTTGTTCAAGTGCCTCACGGAAAATTAAAAGCAAAGTTAAAATCGTTGTGCGAAAGATACGGCATTAAATTCCTTGAACAAGAAGAGTCTTACACTTCAAAAGCAAGTTTTTTAGACGGAGATTTCATTCCTGTTTTTCAAGAAGGTGTAACGAATACTTTCTCAGGGAAAAGAGTAAAAAGAGGACTTTATAAAACAAAAAATGGATTTCTTGTAAATTCAGATATTCACGGGGCTTGCAACATTTTAAGAAAAAGTGGATTTAGTTTTAATGTTTCTGTTGTTACACAAGCTTTACTTCAAAATCCAAAAAAAGTTGAATTATTGACCAAAAAAACATGTAAAGACAGATCTTCGGACGAGTCTGTAGGGGGACGATTGACGTTCCCAACGAGAAGAGAAAAACACTAAGCTTTGCTTAATGTTTTCTTTGAATCTTGTCAAAGAATCACGTGACTTTAGTCGTGTGAGGTTCAAGAACATCTACTTTTTGTTTTATTAGATAATCCAATACATGAGGCAAGTTATAATAAGATGCTAAATGAATCATTTTTTCATTCACTCTATTTAAATTTTGATTCAAAAGTTCGGGATATTTTTTAAAATGGGCAATGCATGCTTCTTCATTCCCAATGACCATGATTTCAAATAATGGTTCGATAATTTCAACAACTTGTATTTCCTTCATGCGTAATCCCTCTTTCGACTAAGTGTTTTAAACGCAGTTTTTTTAATTTTTTCTGATTTTTCTCATTAAATTTATCAAAATGTTTCATAAGAAAAGAAAAATTAATAGGGTACCGACTTATTTCTAAAATGGAAAGAAGAGATGTGCCCTTATTGGATTCGTAATTTATATTTGCTCCATGTTCAATTAAAAATTCTAAACTAGCCGACAAACCGTTTTGTGCACTTACAATTAAAGGAGTATTTCCAATAACGTTAATTTCATTTAGCGAAACCCCTAAATCATACAGTTTTGTCATTATTTTCGGGTTTTTACCCAAAGCATAAAATATGGCGTTTTCACTGTCATTATCAACTTGATGAATATCAATTTGTTTTTCATAAACCAAATAATCAATAATAGCAAAATTTTCATAATGAACGACTAATTGAAAAACTGTAGAACCATCACTGTTTAAAGATTGCGTTAATAGAAAAGGATATTTTTCTAGTAAAGAAATACATTGTTTTTCATTATTGTTATCAAGATGCATCATAAGTGAATTGATTATGTTATACATATCAAATTTTTCCATCTATATTCCTCTTTTCTTTCGTAAGATATTTTTATTTTACCACGTTTTATACTTAAATATAAAAAAACGAAAGTGTTTACACACTTCCTTTTTCAACTAAATATTTTAATCGCCATTTCTTTAATATTTTTTGATTTTTTTCATTGAATTGATCGAGATATTTAAGTAAAAAAGGAATATCTTTTTCATGATGATATGTATTGGTAATTTGAAGAAAAGAATGTCCTTCTTCGTTTTCTTGATTAATATCAGCTCCATTTTCCATTAAAAATTGAATCACGTCAAACGAACTACAACGTGCAGCAAGAAGCAATGGAGAATTGTTATCTATGTCTTTTTCATCCAGTGGAATATGTAAATGATGTAATGTTTTAATGATGTCTAATGGACTTTCATTAGAAAGAATTGATGAAAGAGTAGCATAAAAAATAGCGTTTCTTCCTTCAGTTGTTTTTTGATGAATATTAAATCCCGTTTCTATTAAATGATAAGCAACATTAAAATGTCCTGAAATACATGCTGCAAGAAAAATGTTTTCGCCTTTCTCTGTTTGAAATGTCATTAATTCTGGATGCGAATTTAATGCTGCCATATATTCTTCTTCTTTTTTAAACGATAAGCTTTCAAACGCTTTTTTTAATTCCTCTTGTTTTGTCATCGTTCAAACTCCTTTTTCTTTATATTATTATTAATAATTATATAAAGAAAAAGGAATGAAGTAAATATACCATTTTTAACAAATTGCCATTTTTAATGGTAAAATAAAAGGGAAATAAAAATGGCTGAGAGGTGTAAAGAATGAAAGAAAACAGAGGACTTAGAAAAAGCGGACATAGTAAAACTCCATTATATTTTCCATCTTTTGTAGAAGATATACGCGAAGCTAGATTAAGAAAAAAATTATCGTATGAAGCGGTTCAAAAAGGAACAGGTGTTTCCCTGGCTTATATTAATAAAATGGAACTTCATCAATCCTTACCTTCTGCTGAAAAATGTTTAAGAGTTGCACATTTTTTAGGGCTTGATATGGATAAAGTGGTAAACGAATTATATGAATATTGGACGCATGCGTTACAGAATGAGTTTTCACAGTATTGTAAAACGTACAAAGTAAAGCCTCCATTTAAACGAAATTAAATCATAAAAAAAAGACGTTAAAACGTCTTTTTTTATGATTTAATTTCGTTGTTATAGATTTTCCAAACGGTCTTTTCCTTTTTATTTATAAACTGTCGTTATATTTAAAAATCCATTTGAAATAAGTCGAACTTTTTCTTTACTGTTAAAAAGAAGAGGAATTGCTTCTTTTGCTATTTCCAATGCATGTTCAAAATGGTACTGAGGTATTTGGTGAATTCGATAAAAAGGCTCCCCGTTTTGATCATGAACAAATTCTAATACCATTAAATCATTTAACTTGCCTTTTTTAGTAAGTTTCCCAAAGTCTCCTGCTATGATCATCTAATGCAGGAAGAATACGAAGACGTAATTCTCTATCTTGTTTTAAATATTTAAATAATGCTGAAATGTGAAATAGAATATATTTTTTTTCTTCATCAGATAAATCTAAAACAGTGATAATCTTATCATTTTCAATAGTAAAAGGTTTACTAAAAAAATCGTTTTTTCTTTGTAGTGCGAAGTCCCATTCACTTCCTAGATTATCATTTATGGGGACTCCTACTTTGATGTTAATCATATTATGATTAATTAAACGAAAAAGAATATTATCAGAATAATGAAAAGTTTTAAATTCCATTAGATAGCACCTCTCCTTTTTCAACTAAGCGTTTTAATCGAATTTTTTTAATAACTTTTTGGTTTTTCTCATTGAATTTATCCAAATGTTCCATTAAATAAGGTATATCAATTGTAATATGGTCATTTTCTAAATAATTTAGAAAGGAGAAGTTATTCGGATTCTCATAATTGACATTCACACCTTGTTCAATCAAATATTTGATAATATCAACAAAGTTATCATCGCAAGCACGAAAAAGAGGTGTGCTATCTAACCAATCTGTATGCTCGACGTCAACACCTAACTCATATAAATACTTCACTAATTCTAAGTTATCAATACATACAGCGAAAAATAATGCGTTCATTCCGTGTTTGTTTTGGCTTTGAATATCAATTCCTTGAGCAACTAAATACTGAACAACTTTTTTACAACCATTAAAACAAGCTGTAAGAAACAGATTTGAACCATCTTTTTCTATTATTTCATGGCATAAAAAGGGATACTCTTCGATAAGGCTAATGCAGTCATCTTCATGACGGTTATTAATATAAACTAGTGATTGATCAATAATTTTTTCCTTATTCATGTTAATCAGTTGCTCCTTTTGTCACTAAGGTTTTTAGCTGCAATCCTTTTAATATTTTTTGATTTTTTTCATTAAATTTATCGAAATGTTTCATTAAATAAGATAACTCAATTTTATCCATTCCTTTCTTATAAGCAGATATAAGGGAATAATGATAATCACTTTCCGCATTTACATCTGCACCTTTTTCAATTAAAAAATCTATTATTTCTTTATTTTGAATGGCGCATGCTCTAAGAAGTGGTGTATAATTTGCTTGACCTACATGATTAATGTTAATGCCTAATTCATATAAATACTGAAAAAGTGAAACATCACGTGCATTATTTGCATAGTGAAAAGCGTTAAAGTTTTTGGCTCCAACTGAATGAATATCAACACCTTTTTCAACTAAATAACGAAGGACTGTTTTAAAATTTTTATGACATGCATACAAAAAAAGATTTAACCCAGTCTCGCGTCCTGTTATGATGTGCGTGAGTAAAAAAGGATGTTTTTCTACAAGATCAATAATAGCCTCTTCTTTTCTATTTTGGATCAATACAAATAAATGTTGAACAATTTCTGTTTCCGTCATGTTACTCCCTCTTCTCTTGTTTTTAATTATTTTACCATGTTTTTAAGTTTAAATAAGAAAAAAGAGCTGTTTACAGCTCTCCTTTTTCAACTAAATGTTTTAAACGTAACTTTTTAATTTCTTTTTGATTTTTTTCATTAAATTTATCCAAATGTTTGATTAAAAAAGAAATTTCTAATGGAAAACGCTTTTTTTTAAAGAATTGTAAAAAGGACATTCCATAATCGTTTTCATGATTAATATCCGCACCAAGATCGATTAGACATTCAATCATATCTACACAACCAAAATTTGAAATTTGAATAAGAGGTGTACTGCCAGTTGAATTTTTTTGATCAATATTAATTCCTAATCCATATAATTGTTTAACAAGTTCAACGTTCTTTGAAAAAACAGCTTGATGAATCGCATTCTCTCTTTTTCTAGTTGTTATATGATGAATGTTAACATTTTTAGAGAGTAAATAATCAATCACTTTTTTTAAATTATAACCACAAGCCAAAAGAAAAACAGTATGATCACTGAATCGTAATTCCTTATCTATTAAAGAAGGATATTTTTCTAAAAGTCTGATACATTTGTCTTCATCTTTTGCACGAATATGATGGTATAAAGCGTCACTTACGCTTTGTTTTGTCATCGTAATCCCCTTCTTTCGAATAATTGTTTCAAACGAAGTTTTTTAATTTCTTTTTGATAATGTTGATTAAATTTATCCAAATGTTTTATTAAAAAAGACATATCTAATTCAAAAAACCCTTTTTTATAAAAATCTAAAAATGAAAAACTGTTTTCTTTTTTTTCAAAATTAACATCGGCGCCATGTTCAATTAAGTATTTAATGATGTCTGTATGTCCATATTCGCAAGCAAGAAAAAGTGGTGTATTACCTAACCAATCGTGTTTATCAATATCAACGCCTAATTCATGTAAATATTGAATGAGTTCTACCTTACCTTTATGAATAGCCGCATACACACCGTTTAAATTGCTAGATGTTGTTGCGTGAACATTAACATTTTTTCCAACGACATAGTTAAGTACGAGCTTTAAATTGTGACGACAAGCTAAAAGGAAAATGGTTTCGCCTTCGTACGTTAATAGACAATTCAATAAAGAAGGATGTGTTGCTAATAATTTAATACACGCAGGTTCATTTCTTTGATGCGTTTCAAAAAGTAATTGATTGATCACACTTACCATTTGATTCCCTCACTTCATAGGTTTTCTTATATTTTACCATTAATTATATGAATTGATCATCATTTTTTATTAAATAAAAAAGAAGCCCTAAAAGGCTTCTTTTTTAGAAGTTGAAGTCATCATCAGTCAATTGCTCAATGTTTAATGCTTTTACATAACCATTACCTTTACCTATATGTTCCTATAAGTTCGCTACGCTTATAGCGGGATTAAACCCAGCTCATGATTTCTCATGAGAGCAGACTATATCATCATCCATATTTTCCTACGGAAAATTCGTAGAATTTTACGGATGCTCTGCGCTACGGATACCAAAAGCTTGTATCCTCTTGAATGATCGAAGGACCATTCTCTTAGTCGTTGGACGTTCTTAACCTAAGTTAAGCTTCGCTCAGGATTACCATGAAACATAAATGTTTTTTAGGCTTCCCCTGAATTCACAGAGTTTGCTACAATGAGTTGCCTCATTAAGCCGCTAGTATATTAACGGAGAAAAAGTCGTGGTTCTTTGTATCAGTCTTTAATCCATTTTCAACAATTGGATTGATTGGTTCTTCAGGGAAATAAGCATCTTTCCCTAAATTCATTAATGCACGGTTTGCATTATAACGAATGTAAGCTGCCACTTCATCAGTTAAACCGATTGGCTCATAAATTTCTTTTGTAAATGTCAGCTCATTTTTATATAAATCAAGCAATAATTCGATTGACTCGTTATCAACTTCTACTTGCTCTTCTGGAGATAATTGTTGATATAACTCTTGAGCAAGCATTCCAATGTAAACACCATGAATTGATTCGTCCACTACTGTTCATATGAATTCGCTACATTCATATCGCTTATGTAAGCTGCTATATGTTTCCATATAGGTCAGACCATATCACACTCTCAACTTGAGAGTCCCTCCATTTCCATCGCCTATCGCTTGCGATGTACGAGCTTCCGCTCTGGTCGTTGCACGTTCTTAACATGTTGTTAAGCTTCGCTCAGGATTACCTTGGATTATTCATCGTTAGGCGTCCCCTGAATTAAAAGGGTTTTTCGAAATGCATCGCTGCATTAAGCCGCAACTGATTTACGGAGAATCAAATTGATGATTTCACCACTTGCTGTCATCTTCCCTTGTCCTGCTAAAAATAGCGGATAGAAGAATCCAGAATAGAATAAATAGCTTTCTAGAAAGACAGAAGCAACATGTGCCATATATAAATCTTTCTTACTAGCTTTTGGTGAGAATAATTTTTGATAACGTTCTGATACCATTTTCGCTTTCTTTTGAAGCGCAGGATTTTCTTCTACCCAAGCAAATAATTCATCAATTTCACTTGTTGAAGCCACTGTTGTGAAAATAGAACTGTAACTTTTTGCATGCACATGTTCCATAAATCCCATAATACTAAGTACACTTTTACGTTGAAGACCTTCTGTATGTAATGAAATTAACGGCATTCCTTCTCCGCCTTGTTCTGTATCAAGAAGCGTTAGACCTGCTAATACTTTTTTAAACGTTTCTTGCTCGCTTTTACTTAAGCTGCTCCATACGTTTAAATCACTCGATACACTAATTTCTTCCTCCGACCAAATTTGTGTAAAGTTTTGATCCCAAAACATTCTTGTAAAATCATCTTCTTCTTTATTCCAATTGACAGCTTTCTTTAACTCATTCATTTGTAATAACACACCTTTCATATTTAATACCCCCTTTGGCTCCTGAAAAGAAAGATGCAAGAGGGGTAACCCCCTCCTACCTTATACACTACAAGATGCACATTCTTCTACACTTAGAAGTTTTGTTCTTGTATAATACAAACTCTTTAACCCTTTTTGTGCTGCATAAATATATAAACGGGCTAATTCACGAGTTGATGTTTCACTTGTTACATAAAGAATCGTTGAAATACCTTGATCCACATGTGGTTGAATTTCTGCAATTAAATCAATTAATTTGTATTGATCTACATTGTATGCAGATTTATAGTACCAGAATGTTTGTGGACTTAAATACGGCATTGGATAATACGTAGTTGAATTTGCATACGTTCTTGCCTCGATTACATCTACAATTGGCATAACACTCGCAGTCGCATTTTGAATATACCAGTTTGTTACTCTATCATTTGATAGGGGATGGTCATTTCTGCCACCCTCTTGTAGTTTCCCACAAGAGCAGACTATATCATAAACTGAATAATCAGTTTCCCTCCACTTAGTCGTTGAACCTGCTTCTTTATTTATAAAGAAGATTGGCTGCGGATTTTCCATGTATCTTTTACCTTTTTACTATCCCGCTTTGATTAGAAGCGCCCTTACCTGTATTGCTACGATAAGTTAGTAGTAAAAGTTTTAGGAGTTCCCCGCAATTCGAAGGGTGCAATTTATACGTCGCCGTATAAAAGGGCTATATGTTAACCGATGGACTGTGTTGGTGCAATTGCCATTCTATCGTTTTGCTACCCTGCTTTTCAGCATATTTAACACTTCTCTGGGAAGTGGGACTAGACTATACAATCATCCAAGAAGGATGCGGATATGGTAGTCGTTGAAGGTCTATCTTTTAAGATAGTTCCCTGCTTATTACCCATTGTTTTCGGTACGTAGTTTTTGACATATACCATACAGATATTTTTTTCTGTCTTTCGACCACATTCACGCTCGCCGTTTCCAGCCACGTTGTAGTATATCTGTCTTTAGGGCTTTCAAGCAATTAAATCCATTTTGCGATCTACCTTACGGTAGAAAGGCGCTAAAGTTAACGCGTTGTAGATGCCGTTTGCCATTACTTGTTCTTTTAGGTATTCCCATTCTTCTACACCTGGGATTTCCATACCTTCGAATAAAGCTTTCACTTTATCGGATTTTGGAGAGTAATCCTCTTCCAAATAACGAGTAAAATAATTCCCGTTTGCATACTCACTCTTTTCGAAACCTTTAAATGTTTCGCCACGTTCTTTTGCAATTAACATGGATTTTTCAAGAGAATAATAGTTCATCATCATGAAGAATGTGCGAACAAAGTCTTTCGCATCTTCAGACTCATAAGCGATACCACTTTTTGCAAGGTATCCATGTAGATTCATTGCACCAAGACCGACAGAGTGTAATTCTCTATTTGCTTTACGTACAGACGGTGCATTATCAACATCACTCATATCACTTACATTTGTGAGTGCTTCAATACCAACATGAACAGAATCGCGAATGGCTTTATGATCCATTACATTTGCGATGTTAAGTGAACCTAGGTTACAAGAAATGTCACGTTTGATGATATCTTGTTGACCATAATCGGTAATTTCAGATGTTTCTTGGACTTGGAAAATTTCGGTCATTTATCTTCATATGAATTCGCTAGATTCATACCGTTCTTTTGAACTGCTGCATATCACTATGCAGATGAGACTATATCACCATCCTCGTCTTTACGTTAGGATGCTCCGCATTTCCACTCGCTTGAGTGTACTGGCATAAGCCATAGTCGTTACACCTTCCTAGAATTCTAGGCTTGGCTCGGTATTGTCTGCAAAGCAGAGTTTCACCGAATTAACGGAGTTTGCAATGTAAGTTTCCCTACAAGGGTGCTACCATTAACACAAGTTAGACATTTTAACGTCTCCAAGACCTTTTAATGCGTGTTGCTCATTCGCATTTGATTTGTACATGATATAAGGATAACCCGATTCGAATTGTGTCATTGCGATACGTACCATTAATTCGCGCGCAGTAAGTTCTAGTCTGCGTTTTTTGACTTTAGGGTTTTCAACTAATTCTTCGTACATTTCATCGATGTTTAAATCATCTAAATGTTTACCATACGCTTTATAAACTGTGTGTGGCGCAAATACATAAAGCGGTTTGTTGTTTTTCGCAAGATCAAAGAATTTATTTGGAACAATAAGTCCGATCGATAATGATTTAATCCGAGTTTTCTCGTCGGCGTTAATTTTTTTGGTCAGTTGCTCTTATATTTCTATAAGTCTGGACTATATCACCATCCATATTTAATGGATGCCTTGCACTTCGACTGGTACCAAACTCCAGCCTACTCTACTCCCTTTCGTCTAAAGACGCGGTTTCGATAGTCTCTACACCTTCTTGCCAATACTGATAGTTATGAATTTTCATCTGCGTTCATTTTTTTGACAAGGTTGGCACGGTATTGCCTGCTATCCATTTCTGGACCTTAGGTTTTCTTAGTCAGTGTCTTCGTGAGCAAATGCTCCTTATTCAACTGATACCGTTAGCCGCTTTAAGCGACACCGCTTTGGTATGCGTTCACAAGGTTTTCACTTACATATTACTATGTAAGGCGACTACCAATTAATCGAGGAATTCAATAACATCCCAGTGGAAAATGTTTAAGTAAGCAGCTCCTGCACCTTTACGTTGCCTTTATGTTCAGTAAGATTCGCTAGTTCTTACCCGCCACTCAATTGGTGACAGCTCTATGTTGCCATAGAGAGCAGACTATATCATCACCCTTTCGGGTGCTTCCCGTTTCGAATACCGATAGCTTGTATTCTACTAATAGTCGTTGCACGTTCTTAACGTAATGTTAAGCTTCGCTCATGATTGTCCGAAATTCGGAGTTCCCATGAATTAGAGAAGTTTGCGTCAAACCATTTCTGATTTGAGGGGCTAACATTAACCCAATTGGTTCGCATAGGAGAAAGAGTCTTCTAACAATTTCATAACTGGAACAACACCGCTTGCTGCGTCGTCAATACCTTTGATTGCTTCTTTACGAGCGCGTAATTTACTCAAATTAATCGCTACGCCTCCGCCAATTTTACTAAGTTGCATTGAAGTATTGATGTTAAAGCCGATAGAGTTTAATGTATCGTCCATTTCAAGTAAGAAACAACTAACCATTTCACCTCGGCGACTTTTTCCAGCATTTAAAAATGTCGGTGTAGCAGGTTGGTAACGTTGTTCGATGATAGCGCGAACGAATTTTCGAGCATTTTTCATGTTACCTTTTGCTAGGTATAGAGAAACGATTGACACGCGATCTTCGTAGGTTTCAAGATATTTCGATTTGTCATTCGTTTTCATAGCGTAGTCTTTGTAGAATTTGGAGACTGCCATGTAGGATTGGAATTCGAAGTTGTAGCTATAAGCCGTTTCGAAGATTTCTTGGATTTGTTTCATTGAGTAGTCTTTTAGGACCTCAGGGTAGTAATAGTCATTTTTAACCATATATGTAATTTGTTCTTCGATTGAATTGAAGGTTACGAGATTGCTATGTACTTCTTTCAAAAATTCTCGTGCTGCTTCTTTATCTTTTTCAATCTGGAAGAAACCATCTTTTCGTACGTTTACTTGGTTATTTAATTCGATGTGTTTCAATTTGCATCACCCCTTCTTTAAATTTAGAAACATCATTTTGTGTTCCTGATAGTTCAAACTTGTAAATAACTGGTACATGGTACATGGAAGAAATAGTATCGGCACTTTTACCGAAGTTATTTCCCCAATTGCGATTTCCGCTTGCAGCAACACCGATCATAAAAGCGGCATTGTTTTCGAGAAACTCCATCACCTTTGGTGGAACTTGCCCAAATCCAGTTGTATAAGTAATGAGCACAAATGGCTCATCAATAAGCATATCTGGTTCGATCTTGATAGCTTCCATGTCGAGTTTTTGAATAAAACGTTCGACATTTCCAGTTTTTGAATCGTACATAATCAGCATGATCACTCACTCCCTTCCGTAGTTGAAACATTCGCTTAAAGGGCGAACTTCGTCAAACAAATAAGCGACGGAGAAGTGGTAAAAATAGATCATTTTAACCTGATTGGTTCCGAACGCTTATAATGGCTAAATTACAATATATAGTATGTTGTTTTTTAAAAAACTACAACATATTGTATTTTTTGACTGTATTACTTAATTACATTTTAATCGAATAATTCCTTTCTTCAACAAGAAAAAGTCTTTTTTTTCTCTTTTTTTCGTTGGTGTTGTTAATTATAAAAAAAAGAACAGGTGAAACACAATAGATATTGAATGAAAATGAAAATTTTTTTAATGGTAATATATTCTTGTGTATAATGAAAATAGACGAAAAAATAGGAGTGGTAAGAATGAAACTGGTTTCAAAAATTCAGTTCAATATAGGACACGGAGTATGGAATTTTGTCTTTAAAGAAGAGGAAGAGTTCGTTAAGGTAGAATTTGATGGAAAAAAGGAGATCACTTTTTCCTTTATCTATGGAGAAGTCACGCCAAAAAGACGTGCTATTTTAGATAGTGTTGAAAAATCAGAACTTCTACAAGATATAGTACAGCGTATTGATAAATGGGAAGAGAAAATGAAAAAAGGGCTTGCCCTTGAAAAAATAGCGTTTATAACAACTCAACAAAAAGAAGAAAAAGAATATGTTCTTTTTGAATTTATGATAAAAAGTAAAATAGCAACTCGTCGTTTCACCCTGGAAGAAACAGAAGAAAAAGAAAACAATTTTTTGAAATATTTTTCTTCCTTTTCAGGAAATATAGATCAACATCAATTTATTTTATGTCTTGAAAAAAGAATCGTTAATCGTAAAATTCAATGGGTTTATGATGAAAAATATCCACTAAAACATGCAGTAAAAAGCAAATCTGTTCCCATTACCTTAAGTTCTATGTATGGACTTGATTTTGCATGCAAAACGCATGGAGGATTTATAAGTGATATTATGGAGAAAATCATAAATGATCCAGCAGTACGAGTTAAAACACTAGTTATGTAAAGGAGAATGGAAATGGAACTGATTTCAAAAATGTCATTTAATGCTGATGTTGGAAAATGGTTTTTTAGTGTAAAAGATAAAGGGAAACGGATGTTTGTTGAAATGAAAGGAAAAGAAACGACTATTTGTTTTATGGATGAAGAGCCGACGACTGAAGGAACGAAACTCTTAGAAAAAATGAAAATGTCAGTAGAATTTCAAAACATACTAAAACCTATTTATCAATGGGAAGAAAAAATGAAACATAAATTAACATTAGAAAATGTATTTATTTACAATAAAGAAAAAAGGGGAGAAAAAGAATATTACCTTTTCCAATTTGAACTAAAAAGCAAAGTAGCAACAAGAAATTTCGTCTTGGAAGATGGAGTGGATAATATTTTAAAAACATTTACCGAATATGGAAAGTATAAATCTGAAGATTTCTATTATTGTTTTGTCTTACCTCTTGAAAAGTGCGTTATAAACAATCGAATAGATTTTAGTTATGATGAAGCTTATCCATTGGATGTGTATATGGCGTACAGAAAAAGTTCAAATAGTGCTACTAAAATCTTCGGAAGAAAGAATTTTCGCACACATGCAGGGTTTTTAGATGACATTATTGAAAAAATCAAAACTGATCCAACTTTACGTATTAAAACGTTGGTCATGTAAAGGAGAATTTCTATGAAATTAGTTGAAAGACCACTATTTCTTTCGCGCGAACAAAAATGGCAATTTATTGTAGAAAATGAAAAAGGGCAAACAGAAATTATGTTTTATGAACCGACAGAATTACAGTATTCGTTTCAGGGGGAAAATAATCAAGAAGAAATAGAGTCATCTTCTCTTTTTAAAGAAACAATGGAACGAATAGAAAAGTGGGAACAGAAAATGAAAGAACAACTTGTTCTTCGAAATATTAAACTTCGAGGAAAAAAAGATAATATGTATTTATTTTCTATTAAAATGGAGGGATATCTTGCTCATCTCGGTTATGTATTAAGAAATAATGATGAAAAAACATACAATCAAATGACAAAAGAAACCTATTATTTGTTACTTCCTTTAGAAAAGAAAATGATTGATGGAAAAATAGCATTATGCTTAAACGAAGAATATCAAATGAAAAAAATAATGCTTTCCTCGTATCAATCAAAAACGCAGAAGAATGTGGAGACGGAATTGGAATTGATAAAAAAATATGCAAGTAGAAATTATCAATTTTTAACTCATCGAACATTTTTGCAAGATCTTATAGATAAAGTAAATGAACATCCAGCGGTGAGAATAAAAATGCTAGTGGAATAAAGGAGAATGGTGATGAAATTAAAAAGAAATGCGCATTATTATCCACAAAAAAATAAATGGGAATTTATGTTAGAGGATGATCGTTATGAATTTTCTGTTTATTCATCTAAAGAAGAAGAAGTTGAAATGAAAATCTATAAAAAGAATGATAGCTATTTGAAAGAACAAGAAGAGCTTGAAAAAAGAGTGAAAGAATCTGCGGTTTTCAATGAAATTATGGAAAAAATTAAAAACTGGGAACAAAAAATGAAAGATATGCTCATACTTGATCAGATTGAAATTATTGGAAAAGAAGAAGAAAACGGGAATGAATATTATTTTTTCGCTTTTGAAATTCAAAGCAAACTAGCGGCGCTAGGAAAATTCAATCTAGATGAAAAAGAGGAAGATATTTTGGAACGTTTTGCAGATTATAGTAGTCATCCTGAACAAAATCCTCGTTTTGTCTTTATTCTTCCTTTAATTAAGTCCATCGTTAAAAACCGAGTTGTTTTTCAATATGATAGGAGATTTCCGATGGTGAGAGTGACGGTGACAAAAGGAATGGAAAAAAATGTAACATTAGAACAAATGCAACGGTCTTATGCAAGAATTGGAATGAATTATTTTTCTACGCATCGTTCATTTATTGAAGATATTGTAAAAAAGATTAATGAGGCACCTTCTGTTCGAATTAAGAAATTAGTCATATAAAACAAAAACGACCAAATTTTGGTCGTTTTTTTACATGATGAAAAAAATACTCTTATAATAAAAGAAAAAAGGTGTGGAAAAATGAAAAAAACTTCAGATATTATCTTTGATCAAAAAACAAGAGAATGGAATGTTTATTTAGAATCCAAAGAATGTGTAGTCTTTGTTGCATATAAAGGGAAACAGGATCTTCGTTTTTCATTTAGTGCGACTTCTTCATCAAAAAGTAAACAAGAGTTAGTAGAATATGTAAAGAATTCAACTGCTTTTAAAGAAAGCATGGAACAAATTAAAAACTGGGAAGAAAAAATGAAAGAAGAACTTGAAATTGGAAAAGTAGAAATTGTCGGAAAGGAACAACGAGGAGAAAAGGAAATGTATCTTTTTGCCTTTCAAATTGAAAGCCTTTTAACAACCAAAAAAATTAATTTGGGGAAAACAAAAGAGGAAATACTAAAAGATTTTTTTTATGTTTCTGAATTTGAATTAAATAATGCTCACTTTTATTTTATCTTGCCGCTTGAAAAAAGAATAGAAAACGAGAAAATAGATTTTGTTTATGATAAAAACTATCCACTAAGTACTACGTGGGTAAATCAAGACAATCAAATTGAAATAAATTTAGAAGAATTAGAAACAAAAAGAGCTCTTTTTGGAGAAAACTTATATATCACGCATACAGGTTTTATTGAAGACGTGGTGGAGAAAGTGAAAAACGCTCCTTCGATTCGACTAAAAAAAATCATAATGTAAAGGATGATGAATATGAAAAATTCAATGAATGCTTATTTTATTCCAGCGCATGAATATTGGGATATTGAAGTAAAACACAACGAAAGTCACGCTCGTATTTTTTTAAAAAAAGATCATACGTGTTTGGTGAATACATTTGATGATGAAAAGGAACAAACGTTTGTTGCAAAAAGAGAAGAAATGAAAAAGTATCCAGCGTTTAACGGAGCAATTGAAAAAATTGAACATTGGGAAGAAGAAATGACCGAAGATCTTGAGATAAGTGAAGTTAATCTTTTGACAACTGAGAAAAATTTTTTCATTTATTCGTTTAAAATCATCAGTCCTGTAAGTTATGGACACTATAATTTAAAAGAAACAAAAAAGGAAACACTAGAGCAATTTAGTTCCGTTTCAAAAGGATTTCAATACCTGTTAGCGCTTGAAAAAAAGATTGTGGATGATAGCATTTATCTTTGTGCAAACGATGATTATCCGATGCGAAAGGCATATTTATTTGAATATTTAGCGCTACGAAGTAGCCAAAATGTGTTAGAGGAACTGCATAAATTAAAACGAGAGATTAAAAATACAAGAGGCGATTACTATACTCACCGAACATTTGTAGAAGATGTTGTTAAAAAAATCAACGAAGCACCTTCTGTTCGAATTAAGAAATTAATGACATAAAATGAAAACGACTAACCCATAGTCGTTTTTTTACATTTTCATGTAAAAAACACTATAATGAAAGAAAAGGAAAAAAGGAGAGAGGGAAAATGGAAAAATGGTTTCAAACGTCGTTTGACCCTATTACGAATACATGGGAATTTGGATTTAAAGAAGAGGACTTAATAGCAGTTGTAAAGTGGGAAGAACAAAAAGAAATGGAATTTCGATTATATCGTGGTGCTGATTTTTTTTCAGAGGAAGAAACAGAAAAAATAGTCCAACACATAAAAAAGTCGGACGCCTTTAACGAAACGATGGCTAACATTCAAACATGGGAACATAATATGCGTAATGCATTAAAAATTGAAAATGTTACGTTGCTAAAAAATGATACCTTAAAAGAATCTGGTTTTTATTTAGTGAGTTTTCAAATAAAAAGTCTTATTGCTGAAGATTCATTTGATCTAGAAAAAGGGAAAGAACGTATTCTTTCTAAATTTGACTATTTTCAAGAAGATTTTTTGTTTATTTTAGCGCTTAAAAAAGAAATCATAAATGGAAAAATCCATTTAACTTATACAACAAAGCATCCAATGAAATGGAAATTTGCAGAAGGTAAAAACGAGAAGAAAATGCAGGAAATAAGTGGTTTTGCTTATTTGTCATTAAATGAAGCAAAATTTGCCACACATCGAACCTTTGGAGAAGATCTAGCTGCGTTAATTGAAAAAGATCCAGCGGTTCGAATAAAACTATTAGTTGAATAAAAAGGAGTCGTTAAAATGAAAAGAACATCAGATATTGTGTATGATCCGCAAAGAAAGAAATGGGATTTTACGATTGAAAATGATGAATACCAAATTTATGTCATGCTAAAAGAAACCGATGTTCCAAAATTTTTAATTATTCCCCTTGATCGATCAAACTTTGCAAAACCAATGGGAAATATTGAAGAACAAGTAAAGGTATCACATGCCTATCAAGAAACGATTGGGAAAATCGCTTCCTGGGAAAAGAAAATGAAAGATCAATTGGCGATTGAAGAGATCACGATTTTAGGAAATGAAATGGCAGGAAATAAACATATGACTATTTTTAGTTTTTGTTTAACAACTCCCATTCCTGAACTACCTTTTTCATTAGAAAAAAAGAAAGAAGAATATGACGCTCAAATTCAACTATTCGAGCAAAATGAGGAAAAGAAAACGTATCTCGCGATTGCGCTTGAAAAAGTGGTAAAAAATAATCAGATCTATTTTCAATGTTCTGATCATCATGTGGTGCCTATTTCAAAAAAACGAATGAAGGCTCTGTCTGTTTCGTTAAATTCGCTATTCTATTATGCAACATTTACAGGTACGTATGCGGGTTCAACGCATCGTACATTTAAAGAAGATCTTGCGCAATTGATTAATGAAGATCCTTCAATTCGTGTAAAAAAATTACTTTTATGAAAGGAAGATAAATATGGAATTATTTCATCATATTCAATTTAAACCAATTGATAGAGAATGGGAGTTTGGGATAAAAGATGAGCAATCTGTTGCTTTTATCAAATGGAAACGAAACAACAAAGTAGATATTCGGATTGAAAGTGACTCAACAGGTACATTCAGTGAACGAGTAAAAAAATCAACTGTATTTAAAGAGTCAATTGCCAAAATTAAAACATGGGAGAAAAAAAGAAAAGAAGAATTAACGATTGATCATGTAGAGTGGTTAGGGAAAGAAAATGAAGGAGAAAAAGAATATCATTTTTTTGGTTTTACAATTGAAAGCAAAGTGGTAAAAGGGAATGTTCTGCTAAATGGAAGAGAAGAAAAAGACGAACACTTTTATGTAATGAGCGAAAATGTAAATAGCAAAGCGCATCATTTTTATTTTGTATTAGCATTAGAAAAAACAACTAAAAACGGCGTCATTACATTTGAAGTCGATAATCAATTTAAATTGGGACGTTATTATGTTCCAAAAGTAGAAAAACCAGAACCTAAACTATTTTTAATGAAAAATAAATATGGAAGCCATCATTCGTTTTTCACACATCGGTTTTTTATCGAAGATGTAGCGAAACTTATTGATACGCATCCTTCAGTTAGACTAAAAAAACTATTGTATTAGAAAGAAGGGCAAAAATATGTTTTTTAATTCACGTACGATGACCTGGTCATTTAAACTAGAAACTGACGAGTATCTAGCGTCTGTTGAGATAGGGAAAGGGAAGAAAGAAAAAATAGTCCTCGAACCTATTGGTTCATTAGAAAATGAAACAGAAATAAGGGGACGTTGGAAAGAAGAAATAAAACATTCGAAAGAATGGAATGAATACATGGAACGTATGAAACAATGGGAAGAAAAAATGAGAAACCAATTAAAACTTGAAAATATTCAATGGATCGCTAAAGAAGTATATCAAGAAAAAGAGTTACATCTTTTTGGATTTGAAATTACAAGTCCAATAAGTAATGGGAGTTTTTCATTAGAAGAAACAGAGGAATACGAAATGGATATCTTTTCAACGTATAATAAAGGAATTTATTTTTTTCTTGTGTTGGAAAAAGTAAAAAATGAGAAAGGAATTTCATTTGCTTTAAATGAGGAATACCCTATTCAACGTGACTATTTCAGTGAAAATCAAATGTACTTTTATTCATCTATTCAATCTGAATTTAAAAAAACGCCTTATTCTATACTTTATGATTTTTATACACATCAATCTTTTTTAGAAGATGTCGTTGACATTATTTCAAATGAACCAAAAATTCGTTTAAAGAAATTATTTGGATAAGGAGCAAGGTAGATGAAGAAAATATACGATACGATGTTTGATACCAAAAAACAAAAATGGATATTTGGTTTCACGAATGAAAAAGTAAGTGCTACAATTTTTTGGTATAAAAACGGGAAAATGGATTTTATGATTGAAAATGAAGAAGTTGTTTTTACTAAAACAGAAAATGATAAAGAAACAGAGATGTTTAGAAATACCCCTTTATTTCAATCGACCATTCAACAAATAGTCGATTGGGAAGAGATGATGAAAAATAAATTAGCCATCAGCGATATTTCTTTTTTAAAAAAAGAAAAAGAAGAAGAAACAGGGAAAGATCTTTACTTTTTCACTTTTAATCTTAATAGCAGAGTAGCTATGGGACAGTATGTTCTTGAAAAAGGAATACAAGAGATAGAAGAAAGTTTTATCGAATTTAGAAAAGAAAAATTTGCTTTTATCATCGTGTTAGAGAAAAAAGAAAGAAATGGGAAGATGCAATTTAATGTAATGGATGGATATCCAATTTATCCTTTTAAAAATTTTTTAAATAATAAAAATATGGTTGGAGATTATTACGGTCAAAATCATGTAAAATTTAACAAAAGAAACACCTTTTACACACACCGTACATTTGCAGAAGATATTACTAAAATCATCAGCAACGAACCTTCTGTTCGATTAAAGACACTACTTTTACACTAAAACGACTACTTTTTAGTCGTTTTTTTTAATGATTCCACATTTCCGCGATATAATGAAAAAGAATAAAATAAAAAGAGAAGAGGCGATAATATGATAAAAAGTCCTTCAGTTAAAGTGAAATCACTGTTTTTATAAATACAAGATGAAAGGATGAGGAAGATGAAACAAATCGGAGGAACGGTTTTTGATCCACAAAAGAAAATGTGGAGTATGAAATTTGAAGTGAATATGGGACGAAAGAAAATCAATACTCTTGCGAACATTGGCAATAAACATCTTTTTTCTATTCAAGGAAGAGTAAGACTTTTTTTATCCAGTGAGGAAACAGAGGCTGCAAAAAAAGAAGTAATGGATTCTCAGTTGTTCAGAAAACAACTGGAAAAAATTAATCAATGGGAAAAAGAACAAAAAGAAAAAATAAACGTAACAGACGTCCATGATTTAGGTGAATTAGAAGGAAAAAAACATGTTCGCTTACTTGGGTTTCGAATTGTAAGTCCTGTTTCAAAACGTTCATTTATGCTCGAAGAAGAAACAAATCCTTTATCATCTTTTGATGAATCAACCTTTATTGTCTTGCCTGTTGAAAAAAATGGTAACGAAATGTCAATGAGTTCTCGCTATCATGTACAGGTAATGGATATTCCGAAAGATGAACCAATATGCATTGATCATTATGCGATAAAACATGGTTCAAATCGTTATTTTTTCTCTACGTATCGACATTATATGGAAGATGTGATAAAACATGTAATGAATGAACCTGCATTAAAAGTAAAACAAATGTTTTGGGAGTGAGAAAAGTTGAGAAAAGGAATGAAACAAATTGGAGGAACGTTATTTGATATATCAAAACGAAAATGGGAACTAATTTATGAAATACCATTTAAAAAAACAACATGCCAAATTAAAGTTCTTCTGGGAGAAAAAATAAAAGTAGATCTTATTAAACGTCCGCCCACTCCTATTTCCTCTTGGGAAATAGAAAGCATGAAAAAAAGTGTGATAAAATCAACGCTTTTTAAACAAAAAGTGAATGAAATTAAAAAGTGGGAAGAAATCAAAAAACAAGAAATAAACGTAAGTGAAGTGAAATATTTTGGAAAACTATATGAAAACTTACCTTGTTATTTAATTGGTTATCGTTTAAAAAGCCCTTTGACAAATAAAAATTATATTCTAGAAGAAAAAGAAACACATAATTTTTATATGCCGTCTGAAGATGCCTATTTTGTCATAGCTATTGAAAAAAAAGAAGAAGTTCTTTTGTGTAAGGAACCATCTAACATTTACGAAACAAAGGCTCCTAAAAAAGAAAAAATAAAAATAGATAAAGGGAGGATTTGGTTTGGCTTAGGTTATTATAACCAAATCCTCCCTTTATCTATTTTAGAGGATCTTGTTGAAAAATTAGTAGAAGAACCTGCATTAAAAGTAAGAAAAATGTTTTTAGACTAAAATAAGAAAATACAAACGATAAAAAAGCAGCTTATCCTAAGCTGCTTTTTTGAACATCATCTCCGTATTGTTGGTGAGAATTCACCTGTTATCATCATATCCATTTTCACGCGGGATATGTATGGAAAAATAATCTAAAGAGATGCTCAGCAATCTTTTGAATAAGAAATGATATAATCAATTAATGCGTCAATTTTTTTCTGATTGTCTCTTCCTTGTTGATGGAAGTCGGTGAAAAGACCAAAAATAGGTTTACCCGTTGTGCTAAATAAGCTTTCACGTTCAGTTCCCCTTATATCATTTTTTTGATCATTATTTAGTATAAAAGAAAGGATCGATAAAAAAAAGAACCTTTATAAGGTTCTTTTATTTTTCAATATCCACCTCTTCTGCTTTTCGATAAAAAGTTAAAAGTTCAGGTTGTGCTGAAAATGCTTTGTTCATAATGTCATTTATTTGAGCAAAGTGATCTCCATTAAACAAATCTCTTGCTTTAGAAAACCAGTTATTTACTTCTTCTGTTGTCTCTTGATTTCCTAGGTAATCCAATACCATTCGATGAGCATCTGGCTCCCACGTATCTTTTTCAGCTAAGTGCCAGTTGTAATTTACAACAATCCCTCTATTTTTCTCCAATTCTTTTTTTAATTCATCTACGCGGTATGTTTCGCCTAAATCATTAATTAAAAGTATCTCATCTCGTAATAGTGATAATTTATACATAACCAACACTCCTTTAATTAATCTCCATTTTAGTATAGCAGAAAAAAAGAAAACAATTGAAAAAGAAAGAAAAAACATGTTAAAATCGAACAATAAGATAATGGAAGGTGATAAAATATGGCAAAGAAAAAAAAGAAAAGTAATTTGTGGTTTATGATTTTAACGATTGTTGTTGTTATCGGTGGTTTGGCTACATTAACAATTATTAATAAACACGAACAAAAACAAGTGAACGAATCACTTCCAACTCAAAAAGAAGTGGATGCACTTAAAACCGAAAAAGTAACAGGTTTAGATGTAACGGGTCAACCGATGCAAGGGGAAAAAGATGCACCAGTTACCGTTGTAAAGTTTGGAGATTTTAAATGTCCTGCTTGTAAACAATGGGAACAAACGGTTTATCCTCAATTTTATCAAGAGTATGTCACAACGGGAAAAGTTAAGTTTTATTTTGTAAACTATGCATTTCTTGGACGTGATTCTTGGTTAGCGGGTGCTGCGGGTGAAATCATTTACAAACAAAATCCAAAAGCATTCTGGCAATATTATAAAACTGTTTACAAAAACCAAGGTTTAGAAACAAATACATGGGCAACAGAAAGTTACCTTACGCAACTAGTAAAAGAAAATGTAGATGGAATTGACTTAGAACAATTCAAAAAAGATTTACATGCACATAAATACTTGAAGAATGTAAAACAAGATTATGTAATGGGATCTACTCTTGGTGTACAAAGTACGCCTAGTCTTATGGTGGAAGATACGATTGTTTCTAATTCATCTTATGCTAGTTTAAAAGCACAAATTGAAACAGCGCTAAAAAGCAAAGGTGAAAGCAAATGAATAAAATAAAAATGGCGTGGATTGTTTCTATCATCGCGACTTGCGGAAGTTTATATTTAAGCGAAGTGATGAAATTTGTTCCGTGTGAGTTTTGTTGGTTTCAACGAATTTTCATGTATCCATTAACCATTCTTTTAGGAGTTGCAGTTTGGAAAGAAGAAAAACATATTATTACATATGTATTACCAATGAGTATCATTGGTGGATGTATTTCGCTTACGCACTATTTAAAACAAATGGTTCCAGCGTTTAATGAAATTGTTCCTTGTTCCAATACAGGAGTTCCATGTAGTGCAAAATACATTGAATGGTTTGGATTTATTACAATTCCATTTATGTGTTTAGTTGCATTTATCATGATTACAACATTTTTAATTCTAGCAAAAAAAGAACGTTAATCCATTATGGATTAACGTTCTTTTTCAAATATGTATATTTCGCCGTTTTTTGGAATAGTGAAAGAGGATCCTTTGTATCCTCGTTTCAGCAACTCTTTTCTCATATACATCATCATTCCTCCGTGTCCGACAATTAATACATTTTGATATGGGGGTGTGATGTTATCAAAAAAAGAAGCAATTCGCTTTTTCCCTTCTTTGATCTCTGCTTTGACAGAAGGATCGAACAATCCGCGAATCCTTGCGATTATCACCCACATAAAAAAAGGAAGTTTGATCTCACCTTTGAACAAAGGCGGATTTAATTCTCTTAACTCTGATGAAAAAATGATGTTTCCATCGTATAAATGTTCTGCTGTTTTTTTGGCGCGAGATAAATCGCTGGAATAACAAATATCCCAAGTGATTCCACTTATGTCTGCATTTCCAATTTCAATATCGGATGTATTATACTCTTCAAACCATTGATTTAACTCATCAGCTGTTAGAAAAAGTCCCTTAGGGAATCCTTTACTTACTTTATAATGTCGTACTAAACCTATTTTCAATTTACTCATTCCTTTCATCTATGATGAGTTAGCTAAAAGTTGAACATATCCTCAAAAAAGGATAAAATAAGTAAAATTTTTGGGAGGTGGAAAAATGAATAAATGGTTTTTCTTTAAAAAAGAAACATTAAAAAATAAGAAACCGACATTAGTCGCGTGGATGAAAATATGGAATGTCACATATTCCTTATGTCTATTATTACTGATTTTTCAATCATCTTTTTTCCTTTTTTTGTTGATTTCAGCAGTGATTTGAGTAAAGGTTCTTCTCCTATAACAGGGATATTTTCTCTTTTTTTGTACATAATAGGATATTATGGTACGTTTTATATCAAAGAAAAAAAGAAATGGCTAGGAAATATACTTTTAACGATAAATTCTTTTTATTTTCTCAATGCTAAAGGATTTACAAAAAATCATTGATATCATACAATGAAAGAAAAATATAGGGGGAATCCAACATGGATTTTGGAAAAGTATTAACCGCAATGGTGACGCCGTTTGATGAAAAAGGGAACATTTCAGAGGAAAGATTACAAAATTTGGTTGAGCATTTAGTTGAAAACGCTACCGACACCATCGTCGTAGCAGGAACTACAGGTGAATCGCCGACACTTTCAAAAGAAGAAAAATTATACCTCTTTGAAAAAACAGCACAGTTTGCAAAAGGAAGAGTCAAAATTATCGCCAATGCAGGAAGCAATAATACAAAAGAATCCATTGAATTTGTCCAAGCGATTGAAAAAATACACGGAGTAGATGGGATTATGTTGGTTAATCCTTATTACAATAAACCAAGTCAAGAAGGATTATATCAACATTTTAAAAGCATTGCAGAAACAACAAAACTTCCTGTTATGCTTTATAATATTCCAGGACGTACAGCAGTTAATTTAAATGCAGAAACAACGATTCGTTTATCTGCTGTAAGTAATATCGTGGCAGTAAAAGAATCCAGTGGCGATTTATCTCAAATTGCAAAAGTTATTGAACATACATCTGAAGAATTCGCGGTTTATAGCGGTGATGATAATTTAACGTTACCAATCCTATCAGTGGGCGGAAAAGGCGTTGTAAGTGTCGCAAGCCATGTAGTTGGAAAAGAAATGAAAGAAATGATTAAAGCTTACGAAAACGGAGAGAGTAAAAAAGCAGCGCATATTCATCGTCGTTTACTTCCATTTTTTGAAGGAATTTTCTTTACAACAAACCCTGTTCCTATTAAAGCAGTTCTTGATCAAAAAGGAATCGAAGTAGGGAGTGTTCGTTTGCCTCTTGTGCCACTTACTGAAGAAGAAAAAGGGTACATTAACGTATTAATGGAAATGTGTCAAACGAAAAGTAAATAAACGCATCTTTTAGATGTGTTTATTTTTTTTGAAAAAATACTTGCATTTTGCAACTAATGGTGTATAAAAAGAAAAAGGGGAGATGGAAATGACACATTTATATCAAATGATGTTTGAGCTTTCTAAACATTTTAATCAATTAACAAAGTATTGTTGTGGGTGTTGTTCGGAAGAATTAGGCTTTTCTCAGTACGTTTTACTCTATGAAATTGCACAAAAAGAAAATCAAACGATGCAAGAAGTAGCCAATAAAACCGCAACCGATATTACAACCTTTAGCCGACAAGTAAAAAAATTAATGACGATGGAACTTGCTCAAAAAGTAAAATGTCAACAAGATAAACGCATCTACTATTTAAAGATTACAGAAAAAGGCGAAAACGTACTAACACATATTCAACAACAAATGCACTCCTACATAGATGAAATGATGAACAAATTAACAAAAAATGAACAATCTCTTATCCAACAAGCTCTACCTTTACTAACCAAGGAGGTGATAACGATGAAAAATGCTTGCTGTGATACAAAAAACCAAGCTTGCACATGTGGGAAAGAGTGCACATGTAATTGCTGCCAAAAATGATGCCTTTGCATCATTTTTTTCTTTTCAAAAGAGAAAAATAACGTATAATAGATACATATAAAAAATAGGGGGCAATTTCATGGAAAAAATCATTTACGGAATTCAATTACCAAAAGCTTGCAAAGAAAGCTGGTGTAAAGAGTTTTCAGAAAACATGGAAATTCCATATATAAAAGATGGAGAAAATCACTACTTTGGAGAAATTATTGTTAGTGCTGAAAAAGATCAAAACTTTACGTTAACAGATGTTTTAGATATTTTAAACCGAAAGAAAAATGAATTATTCGATTGGAATGATCGTTTTTTAGGAACCGTTCATTTAAATATTCAAAAATTTGATAAATGGTACAATGAAACACCTTCTCTTTTTATTGTAAACGAACAGAAAGTAAGTCAATAGAAAAAAGAACGACAGTTGTCGTTCTTTTTTAAGATTTCCAATTATCTTGGTTTGAATAATAAGCGAGACTTTCTTCTGTTTCTTGTGTTGATGCTTTTTCATTTGATAGTTGAACAGATGAATACTCCTGTGCAACATTTCCAATAATAGTAGCTAATTCAACATAATAATCCATTAAAAACACTCCCTTATTCGTTGTAGAGCTTCATTATATACTATTTCCAAAAAAATGTATAAAAATTTTTCATTTTTCTGAAAGATCGATATCTTCTTTTTCTAATTTCATGATTCCTTCTTTTGTTTTGGTTCCGTTTCGAATTAATCGATTCGCTTGTTTGAATACCGATTTTTCAAAAAGCGTTCGAGCACGACGTCCATTTGAAAACGTTTCATCTCGTTCATCGTATGCATCTGTAAAATGACTAAGTACATATTGACAAGCTGATTCGGATGGATTGATATCATAATCATGACAAATTTTTTTAAAAATATCAACTAATTCGCGTGGTGAATAATCTTCAAAATGAATGTATTTTGTAAAACGAGATTTAAGACCAGGATTAGATGAAATAAATTGTTTAATTTCTTTTTCGTATCCTGTAATGACAACAGCGAATTGATCACGATAATCTTCCATTTGTTTCACAAGTGTATCGATCGCTTCAATACCAAAATCTTGACCTGATTTATCACGAGTTAAAGCATAGGCTTCATCGATTAATAAAATGCCGCCTAACGCTTCTTGAATTTTCGCTTCTGTTTTAAGAGCTGTTTCTCCTATATGTTCCCCTACTAATCCTGCTCGGTCAGTTTCAACTGTATGACCAGAAGATAAAATGCCAATTTCTTTATATAAACGCCCAATTAATCGTGCAACGGTTGTTTTACCCGTACCAGGTTTTCCTGTAAATACGATATGATAGCTTGAAGGAATGGAGCGAAGTCCAAGTTCTGTTCTCATGCGTTGAATGCGGATGAAGTTCATCATATCTTCTACTTGTTTTTTGACATCTTCCATGCCAATTAATGCATATAATTCGGTTAAAATTTCTCGCAACGCTTCTTCATTAACATCATTCGAAAAACGAGTAAAAGAAGAAACTTTAGCAGAAATAGGTGAACCATGACTTTTAGCTTTTTGCAGATGCATAAGTCCTTTTTCTTTTGCTTTTGCCATCATTTCCTTTCGAATAATATCCACTACTTCACGATCTGATCGATATTCGCTTCGTTTTAAAAATTCTTCTAAAATAGCAATCATCGTTGTAATCGTTTCATAAGGAAAAGGAAATTGACCAAATGCGCTGATGTGATCTTTGTTGTATTTTTCCAATACAAATTCATAAATATGAACAAGATCATCAAATTTATCCGTTAATTCTTTTACAACAACCGAACAGTTTTCATCGTCTATTTCGGCAATGTCTTCAAAATCATCGTCACGTAAGATTGCTTCGAAGAAATCTTCGTAAAACTCAATAAGTTCATCTGTTTGTTTCACTTGACTTAAAAAATAAATGCTAATTTCTTTAAAATAATCTTTTAAACTACTATAGCGTAAAAGTTGGATGAGTTCCACATCTCCGTACCCTTCTTCTTCTGCTAATTTAGCAATTTCAACTCCTTTTGCGAAAAATGGAAACGCGATTTTTTCATAAAGATCTTCCATTGTTTCTCCTCCTTCATTTTGTGAATTAAGTCATAGTGCTTTTTTATTATAATTGAAAAAAAAGAAAAAGAATGACAAAAGTCATTCTTTTCATGTTAATTAATAGCGTTTGTATCGATATCTTCTTTAACTAATTCAATTAAATCTTCTTTTCTTGTTTTGTTATCACGAATTAGTCGATTGGATTGTTTTTTCATGGTTTTTTCAAAAATGGTTCGAATGGTACGACCATTTGAGAACGTTTCATCACGGTTTTCATATAAAAGTGTCGTATATTCTCTCAAATAATGAAGCGCTTCTTGTGTAGGAACCATTTTAAAATCATTGCATAATTTTTGAAAAATTTCAACGAGTTCATCAGGCGTATAATCTTCAAAATGAATATATTTTGTAAAACGAGATTTAAGTCCTGGATTGGAGGCAATAAACTGATGAATTTCCTCTCCGTACCCTGTTACCACAACGGCAAATTTATCACGATGATCTTCCATTCGTTTTAATAACGTATCGACTGCTTCTAATCCAAAATCTTTTCCACCAAGATCACGTGTAAGCGCGTAGGCTTCATCAATTAATAAGACCCCGCCCATCGCTTCACTGATTTTTTTATCCGTTTTTTGAGCGGTATGCCCAATATATTCTCCTACTAATCCTGCTCGGTCTGTTTCAACAGTATGATTCGATGATAAAATGCCAATCGCATGATAAATGCGTGCTAGTAGTCGCGCAATGGTTGTTTTACCTGTGCCAGGTTTTCCTGTAAATACAACATGTAAACTTGACGGAACAGTTGGTAAACCATGACTTTCGCGTTTTTGTTGAATGCGAATAAAATTAATGGAATCATGAATATCTTTTTTTACATCTTCCATGCCAATTAATGCATTTAGTTCCTGTAAAGCTTCTTCTAATAAAGCGTTTTTATCTGCGTTAATTACAGGAGGTGTCATAGAAGAAGCAGGAGGTGCTGTTTTTTCTCGTTCCTGTTGAAACAAAGCTTTATTTTCACCGTAACGAGAAAAAAGAACCTGTTTAATAGAATTGAATACTTGTTCATCTTTTTCATTTGTACTATGATTTAAAAATTCGCCCAATAATTGCGTTAAAACCGATAAAACTTCTCCACTATACGAAAATTGACCTAAACAGCTAAATGTTTTTCCTTGTTGTGCTTCGACAATCGTCACGAGTTCATGAATGTCGTGAAAATAATCGGAAAATTTTTCTAAAACTACGCTTTCTTCTGGTTCATCGGTTTCAGAACATTCTTCTAAAAACCAATCGGTTATTCCTATGTCAAATAAGTCTTCAAATGTTTCTAAGTGACCATCTTCAATATCAATTTGACTTAAAAAGAAACCGCAAATATCTTTGTAATGTGTACGCAGAGCCTTTGAATCAAAGAATTGAAGAATGTCATGATTATAATAAGACATTTTCTTCCCAAGTGTGGATAACTCAACTCCTTTATCAAGAAATGGATTTAACACTTCGTATCGCAGATTACTCATAAAATCTCTCCTTTTTATTCTGTGATGTTAGTTCCAATTTTGTTTGTTTGATAAGTCAGCAAGTGCTTTTGTTGCTTGCGTTAATAGAGTTTGAACTTCTTGTTGTTTTTTATATACCGTAGCTGGTACATGAGTGGGAAGTACCGAGTCGAAATCATGTACTAATTTCTCTGTACGACTTTTTAATTTGCGCATTTCACGAGCAAACGTACGCTGTTGTTTTTCAGGTGTATTTTCATCGGTTGTAAAATCCAAAATGTCATGACAAAAATCATCAAATGAAAACGATAGATGTTCGCACCAGGATTCTTCTGTTGCGACACTGAACCAACAAGCAGCTCCTTGCCCCCACACAATTTTAAACGTAATAGTAAGATCTTTGTACGTAAAATACCCAATTTCGTGTTCAAAATAAATATCATCTTCTTCGTCAACTTCATCTTGCCCAATAAAATCGAGTTCTTTTGCATAAAAGCGAAGAAGATCGAAAACAAAATCAAAATCTTCACCAGAAATCAAAAAGTTTTCAGGCTCATACGTAATGTCATCTTTATCTAACGATTTTTCTTTTTTTAGATGAAGATAAATCGTTTCCATTACGCGTTGCAGACGTCCATTTTGGATATCTAAAATTTTTTGTTTCTCTTTTTCTTCTAATTCAAGTGCATATTTTGCCATGCCCTCTTCCATTTCTTTCATTAATTTATCTGTAAATTTCATCTTCCAACATTCCCTTCAAAGAAAATAGTAACAAGAAAATTATACCATAAAAAATAAAAAACTTCCCAAAAGGGAAGCTTTTTATTTTAAGTATTTTACGATACCATTTGCAATGGCTTGAGCGAGTTTATCTTGGTAAGAAGATGAACCAAGTTTAGCTGCATCTGATGGACTTGTTACAAATCCTGTTTCAACTAATGTACTAGGAACCGTACTGTTACGTAAAACGGATAGATTACCAAATTTGTAACTACGTGATTTCATTCCACCAGTTGTGCTTAATTCACTCATAATATATGATGAAAGACGTTGGTCGCCACGTCCTGAATTATACCAGAATGTTTCGGCACCTGATGCGCTAGGAGCACCAGAGTTAGCATGAATACTTACAAAAACATTGGCGTGATTTTTTGTAGCAAGAGCTGGACGGCATAATAAGTCTTGATTATATGTACCGTACGGTGAACAAGCTGTATCAGTTGTGCGTGTCATTAATACATTAGCACCTTGTGCTTGTAGTTTATCTCGTACTTTTAACGCGATTTGAAGATTCACTGTTTCTTCAATCACAATTCCTTGTGCTCCGTTAAATTGACCACCGTGACCTGGGTCTAACACGACCGTCTTACCAGAAAGATTACCAGGAATTACAGGTGTTGATGGTGTCGTTGGAGTAGAAACAGAAGGTTGAGAATCACTTAAGAAGCTAACATTTGCATATCCTTTTAAGTTTCCGTACACAACATAACCCCATCCATTTACAACATTTGATAACGTTACTTTCCCACGATAAGGAACAGTTCCTAGTTTCGTAGATTTCCAATCACGACTAGCGCGTACATTTAATCCATCTGTTGATGTAACATATTTTGTATAAGTTGTCACAACAGGCGCTGGAGTTGGTGTAGGTGTTGGGGTAGAACTTGAAACAGTTGTTAAATATTTCTTATAGACATAACCTGTTTTCCCATTTACACTTACTTTAGACCAGTTTCCAGAAGTAGATAATACTTGTACTTTTGTTCCTTTCATCAAATAGTCAAGATCTTTTGATGAAGAAGAAGCGCTTTGTCGAAGTGTTAACGAATACGTATTAACGCTTGCATAAGAAGTGCTTGGTGTAGAAGTGGCGGTCGAAGCAGAAATGCTTAAATAGCTTTTATCTACATACCCTGTTTTTCCGTTTACGCTTACTTTCGCCCAGTTTCCTGAATATCCAAGGATTTGCACTTTGTCACCTTTGATAAGATAATCCAGGGCTTTTGAATTTCCTGATGCACTTTGACGCAATGTTAACGAATACGTAGTAACTGATGCGCTAGTTCCACTTGAACTAGCAGGCGCTGCAACATTGGTTTGAATGGTGTGTAAATAGTCATCGTACACATATCCTTTGTGGCTTCCGTACTGAATGTAATCCCATCCTGAAGATGAGCTTAGTACAGTTACGTCGTCTCCTTTTTTCAACCAATCAACCGCTTTGTAGTGAGATGAAGGACCAGATCGAACGGTTAATGAATAGGCGCTTACTTCTTTTATCGTCGCTGCATCTGCTTTCATTCCACCTCCAAAGGTTAAACTACTCGCTAAAACAGCAAATGACAAAAGACTTACTTTCGCTTTTTTCATTTTTCCCCCTCCTTTAATCGGGTGTGGTATCAGACCACTCACCTAGACTTTTAGCTAAAAAAAATAAACTCCCTTTTATTTTTTTTATTTTTTTTAGATGTTCTCTATGTCAAACAGGTCGCTTTATTTACAGTTTTATTACAATACGATTACAGCGATAGGTTTGATGAAAAAATGTAGTAAAATAGAGTAAGAGTCAAACGGGAAAAAGATTTAGGGGGAAATAGGATGAAACTAACAAAAAAAATGGCGTTGATTGCTACATGTGCAGCGGGATTTGCTTTTTCAATAACAGGTCATGGGGAAGAAGCGCAAGCGAGCACAAGTACAGTTCAACAAAGTCTTAACGGAAAAGTTACCTTAAAAACAAACGTGAATATGAGAACAGGAGCATCGCCTACGGGTCGGGTCATTAAAGTACTTAAAAAAGGAAGTGTCTTATCTGTTCGAGGAAAGAAAAATGGCATGTACGATCTAGGAAATAACCAGTGGATCACAACCGATACACGTTACGTAGCGTACAATGTAAATGGCTCATCAACAAAACCTACATATAAAGCAACTTCATACACGCAATCTTCTTCTGTTGTTACAGTCGCAAAACGTTACATTGGAACACCTTATGTATTTGGCGGAAGCTCACCAAGTGGCTTTGATTGCAGCGGATTTATTTATTACGTATTAAAAAACAGCGGTCATAATATCGGAAGACAAAACGCCGCAAGTTATTGGAACACATTCAAACCAACAAGTTCACCAAAAGCGGGTGATTTTGTATTCTTTAAAAACACATACAAATCAGGTATTTCACATATGGGTATTTATCTTGGAAATGGACAATTTATTCATGCATCAAGTAGTCAAGGAATTACGATTACGAGTTTATCAAACAGTTATTACAAACAACATTTTGCTGGATATCGTTCATTATAAGATCTGACTTTGTCAGATCTTGTTTCATTATTACAGAAAAAGACATTATATTACATTTGTGTAACAAAAAAAGGGATTATGAATTTTATGTACAATTTACCAAAAGTACTACTTAATTTGAAGGGGGATTAAAACATGAAAAAAGCGAAAAAAGCAGGTATTATGCTGGCTTGTACGTTAGGGTTGACCGCAAGTTTACTCGGGGCGGGTGCTAGCTCTGCTTCAGCTGCGCAAACTGGTGTGGTTACACTGAAAACAAACGTAAATTTACGTGATGACAGTAATCCAAATGCGCATATTAAACGTGTTTTGAAAAAAGGTTCAAAGTGGAAAGTACATGCTGTAAAAAATGGAATGTATAATTTAGGAACAGGAAATTGGATCACAACTAATTCCAAATATGTATCTTACTCTGGCGCCATTCCAGCAGCACAAACATCAGCGCCTGCAAAAACAACAACAACGACGACGACAACACCTGCTGTATCATCTGATAAATCAGATGCCTTAATTAGCACAGCGAAAAAATATATGGGTTTAAAATATGTATGGGGTGGTGCTACTCCATCAGGATTTGATTGCAGCGGATTTATTTATTACGTCATGAAAACGAACGGATACAACGTACAACGTTTAAATGTTGTGGGATTTGCTAAACAATATCCTGTTACAAGCAATCCGCAAGTTGGAGATTTAGTTATTTTCAACAATACATATAAACCAGGTCCATCTCATATTGGTTTTTATTTAGGCAATGGACAATTTATTCACGCCTCAACAAGCAAAGGTGTAACAATTAGTGATCTTTCACAAAGTTATTACAAACAGCATTTTTCAGGATATCGTTCGATTCACTAAAAAAAGAGCCAATTGGCTCTTTTTTTTATACTACAAATAGCGGTTGTTGAGTGACTTCCATTTTGAAAAGAAAAAGCATATCTTGTAACCAATTCATTCGAGCCACTTGATTCATGCCATGATACTCGTCAAATGAAAGAAATAAAATCATACGTTCGTCATCTAAACGGTGTGTGATAACAGATGAAGTGATTGTGTCATCGTTTTGGAAAGAAAGTCCAAAAAATAAAACCATTTCAGCAAGCGTAGGTTGATACATTTCTCTTCCTAAAATATCTTGTTTGGTTGTACCTAAAAATGTATCAATTGCATAACGTTCGCGAATGTCTTGTAAAATTGTTAAAAAATCCATATCTCCTTGTATCGTGCATTCTTTGCTTTTTTGATTTAATAAAAACTGCATGGATGTAAATAACGTTTTCACCATTTCTTTTTCTTGTCTTGCCTGTGAAACCATCTCTGTGTATTCTTGAATATTCATCTGTTATTCCTCCCTTTATTCCTTTGAACTTATTATAAAAGAAAGGGAAAATAATTCAACCAATTTTTTACAAATTAAGGAGAAACACATAACTTATGTTTGTATTCTTTGATCAATTCAAACTCTTTTTCAAGAGGAAGACCGATCTTAAAATCATGACGACCATCTTCTCGTAACCAATGGAAGGTATCGTGAACAGTTTCCTCAACAGGACGTAACGTTAATCCTTTTTTCAGTGCCTTGGTATGATTGATAGAAAAAAGACCATACATATACTCTTTTTCCACTGGATAAAATTCAGGAATCCAAAAAGGTAATTCACTCCAAGGTTTTACTTGTTGATCCATCAAAAATTTCTCATCTGCATAAATAAAAGAGGCGTTTGAATTTGTTATTTTTGCAACGAGGGATAATAAATCGTGCATTTCGATTCGATTTCCTGTTACATGATACGTACCTGTTGCTTGTTTTTCGAGCATTGTGATCATCCAATCTACTAAATCCCGAACATCCAATAGTTGTATTTTTCTTTTTTCTCTTCCTCCAACTAAAATTTCTCCGCCTACTAATGTACGATATAAAAGAAATGGAAGTTGTTCTTGTTGATCGTATGGACCAACTAACTCACCAGCTCGAATAATTAATGATTTTTTAGGAAAAGAAGTCGTGATTTCTTGTTCGATTGATAATTTCATTGAAGATGGAGAAAGTTCATCCGTTTCTTTGATATTTTCTTTTCCTAAAGATTTGTAAACAGATAAATCAGATAAATACACATACTGTTTAACATAAGGTTTGAGTTCTTGACATCTTTTTGTTGTTTTTTCAACATTGTCATTTGTTAAATCAATAAACACGTCAAACTTTTTTAAATCTAGATGTTTAACATGATAGATAATTGGAGTTTTCGGAAATAGTGAAGAAAGACATTCATTTTCACCAAATAACGTGAGCGTGTACCCTTTTTTAATGCACGTTTCAATTATAAATCTACTAACAAAATCATGACTACTTGCCAATAGAATGTTCATATTTTTACCCCCTATGTATTTCTTTACCAAAAGTATAACACGGACAAAAAAGAAAAAAAAGATAAAAATAAAAATTTAGAATTTTTAGAAAACAATAGGAATAAAATGGAATACCATTTTATTGGTCATCATTGCAGCTTCGTTACTTTATATTGGCTATGAATTAATGATGATTCGCGATTTACTAGGATAACAAAGACAATAAGAATAAAAAAAGTTGCTCAAACGAGCAACTTTTTTTTCATTTACCTAAATTTTGAGATGTAATGGTTTCAGCGATACCTGCTAGTGCAGCATCTTCGTCTGCGCCTTCTGTTGTGATGGTAATGACACCATTTTCAGCCACAGCTAATGACATAACGCCCAAAATTGATTTCAAATCAACTGTGCGATCGTTGTATGTAATTGTAATTTTTGATTGGAATTTTGCTGCTGCGTTTACTAAAAGTGTGGTTGGACGTGCATGAAGTCCTGATGCTTCTGTGATCGTAAATGTTTGTGATGCCATTTTTTCTATCCCCTTTATTAAGTTCTGTATTTATCGTACCAAATTTCGGCAAGTAAAACAAGGAGGTTTACTTGCCTTTTTGCATATTTTCGACATATTTCAACACATCTTGTGCAGATGTTAAAGATAAAATCTCTGGAATGGCTTCTTCTAATTCTTTTTTAGATAATGTTTTTAAAAGCGAACGAACAGGTAAAACGCTTGATGCACTCATACTAAATTCATCTAAACCAATTCCAAGTAAAAGAGGAACAGCTTGAAGATCTCCTGCCATCTCTCCGCACATACCTGCCCATTTTCCTTCTTTGTGTGCAGCATCCACAACCATTTTAACCAAACGTAAAATAGCAGGATTGTAAGGTTGGTAAAGGTATGAAACTTTTTCATTCATACGATCGGCTGCCATTGTGTATTGAATTAAATCATTTGTTCCAATAGAGAAAAAGTCCACTTCTTTGGCAAATGTATCTGCCATGACAGCTGTTGATGGAATTTCAACCATAATCCCTAATTCGATTGAATTGGATACTTCATATCCTTCTTTTACCAATTCTTCTTTAACTTCAAGAAGGAATGCTTTTGCTTTTCGGAACTCATCAAGTGTTGCAATCATTGGAAACATAATTTTTAAATTTCCGTAAATACTTGCGCGAAGTAATGCACGAAGTTGTGGGCGGAATACTTGATCATTTTCTAAACAATAACGAACAGCACGGAATCCTAAAAATGGATTCATTTCTTTTGGAAGATTTAAATAAGGAAGTTCTTTGTCTCCTCCTACATCAAGTGTACGAACAACAACAGGTTTTCCTTTAACACCTTCTAAAACAGCTTTATAGGATTGAAATTGTTCTTCTTCTGTTGGAAGTGTGTCACGGTTCATGTATAAAAATTCCGTACGGAATAATCCGACGCCTTCTGCTCCGTTTTTAATGACACCTTCAATATCTTGAGGTGTTCCAATGTTTGCTACAAGTTCGACATGAGCACCATCTTTTGATACACTTGGTTCATGAATTAATTTTTCTTGTTCTTTCTTTTTTTCAAGGTACGTTTTGATTTTTTCATCATACGTAGAAAGTGTGTTATCAGTAGGATTCACAACCACTTCTCCGTCCAATGCATCCAAAACGATGATATCATCTTGCGAAACAGATGATGTGATTGTTTTTGTTCCAACGACGCATGGAATACCAAGTGAACGTGCCATAATAGCGGAATGCGAAGTTCTTCCACCGATATCTGTGACAAACCCTTTAACAAACGTTGGATTTAACTGAGCCGTATCAGAAGGCGTTAAATCTTCTGCAATCACAATGACTTCTTCATTGATATCACTTAGTGAAGCACTATAAATACCTGTTAAATGAGAAAGTAATCGTTTGGATACATCACGAATGTCTGCTGCGCGTTCTTTCATATATTCATTATCCATTGATTCAAACATCGTAATGAACATCGTGGATACTTCTTGTAAGGCGAATTCAGCATTGATATTTTCGTCACTAATTTTTTGTTTAATAACCGACATAAATTCTGGATCATCAAGCATTAATAAATGAGCTGAAAAAACAGCTGCTTTATCTTCACCTAATGTTTTTTCAGTATGAGTGCGAAGCGTTTCCAGTTCGTTTTTTGTAACAGAAATAGCTGATTCAAAACGAGTAACTTCAGCCGCTGTATCTGAAATAAGTGTTTTTTCAATAATTACTTTTTCTTCTTTCAAAAGGAAGGCTTTAGCGATTGCAATTCCGCTAGAAGCTGCGATGCCTTTTAACATAGTCGTCACTTTCCCTCAATCCTTTCATTATGTACATGTAATTTTTTTCACTTTCTTTATTGTAGAAAAAAAACTTTTTTTTATCAATAGCTTTTTCTAAAAAAAGAAAAAAACATCCAAAAAGGATGTTTTTATAACCAAATAGTTTCCCTTGTGCAATTCTCATAATCATCTCGGTCTTCTTCTTTGGATAAATCCATTTCATTTTGTTCTATATACCTTCTTTTTTGCTCTTCTTCTTTTTCAAGAACTTTTTCAGCAATCACTCGTTGAACCATATAATCTTGGATCTGGCTTTTTACCCCTTGTGGCATCCACATTTTACGACCAAGATTCATAGCCATGAAAAATAGACGTAAATCTGTCATTTCGCTGAGTAATTGTTCTTCTTGTTTTTTAACAACTAAATCTAGCCAACTGCTTAATTTTAATTCGTAACTGCTATAAAACCGACTAAATCCATTTAAATCTTTTAATTTAAAGTTAAAAAACAATTCTCGTTCCCATTCATCTTTTTTTTCTGCTTGTTTATATTGTTCAAGACAAGCATTTGCTTGGTCAATAAATTGTTCTTTTATTGTTTTTTTCTCATTATAAGGAAAACGTGAGCCAACTTCGTCTATAAGAGCATAATAAATGTCTGCATGCACCATCATAAACTGAAGATTGCCAAATTTTCCTCGTTCGATTAAATCAATATATTCTTTTACTGTTCGAAAAGATTGTGTAACACCTCCATGAAGGCGCTTGTCTTTTTCATGTAAATAATGAAACACGTACTCTCCATTTTGATCGATGTTTTCAAGACTTCCATAATCGTTATATTCGCCGAAAAGCGGGATCGAAACAGGAGAGAATAAATCTGTATTATACGTAAAGCCATTTAAGCCGCCTGTTAGTTCTTCTCTTTTCGGTTCTAATAAAAATAAAGCTACTTTATCTCCGTCTCGAATCGGTAATTGACTTACTCCACATGTCTCGTTCCAGCATCCCATTTGTTCATTCCTTCTTCCTTTTATGTGATATCTTACTGTATTATTTTACCACAAAAAGAGCGCTTAAGCGCTCTTTTTATTCATTATACCAAAGCGGATTTTAAATTATTCATTTGCATTTTAACAAGGGCGTACGCCGATTGTTTAACGCAATCTTCTACAAACGCTTCGATGTCTAACTCTTCAATTGAAATACCATACATTTCAGCTGTTTCTTTTTGCTTTTGTAAATTGTTAATGGATGCTGAAATCACAAAACTTTGCATATATAAATTTGTTAAGAATTGTTCATGTGCTTGTTCAATTTTAGTTCCTGTTGTTCCTTCTTCTGTGATGATTTGATCTAATACAGCAGAACTCATGTTGATATAAATCGCTGAAACAGGTTGACCATCCGTTCCTGGAACAATTTCAACAATTTTTTCTTTTCCTGTTTTTTCGTCCCAACCGCGATCTTCCCAAGTTTCATAGTCTGCTTTTTCTTCGTCTGTTCGTTCCAATTTTTCAATAATACTTGCATCTTTGAACACTTGGAAAACAGGAGGAAGTGTTAACTTTTCTTTTTTCTTATTTCTTTTTTCTTGCGGATCTTTTTTTGCTGGTTGTTCTACTTTAATGAAAAAGATATGTTGGAACGTTTGTTGATTATCTTTTACATCGATAGTTACTTTAAATTCATCCCCTACTTGAACGGTGGATGGATTAGGCGATACTGCCAAACTCATTTCCCCGTTATGTAAATCGGAATTGGATAATGTAAATTGATTCGTCACATCTTTTGACTGCCCCGAAGGTGTTTCAGTCTCAGAAGAGCCTGTTGTATTTCCTTCTTGGGTAACAGATACTTTTAATTGACCTGTCGAATCATCTCGTGTGAAATAATCATTCACAGCATCTAATTCAAGTGTAATCTTCGCTTTTTTTCCAAGAGGGAGTGTTTTACGATAATCCCCTTGTTCGTCTTTTTTGACGTTGCGAAGTTTTACATATGTAGGAAATTCTGATAATTCTTTTTCTTCTTTCTCACCATCTTGTGAAAGATGACTATTGTATTTTGTGTTACTTCCCATGGAGTTTTCTTGGAACAAATTACGTAAAAACTTATCTTTTTGATTTTTCCCAAGAATACGTTCAAATAAATTTTTTGTACCATTGCTTGAAATTTTTTTCGATGCACGAAGTTTATTTAAACGAATTAACTCTTTATGTTCTTTTAAAAACTGCGTAATTTCTTGTAAGAAAATACGTGTTTCCTCTGTGTCACGAATCGTTTCACGGTTCGCCATAAAAAATCCTTCGTCCATAAATTCTTTTTTTAGATTGGTGCAATCGATGGATACAACTACATGATCTTTAATTAATTTAAATCCAAGTGTTGAAGAAAGAAACGATGTGCTTAAGTGGTACTGTACTTGTCCATTCATTAAAAACACAATCGGTTTATTTCCGCGATACGTGCGTGCTGTATTTTTTTGATGTTCATCGAACACAAAAAGATCAATTTCCGCTTCTCCAAAAACAGGACTTTTAATTACATTTTTGACACTTTTATATTCAAGTGCTTTATCTAAAACAGCACTAACGCCACCCCGAAGTAAATGTCCATTTCCATAGGAAATATTCATAATGCCCCCGCGTTCTTTAATTTGTTTAAACTCTTTTCGAAGTTCATGCACATGAATATGAAAAGCTGGATAATAAAGAAGATTATTAATCTCTTCTTTTAACGTTTGAAACGCAGGAGACTTTTTGTTTAATTTATAGTTATATAACTTGACAATCGTTCCTTGCGTAAACGCAATATTCTGAGATGACTCTTTTGTTAAAAGAAATTCTTTTTCGGTAAAGAAAGGAATATTCCCATCAACCGTAAAATATTCATACCATGTGTTTTTCATGGTTTCTTGTTCTTCTTTTGTTCGAACATGTTTTCGTACAATCGTAAATCCGATTTCATCAGTTCCTGATAAATCATTATGACGTTTAGAGGCAATTAGCTGATATTTGTATTTTCCGCAAAAAACAGCAGCTCCTGTACTTCCCATGTTGAATTTCCCTTGAACAAACTTAATATTATTTTTATTTCCTCGTTGAAGAGATAATAACGTTTTATCAAAATTTGCAGGTTCTTGCCCTTCACCATCATCAGCGATAATGATATTAGGTTCTTGTAACTTTCCATCTACCAACACCAGTACTTTTTGTTTTTCTAATTCTTCTTTAGTAAACAAAACATTCAGTGCTTCTTTCATAGTAGAAGGTGCGTTTTTGTCGCTTGGATCTACTCCTTTTTGCAAAGCTTGACGAACCAAAATCGCATCGATAGAGTTTGTGATTTTTTCCATTAATGCGCCTTCTGCTGTTGATTGTTGATTTTCAAATGAAGAATAGTTCCCTGTTGTTCCCCCGTATGGTGTCCAATTTTTCGGGTTTTTCATCATGGAATCAGATTCAATAATACGTTTTACTTCCTCTTCTGTTTGTGCATAAAGCAATGATAAAAATAATGATTTTGTCATTCTTCTTCTCTCCCTTTTATTCCTTATTTTTTAGTTTAGTACTACTTAAAAGTATAGCATATTTTGGAAAAAAAAGAGAAAAAAAGATGTCGAAAAACGACATCTATTTCTTTTTACACGTCATACAAATGCGACCATATAAACTTTTTAAATTGGAATCATAAAATTCGTTTAATTCTTTCATGGTTTTACATTTTGTACATTGTTTCATTTCTTTGTTTTCAATTTTTTCAAATGTTTTCACCATTTCTTCTCCAAGAGAATCATGCACTTGAACATTTGTTGTAAAATGTTTTTTTAATTGTTTGTCTAAAAAAGCGATAGGGTTATCGGCTAGGATGAATTTATTTAATCGAATAAACGGATATCCGTATGATTCAATCATTTTTTGACGTTCAATATCGCTATCGGTGTACAAGTATTGATAATTATATTTCGTGACGTCTTCTCCTTGTTTAAAATGATATTCAAATCCATCATATTCTAAAATCATAATTTTTCCGCGAAGTAATAAAAGAAAATCTGTTCGGTAATTAGGAACAGTCGCACTTGGATCAATTTGGCGTATAAATTTTCCCATATTAAACTGCGGAATAATTTCAATATTTTCTTTGTTTTGTTGATAAAAATCAGTTTGAATAATCCATTGATACATTCTTTTTTCCATCGGTGATTTCGGATCTGTTTGACCCATGACTTCATGATGATCTTTTTCTTCTAAGAAACGATAAAAATGTTTCAATGCTCTTCCCGCTTCGCCTGTAAAAGAAGAAGCAGATTTACTAATGACAAAACGTGCACTTTCTTTTACTCGACTAAATCCTACGTTTAAACGCTGTCCTTTTAAGGTATCGTCGGATGTTTCCAATGAAACTGGAAAAATATAATTTAAAATCTTTTCATTTTCTTTTTCTACCATGGAATAGTACACAATGTCCCGTTCTTCCCCTTGGCATGTATCAAATGTCATTACTTTTAAGTTAAAATGTTGCTTGTAATAATCGTAATCAAGAGAATCAAAAATTAATTTTGTAATCCATTTTTGTTGTTCGCGAAACGGAGTAATAATCCCAACCGATCCTTTATATCCTTCTTGTTTTAATCGCTCAAGTTCTGAAAGGATAAATGAAGCTTCGCTTTCGTTTGTGTTTTTTCGTACTTCTTTTTTCTCGTGAGGTGGAATTTCATGAAATTGAATGACATCACCTAATGATTTTGCACGAATTTTCATGACTTCTAGCGCACGTCCGTAAAAATATTGATTCGAATAATCAATCAATTCATAATAACCACGAAAATGTTTCTTTAAAATCGTATGGTAGTTGGAAATATTTTTAATAAACTCTAAAATCGAGTTTTTAATATTGAAATTTTCCAATTTATCAACGGTAACAGAATCGTCAGGAAATGAATCTTTTACTCGTTTAAATAAAAGTTGGTTCACATCGGTTGAAGCATGATGACTTTTTACGTTGCTAAATTGTTTGCTATCTCCGAGAACCACTACTTTCTTAGCACGTAAAATAGCAGGAAATGCTTGTGCAATACTTACTTGAGATGCTTCGTCGATAATGACTAAATCGAATAAATGTGGCTCAAGCGGAATAAATTCACCAAGTTCTCGAATACCTACGATTAAACAAGGAAAAGCTTTGACTAATTTACGCAAATGCTCTTTTGAAATTTGTTTTTTCGCACGAAATTGATTGCGAATTTCAGATGCATCATTTCGATATTTTTCACGAAATTCAATCATGCTTTCATCCAAAATATTGGTCATTTTAAGCACAAGACGTTCTTCTAAACGATTTCGATCGACTAATAATTCACCTGAAATCATTTTGGATGTGACATCTTTGATATCATGACGATTCGATAAGAAATACGTTAATTCATTCATTTCTTCTTTTGATGTTTGTAAAAACGTATTAGTTGTCATCGATTCCAGCGTATGACTCATGTTAAATTGTGCAGCTGTTTCAGGAATTTTTTTCATTTCTTCCACAGCAGAAAGCGCTGATTTTTCAAGAGAAGAAAGAAAAGAAAGACTTTGTTCAACTGCGTCTTCGCGAAGAAGATGGAAAACATCTCCTTGAACAGGTTGTAAGGTTTCGTTAATTTTCATACACCATTTATAAAAGCGAACTTCTTCTTTCATAGATTCGTGTTGATCTTTTAAAGAAGAATAAGAAGAACGTAAAAATTCATTTCGAAGTTCATCTTCTAATTGTTTCACTTTTTTTCCTGCGAACAAATGACCAACTAAAGGGGCTCTCATATCTTCAAAACGAGTGAGAATTGATTCCAACAATGAAAGATTTTTTTCCGTAATATCTTTTGAAAACAACAATGGTTGTTTTTCTTTCCATTGTTTGACTTCTTCGATTGTTTTACTCACTTCTTGAAGTTGATTAATCCATAAAAGTACATCTTGTGACGAATCGAACGTAAATTTTGTTTCTTGTTTTAGTTGTTCGATAAGTGACGTTACTTTATGAACGTGTTCGTGTAAAGAAGTTAAAATTGAAACGTTTTCTAATGAATCATGGAATTCTCCTTGATCAAGAAGAGGTTTCCATTTGGTAGTAAAGGTTTCTTCGAACGAAACTAGTTTTGCGACTTCGTCGATGGTAACTTTTTTAGAAGAATCTAATTCATCATGAATATCTCCTTGAATTTTCCCTAAAATCTCCGTAATTTCATGTTCTACTCGTTCTTTTTCTTTTTTATACACATGAGAGCGGGTTTTGATTTTTTGGAAATTCATTTGACTAAAAATTTTCGTATAGTTGTTGTTTTGTTTTCCAAGGCGAAGAACAGGATTTTGGACAAAATCATCGACTTTCATTCGATCGAGTGATTCGTTAATTTTTTCTTCAACCACATCTAATGCTTCTTGTTTATCCGATACCATCAGAACGGAATTTCCGCGAAGTAAAGCGTCATAAATAATCGCAGTAATCGTATGACTTTTTCCTGTTCCAGGTGGTCCTTCAATGACAATTCGTTCTGATTTCGGATGATGAATGGCTTGAAGCGCTTCTTGTTGTTCTTTATTTAAAGGAATAGGACTGTAATACGAAAATTTATCACTAAGTGTTTGAGCGTCATAAGCATCTTCGATTTCACGTTCAATCGACAATGGATTTTTAAATAAAAATTCATTGGCAAGTTGTGAAAAAATGGAATAAGCTTCTGATTCTGTTCCTTTATCCAACAATGTGATTAATTCTTCATAATCGTTCAACAATGCTTCATCACTTTTATCAAAAAGTGTAAAATAACTTTCATTGCTTATCGATAACACGTCATTTTTATAACGGACAGCTTCTTTTTCATACACATCTAGTTGCGGTAAATCGAAAAAATCGCAGAGTGTATTTAAAACGCCTTGAAGCATATCAAGTAATTCTCCATTTTCTTCGAATTGACTTAAATAAATATGGCGCGAAGGAAGATCTGGAATCCAATTTTTACCTTTTTCTTCTCCATATTTTTCGCATAAATATTGAATTGCTTTTTTATTGAGTAATAAAACAGAATCAAACGTAAATGAAAAATGTCCATTTGCTTCTTTTTCAAGCGTAAACGGAAGATAAAAAAGAGGATAAAGATTTCCTTTATACGTCACAGGATTAAAATATAAATAAAATTCTTGTCCGTCGGTTAATTCTTTTGTTTGAATCATTTTTTGCAGTTCTGTATAAAAATTGACCACATCAAATTCAGTCAGCCAAATAGGAAAATGATCTCCTTGTACTTCTTTTTCAAAAGTGATTTTTTCGATAATTTCATCAATGTTTTCCACGGGTTTTGTTTTGGCATGTTCTTTAATTGTTGAACTTAATTGCTCGGGTTCTGCTGCTAGTATTTCATTGACTTCGTGAATGGTAAAACGAGTGACATGGGATGATTTATCCACAGTCGGTAGGGAGTAAGATGAAATATTGTTTTGAAGCAGTGTCATAACACGTGCTGAAAACGTAGGAAAGCGACGTAATTTAATAACTTGCGAGACATCTCGAAGTTCACTTTGATCAATTCGACGACTTGGAGGTCTCGAAGCTTTAAAGTCATTTTCCAAAAATTCCATATAATATTTTGCCAGCTCTTTTAAAAAGTTATCCATTTTTTCCACTCCTTTGTGTAAGGTAATTCTCTTTCTATTATCTCATAAAAAACGAGGAAGTATAAGGATTTTTAAGAAAAAAATGCTTTTTTTTCTCCTGCATTTCATTTTGTGGTACACTGTTGACGTACAAAACATTAACCGAAAGTAGGGAATAAAATGACAGTAACCAACATTAAACTAATGAGTCATGATGATTTAGACGGAGTAGGATGTGGATTGTTAGCCAAACTAGCATTTGGAGATGATGTGAGTGTATCGTATTGTTCATATGGAAATATTGAAAAACGAATGAAAACCTTTTTGGATAAAAAAGAAAATGAGCAACGCGAGTTATATATCACAGATATTTCTGTAAAAGATTCGACTTCTATTGCTAAATTAGAAAAGCGATATCAAAAAGGAGTTCCTTTGTATTTTATTGACCATCATACAACGGCTTTTCATTTTAATGAATATCCATGGGGTTCTGTTCAAGTAACCTATGAAGATGGACGTAAAACGTCGGCTACTTCTCTTTACTATGAGTATTTAATAGAGAAAGGACTTCTAGAGCGTACCTCTTTTTTAGATGAATTTGTCGAACTTGTTCGATTATATGATACGTGGGAGTGGGAAAAAGAAGAAAATTTAGAAGCAAAACGATTAAACGATTTATTTTATATGATTGGTTTAACGCAATTTGAAGAAACGTTTTTACATCGTGCAAAAACGGCGGATTCTTTCTTTTTCGATGATACGCAAAAAACCATTTTAGAATTAGAAGAAAAGAAAATTGAACGTTATATCAATCAAAAAGAAAATCAAATGTTGTATGCGTGGCTAAATAATTACAAGGCGGGTGTGGTTTATGCAGAAAATTACCATTCTGAGCTTGGGAATATCTTAAATAAACGTCATCCTCATCTAGATCTTATTGTGATTTTAAATATGGGTGGTAAGAAAATTAGCTTACGTACCATTCATGAACATGTAAATGTGTCAAAAATTGCGAGTCAATTTGGCGGTGGAGGTCATCCGAAAGCGTCAGGTTGTCCAATGAGTGAGGAAACATTAGTGTATTTTGTAACGAATTTATTTTCTCAAACGCCGACAAAACGAGATGCAGATGCAAATCAATACAATCTAAAAGAA
>Ga0209463_1000228_pt1 | contig 51810 bp, 47 predicted proteins | sample AgamicMgSfrz_FD_187169 | JGI IMG/M metagenome (GOLD analysis project Ga0209463, IMG submission 187169) | Agave microbial communities from Guanajuato, Mexico - Mg.Sf.rz (SPAdes) (version 2) | ecosystem: Host-associated > Plants > Phyllosphere > Phylloplane/Leaf | place: Guanajuato, Mexico...
TCACCCGTCCGCCGCTAACTTAAAAAGCAAGCTTTTTAAGTCCGCTCGACTTGCATGTATTAGGCACGCCGCCAGCGTTCGTCCTGAGCCAGGATCAAACTCTCCGATAAAGAGTAAGATTAGCTCATTGCTAAACTCTAGCTTTTGTTACTTGTTTTGTTTCTATAACGAAAGTTATAAAAACGATTATTGTTGACGTTTGTTTGTTCAGTTTTCAAAGAGCAATATTTAGTTGCTATTAGAAACAACTTTTATATATTAGCATATTCTCATATGCAAGTCAACAAATTATTTATGGTTTTTTTACCAACTTATAACTCTCTTGCTGACTTGTATGAGTATATCAGGTTGTTGCATAGAGCGCAATACCTATTTCAAAAAAAAAGAAGATTTTTTCTTTTAACTATATTGAAGTACCTCTTCGATATATAGATGCCTGTTCTTTTCCAAATCCATTATTGCTTCATCCTCTAAAATTTTCACAAGTGGTCGTGTAGCAGATCTTCCTTCTACAAATACGACCTCTGCTCTATGTCCATTAGAAAGTCTTATAGTGCTTCCTATTGTATATTGAATAATACTGTTACTTAAAGCCTGTAAAACCACATGGTCAAATTTCCCGAAGTAGTCCTGCTGAAGCTTCTCCAATACCTTGAATGGCGATTGCTTGCTTCTGTACAGCCTTTGAGAAGTCATTGCATGGAAAGTATCTGATACAGCAATAATCTTTGCATATGGATGTATCTTATTATCTGCATTTCCTAATGGATACCCGCTTCCATCCAGCCTTTCATGGTGCTGGAGAATAGCAAGCCTTGTTTCTTTCTTAAGAAGAGAATGCTCTGGCAGCATTTTTAAACTGTAGCTTGTATGTCTTTTTACTTCAGCAAATTCTTCTTCTGTGAGGGGTTCTTCTTTTGTAAGTAAACCAGGAGATATTTTTGACATCCCTGCATCACTCAAACAGCCAGCCATAGCTATTTGAATAGTTTCCCCTTTGTTGTAGCCCATTTTTTGTGCAATAAGGGCACTGATGACACCTACAGCTACTGAGTGCTGGTAGATATACTCCCTCTTATTTGATAAATGATATAAAGAAAAAACTTCTTTACTATACTGCTCAAGATCTTCTAGCAGAGGCAGCAAAATTGCCCGGACAGACGGTATGCTCAAGGGAACACCTGACTGCCAAGAACGAAATTCCTTTTTATATTGACTAACACCATAAAGAAATTTGTCAAAAAAGCTCTCTTCGTCATCTTCTATAAATTGATTTGCCTCTGTTAATTCACTAAGAAGATTTCCATCTATCTGTGTATTTTCAATCTCAACTTTTTTCACTTGGAAAACTTTGAGGAGATTTATATGTTCATCTGTCAGTACAGTTTTAGAAGTGATTATTGGCCTATTTGTCATGCTGAAAACATCTTCTGTTAAGATGCAGCCAGCATTTAATCGGTCAACACTAATATTCATGTAATACTCCACCCTTACAAGGACTTTTATACTATATTTTACTCCACTTTTTAACAGATTGATAACTATATTTTAAAAATAATTATCAAACAACCCCATTTAATAGATATTTTTAGACCCTTTTACCTATTAAAGTATACTCTTCAATAATAAATAAAAACCTTTATACAAAAAAAGAGCCGCCGTTAGGCAACTCTTTACTCTTCTGTTTCCTCAACTTCAGACATCACGCTATCATCTGCCGTTTCTTCAGGAATTTCTGTTTCAGCTTCTTCTTCTTTTTCTACTTTAGCAACAGTTGCAACAAACTCACTTTCACTTTCGTTTAGCTTAATCAGCTTAACTCCTTGTGTGCTTCTGCCCATTGTAGAAATATCGTTAACAGCCATACGAATCAACACACCACCTGTAGTGATAAGCATAAGATCTTCCTCACCATCTACTGCCTTCATGGAAACTAAAGGTCCATTTTTGTCAGTAATATTGCAGGTTTTGATTCCTTTTCCGCCTCTTCCTTGAATTCTATACTCATCTGCAGGCGTTCTTTTACCATAACCATTTTTCGTAACGATAAGTATTTCAGAGCCTTCCTCAAGAACTTCCATACCGACAACTTCATCATTTGAAGAAAGAGTTATTCCTTTAACCCCAGTAGCTGTTCTTCCCATTGAACGAACATCAGTCTCTGGGAAACGGATAAGCAAACCATTTCTTGTTCCTATGATGATTTCTTTATTTCCATCTGTTAGTCGTACAGAAATAAGCTCATCTCCATCTCTTAAGTTAACTGCAATCAGACCATTGTTTCTGATATTAGCAAAAGAAGATAACGGAGAACGTTTGGAGATTCCTTCCTTCGTCGTGAAGAACAAGAACCAATCATCTACAAACTCTGATACAGGAATGATAGCATTCACCCATTCACCCTTCTCCACTCCGAGGAGGTTAATGATTGGAATACCTTTAGCTGTACGGCTAAATTCAGGGATTTCATAGCCTTTCAGGCGATATACCTTCCCTTTATTCGTAAAGAACAAAATCGTATCATGTGTGGAAGTGGTACTAAGCTGTTCCACAAAGTCATCTTCATTTGTTCCCATTCCCTGGATACCTCGTCCTCCACGCTTCTGAGAACGGTATGTAGATGCGGGCAATCTCTTAATATAACCGTTATGTGTTAATGTAATGATGATATTCTCTTCTGGAATTAAATCTTCATCTTCTATGTTTTCAATTCCGCCTGCTACAATTTCTGTACGGCGCTTATCGTTGAAACGCTCTTTTACTTCATTTAGCTCTTCACGAATTATATCGAGCAGCTTTTCTTCATCAGCTAAGATTGACTTCAGCTCTTGAATTAAAGCCACTAATTCTTTATATTCTTCTTCTATCTTTTCTCTTTCAAGTCCAGTCAATCTTTGTAGACGCATATCTAAGATAGCTTGAGCTTGCTTTTCTGACAGACTGAAATTGCTCATTAATCCTTCTCTGGCAATATCCGTTGTTCTGGAACTGCGAATTAAGGCAATTACTTCGTCTAGGTGATCAAGCGCAATACGTAGCCCTTCTAATATATGGGCACGTGCTTCTGCTTTTCTTAACTCAAATTCAGTACGACGGCGGATAATAACCTTTTGATGATCCAAATAATAGACGAGACATTGCTTTAAATTAAGAACCTTAGGTTGTCCATCCACAAGCGCCAACAAGTTAATTCCAAAGCTTGTCTGCATTGCTGTATGCTTATATAAGTTATTCAGCAGTACGTTAGCATTCGCATCTTTACGGACTTCTATAACAACCCGCATTCCATTACGGTCAGATTCATCTCTTAGGTCTGTAATACCGTCAATCTTTTTATCCCTAACCAGCTCAGCAATTCGCTCTACTAGACGAGCTTTATTAACCTGATAAGGAATTTCCTTTACTATAATAACTTCTTTACCATTCGGCTTTACTTCAATATCTACCTTCGCTCTAACGATGATAGACCCTCTGCCTGTTTCGTATGCTTTTCTTATACCAGATCTTCCGACGATCATTCCGCTTGTCGGGAAGTCAGGACCAGGTATGATTTCCATCAATTCAGGAATTGTTATATCGGTATTTCTGCTTACTGCCAAAACACCATCAATAACCTCTCCCAGTTGGTGTGGAGGAATATTTGTAGCCATTCCCACCGCAATTCCGCTTGTTCCATTTACCAGAAGGTTTGGGAAACGAGACGGTAAAACAACAGGTTCCTTTTCTTCTCCGTCGAAGTTTTCTGTGTAGTCAATTGTATCCTTGTTTATATCCCTTAAAAGCTCCATTGCTATTTTGGACATTCTTGCTTCCGTATAACGCATTGCAGCAGCAGAATCTCCATCAACTGAACCGAAGTTACCATGACCATCTACTAACATGTAACGGTAGTTAAAATCCTGTGCCATACGAACCATTGTTTCATATACCGCACTATCACCGTGAGGATGGTACTTACCAATTACTTCCCCAACAATACGAGCAGATTTTTTAAATGGCTTGTCAGAATGCATACCTAAGTCATGCATAGCATATAGTATACGGCGATGAACGGGTTTAAGCCCATCCCGAACATCTGGAAGTGCACGGGAAACAATGACACTCATTGCATAATCCAGGAAGGATGTACGCATTTCCTTGCTTATATTTATTTCTTTAATTTGAGAATTCGGCATATCAGCCATATAGGAACCTCCTTAAGCAAAGCGCAAGGTGCTAAATCTCCTTTAGCACCATAGTCATTCTTTTGCATTTATCTTAAACATCCAGGTTTTTAACATATACCGCATTTTCTTCTATAAAGTTTCTGCGCGGCTCTACTTTATCACCCATCAGCATTTCAAATGTTTCATCCGCTTCTATTGCATCATCTAAGCTTACCTGTAGCAAAACTCTAGTTGCCGGATCCATTGTTGTATCCCACAACTGCTCTGCATTCATTTCCCCTAATCCTTTATAACGTTGGATATTTGGTTTTGGTGATGCAGGCAAGTTTCCAAGCACCTCCGCCAACTGGCGGTCATTATAAGCATACTCGAGCTTTTTCCCTTGTTTAACACTATAAAGCGGTGGTTGAGCAATATAAATATATCCTGCTTCTACAATTTTTCTCATATAGCGGTAGAAGAAAGTGAGCAGCAGTGTTCGTATATGCGCTCCATCGACGTCCGCATCTGTCATAATAACAACCTTATGATATCTAGCCTTAGAAATATCGTAATCTTCTCCAATACCAGTACCAATAGCTGTAATCATAGAGCGAACCTCATTATTTGATAGGATACGATCTAATCTAGCTTTTTCAACATTCAGGATTTTTCCTCTTAACGGTAGAATCGCTTGGAAGTGTCGATCTCTTCCTGATTTCGCCGATCCACCTGCGGAATCACCCTCAACTATAAACAATTCACTTATCGCAGGATCTTTAGAAGAACAATCTGCTAATTTACCAGGTAAGCTGGAAACTTCAAGTGCACTTTTCCTACGTGTCAATTCCCTTGCCTTTTTAGCGGCAATTCTAGCTCTTAAAGCCATTTGACCTTTATCTACAATTTTCCTTGCAACTGAAGGATTTTCAAGTAGGAATTTCTCAAAATGCTCCGCAAAAATTGTGTCAGTTATGGCACGAACTTCAGAATTTCCTAATTTCGTTTTCGTCTGTCCTTCGAATTGAGGATCAGGGTGCTTAATAGATACTATAGCAACTATTCCTTCCCTTACGTCCTCTCCAGACAGGTTTGCTTCAGAATCCTTAAGAGCTCCATTTTTTCTTGCATAGTCATTAATCGCTCTAGTCAAAGCCGTTTTAAAGCCGGATTCATGAGTACCGCCTTCATGTGTATTAATATTATTTGCGAATGAGAAAATATTCCCTGTATAGCCATCATTATATTGGAGTGATACCTCAACAGTAATACCTTCTTTTTCTCCTTCGATATAAATCGGCTCTTCGAACAACACTTCTTTATTGCGGTTTAAATGCTCAACATATGACTTTATTCCGCCTTCATAGTGATATTCTTTGTTCTTTTCCATGCCTTCTCTTGTATCTTCTATCGTAATTTTTATATTGCGATTCAAGAAAGCCAATTCTCTTATCCTGTTTGCCAATGTTTCAAAGTCATAGACAAGCGTTTCTTTAAAGATTTCTCCGTCTGGTTTAAATCTTGTTGTAGTACCAGTAACATCTGATTCACCAATGATTTCAAGGTCTGCTTGTGGAACACCTTTTTCATATCTTTGGTAATAGATGCTACCATCACGATGAACAAAGACCTCCAATTCAGAAGAAAGAGCATTAACTACAGAAGCACCAACACCATGGAGACCACCGGAAACCTTATATCCGCCGCCGCCGAACTTACCACCAGCATGCAGGACAGTCATGATTACCTCAACTGCTGGTCTTCCCATCTTTTCCTGAATCCCAACAGGAATACCACGTCCATTATCCTTAACTGTAATGCTGTTGTCTTTTTCTATTATGACATTGATTTCATCGCAGTAACCTGCCAATGCTTCATCAATACTGTTATCTACAATTTCCCATACAAGATGGTGCAAGCCCTTTCCACTTGTTGAGCCTATATACATTCCGGGTCTTTTGCGGACTGCTTCTAATCCTTCAAGTACCTGTATCTGACTTTCATCATAGGATTGTTGCTCCATTGGATCATGTTCCATTGACAAATTGATCACCTTACTTTCTATTGACATCCTAAATTTGCTCTATGCTATCCTACTAGACACACTAACACTAATAATCCTGTGTCGTTAGTCTATACGACCGCCTCTTTAGTGTATTGGAAGCAATTGGAGAATAATAAATGGCATCCTTTGTAATCACAATAGATTTATAAGTATTACGATCGCCACTTATGGTTGTCTCCCTTTGCGTATTTAAAAATTCAGTTGTTATCTCAGAGGAACCAATTGTTTGTTTGTCTAAAATTGTAATGATATCTACAGTTCTTATAAGCACATTATCACCAATATGAACGTACACTATTTCACCTCAAAGCTATTGAATCTTTTTCATCGTTCCTGCTTCCACTTGGAATGTGGAGGCTTCTTTTAATGTTTGATGATCGATTCCATCCACATTCGTCGTTGTCACGAATGTCTGTACTTTCCCTTGGATGGTATTCAAAAGATGAGATTGTCGATAATCATCTAATTCAGAGAGCACATCATCTAATAAGAGGATAGGATACTCGCGGATTTCCGCATGTATGAGTTCAATTTCTGCCATTTTTATCGAAAGTGCTGTTGTTCTTTGCTGACCTTGTGAACCAAATGTTTGAACATCTCTTCCATTAACAAAAAACAATAAATCATCTCGATGTGGGCCGAATAAGGTCATGCCTCGGTCGATCTCTCTTTTTTTCACATTGGCAAACTTTTCTTCGTATACTCTTCTCATTTTCGACAAATCGAGGTCTTCTGATACATCTGCCGAGGGTTTATACTGAATTTCCAACGTTTCTAACCCTCTTGATATTCCTTTGTGAATCGGAATTGCCCAATTCCCCAGAAGTTCTAAGAACTCAAAACGCTTTGAAATTATTTTCACTGCCATGTCAATGAATTGTTCTGTCAGTATTTCAAGCATGGTATGATCTGACTGCTTATTCATCTGCAGCTGCTTTAAGTATGTATTCCGCTGCTGCAATATCTTTTGGTACTGGCTCATATCATGCAAGTAGACAGGTGATATTTGCCCTATCTCCATATCAATAAATCTTCTTCTGATTTGGGGACTTCCCTTAACAAGATTAAGGTCTTCAGGTGCAAACATCACAACATTCATATTGCCAATATATTGGCTTAACTTTCGCTGCTCAATATGATTGTACTTAGCTTTTTTTCCTTTTTTAGACACAACTAACTGCATGGGTAAGGGCCCATGTGCTTTTTTTAATCTACCTTCTATTTTAGCATAATCTGAGTCCCAACGAATAAGATCTTTATCGTTTGAAGTTCTGTGGGATTTAGCCATAGCTAAAACATAGATAGATTCCATCACATTTGTTTTCCCTTGTGCGTTTTCTCCCAGAATAACATTGACCTTGTTTTCAAATTCAACCTCTAGGTCCTCATAATTACGGTAATTCCTCAAATGCAGCTGCTCAATAAACATAAGGGATCATCCTTTTTTTACAGAACTGTGAATGTGCCAATAGAAGGGATTTCAATCTTGTCGCCTGCCCTTAATTTTCTGCCTCTGCGCTGATCCTGTTCTCCATTGACATACACTTCATGTTCACTTAAAAACCATTTTGCCATTCCACCAGATTGAATAATGTCTGCAAGCTTTAGAAATTGGCCTAACGTTATATACTCCGTATCAATCTTAATTTGATTGTTCATGTTTTCACTCTTTCAAGTTTAATCGTATCTCTCTATTTTACTAAATATTTGATGGATACACAAAGAAAACTGAAATATTTCTATAAATTAGTAGTATTCAGCACATTAATAAGAGAGTTTGACGATGTTTTTTTAAAAAAAATATACATAAAACCAACTTCACCATAATAAATATCTTTTGAAGGAAAATAGGATGCCCCACTCGGGACACCCTATTTAAAAGCGGCTGCTTAGTATGTTCTCACTGGAAGGATAAGCTGTAAGATCGAATCATCGTTTAACGGATTAATGACAAACGGTCGCATTGCACCAGTGAAATTAATTTTTACTTCTGTTCCCTCTAAAGCTTTTAAAGCATCCATCATGTATTTTGCACTAAAAGAAATTTTTAGTTCTTCTCCATGAATCGACTCACTAACAAGCTCTTCAACAACTTTACCGATTTCTGGTGTAAAAGAAGAAATTTCAATTACATCTTGACCAATAGTTGAGAATTTAACGACGTTATTGCGCCCCTCTCTCGCCAACAAGGAAGCACGATCAATAGCTTGTAAAAATTCCTTAGCATTAACAACGATCTCTGTTTTGCTTTCTGTCGGGATAAGACGGTTTGTATCAGGGTAATTTCCTTCAAGAAGACGAGAGAAGAATAAAATATGCTTCGCCTTGAATAGAATTTGGTTTTCTGTAACAACAATTTCAACTGGCTCATTATGATCATCTAATATACGGTTCAATTCATTTAAACTTTTTCCTGGAATAACAATATTAAATGCCTGTTCCGTATTTGCATCTATTTTTGCTTTTCGTAAAGCAAGACGATGGCTATCTGTTGCAATACAGATTAAATCATCATTTTCAATCTTCCAGTTTACACCTGTCAACACCGGGCGTGTTTCTGAGGTGGACACCGCAAAAACAGTTTGCTTAATAATATTTTTTAACAGGTCAGTTGGAATCTTAAAGATATTTTCTTCTGAGATTTGTGGTAAGTGCGGATATTCCTCTGAATCAAGACCGTTTAAGTTAAACTCAGATTTTCCCGAGCGAATTACTGTTTGCAGGTTATCTACCTCAAGCTCTACTTGACTTGTAGGAAGCTTCTTTACGATTTCACTAAAGAATTTTGCTTGCAGCACAATTGATCCAGGACGTTGAATTTCAACAATAACCGTCTCGTTTTCTTCTTTAGGAATAAAAGATTCAATGGAAATATCAGAATCACTTCCTGTTAGAGTTACACCTTCTTCTGTCGCTACGATTTTTATACCTGTAAGAATAGGAATCGTCGTTCTGCTAGTTATTGCTTTCATTACATCTTGCACACTTTGAACAAGATGTTCTTTTTGGATGATAAATTTCATAATTGATCCTCCGTTATCATAGTTTTTAATTGCGTATTTTATAATAATATTTCTTTTAAAAGATCGTAGTAATAGTAGTAGGCCCTGTTAATTTGTGGATAACTTGATTTTTCAAAGGAAACACAGTCTATCCACATGTGGATAGACTGTGTCTAAGTTAGTGAAAGTTATACACAGTATTCAGCTTTATACTTTTAGTAATTCATTGATTTCCTTCAGCTGCTTTTGCAGGATGGAATCAGATACTAGTAGTTTTGAGATCTTTTCATGTGCATGGATAACTGTAGTGTGATCTCTTCCACCGAATTCTTCGCCAATCTTCGGCAGGGAAAAGTCAGTAAGCTCACGTGATAAATACATGGCAATCTGTCTTGGAAAAGCAATGGACTTCGTTCGTTTTTTGGCTTTGAAATCCTCTAGTTTTACACTGAACTGCTCCCCGACTACTTTTTGTATATCATGTATTGTTATTACGCGCGGCTTTGAGCTAGGGACGATATCTTTTAATGCCTCTGCCGCAAGATCAGCATTAATGTCTTTGTTGATTAAAGAGGAATAAGCAACAACTCTTATGAGCGCTCCTTCTAGTTCACGAATGTTGGAATCGATTTGATTCGCGATATACAGCATAACCTCATTTGGAATATCCAAACCATCTGCTTTAGCCTTTTTTCGGAGAATCGCTATTCTTGTCTCCAAATCAGGAGGAGTAATATCCGTTATAAGTCCCCATTCAAATCGTGAACGAAGCCTGTCTTCCAAAGTCGGAATCTCTTTTGGTGGTCTGTCACTGGATATGATAATTTGTTTGCTTTCCTCGTGCAGTGTGTTAAATGTATGGAAAAATTCTTCTTGTGTCGATTCTTTTCCAGCAAGGAACTGAATATCATCTATTAGAAGCACATCGACATTCCGATATTTGTCACGGAATTCAGCGCCTTTATTGTCTCGAATACTATTGATGAACTCGTTAGTGAACTTTTCTGAAGATAAATAAACAACCTTCGCCGCAGGGTTATGATCTAAAACATAATGTCCGATTGCATGCATTAAATGGGTTTTTCCAAGTCCTACGCCACCGTATATAAATAGCGGATTATAGGCTTTTGCTGGTGCTTCCGCTACTGCCAGTGAAGCAGCGTGGGCAAACCGGTTTCCAGACCCGATTACAAATGTATCAAAGGTATATTTTGAATTTAGTATTGTTTGTTCAGTTGTTTCTTCCTCTTTTTTCTTTTGTTTAGAGGAGATTTGAAGATCAAATTCTTCTTCCTTTTGATTACGAGGAATTATGAACTTTACACCAAGTTCTTCACCAGTTATTTCATAAAGAATGTCAGAAATAAGCTGGGAGTACCGTTCTTCCAACCAGTCTCGAGCAAATTCGTTAGGAGCTGTTACGATTAAGCTATCACCTTGAAGGGCATGAGCCTTCGTTGCTTTTAGCCATGTATCAAAGCTTGGTTTGCTGATTTTTTTTTCGATATTGCCTAAAGCTTTATCCCATAGATCCGCAATATTTTCCAACCAATTTCCCTCCTTTTTCTTTTTATTTGCGTGCTGAAAAGAACAGATATTTTAAATAAGTGCTAATCTGCCAGTATTATTAATTATGATCTGTGGAAAAATATATAATAAGGAAGTAAAGTAGCATTTCGACAGTATCCACTATTTGTGGACAACTCTTTCAAGAGATGTCTAATAAACTGTCCACATCTTATCCACACTCTGTGGATAATTTAGTTATACACAGAAATTATTCAAATGTGAAAACAAAACTATAATATCAAAAAATCATAATAACTGCAATGGTTTTTCATATCTTATCCACAAGTGAAACAAGTTGTTGATAATAAATGTCCACAGGTTATTAGTTTGTTAAAAACCTGTAAATAAGTATTGTGGATATTAAAAAAAATGTCGAAATTTTATCCACAGCCATCAGACTGGTTTTTTTTCGACAAAAATTCAGGGGATCTTATTGCTTGTAGTAAAGAATTTGAGGAGCAAGTGAGGAACCTTTCAAAAGTGTAAAAGGACAGCCGTATTGACAAAAAGCTATGAATTCCTTATTATTACTATTCAGAGTGAAATAAAGTGCGTAGCATATGTTTTACAGAAGTTTTCCCATGTTATAGAACATTAGGCAATTAAAAATTGTTTTTAGAGAGAACGATAAATAAAGCATAAAACAAATGAATGGTTGACAATCAATCGACTATGTTTATATAATTGTAAGGACTGTCTGTAACAGCTATTCCTCAGGGAGGTGTCATATACAATGAAAAGAACTTTTCAACCAAATAAACGTAAAAGAAGTAAAGTTCACGGATTCCGCAGCCGCATGAGCAGTCCTAATGGACGTAATGTTTTAGCTCGTCGTCGACGCAAAGGAAGAAAAGTATTATCAGCTTAGGCCACTGAAACGTCAGTGGTCTTTTTTTGATAAAAAGGACTGTAAAAGTACAAGCTCTTAGAATAAATTGCTAGAGCTCATACTATAATGGAAATATAAACTCCTGGTTTTGAAGCAAGGATGTTTCTATGTTGGAATGTACATAAATAATATAGATTCGGAAAGTATGGAATAAATAAGGAGTAAATGATTTGAAGAAAGAATATCGCGTAAAAAAAAGTAAAGAGTTCCAAGAGGTATTTAAAAAGGGACAATCATTTGGCAACAAACAGTTTGTAGTTTATAAGTATAAAAAAAGTGGACAAGATCACTTCAGAATAGGGCTCTCTGTTAGTAAAAAAATAGGAAATGCTGTCATGAGAAATAAAATTAAGCGATTTATTAGACAAGCTTTCCTTGAAATCGGGGACCTTATAGAAAATGAAGCCGATTATGTCATCATTGCTAGAAAGCCATTAGCAGAAATGGAATATGAAGAAACGAAAAAGAGCCTCCTTCATGTTCTCAAAATAGCAAAGGTGCTAAAAAGAAAGATTCATTGAAAATTCAAGTTAAGCGTTTCCTATATGAAGAGATTAGGATACAATGAAGCCATAAGCTAATTTAGGCTCTATTATCTATTAACAGGAGGATATGACGGTTGAAGAAAAAATTAGGATTGCTATTTGGTCTATTATTTTTAATGGCTATTTTAACTGGGTGTACAGAGTTTAATCAGCCAATCACTTCAGACAGTGAAGGCTTTTGGAATGAATATATTGTTTATCCATTGTCTATGCTTATCATCAAAACAGCAGAAATTGCCGGCGGAAACTTTGGTGTTTCCATAATTATTGTAACAATTTTGGTTCGCCTTGTAATCTTGCCATTAATGATTAAGCAAACAAAAAACAGCAAAGCAATGCAGGCAGTACAGCCTGAAATGGAAGCATTAAGAAAGAAATACAGCTCTAAGGATCAAAAGACACAGCAAAAGCTCCAAGAAGAAACAATGAAGCTTTTCCAAGAAAACAAAGTGAATCCACTGGCTGGATGTTTTCCATTAATCGTTCAAATGCCAATTTTAATCGGATTCTACCATGCAATCTCACGTACAAGAGAAATTGCGCAACATGAATTCTTATGGTTTAACTTAGGTCAGCCAGATCCATTCTACCTGCTGCCGATTATTGCAGGGATAACGACATTTATTCAAACAAAAATGACAATGGCTGGTACTGCAGGCCAAAACCCGCAAATGGTTATGATGCAATATATTATGCCTATCATGATCTTAGTATTTGCAATTAACTTCCCAGCAGCACTTTCACTATATTGGGTTGTAGGTAATATTTTCACAATTATCCAAACGTATTTCATTAAAGGACCAGAGTTGAAAAAGCCTGGCCAAACAGGAAAATTGGAGGGAGCTAAAAAGTGAGAGAAGTAACTGCTACAGGACATTCCGTCGAAGCAGCAGTGGAATCAGCTTTAGCTCAGCTTAAGACAACAAAGAATCAAGCCGAAATCATTGTTGTTGATAAAGGAAAAAAAGGTTTTTTAGGAATTGGTGCCCGCTCGGCAACTGTAACGGTAAGGAAGCTTGAAACGCCTGCTGAGTCAGCAGAACAGTTTTTGCGAGAAATATGTGACAAAATGGGAGTGGATGTATCCATTTCGGTAAAAAAAACAGGCAGAAATATCTTTTTTGAATTACAGGGGGACAAAATTGCCCTTCTTATTGGGAAAAGAGGCCAGACACTAAATTCGCTTCAATATTTGACTCAATTGGCTATAAATAAAAATTCCTCCGAATACTTAAAGGTATCGCTCGATGCAGAAAACTATCGGGAAAGAAGGAAACAAGCCCTTATACAGCTTGCTGAACGGACAGCTTATAAAGCCCTCAAGTTAAATAAGGAAATTACTCTGGAGCCCATGCCATCGAATGAAAGAAAGATTATTCATAACGCTCTTACAAAAAGGAAAGGTATCAGCACCCATTCCTCAGGAGAAGATGCGTTCAGGCATATTATTATCTCTCCAGAAAAAAAGAAATAAATAAAAAAGGACAATCCTCTACTTCGGGGATTGTCTTTTTTTGTGCTTCTTACTATTTTAAACTTCAAAATTCCCCCTAAAAAACAAGCGCTTCAACAATAAATAGAAAAATATTGCCCCATTCTTTATAAAATCTGTGAATTATTTGTCTGAACAGCGCTATTTTTGGTGCGTTTTATTGTTATTCACATGTGGATAAGATAAAATAGTAATAATGAATTTAATAGTAATGTGGATAAGTGTGTGGATTTTTTTCTTTTTTAAAAGCTGTGGATATGATAATCTAATCTATTGTAACAATAAAATGAGTGTTGATAAGTTTACGTCAATTTTTTATATAAATAGATCTTTATGACTTGAGGTGAAAGAATGGAATTTGATACTATAGCCGCAATCTCCACACCGATGGGAGAGGGTGCGATTGCAATTGTAAGAATGAGTGGACCAGAGTCATTTTTGATTGCAGATAAGGTATTTAAAAGCATCGGTAATAAAAGAATAAAAGATGTAGCGAGCCATACAATTCATTATGGCCATATTGTAGACCCTGGCACAGAAGAAATAATTGAAGAAGTTATGATTTCAGTGATGAAGGGGCCAAGAACATTTACAAAAGAGGATGTTATTGAAATTAACTGTCATGGCGGAATGGCTTCTGTTAACCGACTTCTGCAATTGCTTGTTACGAACGGGGCAAGACTTGCAGAACCAGGAGAGTTTACAAAAAGAGCTTTCCTTAATGGTAGAATCGACTTGTCCCAAGCGGAAGCTGTGATGGATCTGATCAGAGCAAAAACAGATAAAGCGATGAATGTAGCATTAGGTCAAATGGAAGGAAGACTTTCTAAGCTAATCAGAAGCTTAAGACAAGAAATTCTCGAAACACTTGCCCAAGTGGAGGTTAATATTGATTATCCTGAATATGATGATGTAGAAGAAATGACACATCAGCTTATGCTTGATAAATCTAAATTTGTCCAGGAAGAGATTAGAAAGCTTCTCCAGACATCCCAGCAAGGGAAAATTTTGCGAGAAGGGCTTTCTACCGTTATTGTCGGCCGTCCAAATGTAGGGAAATCATCCTTGTTGAACAGTCTTGTCCAAGATAGTAAAGCAATTGTGACAGATATTCCTGGCACAACACGTGATGTAATAGAAGAATACGTAAATGTGCGCGGCGTACCTCTCCGCCTTTTAGATACAGCGGGTATCCGTGAAACTGAGGATATTGTAGAAAGAATCGGGGTTGAGAAGTCAAGGAAGGTATTGAAGGAAGCCGATCTTATCTTGCTAGTTCTCAATTACTCAGACGAATTAACTGAAGAGGATATCAATTTATTTAAGGCAATAGAGGGAATGGACTATATTGTCATTGTTAATAAGACAGACCTTCCACAGAAAATTGACATGGAACGCATAAAGGAATTATCAGCAAATCAAAAGATGGTTACAACTTCATTGCTGCAGGATAAAGGTATTAATCAGCTTGAGGAGGCAATCTCAAGTCTGTTCTTTGAGGGTGTCATTGAAGCAAGTGATATGACGTATGTGTCTAACACAAGACATATATCCCTGTTAAACCAAGCGCTTCAATCGATTAATGAAGCTATTTCCGGTGTTGAAATGGGAACACCAATAGATATTGTCCAAATAGATTTAACTAGAACTTGGGAATTACTTGGTGAAATTATTGGTGATAGTGTACACGAAAGCCTAATTGATCAGCTATTCTCCCAATTTTGTTTAGGGAAATAAAAGAGATTTTTAATTTTGCATAAAAAGATGCTATTAGGAGGCACCATGATGCAGTACGAAGCAGGAAATTATGACGTTATTGTGATTGGAGCAGGACATGCTGGCTGTGAAGCAGGTCTTGCTGCCGCAAGATTGGGCGCCAACACATTAATGTTGACGATAAATTTAGATATGGTTGCTTTTATGCCGTGTAATCCCTCTGTAGGGGGTCCAGCTAAAGGGATCGTTGTTAGGGAAATTGACGCACTTGGCGGAGAGATGGGAAAAAACATCGACAAGACCTATATTCAAATGAGAATGTTGAATACAGGGAAAGGGCCAGCAGTAAGGGCTCTTCGTGCACAAGCTGACAAATACATGTATCAGCACGAAATGAAAAAAACGCTGGAAAACCAACCAAATTTAACTTTGGTTCAAGGAATGGTTGAACAGCTTATCGTAGAAGACAATACTGTAAAAGGTGTTATTACTAAAACTGGAGCAACTTATACTGCAAAAACGGTTGTAGTAACGACAGGAACTTATTTACGTGGCGAAATTATCCTGGGCGAGCTGAAATATTCAAGCGGTCCGAATAATCAGCAGCCATCTATTCGTTTGTCAGAGCATTTACAGGAGCTTGGGTTTGATCTTGTTCGTTTTAAAACTGGCACACCTCCACGTGTCAACAGTCATTCAATTGACTACAGCAAAACGGAAATTCAGCCAGGAGACGATGTTCCAAGAGCATTTTCCTATGAAACAACAAAGTATATTACGGAACAATTGCCATGCTGGCTTACTTATACAAATGAAACGACACATCAAATTATTGATGACAACTTGCACCGTTCTCCGATGTATTCTGGAATGATTAAGGGAACAGGTCCACGTTATTGTCCTTCTATTGAAGATAAGGTCGTTCGCTTTAATGATAAGCCAAGACATCAAATTTTCCTTGAGCCAGAAGGAAAAAACACACAGGAAGTTTATGTACAAGGCTTGTCAACAAGCTTGCCTGAGGATGTCCAGCAAGAAATTCTTCGTACCATTCCAGGACTTGAAAATGTTCAAATGATGAGAGCGGGCTATGCCATTGAATATGATGCGATTGTCCCTACACAGTTATGGCCGACATTGGAAACGAAAAAAATTAAGAACCTGTATACTGCGGGACAAATTAACGGAACATCAGGTTATGAAGAGGCTGCTGGTCAAGGTTTAATGGCCGGAATTAATGCTGGATTGAATGCTACGGGCAAAGAAGAACTAATCCTAAGTCGTTCAGATGCATATATCGGAGTATTAATTGACGATCTTGTCACTAAAGGAACGAATGAACCGTACCGACTGCTGACATCAAGAGCTGAATATCGTCTTTTGTTACGTCATGATAACGCTGATTTGCGCTTAACAGAGATCGGTAATGACATTGGATTAATTCAGGAAGAAAGATACAAGATGTTTACTGACAAGAAAAAGCAGATTGAGCAAGAACAGAACCGCTTAAAAGAAATTATTCTTAAGCCGAATGAGCAAGTTCAAACTGTTATAAGAGAACAAGGTGGCAGTGAGCTGAAAGATGGAATTAAAGCAGCTGACCTGCTAAGAAGACCAGAAATGAATTACAAGCATATTCAATTATTGGCGCCAAGTGATGTTGCTCTATCAGAAGAAGTAACAGAACAGGTGGAAATCCAAATTAAGTATGAGGGCTATATTGAAAAATCATTGCAGCAGGTAGATCGCCTTAAGAAAATGGAAAACAAAAAAATACCAGAAAACATCGATTATGATGCTATTTCTAGCCTTGCAACAGAAGCTAAGCAGAAGTTGAAAACTGTGCGACCATTATCTTTAGCACAGGCTTCTAGAATCTCTGGAGTAAATCCTGCAGATATATCCATACTATTAGTATATTTGGAACAAGGGCGCATTGCACGAGTATAAACAAATGATAGCTTTTTGCCTGATATATTCTCAGGCAAAAAGCAGTCCTGTTTTTAAGTATACATATGAATTTTGGATGGAAAGGGAGCAGTCATGAATACAGAACTATTTAAGCAAATGCTCCAAGAGAAAGGTTTGGAGCTTTCAGACAGGCAAATGGAACAGTTTAAAATTTATTTTGAAACACTTGTAGAGTGGAACGAAAAAATGAATTTGACTGCCATTACAGAACAATCTGAAGTATATTTAAAACATTTTTATGATTCAATAACAGCTGGCTTCTATGTAGACAGCTTAAAGTCGCCTATTCATATTTGTGATGTTGGTGCGGGAGCAGGTTTTCCCAGTATTCCTTTAAAAATTGCTTTCCCACAGCTTAAAGTAACAATTGTTGATTCACTGAACAAAAGAATTCAGTTTTTAGAACATTTGGCTAAATCGCTAGAGCTTAAAGAAGTTCAGTTTATCCATGATCGTGCTGAAACCTTTGGACAAAATAAGGAATATAGAGAATCCTTTGATATGGTTACAGCAAGAGCTGTTGCACGTTTATCTGTTCTAAGTGAACTTTGTATGCCATTAGTGAAGATAGGGGGATCATTTGTTGCGATGAAAGCAGCAAGTGCACAGGAGGAAGTGGAAGCTGGTAAAAAAGCAATTGCTCTTCTGGGAGGCAAGCTTGTCGAAACACATTCCTTCACTCTTCCAATTGAAGAAAGTGAGCGTAACATTCTCGTCATTGCAAAAGAAAAACAAACGCCTAAAAAATATCCAAGAAAACCAGGCACCCCGAACAAGGAACCAATTGAATGAATATATGCTATGGTAACATAGCTTATATTTATTCCGAAATAGTGAACAAATAAGCTTTGGCAGTTACTTTTTTCAAGCGATTATCTTATTTTTTGTACTATATCATTTTTTCTATCTACTATATAATATAACTATAAAAAGCACATTAAATGAAAATTCAAGAAGTTTCTTATTATATTTAATATATTGCAGTAAAAGTTTGAATTTATAAATAATAGGGAGTTTCGTAAAGGTGGTGCAGGTTTTGAAGCCTTCTTTCTCACGCTTTTTTGGCCTAGGCGAAAAAGGAAATAACACAGAAGAAAGTCAATTCGAGACGGTAGACGCTAATGAGGAGCTTGAAAAAATGGTGAATAATGAAGAGATCAATAGATTGCCAATTAGTCAGATTGTTCCAAACCGTTTTCAGCCAAGAACTGTATTTGATGATGAAAAAATAGAAGAATTATCAAGAACTATCCATACACATGGTATTATACAGCCTATCGTTGTCCGAGAATTTGATAGAGGTAAATATGAAATAATAGCTGGTGAAAGACGCTGGCGTGCAATGAAAAAACTAGGGTGGGAAGAAGCTCCTGCTATCATCAAAAATATGAGTGATACGGAGACTGCCTCTGTTGCATTGATAGAGAACCTTCAACGGGAAGAATTATCCCCAATAGAAGAAGCTGTTGCATATGGCAAATTACTAGAACTTCATAACCTGACGCAAGAGGCGCTTGCCCAGCGTTTAGGCAAGGGGCAATCGACAGTAGCCAATAAGCTAAGACTGCTGAAATTACCTGAGGAAATTCAGGAAGCACTATTAAACAAACAAATTTCAGAGCGTCATGCCCGTTCCTTGATTCCATTGAAAGAAAAGGAAAAACAGCTTAAGCTTCTTGAAGAGATATTAGAGAAGAATTTAAATGTTAAGCAGACAGAGGAACGTGTTGCCAAAATGCTGGAGCAGGCAGAGCAAAAGCCAAAGCCAAGAAGAAAAGCTTTCAGCAAGGATATGCGTATTGCAGTTAATACAATTCGACAATCCCTTACAATGGTTTCAGACAGTGGTATTAACTTGAATGCTGAAGAAGAAGAGTTTGAAGACTTTTATCAATTCACTATTAAAATTCCAAAAAAGAAATAGCTATTATAAAATGAATATAAATAATTCACTGTGAGAATATTAACCAATTAGGTTTCAATGTCTCACTTTTTTTTTGCCCAAAATAGCATTTTTTATGAAAATCTGGCTAACTGCCTTTATTCTTATAACAGAAAAATAGGCTATCTGCATCATATAGATTGTAAAAATCTAGAGCTATGCTTCTATATATGATAAAGTCTATTAAAAAATGACGATATTTAGAAGTTTTCATGATAAAATAATAGTTGATTGTACTAGTTCTCTTTCTTTTTTAGGAAAAGGATCGGTTCATAATCACTGAAAATAGGTTTTAACACCTCATTTTTCAATAAAATAACTTTTTCATGTCATATTTAAATAAATAAAAATACAACATCTTCTAATAACAGAAGGTAATTAATGTAGTAAAGGTAGGTGACATCATGGGGAAAGTAATAACGGTAGCTAATCAAAAAGGAGGAGTCGGAAAAACGACGACTTCAGTCAATCTTGGCTCTTGTTTAGCTTATATCGGTAAAAGAGTACTTTTAGTTGATACAGATCCACAAGGAAATGCCACTAGCGGTGTTGGTATTGAAAAAGCAGATGTAGATCATTGCATTTATGATGTATTAGTTGATGATATTGAAGCAAGCCAAGTCATCAAAGCAACAAATGTAGAAAACCTTGATGTAATACCGGCAACTATTCAATTGGCTGGTGCAGAAATAGAATTAGTTTCTACTATCTCCAGAGAAGTCCGCTTAAAACGAGCTTTAGAAGAAGTTAAAGACAGATATGATTATATTCTGATTGATTGTCCGCCGTCATTGGGATTGCTAACAATTAATGCTTTAACCGCATCAGATGCAGTCTTGATACCTGTACAATGTGAGTATTATGCATTAGAAGGACTAAGTCAGTTATTGAACACAGTAAGGTTAGTGCAAAAGCATTTGAATCATGAGCTTGCGATTGAAGGTGTTTTACTGACAATGCTGGATGCTCGCACAAACTTAGGACTGCAAGTAATCGAAGAAGTTAAGAAGTACTTCCAGGATAAAGTATTTAAGACGATTATCCCTCGAAATGTACGATTAAGTGAAGCGCCAAGTCATGGTGAACCAATCATCATCTATGATCCAAAATCTCGTGGAGCAGAAGTATATTTAGAGTTGGCAAAGGAAGTGGTTACAAGTGGCTAAAGGATTAGGGAAAGGTCTTGACGCTTTTTTTCCAAGCATGGAAGTAGAAAAGGAAGAAGTAATTAAAGAATTAAATATAAAAGAATTACGACCAAACCCTTATCAGCCAAGGAAAGTTTTCGAGAAAGAAGCCATTGAAGAACTGAAAGCATCAATCTTGGAGCACGGTATTCTGCAGCCAATCATTGTCCGCAAAAGCATTAAAGGCTTTGAAATTGTTGTTGGAGAGCGACGCTATCGCGCTGCAAAAGAGGCTAATTTGGATGTTGTTCCGGCAGTAGTAAGAGACCTGTCAGAACAGCAAATGATGGAGCTTGCCGTATTAGAAAATCTTCAGCGTGAGGATTTGTCCCCAATTGAGGAGGGACATGCTTATCAACTGTTGATGAAAAAGCTAAACTTCACACAAGAAGAGTTGGCGAAGCGACTAGGCAAAAGCAGACCGCATATTGCCAATCATGTGAGATTATTATCTTTACCATCAGCCATCCAAGAAATGATTACAGATGGAACGATTTCAATGGGGCATGGAAGGGCCTTGCTCGGATTAAAAAACAAAGAGAAGTTGCCGCTTTTAGTTGAGAAAACAGTCAAAGAAGGCTTGAATGTACGACAACTAGAATATTTAATCCAACAATTGAATGAAGATGTTTCACGTGAAACAAAGGATGCAAAAAAAGAACCGAAAAATGTCTTCATAAAGGAACAGGAATCCTTCCTTAGAGAAAGATTTGGTACTACTGTTAATATCAAACAGACAAAAAACAAAGGCAAAATCGAGATAGAGTTCTTTTCTGAAAATGATTTGGAAAGAATTTTGCAGCTGTTGGATAGTGATCAGGAAATTTAAAAAAGAAACCAATTTGGTTTCTTTTTTTGTTATATAGGACGTTCTTGGAGGGAGGTGTATTCCTCTTGGCTTTCAGAGTATCTATAGCGTAAGCTGCTTTGATAGATTCCCTTTGAAATGGTTTTAGCCATATCGAGGACAAGGCTAAGTCTCGTATTTTGCAGAACGAGAAATTCCATGAACCCACTGATATTAACAATACCTGTAATATGAATTTCACCGACCGGCGGAAGCTCCTTTTTCACTCCGCTTCCTGGTTTAACTGGACCATCACCAATTTGTACAACACCTACGCTTTTCATTCTGCCTAAGCAGGCGTCTATTCCAATGATGAAGGCATTCGCATGATTGTCTTTAATTTCAGTGATTTTTTCTTCTAAATTTAAAGCATGAATAGGATCATTCAACGTGCCATATACAAAAAAAGAGCCCAGCTTTTTTTCAGCTAATAACGTCCCAACAAGGGGACCAAGGGAATCACCGGTAGAGCGGTCTGTTCCAATACAAATAAATACTATTGGTTGTCCGGAAGAAGCAGGTGGCAACTGCTTATATAAAGCATCAGCCAGTTTGTAAGAGGCTAACTGCTCATTATGAGCAATTCTAATTGGGAGTTCATTTTTATCAAATATATTGGTATAGATGCTCATTAAATCTACTCCTTTACGCTACGAAACTATAATAAGCGAGGCAGTTTCAGCTTTTAACGGTATTCAAGAAAGTTAAAGTAATAACATTATACGGATATATATTAAAAACTATACATCTTCATGCCAAATCTGTGATAAAGAGGGAAAAAGTAAGGGGGGAATTATCCGATTGTAAGTATATATACCTATGAAATAACAGGTAGGTTATTACTTCAAAGTAAATTTATAAACTGTTAAAATAGGTGAAAGGCAGCTATTCAATTTAGAGATAAGTTCTTGAAGAGTAGGAGAAAGAAGCAGCAGAGGTGAGATAATGAATAATATTGAAGAACAAGTGAACGATAGTGTGGATGTCCTTACAGATGAAAATATATGGATAAATTTAGGACAAGGGGCTTTAAAGATTTTTGTTATAATCTTGATTAGTATCGTTGTGACAAGAGTTGCCAAAATTGCTGTACGAAATATCTTTAAAGTAAGAACACATTCTGCACTTAGAATATCAGAAAGAAGAGAAGCTACATTAGTTAAACTACTGGAGAATACCCTTACATATGTTATCTATTTTATTGCCTTAATGATGATTCTAGGCACATTGAAAATTGATGTGAAGGGTTTGCTTGCAGGAGCGGGGATTGTTGGCTTAGCTGTCGGTTTTGGTGCCCAAAGTTTAGTGAAGGATATTATTACAGGTTTCTTCATTATTTTTGAAGATCAGTTTTCCGTAGGCGATGTTGTGCAAATCGGTCAATTTCAGGGTGTTGTAGAGGAAATTGGCTTAAGAACAACGAAAGTAAAAAGTTATACTGGTGAAGTGAATATTATACCGAATGGAAGTATAATGGAAGTAACAAACTTTTCATTAAACAACAGTAAGGCAGTTGTTGATGTCAGTATTGCGTATAAAGGTGATATAGATAGGGCTGAACAAGTAATCAAAGATCTTATTGAAACATTGCCGGAAAAATATGAGCAAATTGTTGGTGTTCCAGAGCTGTTAGGTGTTGAAAATATTATGGCGGCAGAGGTAGTTATAAGAGTTGTCGCAGAAACATTGCCAATGCAGCATTATACAGTCGCTCGTGCATTAAGGAAGGAAATCAAGAATGTTCTCGATGAGAATGGGATTGAAAGTCCATATCCAAAATTAATGATGTACTCGAAACCAGAATAATTTCAGGAGGAAATATGGAACCGAAAGAGTTTGCTATCAATGATATTGTTGAGATGAAAAAAGCTCATCCTTGTGGTACAAATCGTTGGAAAATTATAAGGATGGGGATGGATATCCGCATTAAATGTGAAGGCTGTGAGCACAGTGTTCTTATCCCAAGAAGAGAATTTTCACGAAAAATGAAAAAAATGTTAGTAAAGCATGAAGAATAATTCATGCTTTTTTTATGGAAAAAGGACTGTTGCATAAGCAAGGCTACTTGTCTTTTTTGCAGGTTAAATCTATAATTGGTAAAGGTTTAAGTACAAACGAAACTAATTTCTGCCAACAGAAGCAGGTTTAATATAAGGGAGTGACATTATGGCGTTAACTGCTGGAATAGTAGGGTTGCCGAACGTCGGTAAATCTACATTATTTAATGCAATAACACAGGCTGGTGCAGAATCAGCAAACTATCCATTCTGTACAATTGATCCGAATGTGGGAATTGTAGAGGTACCAGATCCAAGATTGAATAAATTGACTGAGCTTGTTCAGCCGAAGAAGACAGTACCAACAACTTTCGAATTCACAGATATTGCTGGAATCGTTAAGGGTGCAAGTAAAGGGGAAGGTTTAGGTAATAAGTTCCTTTCTCATATCCGTGAAGTGGATGCTATTTGTCAAGTTGTCCGCTGCTTTGCTGATGATAATATTACACATGTTTCTGGAAAAGTAGATCCAATCTCTGACATCGAAACAATCAATCTAGAATTGATTCTTGCAGATTTAGAATCTGTTGAAAAAAGAATTGGCCGTGTAGGAAAAATGGCTAAACAAAAAGATAAAGAAGCATTAGCTGAGTTAGAAGTGCTTGAGATATTAAAAGCTGCTTTTGAAGAAGAAAAGCCAGCTAGAGCTGTTGAGTTCACTGATGAGCAAGCTAAAATTGCGAAAAACCTTCACTTATTGACAATCAAGCCAGTATTATATGTGGCAAACGTTGGTGAAGATGAAATTGGTGATACAGAAAACAATGAATATGTACAGCGAGTTAGAGAATTTGCTGGTAATGAAAATGCTGAGGTTATTGTTATCTGTGCAAAGATTGAAGAAGAGATTGCTGAGCTTGAAGGGGAAGAAAAGGCAATGTTCCTTGAGGAGCTTGGAATTGAAGAGTCAGGTCTTGACCAGCTGATAAGAGCAGCATATGATTTGCTAGGCTTGGCAACATATTTCACTGCTGGAGTTCAAGAGGTTCGTGCTTGGACATTTGTTCAAGGAATGAAAGCACCTCAGTGTGCTGGCATTATCCATTCCGATTTCGAAAGAGGTTTCATTAGAGCGGAGACTGTTTCATATGATGACCTTATTGTGAGCGGTAATATGGTTGCTGCAAAAGAAGCAGGTAAAGTTCGTCTTGAAGGAAAAGAGTATATTGTTAAAGACGGAGATATTATTCACTTCCGCTTTAATGTTTAATAACTGAATTTATATGAGTGAAAGACCGTCTTTATACTTTTAAAGGCGGTTTTTACATTTTCTTTAGCTCATTCGACAAAAAAGCTCTCCATAGGGAGCAGACAGTCAGGAAATATCTTGGAAAATCCTTATGAATAATTAGCTGAATTCGACAATGTGATAAAGAGGATACTTTTACAGTGCGTTTACATGCCCCTTTCAAACTGGTGCTATTATTCCTTTAGAGGGACCATAATACATGTTCCAAAGGGGGATTTTTAGGTGAAAATTGCAATTTTTACAGATACCTATTTTCCGCAAGTCAATGGGGTTGCTAACTCTTTGAAAAGGCTAACAGATCACTTAGAAAAAAGGCAAATTCAATATCAAATTTATGCACCTGAAGTGGAAGATGCTCCGGTTTACCCAAACATTAACCAGTTTTTTAGTATCCCGGTCTTTTTATATCCCGAATGCAGAACTGCTTTAGCTAATCCTAAAAAAATCAAAGCTAAGGTACAGGAATTTAACCCAGATATTATACATATTGCTACACCGTACATGATGGGTCTATATGGACTATTTTGCGCCAAAAGGCTTCATATTCCAGTTGTTTCCTCCTACCACACTCATTTTGACCAGTATTTAGAGTACTACAAAGCCTCTTGGCTGCTGCCTGTTCTCCATAAATACTTGAAATGGTTTCATGAGTCCACATTAAGGACCTTTGCACCTTCAAACGAAACAAAATCAAAACTAATCGAGCTTGGCTTCCACTCCTTATCAATATGGGGAAGAGGGATAGACTGCACTCAATTCCGCCCTATCGCTACAACTTATGCTATCAGACAAAAATACAATATACAGGAGGAGTTTATTCTTTTGTATGTTGGAAGATTTGCTCCAGAAAAAGACCTGAGCACACTTTCATCCATAATGGACTCTGTTCCTGATAACTGGAATAAAAAAGTACATTGGCTGCTTGCAGGAGACGGTCCTAGTTTGCCTGAATGGAAACGGAAAGCAGCCGATTGGAATAATGTTACACTGACCGGTTATTTAAAAGGAGAAGAGCTATCAGAGGCTTATGCAAGTGCTGATTTATTTGTATTCCCTTCTACAACAGAAACATTTGGTAATGTCGTACTAGAATCATTGGCATCAGGAACTCCAGCTATCGTTTCAAATTCAGGGGGTGTGAAAGAATTAGTGGAGGATGGTACAACAGGGAGAGTTTGTACAGCAAAAAGTGCGGGCGAATTCACAAAGGCAATTATTGAGCTGCTTGCAGATCATGAAAAAAGAAGTTTATTTGGCATAGCAGCCAGAAAATATGCATTAAGTCAGTCATGGGAAAGTATTCTTGATAACTTAATTGGAGAATATGAAGAGGTGCTAATAAATAGCAGAGGAGAACAAAGGATTTATGCATAAATGCAACTGAATATTTACATTCTCAGCAATTCTTTTTAGTATTCATTGCAAATCTATTCCCAATATGCTATAATTTCATCTTGTGAGTAATGTATAAATTGCTCCTTGCCCAATCGGGCCGTTTAGACCAAAAGGAGGTGAAAGTGATGAAAAAGTACGAAATTATGTACATCATCCGTCCAAATATTGAAGATGAAGCTAAAAAAGCTCTAGTTGAGCGTTTTAACGGTATTCTTGCTGATAATGGAGCGGAAGTTGCTGAATCAAAAGAGTGGGGTAAACGTCGTCTTGCATACGAAATCAATGATTTCCGCGATGGCTACTACCAACTTGTGAAAGTTAACGCTGCACCAGTAGCAGTTGAGGAGTTCTCTCGTTTAGCTAAAATTAACGAAGATATCATCCGTCACATTGTTATTAAAGAAGAAGCTAAATAATAAATAGAATGTATTCATGTTTCACGTGGAACATGATGGAAGGGAGTTGAAACTGATGATGAACCGTGTTGTTCTTGTTGGCCGACTGACGAAGGATCCTGAACTGCGATACACACCGAGTGGAGCTGCTGTTGCAACTTTCACACTTGCGGTCAATCGTACTTTTACGAACCAACAAGGTGAAAGAGAAGCAGACTTTATCAATTGTGTAATCTGGAGAAAACCTGCAGAAAATGTAGCTAATTTCTTGAAGAAAGGAAGCTTAGCTGGCGTTGACGGCAGACTTCAAACACGCAGTTATGAGGGACAAGATGGAAAGCGTGTCTATGTTACAGAAGTGCAAGCAGAAAGTGTTCAATTTCTTGAACCTAGAAACAGCAACTCTGGAAATAGAAATGACAACATGAATTATAGTGCACCAAGGGAACAAGATAATCCTTTCGGAGGCTCTAATAATTATCAGAATCAGCGACCTCAAAATAAAAACAATGATTATACAAGAATGGACGAGGATCCATTTGCTAATAGCGGTCAAATCGACATTTCAGATGATGACTTGCCATTCTGATAATCGACAATAAATAAAAAAAGGAGGGAAATTGACATGGCAATGGGCGGACGCAGAGGCGGACGTGCTAAGCGCCGTAAAGTATGTTACTTTACAGCTAACGGCATTACGCAAATCGATTATAAAGATGTAGATCTTCTTAAAAAATTCATCTCTGAGCGTGGTAAAATCTTACCTCGTCGTGTAACTGGTACAAGTGCAAAATATCAACGTAAGTTGACTATTGCAATCAAACGTTCACGTACTATGGCTTTACTTCCATACGTAACTGGTGAATAATAAAAAAACACATTAGGTTAACTCCTAATGTGTTTTTTTATACTTAACGGTAAATTAATTTTGTGAATATATTATATGTTTGAATGACCTAGTATAAAATAGTAAAATAACATGGAGGGTATCCTTATATTTTTCTTATGCTAACAGGGTGTTAAAATCGCGTTTATGAATAGAAGAATTGGTGGAAATACTATGTATGTATAAGTATTTTTCGTTCTTACTTATTTATCGAGATACGGTATAATAGTGGCATAAAGAACTGTATACATATTAAATTAACTATATTAGGAGTGAATAAATATTGCCTGCTTTTTTGGAAAAGGGATCAATTCGCTATCCATTAATTTGTCTGATTGGCATAACTCTGATCCTCCTTGGTATCATCTCCTTTTATAATTGGCTATTTGCCATTTTAGGGTTACTTCTTTCTGTTATCCCTTTCTATTTCATCATTCAGATGAATGTGCGGCAAAGGAAGGAAACGGAAGAATATATTACGACCCTTTCCTACCGTGTGAAAAAGGTCGGAGAAGAGGCATTAATGGAAATGCCGATTGGGATTATGCTCATTAATGATGAATACTATATTGAGTGGACAAATCCATATTTAGCGTACAGCTTTACAGAGGACAGCTTAGTCGGAAGATCATTGTATGATGTGTCTCCATCAGTTATTCCCCTTATTAAACAAGAGGTGGAAACAGAAATTATCACACTTCATAATCGTAAATTTAGAGTTATCCATAAAAAAGAAGAGCGACTCCTCTACTTTTTTGATGTAACAGAACAGACTGAGATAGAGAAGCTTTACGAGGATGAAAGAACAGCAATTGCCATCATCTTTTTAGATAATTATGATGATCTTACACAAGGAATGGATGACCAAACGCGAAGCAGCTTAAATAACAGTGTTACCTCCATCCTAAATAAATGGGCAACAGATAATGGTGTATTATTAAAACGGATATCCTCAGAACGTTTCTTTGCAGTATTTAATGAAAATATTCTTCAACATCTTGAAAAGGATAAATTCACGATTTTGGATGAGGTAAGAGAGCTAACTTCAAAGCAGAATGTACAGCTGACATTAAGTATTGGAGTCGGTTCAGGAGTTTCCTCCCTGCCAGAGCTAGGAACTATCGCTCAATCAAGCCTTGATTTAGCTTTAGGCCGAGGCGGCGACCAAGTGGCTATTAAACAGCCTAATGGAAAAGTGAAATTCTATGGTGGTAAAACAAACCCTGTTGAAAAAAGAACAAGGGTGCGAGCCAGAGTTATATCACATGCCCTTAAGGAATTGATAACGGCAAGTGATAAAGTATTCATCATGGGCCATAAGCATCCTGATATGGATGCAATAGGGGCTGCGATCGGTATTAATAAGATTGCACAGATGAATAAGAAAGAAGCTTATATCGTCCTTAATCCGAATGAAATTGATTTAGGTGTAAGAAGGCTTCTCGAGGAAATAAAAAAACATGAGACATTATATGAAAGATTTATTACACCAGAGCAAGCGCTGGAAATGGAGACAGATGAGAGTTTATTAATTGTAGTAGATACACATAAGCCCTCATTAGTTATTGAGGAAAGGCTTATCCATAAAATTGAGGATGTTGTGGTTATTGACCATCACAGACGTGCAGAAGAATTTATAGAAAATCCGTTGCTTGTCTATATGGAACCATATGCATCTTCAACTGCAGAGCTTGTTACAGAGCTGTTGGAATACCAGCCGAAGACAGCTAAAATTGAAATGTTAGAAGCTACCGCACTATTAGCAGGTATCATCGTAGATACTAAAAGCTTTACACTTAGAACAGGTGCTAGAACCTTTGATGCTGCCTCGTATTTGAGAGGGCAAGGCGCTGATACTGTATTAGTACAAAAGTTCTTAAAAGAAGATATTAGCAATTATGTAAAGAAGGCAAAAATAATTCAAAATGTCATTTTCTATAAACCTGGTGTAGCTATTGCTAAGGCACAAAGAAATGAAAATAGTGATAATGTTTTAATTGCCCAAACAGCTGACACCTTATTAACAATGGATGGTATTTATGCCTCATTTGTTATTTCACCAAGAGCTGATGGGCAAATAGGCATAAGTGCAAGGTCATTAGGGGATATAAATGTACAGATTATTATGGAAAGTCTTCGAGGCGGCGGCCATTTAACAAATGCTGCAACACAGCTCTCCGATATGACAATAGAAGAAGCTGAGGCGAGGCTTAAGCTGGCAATTGATGAATATTTCGAAGGGAGAAAAAAGGAATGAAAGTAATATTTTTAAAAGACGTTAAAGGTAAAGGGAAAAAAGGGGAAGTTAAAAATGTAGCTGATGGTTATGCGCAAAACTTCCTATTAAAGCAAGGGCTTGCTGTTGAAGCAAATGCAGGTGCTGTTAGCACTTTAAATGCACAAAAGAAAAAAGAAGAAAAATTGGCAGCAGATGAGCTTGAAGAAGCAAAAGCATTAAAGGAAAAAATAGAAAAGCTTACAGTTGAGCTTACTGCTAAATCAGGAGAAGGCGGAAGATTATTTGGTTCTATCACTAGCAAGCAAATTGCTGATGAGTTGAAGAAAAAGCATCAAATTAAAATTGATAAACGTAAAATTGACTTGAACGATGCGATTCGTTCATTAGGTGTAACAAAGGTTGCTGTTAAGCTTCACCAAGAGGTTACAGCTACACTTAATGTCCATGTAAAAGAATTAAGCTAATATTGGAAGTACCATTTATCTTTAAACATGATAGAATAGAATAGGTTTGAAAAAATGTGATACAGGCATCCTGATCACATTTTTTCTTTTAGTATATATTGATGTTATCCTCTCCCAATAAAGGAGGTTTTAAATTTTATGAGTGAAATGCTCCATGATAGAGTACCCCCGCAAAATATTGAAGCAGAGCAAGCAGTACTTGGGGCGATATTCTTAGAACCACAAAGCTTAACACTTGCTTCGGAAATTCTTATTCCTGAGGATTTTTATAGAGGGGCACACCAAAGAATCTATACAGCAATGCTGAAGTTAAATGACGGAGGAAAGGCTGTTGACCTTATAACTGTCACTGCAGAGCTATCTGCAGGTAATAATCTTGAGGATACTGGCGGTGTCAGCTATTTAAGTGAACTGGCAGCGTCTGTTCCTACCGCAGCTAATATTGAGTATTATGCGAAGATAGTTGAAGAAAAATCGTTGCTGCGAAGACTGATACGGACAGCTACTGATATAGCACAGGATGGCTATGCTCGGGAAGATGAAGTAGAGGTGCTTTTGAGCGAGGCAGAAAAAAACATACTTGAGGTTGCCCAGAGAAAGAACGCTGGGGCGTTCCATAATATTAAGGATGTATTAGTACGAACATATGACAATATTGAGCTCATGCATAACCGCCAAGGTGATATAACTGGTATTGCTACAGGATTCGCAGAGCTTGATAAAATGACAGCTGGTTTCCAACGAAATGACTTAATTATTGTAGGGGCGCGTCCTTCTGTTGGTAAGACGGCCTTTGCCTTGAATATCGCTCAAAACGTAGCCACAACTACTGGTGAAAATGTAGCGATATTTAGTCTTGAGATGGGTGCAGAGCAGCTTGTTATGCGTATGCTATGTGCGGAGGGAAATATTGATGCACAACGTCTTCGTACTGGGTCATTGACTGACGAGGATTGGGGCAAGCTGACTATGGCAATGGGAAGCCTGTCTAATGCCGGTATATTCATTGATGATACCCCAGGGGTTAAAATCACTGATATCCGTTCTAAGTGCCGTAGGCTAAAGCAGGAGCATGGTCTTGGGATGATTCTAATTGATTACTTGCAGCTTATCCTTGGAAGCGGGCGTTCTGGCGAAAATAGACAACAGGAAGTTTCAGAAATTTCCCGTTCTCTTAAACAGCTTGCCCGTGAGTTACAGGTACCAGTTATTGCATTGTCTCAGCTTTCTCGTGGAGTAGAGCAGAGACAAGATAAAAGACCGATGATGTCTGATATAAGGGAATCAGGAAGTATTGAGCAGGATGCAGATATCGTGGCATTCCTGTATCGTGATGACTACTATGACAAAGAATCAGAAAGCAAAAATATTATTGAAATTATCATCGCTAAACAAAGGAATGGACCAACTGGAACAGTACAGTTAGCCTTTGTGAAGGAATATAATAAATTCGTCAATTTAGAACGGCGTTTTGATGATCCTTCCATGCCACCTGGCGCATAATCAAAATAAAAAGCAGATTGGTTGTTTTAAAGCCAATCTGCTTTTTTATTTGAAAAAACCAGCTATATTTCAAGTTTGATAGCTTGGTAAATAGTTAGTAAAATCTATATTAGTAGAATGATTACGAACATAAATTAATTTTCTTGTTTTGAATGTTCGTGTTTTGTTGACTTTTGCATACGAAAATTGGTAAAATAGGTTTGTTTGATAATAAATATAAATATTATAGTAACCTTTGGAGGTGCTTTGGAATATGTCATCAGTCGTGGTTGTTGGAACACAATGGGGAGACGAAGGTAAAGGAAAGATTACTGACTTTTTGTCAGAAAATGCTGAAGTTATTGCTCGCTACCAAGGCGGTAATAATGCAGGTCACACAATTAAATTCAATGGTGAAACATATAAATTACACTTGATTCCATCTGGAATATTCTACAGCGAAAAAATCTGTGTTATCGGTAATGGAATGGTAGTAGATCCGAAAGCGCTACTAACTGAATTAAAATATTTGCATGATAGAGGCGTAACGACAGATAACTTAAGAATTAGCAACCGTGCTCATGTAATCCTACCTTATCATTTAAAACTAGATGAAGTGGAAGAAGAGAGCAAAGGTGCTAATAAAATTGGTACAACTAAAAAAGGAATCGGTCCTGCTTATATGGATAAGGCAGCTAGAATTGGTATCCGTATTGCAGATCTTCTTGATAGAGAAATCTTTGAAGAAAAGCTTGAGCGTAACCTATTAGAGAAAAACCGTCTTCTTGAGCGCATCTATGAGACAGAGGGCTTTAAATTAGAGGATATTCTTGATGAGTATTATGATTATGGACAGCTAATCAAACATTATGTTTGTGATACTTCTGTTGTTTTGAATGATTCTTTAGATGAAGGCAGAAGAGTATTGTTTGAAGGGGCACAAGGCGTAATGCTTGATATCGACCAAGGTACGTATCCATTCGTTACTTCTTCTAACCCTGTTGCTGGTGGAGTTACAATTGGTTCTGGTGTTGGTCCAACGAAAATCAAGCATGTTGTCGGAGTTTCTAAAGCTTATACAACAAGGGTTGGTGATGGTCCTTTCCCTACAGAGCTTGATAATGAAATTGGTCACCAAATTAGGGAAGTTGGTCGTGAATACGGTACAACAACAGGAAGACCTCGTCGTGTTGGCTGGTTTGATAGTGTCGTTGTACGTCATGCTCGCAGAGTTAGCGGCATTACAGACCTTTCTCTGAACTCTATCGACGTTCTGACAGGTATTGAAACACTTAAAATCTGTGTTGCTTATAAATACAATGGAGAAGTAATGGAGGAGTTCCCTGCAAGCCTTAAAGTATTGGCACAATGTGAACCAGTATTCGAAGAGCTTCCAGGCTGGACAGAGGACATTACTGGCTGCAAATCACTAAGTGAATTGCCTGCAAATGCACGTCATTACTTAGAAAGAGTTGCACAGCTTACAGGTATTCCGTTGTCTATTTTCTCAGTAGGACCAGACAGAAGCCAAACAAATGTTGTTCACAGTCCATGGAGACAAAGCTAAAAAAAGATTATTTTATGTGAAGGAGCCGCTTTTAAGAGCGGCTCCTAAATATTTTTTTAATTTTTTTTGTAAAAAGTATTGCCATTTATATAATAAGCATGGTAATATAAAAAGCGTCGCCAATGAAGCGAAATAAAGCAGAAAAAAATCTGCAAGTTCTCTTTAATAATAGCGAGTCATTAGCTCAGTTGGTAGAGCATCTGACTTTTAATCAGAGGGTCGCAGGTTCGAATCCTGCATGACTCACCATTTCTAATATGGCCCATTGGTCAAGCGGTTAAGACACCGCCCTTTCACGGCGGTAACACGGGTTCGAATCCCGTATGGGTCATTTTATATATATAGATTTATCTGGTCCCGTGGTGTAGCGGTTAACATGCCTGCCTGTCACGCAGGAGATCGCGGGTTCGATTCCCGTCGGGACCGCCATTTTTGTTTCATATGCTTTCTGCATATTTCACATAAATTATATAGAAATATTAATGTGGCTCAGTAGCTCAGTCGGTAGAGCAAAGGACTGAAAATCCTTGTGTCGGCGGTTCGATTCCGTCCTGAGCCATCCTTTGAAAAAACAACTATACAATTGCTATAGTTGTTTTTTTATTTGCCCAAATCATTACTTTAACAATAATACAATTCGATTACAATAATGCAACGTTTCCAAGATAGGGATTGAAAGTATGTTAAAATGATAGAAGGCATGATTTTATGCAGTTCTAGAGGACTGAATCAATGAAATAAAAAAAGGCGGTGAGAGGCAAGTAAATGCCTATCAACCGCAAAAAAGGAAAATGAAACTACATCTAATTAAACGATTGAATATACGAAAAGGTTTCATTAATATAGAAAATTTATTAACCCTCTATTTTGGAGGGTTTTTCAAATTATAAGGAAGCAAGTATTGCTTAATAGTTGTAATGAAATAGTGGAAGTAGAGTAGAATAGAAAAAAAGTGAATATATAAAATGAAAATGGTAAAGTAGAAAGTAGAACAAACCCTTGAAATAACATAACTTATAATAGACAGATTACATTGAAGGAGATAAGTGTGCATGAATAAAAAAATACTTGTAGTAGATGATGAAAAACCGATTGCGGATATTCTGCAATTTAATCTAAAAAAAGAAGGATTTGAAGTTCATTGTGCTTATGATGGCAATGCAGCCTTAGAAATGGTAGAAGAAGTACAACCAGATTTAGTTTTACTTGATATCATGCTTCCACAGCGAGATGGGATGGAAGTATGTCGAGAGATTCGCAAGAAGTATGAAATGCCAATCATTATGCTAACAGCTAAAGACTCTGAGATTGACAAAGTACTTGGACTTGAGCTCGGTGCAGATGATTATGTCACAAAGCCTTTCAGCACAAGAGAGCTGATTGCCCGCGTAAAGGCGAACTTGAGACGTCATCAGCAGGTTCCAGCTGCTTCAGAAGAGGAAAATGAATCAAACGAGATTGAAGTAGGATCTTTAATCATTCACCCGGATGCTTATATCGTTTCTAAAAGAGGAGAAATGATTGAGCTCACACATCGTGAGTTCGAGCTTCTTCATTATTTGGCTAAACACATTGGTCAGGTAATGACGAGAGAGCATTTGCTGCAAACAGTGTGGGGATATGACTATTATGGAGATGTGAGAACAGTGGATGTAACTGTGCGAAGACTGAGAGAAAAAATAGAGGATAACCCAAGTCATCCAACCTGGATTGTAACGAGAAGAGGCGTAGGGTACTACTTGCGTAATCCTGAACAGGAGTAATAGATATTAATGAAAAAAGTTAGTTTTTTTAGATCAATTCATGTAAAGCTAATGATAATAATTGTATTGCTCATACTTATATCGATTCAGATTATCGGTGTGTACTTTGTCCAAAAGCTTCAGTCTACATTAATTGAAAACTTTAAGACCTCTATTCAGGAAAAGGTAAATATTCTATCCATTTATATGGAGGAGCAGCTCGTAAAGGAGCGTCCTGTTGAAGGCACGGGAACAACACTTGAAGATGATGTAAAAAGACTGTTAAGCGAAAATAATAATGCTACAGATATTCAAGAAATTAGAGTAATCACTAATAACTCGATTATTATTGGGACATCAGATCCCGAAAAACAATCATTGGTCGGCCAGAGAATGGTGGATACTAAAGTTAGAAGGGCTATGTCTAATTCCTCCCAATCGAATTCTTTCATTCGGGTCGAAAACAATAAAAAGGAATATGTCCTAATTACACCGATTCGTCCACAGGGCGGGGAGACGGTTGGAGTTATTTATACGGTCGGGAAAATTCAAGAAGTGTATGACAGTCTTGACAATATTAACAGCATCTTTCAAAAAGGAACTGTTATCACTCTGATTGTTACTGCAATACTTGGAATATTACTGGCTAGAACAATTACTAGACCGATTTCGGACATGCAAAAGCATGCCTTTGCCCTTTCAAAAGGGAACTTCTCTCAAAAGGTTAAAGTGTACGGCTTTGACGAAATTGGTCAACTGGCAATTACCTTTAACAACCTAACGAAAAAACTTCAAGAGTCACAGGCTTCTACTGAGAGTGAAAGAAGGAAGCTGTCATCTGTTTTATCTTATATGACAGATGGTGTTATTGCTACAGACCGGAAAGGCAGAATTATCCTTATAAATGAGCCTGCCGCTAAAATGCTGGACGTTTCACGTGAAACAGTCTTGTCTGAGCCGATTATACATTTACTTGGCTTAAAGGATAAATATACTTTTGATGAGCTTTTAGAAGAGAGAGAATCAGTAATTCTTGATTATAGTACAAACTATGAACCATATATTCTTCGGGCAAACTTTTCTGTTATTCAAAAGGAGACTGGTTTTGTTAATGGTTTAATAACTGTTCTTCATGATATTACAGAGCAGGAGAAAATTGATATGGAACGGAAAGAGTTTGTGGCAAATGTATCGCACGAACTCAGGACGCCGTTAACGACAATGAGAAGCTATGTTGAGGCACTTGCAGAGGGAGCCTGGCAGGATGATGGACTTGCCCCTAAATTTTTAGAGGTCACGCAAAATGAAACAGAACGAATGATTCGTCTTGTGAATGATTTACTTCAGCTTTCTAAGCTTGACAGCAGGGACTACAAGCTGAATAAAGAATTAGTTGATTTTATTGTTTTCTATAACAGGATTATTGATAGATTCGAGCTGACAAAGGAACAGAATGTCACTTTTGAACGGAAGCTGCCAAAACATGTAGCCTTTGTAGAAATTGATGAGGATAAATTAACACAAGTTCTTGATAATATTATTTCAAATGCAATGAAGTATTCCCCAGAAGGCGGCAAAATTACCTTTACCATAAAAGAGCAAGAGCAGCAGTTAATTGTAAGTGTTGCAGATAACGGTGTCGGTATACCGAAGGAAAATATCAGCAAAATCTTTGATCGCTTTTACCGTGTTGACAAAGCGAGAACCAGAAGACTTGGTGGTACAGGCTTAGGTTTGGCTATTGCAAAGGAAATGGTTGAAGCACACGGGGGAAGAATTTGGGCATCGAGTAAAGAAGGAAAAGGAACGAAAATTTCCTTTACACTCCCTTATATTCAATCAGAAGAGGATGATTGGGTATGAATATGAATTATGAAAATGTAAAAAGTCTAGTACTAACAATATTAGTGATGCTGAGTCTGCTTATGTATTATCTACTATGGACAGATCAAGGTAATACAGCAGAAGATCCGAATGATAATATTGTTGAAACAGAGAAAATTGGCAGCAAACAAGAGGTCGCAGACATTGTTCGGCCCGATAGAATTTTCCAGCATATAGATGGAGAAATATATGGTACAATTTCAATGGATGAAATTAATTCTGTACTTAACGTTTTAAAAACAGTTGAATACGGAAGCCTAACAAATATTTCCGAAGAAATAAACGACATCCCTAACTTTATTGAAGATGAAGAAAACAGCATGGAAATTCGGTTTCCAGGTCAAATTCCTTTTAGCCTTTACCGAGATATTCTTCAAATGGATGAAAGTAATTTGTTTAATTTTGATACTATCCTTGTGTCCTATAATCTTGTAAAAGAGGATGAAGGAGCAGTTTACTTTATTTCAAAGAAAGAAGGCAAGGTGTACAAAAGCAGTATATCTGTAAGTTATATTAATAACATTAAAGACTTCCAGGATAACATTACTGCAGAGGATACTTCCTATAATCCTTACTTCAGCTATCAGACAGATAATAATCTGATCTACTTGCCAAAAGGAAAAACAGAAATAAATAAATATATATATAAGAGTGAAACAGTGGATTCCTCGAGGCTGAAAAATGCAATGTTCAGCGTTCCTAGTAATGCTCAAAAGAGTGTGGAGACGAATGAAGAAGTGTATACAGATGAGTCAAGCATGCTGAGAATAGAAAAGGACACTCATGTCGTCAAATTTCTAAAACCATCTGGGACCCTTACAAATGAGTTAAGTCCAAATCAAATAATTGAAAACAGTATTGATTTTGTAAATGATCATGGCGGCTGGGTCAATAATTATTTATTTGTAGATAATAATGATAAGAATATGGTTAATTTCCGTATTTATGATGAATCTGGTTTTCCAGTATTCAACTTAAAAAAGGATTTATCTACTATCCAGGTTTCATGGGAAAATAATAAAGTAGAACAATTCATTACAAGCAATGTGGCTATAACACCAAATCCAATTGATGCGACAGCCCAAAAGCTTGATTCAGGCAGTTCTGTATTAAAGGAAATACAATCCTCGAAAAATTTTGATCCTAATAAGCTGGAGGATATCGTGTCAGGCTATGATATGGTAATAACCAACCCAAGCTATGCTTATTTAGAGCCAAGCTGGTTTTACTTATATAATGGAGAATGGCATCAGTTAGGAGAAGGCGAGACAGGGGGCAGTAAAAGTGGATTGGAGTAAAATTAAAACTATTTTTATTGTTGCCTTCTTGCTTTTGGATATTTATTTGATTTATGAATATACAAAGCTGAAAAAAGATACACAGCAATTTGAGACCGAGGAGCCAGAAACACCAATCTCCAAAACTTTAGCACTTGATGGAATTAAGTATGACGAGGATAAGTTTCCATCTGATATCGAAAAAGGCCAGTACTTAACTGCTAAATCAATGACGTTCAGTGATGAAGATTTGGAGAAGCTGGAAAAGAGTACACTAAGCGGCCAAAGCATAAAAGTCCAAGATTCCATCATGCTTCAATCTATTTTAGAAAAACCAATCAAGCTAAGTGATGATTTTAAGAAGGAAGAATTAGTTGAGTATATTAGAAGTCATATTTTAAACGGTGATCAATATGTCTTTTGGGAAAAGAAGGACAATACAATCACCTATTATCAACAGTATAATGGCAAAACACTATATCATAACTTAAAAGGGGAACTAACCTTTTTAGTAAATGAAGAAAATAACATCGTATCCTATAATCAAACCTATCTGCAGGACATTAAAGAATTTGATGAGAAGGAAACGTTAGTAAAGCCGTTAGAGGCTATTTACGCGCTCTACAAGAATGCCTACTTGGAAATGAACACATACATCTCCAATGTAGAGCTTGGCTATTATTCACAGCAGAATGCACCATCTGTGCAGCTGCTGGCACCAACTTGGAAAATTACTTTAAAAGGACAGAAAAATCTCTATGTCAATGCGTTAAATGGGGAGATTATAAAGCCAGGGATGGAAGAGACGAAATTGGAGTGAACAAAACATGCATTTTAGTGTTCTCGCGAGTGGGAGTACAGGCAATGCTATTTATGTAGAATCAGGGGAACATGCATTTTTAGTTGATGCAGGTTTGAGCGGAAAACAAATGGAAACATTGTTTCAAGGCATTGATCGAAAAATGGACAAGCTTTCGGGTATATTTGTTACACATGAACATAGTGATCATATTAAAGGTGTTGGAATTATTGCAAGGAAGTATAACCTGCCGATTTACGCGAACGAAAAAACGTGGAAGGCAATGGAGCCCTTGATCGGGACAATTCCTGTTGAGCAAAAGTTTCAATTTGATATGGAAACAGTCAAAACGTTCGGAGATGTCTCCATTGAGTCTTTCGGAGTGTCTCATGATGCAGCAGAGCCAATGTTTTATGTTTTCCACCAAGGAGAAAAGAAGCTTGTGCTCATTACTGACACAGGTTATGTGAGTGATCGTATGAAAGGGATTATTCGTAATGCGGATTCTTATGTGTTTGAAAGCAATCATGATGTACAGATGCTGAGAATGGGAAGATATCCTTGGAATATTAAAAGACGTATATTAAGTGATGTTGGACATGTTTCTAATGAGGATGCAGCTATTGCAATGAGTGAGGTTATTGGTGATCGCACAAAGCATATTTATTTGGCACATTTAAGCATGGATAACAATATTAAGGACTTAGCTAGAATGTCAGTGTCACAAACGCTAGAACAGCGTGGAGTGGAGTTAACAGACCAGCTAGGACTTTATGATACAGATCCAAAAAAACCGACCAATTTAATGGCGATTTAAAGAAAAGGCAAGCAGAACCAATCTGCTTGCCTTTTTTTGTATGTCATAAGCAGGATTTTTACTTAATACAATGTTAGGACTTGAATTTCTTGATTATGTTGTTTGTTTTTGCGAGGAATAGGAAAAATTAATAAGGTACTTATCAGTGTCTTATTAAAAGGCTCTTATTTATAGATAGCTTGCCTTTACGAATAAGGACATACTAGCTAGGAAAACAATTGTTCAGAAGGAAGGCGGTATGACTAATGACAAATGACGAAGAGTTTCGTTATGAAGAGTATAAAAGGAGCAGACCTCAACGAAAGAGAAGAGGGTATTTCTTTGCCGGTTTTATCGGTGCAATTATTGGTGCCTTAATCATTGTCCTCCTGCTCCCCCGTTTATCCCAATTAGGAGTATTGTCCATGCTGCAAGGCTCAACAAGCGGTGCTAATTTTAGTGGGATTACACAGGGCGTTTCTGTTGATGTTGATACAGATGTTACAAAGGCAGTCGATATTGCCGCAGATGCTGTTGTTGGGATAACAAACTTACAGGAATCTGGCTTTTGGGCTGATGCCAGCGAGTCAGAGGCTGGCACAGGATCAGGTGTTATCTACCGAAAAAGTGGTGATACAGCTTATATTGTGACAAATAACCACGTAGTGGAAGGAGCATCAGAGCTTGAGGTCACCCTTGCTGACGGTAAAAAGGTTAGCGCAGAGCTTATAGGAAGTGATATTTGGACCGATTTAGCCGTACTTAAGGTAAGCTCAAAGGACATTTCAAAGGTTGCCGAGTTCGGCAATTCAGATGCTCTAAAATCTGGTGAACCAGTTATAGCAATTGGGAATCCTCTTGGCCTGACATTTTCCGGATCTGTAACACAGGGGATTGTTTCAGGACTGGACAGAACAATCCCAATCGACATTAATAGTGATGGAGTTGCTGATTGGCAGTCAGAGGTTATTCAAACAGATGCAGCAATTAATCCAGGAAACAGCGGCGGTGCGCTTGTTAATATTAAAGGCCAACTCATTGGAATAAACAGCATGAAAATCTCAGAGTCCTCTGTAGAGGGAATTGGCTTAGCAATACCGATAAACTCTGCTGTTCCAATTATCGAGGATCTTGAAGAGTATGGAGAAGTTAAACGTCCTTACATGGGGGTTGAGCTTGAGTCAGTAAGTGATATTCCAGGTTATTATCAAGAAGAGGCGCTTAAGCTGCCGAAAGACTTAACAACAGGTGTTGCAATTAAATCTGTATCACCTAAATCTCCTGCAGAGAAAGCAGGCTTGAAGGAACTAGACGTTATCGTTGAGCTTGATGGCAAAAAGATTAAAGATTTAATTGAATTACGCAAGCATTTGTATACAGATAAAAAAATCGGTGATAAGCTCAAAATTAAATACTATCGAGAAGGAAAAGAGAAAACAGCAGAATTGACTCTTTCTGAAGATAAAATGTAATAGAAGGGGAGCCCCCTTCTATTTTTTTATTTTTCTAAAAAAGATATAACCTTTATTAAGAGCTTAATTATTTCCTGTAGAAGTTGAAGTTTAAGCAAGGAATGGTAAGATGGAATGTGGATAAGTTTTTAAATAATAAATATAAAATATATCCACAGACTAAAAATGAATAAATACAGCAATCAGCACAAAGGAGTATATACAAAATGATATTTAGCTGCGAAGAACATGTAGATATAGCAATAGATACAATCGTAAACGACTATGAAACATTCCCATCATTAGAGAAAATAGAACCTGAAAAAAAGTTATCAACAACCTGTGAATATTGTAAAAATAACGCAATATATGTTGTGGCGAACACTTGATTCCATACTATATGTGGATTAAAAATGTGGATATGTGGATAACTTCTGTGGATAATATGTTTGTAAAGTGAGGAATACCTGTGAATATCTCGATTATCACCGTTGGGAAATTAAAAGAAAAGTATTTAAAACAAGGAATTGAAGAATATACAAAACGGCTTTCAAGCTATTCTAAAATAGAAATAATCGAAGTGCCAGATGAAAAGGCACCAGAGGTTTTGAGCGAGGCTGAAATGATTCAAGTCAAGGATAAAGAGGGAGAAAGAATACTTGCAAAGGTACCAGCTGATGCTCATGTTATCGCATTAGCAATTGATGGTAAGCAAAAGTCTTCTGAAGAGCTTGCAGATACATTGGACAAGCTCGCAACCTACGGGAAAAGTAAAGTAGCCTTCATTATTGGCGGATCGCTAGGCTTAAGTGGCCAAGTCTTACAAAGAGCAGACGACAAGCTATCTTTCAGTAAGATGACTTTTCCACATCAGTTGATGCGTTTGATTTTAGTGGAGCAGGTTTATCGGGCGTTTCGGATTAATCGGGGGGAGCCTTATCATAAGTAAATGAGGTTTTTAACAGTCTAATTTAGGTTAGACTGTTTTTTTTATGAAATATACTAGTAATGGATTAAATATATCTATCGATGGTAGCACTTTTTTAACCGTATTCCGACAAACTCCATACATAAAATATCGAGTGAACAATCAATGGTTACAATAAGATGTAACTATAAAGGAGGGAAATGAAATGTTACAGGAATTCAATAAACTGATGGATTACATCGAAGAAAACCTAACGGAACAAATATCTGGAAAAGAAATCTCAAAAATAGTTGGAATGTCTGATTATCATTTTAAAAGAATGTTTTCGTATATGGCAGGAATGTCGTTGAATGAGTATATCAAAAACAGAAGATTATCGGTTGCGAATGTTGAATTAATAAATGGTGCGAGGGTGACGGATGTTGCCTTTAAATATGGATATCAATCAATTGAGGGATTTTCCAGAGCATTTCGTGAATGGTGTGGTTTTTTACCTTCGGAAGTAACTAAAAATAAAATCCAAAAATCATTTCCCAAATTTTCATTTTTTATCGATATACGGGGAGGAATTTCTATGGAATTCAAAATTGAAAGGAAAAAGAAGTTTAATTTAGTCGGTGTTGCGAAAAGAGTGCCTATACAGTTTGAAGGTGTCAATAATGCAATTTTAGAACTCGCCCAGTCTATTAATGAGCAGCAAAGAGATGAGATGCATCAGTTAGCTGATTTATATCCTCATCAAGTCTTGAATATATCCTATGATTTTGATGATGGTTACTTAGAAGAAAAGGGTTTTTTAACGCATATGATTGGCTTTGCAACAACAAAGGAAAATTCATTTGCTGATTTAGAACAATTATCTATTGAAGAAGGCCTATGGGCAATTTTCCCTAACCAAGGACCTTTCCCTGCTACCCTTCAAGAAACCACCGCGAAAATTTATTCAGAGTGGTTGCCATCTTCAGATTATGAAATAGCTGATTTACCCGGAATCTCTTTTACAAAGCATGATAGTACGAATGAAAATGTCTATAGTGAAGTTTGGATGCCAATAAAGGAAAAAGTTAAGCTGTAGTTATGAGATTTAAGGTATAAGAGTTGTATTAAGTCTCCTCAAATAAAATAAAAGTGAATTCGATATTTCGAATTCACTTTTTGTTAAATACAGAAGTACTTTGGGATTGATGTTCTTATGTACATAAAAATGGAAGGCGTTAAATTAGTTCTGGTCATCCAAATTCGATTGTGCTCCGTCCAGCCACAATTGAAATAAATAGATGATTAACGAAAATCCGACCATCATGGCAACAACAGCAATTGTAGGCAGGGTTGAATTTCCTGAAACAAGTCCAAGTCGCTCCCATATTGGGTAAACAATATACATAAATGCCCCATCCAAAAGTATATTAACAGTCAGATACAACCAAAATTTCCCGAAAGTAAAATGGAATACCCAGATAACTATAACTAAATATGCTCCATACACCCAAGGAACTGGAATAATTTTATCCCATCCAAACAGGCTGGAGCCTGTTTCATTCCACCAGCCGTAATGGTGGGCCGCTTGATATGCTAAGGAATGAATTACGGTCATAAATAGAGCGACCGGTATGTATCTACGAACAGTTATCATCTTTAAAAAAAACAAGGAAAGCCAAGGTAATACCAAGAGTAACCAGAGGATAATCTGTTTCATATCATTAATACCTCACAGTAGTTTTATATGTATTATTGCTTTTAGTACTGATATTTATTCGTTAGTAAAAAGATATAATGGAAACAATGCAGTATATAACCCAACCGAAAACTTGTTTTCGGGAATAACCAAGTACATTAAATAAAAGCATCAAAACGTTAGTTTCCATGAATAAGTATGTTTCTATTTATGAACAAATATGCTGTAATAGTGTTAGAATACCTGTTGTTAGTAGTAAAAAAAGTGAGGAATTAATGGTGAAAAAATTTAAGAAGTTTTATTTAGAGATTACAAGTGTATGTAATCTTGCCTGCAGCTTTTGTCCACCAACAGAACGACAGAAGCAATTTATTTCTGTGGAGGATTTTTCTAAGAGGTTAGACCAGATTAAACCGCATACAGACTATATTTATTTACATGTAAAGGGTGAGCCCTTGCTCCATCCTAAAATAGGCGATCTGTTAGACTTAAGCCATGAAAAGGGCTTTAAGGTTAATATCACAACTAATGGAACCTTAATTAATAAAAAGAGGGAAAAATTATTAAATAAGCCTGCGCTAAGACAAATGAATTTTTCACTTCATAGCTTTGATGGCCATATTGGTTCTAAGGATAAGGAAGGGTATGTGAGAAGTGTTCTTTCCTTCATTAAAGAAGCGACAAGTCAGTCAGATTTAATTGTTTCTCTAAGATTATGGAATCTTACACAAGACAATACGACGAATATTGAAAGAGAACGAAACAGAGAATTATTAGAAATTATCGAGAAAGAATTTGAACTAGACTACAAAATTGAAGAGAAGGTCACACCAGGAAGCGGCATTAAAATCGCGGAACGAATCTTCATCAATCAAGATTATGAATTTCAGTGGCCTGCATTGCACGAGGAAGAAGATGATGGCAAAGGCTTCTGCTATGGTATGCGAAATCAAGCAGGTATTTTAGCAAACGGCACCGTTATTCCTTGTTGCCTTGATGGTGAGGGTGTAATCAATCTTGGCAATATTAATGATAACTCATTTTCGGATATTATCGAGATGGATAGAGCCAAAAACCTTGTAGAAGGTTTTTCACGAAGAGTGGCAGTGGAGGAGCTATGCAGGAAATGTGGTTATCGTAAAAGGTTTGGAAAGTAGTTTTCTGTTTTTTAAATAATATGCAATCAGGATTTTCGGTAAAAGAAGAGAAAATCCTGATTGAAATTAGACTTTAATAAATCTCCTTTAATGTCAAAACTCCGCATTATTCCAGTTTAAACTTATTTTTCAACAACTGGAATCCACATTTCACCATAAACTATTCCGTTTTTCTGCTCCATCTCAACGGTCGCATTTGGCCCGCCAACATAAGCAATGGTTTGTACCTCTGGTAAGACTTGACCAAAGGCAATGCCGGTAAGCTGATTGCTCAACTCCTCAGCTGTGTGTGCTTCTCCTTTAACAATTAAATAGAGGCCTTTAGGGAATTGGATAACTCTAGACGCTTCGTCTGGTAACGTTTTGTCTGTTAATACGCCAGCATAATGCATCATTTTGTTGTTAACTGCCTCGTTTACGGCAAAAATATAATCGTTTGTAGCAAGTGCTTTTAACGTGGCTAGTCTTCCATCTTGTTTGACGGCTTGCCAAAAGTCTGACTTTTCCTTATTTATGCCAGCATAGTCTGTATAATCGCTTATTAGCTCGATTCCTAATCCTAATACTGTAAAACTTTCTTTCTCTTCTAAAGTATACTGTGCCATATTCAAAACCTGCCCTTTTTATAATTTTTCAAATGACTTGTATTTTCACTTGATATGAATATAATATCTTTAAATCATGTCAAAAAATGATACTGTTTAGGAGATCTTAATGAAAAAGATTGAACGGATTAATACTATTATGCGTTATATTAATAATCGTGCCCAATTTACAATTTCTGAAATCATGCAGGAATTTGATATTTCCCGTTCGACAGCTGTTAGGGATATTAAGGAAATTGAAACAATGGGAATGCCGCTTGTCGCTGAGGTTGGCAGGGACGGGGGTTATTATGTTATGAGCAATTCTGTCCTGCCTAATGTTCAGTTTACCGATACTGAGATCAAAGCGCTTTTTATTGCTTTTATGGCCACAAGAAATCAACAGCTTCCATACCTTAAGAGTCGTCAGTCCTTGGCTGAAAAATTACTTGGTCTTCTTTCAGAAAATCAACAAGATGATTTGGTGCTACTGAATCAAATTTTGCTTTTTGAAGGAACCAATCCGAATAATCCAGACCTCCTTGATTTGTCAGATCTGCCTCATCCGATATTAGAAAAAATTATTCGAATTCTTCTTTTAGATAGTTATTTACTGGTTACTCTTAGGGAGGAGAAGGAAATTAAATCATTTCCGATTTTTCTTTTGCATCTGTATCGTGAAAAAAGTCTTTGGTTTATTGAAGGGTTTGATCTGAATGAGGAAAAAAGAAGGATATTTCCTGTTGATAATCTTACAAATGTAGAGCCATATCCAACAAAAAATAGAGTAAGTAAGAAAAAGATTCTAGAAAAACTAAATAATCAGCAGGAAGTATTTAATCTTGTCATAGAGCTTGGTCCAAAGGCGATTACACAGTTTAAAAAATACCATCCTTTGAAAGCTTCCATTTCTTATACAAATCCTTACCAAACGACAGCCATTTTAAAGACCTTTGTTCATGTTAATAATTCAGAAGAATTAACTGAACTAACAAATTGGCTGCTTTTTTTAGGGAAGGATATTAAAGTCAGGGAAGTGCCAGAAGAAGTTTTAGAAGAATTGAGAGAGAGAGTATGCCTATTTGATATATAGGCATACTTCTTCTTGTAACAATTGACAGCAAATATATGTCAAAAATACAACAATATTAATCTATTAGTAAAATATTTGCAGTTCTATAGTCTTATGTACTTTCTTAAAAAGAATGGTATGTATAAAATAAGAGAGTTAGAAGAAGGAGAATTTTTCTAAATAAGTTAGTTTTTGTTGTATATAAAAAAGTTAGGCGATTAATGCAAGGAGGAGTTTAAATGAGTCAGTTTCTTCAAATGGGGGCAAATGCAGCTTTAAGTTCTTCAAGGGGAAAGGTTACGGTTAGCTACGAAGCTTCCAATAAAATAGATATTTCTTTAACAGCATTTCTGCTGACTGATTTAGATAAGGTACAAGGAGATAACGGGATTATATTTTATAATCAGCCAAATAGTACTACTGGTGTAGCGAACTTAATACCTGCAGAGCAAATAGGAAACCAAAAAATCCATGAACTTAATTTTGATATGAGTAGAGCACCGGAAGGTATAACTAAAATAGCGATAACTCTTACAGAGGATAATAATACTGGATTCTCAAATGTGAAAAATTTAAAGGCAGAGGTAACTGCAGATGATACTATTATTCAATTAACACCGTCTAGTTTTACAAGTGAAAATGGAATTGTAGTATTAGAGTTATATGTAAGGAACAGTCAGACAAAGGTTAGATCCATTTGGCGTGGGTTTGATTCGGGGCTTGAAGGATTATGTATAAATTATGGTGTTGAAGTTGAACCTGAAGAACAAAATAAGCCGTCTGAACCTATAAGTATTCCTACACAAACGCTTGCTGCAGATACGGCTCTTGAAAAAAGCAACGATGGAAAAAACACATTTGCAACGATAAGCCTTGAAAAGGTAAAAGGGAAGGTAAGCCTCGACAAAGGACAAAAGCCAGTTATCATTGATAAAACACCTGAAATTACTGCTACGGTTTCTTGGAAGACAGGGACAGATTATGATATTTACGCTTTAGTTTATACCAAGAATGGTATGCAGGTTGATGTAGCTATGTTTGGTGCGAGAGGTGTACCACCACTCCGAAGTTATGGAAATGGAGCAGTGGAGCATATGGGTGATGTAGGGAGAAACAGTACATCAACTAAGACAGAGGTTATAAAACTAAGACTAAATGATGATATCCTCGCCGTTGTGCCTGTTGTTTATTCTGCTCAGTCCAATGGAACAGGCTCCTTCTACAGATATAAGGTATCTATGAGTATAGATAATCATAATGGAACATCTGTTACCATTACATCCAAAAACGCTAATAATAATGACAGAATCTATTCGTGTGTGCCTGGAATTCTTCAAAATACGCAAGATGGAGTTATTATAAGTCCACTGGAGCTTTATAGTATGCCTAATTCAGAGTATAGACCGAAACTTAGGATGGGGTATTCAGGTATGGTAGAAGTTCTAATGGATGAGGGACCAGTTAATGATTATAAGTAGATTAGAAATGATGACTCACTTTTACATCTATACGTAAAAGAAAGCAACACAACAAAGGGAATATGCCTTTATTGTGTTGCTTTTTTACTATATATGAAGCTCGACCATTACCATGTAGCAATTTGACTCTCAACATTTACGAATGTCTTTTTCGGAAGTTCGGTAAAATAACCGAGGCAAAGTATGCCTGCAATTCTTTCATCTTGCTGAAGCTCAATTAAAGAATGGATATCTTGAAAGTCTTCAAGATGCCAGGTCATGCCAATCTGATTTGCCCATGCAAGTAGTTGTATATTTTGAATATAGCAACAAACAGCGGCAAAATCTTCATTCGTGATATGTACATCCTGACTCATTTTTGACGTAATGATTAAACAAACTGAGGAGTGAGCAATAGTTGCCTTTTATTGTTGATTGTTTTCTTTATTAAGAGCTTGCGATAATTTTTGTTTTGTCTCGCTTGTATTATGGGCCTAGGTAGCTTCATCCAGTATTTTAAGTATTGATTCTTGGGGGAACTGTTTTTTTTAAAAACCATGCTCGAATTTATAGTTTGTTTATATTTGTGATATATGGAGTTTAGTTATTGTCTCTAAAATAAAAGTAAGCAAATCATAAAGGAGAGATAATTAATGAATAAGAAGTTCTTAATGACAGCACTAACTTTGGCTGGTTCAATCACTTTAATGGCAGCATGCGGTAATACAACAAATAAGGAGGCAGGGGAAAGGACATCGCTTGAGACTCAACAGGCAGTTGAGGAAAGTGCAGAACAAAAACTGACAAATGGCCAAAAACTGGCGAATATATTAGGCAGTACAAACTGGCAGGGTACTCGTGTTTATGATAAAGATAATAATGACCTTACAAAAGAAAATACTGGTTTTATCGGTTTAGCAAAATATGATGCAGAGACTGGGCACTATGAATTTTTTGATGCTCAAACAGGAGAGACACGTGGTGATGAAGGAACGTTCTTTATGACAAATGACGGAATGAAACGCATACTCATTTCCAAGACGATGAATTATCAAGCGGTTGTCGAAATTACAGAATTAGACGAGGATATGTTTACGTATAAACGAATGGGAAAAGACGCGAAAAATAATGATATTGAGGTTTTTGTGGAGCATATACCTTTTGCTGACAATAATTTAAGCTTTACCACAGCTGATCAACCTTTAAATGCTTCTACAGGGGAGATTTTAACTGATGAGGATGGGGATAACATCCTTGGTTCTAGTTTATGGCAAGGAACAAAGGCAATTGATGAAGAAGGAAATGATGTCACAATGTATAATGAGAACTATATTAGTCTTGCTAAGTTCGATAAGGATACGAATCAATATGAGTTCTTTTCTTTAGAAACAGGTGAGAGCCGAGGTGATTATGGTTACTTTAATGTAATTAATAACAATAAAATTCGTGCACATATGTCTATTGGTGAAAATAAATATGGTGCAGCATTGGAGCTTACAGAGCTAAATCAAAATAAATTCACATATAAACGTGTTGGTAAGGATGCGGACGGAAATGATATTACCATCTTTGTGGAGCATGAGCCATATAAGGGAGAATTAACACCAGTTTTTAGCTTATAAGTAAGTAGAAAACTCCTTACTTGAAAATAGTAAGGAATCTCCTTTATAAATGGAAAAAAGGAGACTAAGATGACCATAAAAAATCGATTTTTAACTTCATATATAGGCGGTATTGTTATAGCAAGTGTCTCCATTCTTGCCATTCTCTGCATTGTTTTTTATGTGACAACAGGTACAGTACCAACGCCTAAAACATGGTATCAAACCTTTACAAAGCAACGCTCCTTAAGTCCTGAAGAGGAGCTTGCTTATGTGGAGCTGCGCAATATTGCGAAGACGAATCCAGATAAACTTTTAGAGAAAGGCACGGCCACTGATTTACAAAAAATGGAGAAGAAGTCACTTGGTGTTGTCATTCGTCATGATGATAGTATTTTATATTATTCAAAAGGCTTAGTAGAGAAATCTCTTGTTGTTCATTTTCCAGTTTTTGATACGAATAATATTGAAACAAAAGGAACGATAGATAATGCAGGCAGAATGTATCGTTACATAAAATTTGATTTTTATTATAGTGATCTGTCAAAGGGAAGCATTCTTGTCTTAAAAAAGGAAAATAACCTTTTAGAGTTTTTTACTAAATGGGGAATTACGATTAGTATCGTCATTATTCTTGTTTCAATCACAGCAATGCTTTTTTTAAACCAGCTTTTGCATAGGACAATTATTAAGCCTTTAGAAAATTTAGGACAGTTTATGTCTGAATTGCGTGGGGAAAATCTGCAAAGCAAAACACCAGCTTTACCTGCCAATACAGCAAAGGAAGTCCAGCAGCTGACAGCTAATTTTGAAAGTATGCGCACAACACTGTTAGCCTCTATCCAAGAGCAGCAGAATCTTGAAAATAATCGAAAGGAGTTAGTTGCAAGCATTTCTCATGATTTAAAAACACCAATTACCTCCATTATTGGTTATATTGAAGGCTTGCAGGAGGGGATTGCTGATACGCCTGCAAAGCAGGAAAAGTATTTACAGACAATACATTCAAAATCGATTGCATTAAATCGTTTAATTGAAGAGCTGTTTCTTTATTCTAAACTCGATGCGGAAGCTGTCCCTTTCTATTTTGAGCGGATACAGCTGGAGAAATTTCTTGTACATATGTCAGAGGAATTTAAATTGGACAACAGAGCTGTTCAGTTTCAGATAAATGTACGTGAGGATATGTATGCTTCAATTGATCGTATGCAAATGAACAGGGCTATTAATAATTTATTCGAAAATAGCTTAAAGTTTAAAAAGACTGATGAACCTTTATGTATAACATTAGAAGTTACGGCAAATGCAGATAGGCTAGAGATTCATGTATCGGATAATGGGCAGGGAATTGCGGAGTCTCAACTTCCCTATGTATTTGATCATTTTTACCGTGGAGAGGAAGCGCGCACATTTACAACAGGCGGTAGCGGTTTAGGGCTTGCCATTGTGAAGCAAATCGTTGAAAAACATCAAGGCCATGTGGAAATTCAAAGTAAATTACATTATGGCACTAAAGTGACAATAATACTCGCAAGAGCCTAAGGAAGGTGTCAATTAATGGTGCCATCACGAATATTAATCATAGAAGATGATGTAAGTATTGCCGAATTACAAAGGGATTATTTGGAGATACATCAAATGGTAGCTGAGATTGAAACAGATGGATTAGCAGGGGTAAATAGGGCATTAAATGAGCCATATGATTTAATAGTCATTGACTTAATGCTTCCTTCAATTGATGGTTTTGAAATCTGTCGACGGATTCGTGAGAAGAAAAATATCCCCCTAATGATTGTTTCAGCTAAAAAGGAAGATATTGATAAAATAAGAGGACTTGGGTTAGGTGCAGATGATTATATGACAAAACCATTTAGTCCAAGTGAACTTGTTGCGCGAGTGCAGGCACATATCAAAAGGTTTAAACTACTAACAGGCAGCGGACAATCACAGGAAATAATAGAGAAGAAAAATATCTTAATAGATAAGGGAGCACACAAAGTATTCATTTTAGGACAGGAGTTTATCTTCCCGACAAAGGAATTTGATTTACTCGTGTTTTTTATGGAGCATCCTGATCGTGTCTGGACAAAGGAGCAGCTTTTTCGGCAAGTTTGGTATATGGATGATTTAGATGGTGATGTTTTTACAGTCGTTGTCCACGTTGGAAGGATTAGAGAAAAATTAAAAAAGGGAAAATTGTCAGAGTCACCTATAGAGACAATATGGGGAAGTGGATATCGGTTTAATAGCTAAAGGCAAAAAAAGTTTCACATGAAACATTTT
>Ga0209463_1000229_pt1 | contig 51623 bp, 41 predicted proteins | sample AgamicMgSfrz_FD_187169 | JGI IMG/M metagenome (GOLD analysis project Ga0209463, IMG submission 187169) | Agave microbial communities from Guanajuato, Mexico - Mg.Sf.rz (SPAdes) (version 2) | ecosystem: Host-associated > Plants > Phyllosphere > Phylloplane/Leaf | place: Guanajuato, Mexico...
CGCGCAGTAAGTCATGGGAAATTGCCGCAGCAGGGCCGGCGCGAAAACGGAAAGGACGGGCTTTTTAACATGAAGCCCGCGCGATCACAACCGGGGCCGGCCACCGGTGCCGCGCAACGGGCGCCGGCGGCGACGGCGCGCGGCATGGCGCACCGGGAACATGCGCGGACAGGATGCGCGATGCAGCCTGCCCGCCTGCGGAGTCAGGCCGCCGCGTCGAAGCTCTTTTTCCACGCACCCGCGTAGACGACTTCGCCGATCGCGTGGCGCGTGCGCGGCGCCTTCTCCCGATCGCGCAGCACGGGATCGAGCTTGTCGACGTTGCCGTAGTGGCCGAGCGAGATGATCGACGCGATCGCGACGTCCGCCGGAATCTCGAACGCGTCGCGGAACGCCTTCGCGTCGAACCCGCTCATCTGGTGCGCGGCGAGGCCGAGCGCGTGCGCCTGCAACACCAGTGACATCGCGGCGGCGCCGGCGTCGTACAGCGCGGTCGGCGCCGGCTCGCCCTTCGGCGTGAGCGTGTGCGCGGTGACCGCGATCAGCACCGGCGCCGGTGCATTCCAGCCCTGGTTGAACGGCACCAGCGTCGCGAACGCGCGTTTGAACGCGTCTTCATCCTGGGTGCGATCGAATACGATGAAACGCCACGGTTGCGCGTTGTACGCGGACGGGGCCCAGCGTGCTGCTTCGAGCACCGCGTGAAGATCGCCGGCGCTGACGGCTTCATCCGAATACGCGCGCGGGCTCCAGCGGCCCGCGATCAGATCGTGAATCGAAACAGTGGTGGGAGCAGGTTTGACAGACATGCGGTTCCTCGCTGACATCGATGAAGGGGCGCGAACGCCCGGCAAACCGCAAGCATACCCGCTTGAGCGACGGCGCGCCCGATCCTGCCGCGCTATGCAAATCTCCGTGCGTGCAATGGCCGGCCGCAGCGTGTGCGGCCGGTCGGACGCGCCCTGATCAGGCTGCCTGCGCCGCCGCGCGCGACGGGCCGCGGTTGATCCGCAGCACGATCAGCGCCCCGATGATGCACAGGCCGCCCGAGATCATCGACGCGATCGTATAGGTGCCGAGGCTCGCGCGCAGCAGCCCCGCACCGAGCGCCGCGAATGCCGCGCCGAGCTGGTGGCCGGCCACGATCCAGCCGAACACGACCGGCGCCGCGGCCTTGCCGAACACGTCGGTCGCGAGCCGCACGGTGGGCGGCACGGTCGCGATCCAGTCGAGCCCGTAGAACATCGCGAACAGCGGCAGCCCGAAGAAATCGATCCCGAACGCATGCGGCAGATAGATCAGCGACAGCCCGCGCAGCCCGTAATACCAGAACAGCAGCACGCGGTTGTCGTAACGGTCGGACAACCATCCCGACAGCGTCGTGCCGAACAGGTCGAAGATGCCCATCGCCGCAAGTAGCGACGCGCCCTGCACTTCGGTCATCCCGTAGTCGCTGCACATCGCGATCAGGTGCGTGCCGACATAGCCGTTGGTGCTCGCGCCGCAGATGAAGAAGCTGAAGAACAGCAGCCAGAAGTCGCGCGAGCGGCTTGCCATCAGCAGCGTGCGGAACGCGACCGCGAGCGGGTTCTCCTTCGTCGCGTCGGGCGCGGGCGGCGCATCGGCCGGCTCGCCGTACGGGCGCAACCGCACGTCGGCCGGCCGCTCGGGCAGCAGGAACGCGACGAGCGGAATCACGATCGCGGCCGCCACCGCGACGACCAGCACGACCGGCCGCCAGCCGTGGCGCTGCGCGATCGCCGCGAGCATCGGCAGGAACACGAGCTGGCCGGTGGCCGTGCTCGCGGTCAGGATGCCCATCACGAGGCCGCGCCGCGCATGGAACCAGCGCGTGACGAAGGTCGCGGACAGCGTCAGCGCGACGACGCCCGTCGAGCAGCCGACCATCAGCCCCCAGATCACGACCATCTGCCAGCTCTGCGTCATCATCGACGACAGCGCGACGCCCGCGCTCATCGTCACCAGCGCGGTGAGGATCGTCGGGCGCAGCCCGAAGCGCTGCATCGCGGCGGCCGCGAACGGGCCCGTCAGGCCATACAGCGCGATGTTCACCGAAATCGCCAGCGAAATCGCCGCGCGGCTCCAGCCGAGCTCGCGTTCGAGCGGCACCATCAGCACGCTCGGCGTCGCGCGTGTGCCGGCTGCCGCCAGCAGGATCAGGAATACCACCGCCGCCGCGAGCCATCCGTAATGGAAGCGCCCTCTGATTCGTGTCACTGCCCAGTTCATCTTCGCGTTCTCCAGTTGGCGGTTGCGGTGCCATTGCACCTGCCCCGCCCCGACCAGGCCACCTCCGCCGCGCATTTCAACATCGGCTGACCCGGGCCGACGCTTGGCATTCGTCTGTTGATCCGGCCGCGATTGTTACCGACCGGTCACAAGTGTGTTGCGATCGTAGTTACCAGTCGGTAACATGTCAAGCAATCCATTACGTCGTCGAGGGTCATCATGTCGGGCATCGAGGTCGCCAAACCGCCGGCGCGGCGCACACGCCGGCCGATCGACGGCGCCACCGCGCAGGAGCACCTGCTGCGTGCCGCCGAGGAGCTGTTTTACAAGGAAGGCGTGCGCACGGTCGGCGTCGAGGCGGTGGTGGAACGCGCGGGCGTCAACAAGATGAGCCTGTACCGCCAGTTCTCGTCGAAGGACGAGCTGATCCTCGCGTATCTGGAACGGATGGACGCGTGCTTCTTCGAGCGGCTCGACACGAGCGCCGCGAAGCATCCGGGGCAGCCGAAGGCGCAGTTGATCCAGTACTTCGTCGATCTCGCCGAGCGCGCGACGCAAAAGGACTATCGCGGCTGCCCGTTCGTCAACGTCGCCGCCGAATTCCCGGATGCGTCGCACCCGGCGCGCGAACGCGTCGCGCAGAACAAGGAGCAGTTGATGAAGCGCCTCGTCGCGCTGTGCGAAGGCGCCGGCGCACGGCAGCCGAAGGCGCTCGCCGATGCGCTCGCGCTGGTGGTCGAAGGCATCTACGCGGCGAGCCAGACCTACCGGCACGGCGAAACGCCGATCGGCAGCGCGCCCGCGCTCGTCACGCAGTTGATCGAAGCCGCCTGCGCGTGACGGGCCGCGCGGGTTCGTCTGCGGCGCGCCCCGCTACAATGCGGCCCTCATAGCCCTTCCGCCCGACTGGTATCACGATGACCGACACCCGCCCCGACTCGCACGACGACATCCTCGCCGCCACGCGGCACTGGCTCGCGCGCGCGGTGATCGGGCTCAATCTGTGCCCGTTCGCGAAAAGCGTCTACGTGAAGGAACAGGTGCGCTACGCGATCAGCGAAGCGACGACCCTGGAGGACGCGCTCGCCGAACTCGAAACCGAGCTGCGCTTGCTCGACGCGGCGGACCCGCAGCAGATCGATACGACACTCGTGATCTACCCGCATGCGTTCGCCGATTTCGTCGACTACAACGATGCGCTGTTCTTCGCCGAGCGGCTCGTTCAGCAATTGCGGCTCGACGGCGTGCTGCAGATCGCGAGCTTCCATCCGCAATACCAGTTCGACGGCACCGAACCCGACGACATCGAGAACTACACGAACCGCGCGCCGTATCCGATCCTGCACCTGCTGCGCGAGGACAGCATCGCGCGCGCGGTCGACGCGTTCCCGGACGCGTCCGCGATCTACGAAAAGAATCAGGAAACGCTGCGCCGCCTCGGCCACGAAGGCTGGCGCGAATGGATGCGCCGGCCGGGCGACGACGTGTGACGTGTGCCGCGCGGGCGCCATGCCCGCGCACCCGCGCCGCCGCGCCGTCAGCCTTCGGCCGGCTCGACGGCGGCGTCGCCCGCCGCAGCGGCTTGCGCGACGAAGAAGCGCTCGTTCAGCTCGGCGAGCCCGAACATCGCGAGGATCTCGTTGAGCCGCTCGCCCGGCTTGCGGCGCGGCAGGTTCTTGTACTGCGCGATGATCAGCTCGTTCTTCATCGAATGCTCCCAGCCGACCAGCTCGGTCACGCTGACCTGGTAGCCGTGCGCCTCGAGTTGCAGGCAGCGCAGCACGTTGGTGATCTGGCTGCCGAATTCGCGCGTATGCAGCGGGTGCCGCCACACCTCGGTCAGCGCATTCGCGAGCGACTTGCCCTTGTTCTTGCGCAGCACGCCCGCGACCTCCGCCTGGCAGCACGGCACCAGCACGATGTGCTGCGCGCGCTTCGCGAGCGCGAAGCGGATCGCGTCGTCGGTCGCCGTGTCGCACGCGTGCAGCGCGGTAACGACGTCGACCGTGTCGGGCAGTTGCGGCGACGTGATCGAATCGGCGACCGACAGGTTCAGGAACGACATGCCGCCGAACCCGAGCCGCGCGGCGAGCTCGGTCGAGCGCGTGACGAGTTCCTCGCGCGTCTCGATGCCGTACACGTGCGACGCGAACGCCGGCGTGCCGTGCCCCGGCTGCTGCTTGAAGAACAGGTCGTACAGGATGAAGCCGAGATACGACTTGCCGGCGCCGTGATCGACGAGCGTCACGCGGCCTTTGTCGGCCTGCACGCTGGCGAGCAGCGGCTCGATGAACTGGAACAGGTGATAGACCTGCTTCAGCTTGCGGCGGCTGTCCTGGTTCAGCTTGCCGTCGCGGGTGAGGATGTGCAGTTCCTTCAGCAGCTCGACGGACTGCTCCGGGCGGATTTCGTGGGTCTTGTTCGACATCGTGAAGCGCCGCCGGGCCACGGTCGGTCGACCACGGCCCGGCGGCGGAAATTCGTGAGGAATGGCGACAGTTTACCGAAAATACGCGGTCAGGCCCGGGCGCCGAGCCGCCACAGCGACGTGACCTCGGCGCGACGCGCCGCATGCAGCGGATCGTCGGCGTCCGTCGACTTCGGGTGCGCGGGTCGGATGTCGTCGCGGCCGAGCACGACGAGGCCGGCTTCGTCGATCCATTGCAGCAGGGTTTCGCGCGGCCGCAGGCCGAGATGCTCGGCGAAATCGGACAGGATCAGCCAGCCTTCACCGCCCGGCTCCAGATGCGCGGCCAGCCCGGCGAGGAAACCGCGCAGCATGCGGCTGTCGGGATCGTAGACCGCGTATTCGATCGGCGCGCTCGGCCGGGCCGGCACCCACGGCGGATTGCAGACCACGAGCGGCGCCCGGCCGGCCGGAAACAGATCGGCCTCGACGATCTCGACCTGGCCCGCATGACCGAGCCGCGCGACGTTCTCGCGCGCACAGGCGAGCGCGCGCGAATCTTGGTCGGTCGCGACGATGCGCTCGACGCCGCGCGACGCGAGCACCGCCGCCAGCACGCCGGTGCCCGTGCCGATATCGAACGCGAGCGACGTCGCCGGCAGCGGCGCACGCGCGACGAGCTCCACGTATTCGCCGCGCACCGGCGAGAACACGCCGTAATGCGGATGGATCGGCGCGCCGCCGAGCGCCGGGATCGGCACGCCCTTCTTGCGCCACTCGTGCGCGCCGACGAGACCGAGCAGTTCGCGCAGCGACACGACCGACGGCGCGCCGCCGGGGCCGTACGCCTCCTCGCAAGCCGCGCGCACGTCGGGCGCGCGGCGCAGCGGGATCGAGTAATCGGCGTCGAGCGGGATCAGCAGCATGCCGAGCGTGCGGGCGCGCTGCGATTGCGCGAGACGATGCAGGTTGAATGCTTCGACGCCGGCCGCGGCTTTCGCCTTCTTCGGCTTGCGTTCGACACGGCGCGCCATCGCCTGCACGAGCTGGCGCGCATTCTGGAAGTCGCCCTGCCAGACGAGCGCGGTGCCCTCGCACGCGAGGCGGTAGGCCGCGTCGGCGGTGAGGCGGTCGTCGGCGGGCACCGCGCGCTTCGGCGGTTGCACGCCGGCTTCGGAGCGCCAGCGCACGGCATGATCGACGCCGTCGGCGTCGGTCCAGTGGAAAACGGGGGAATCGGTCACGCGAACTCGGTTACGGTTGACTTCAGCGGCGGCGAGAATTCGCCGCGCGGACCACACCATACCGCGCTTTGCCCGACCCGGCAAAACGGGCGCCGCGACGGCCGCCCGAGAGCGTTCGCCGCGGCACAATCGTCGATCAGCCGAGATCGACGGTTTCCGCAATGGGCGCATCGCGCTTGACGGCCGCGATGCCGTTCTCGCGGCCTTGCACGGTTTTGTACGTCTCGCTTGTGCCGATGATCTGGTGGTTGGCTGCCTTCAGATTGAACATCGGCTCACCGTTGTGCGCGAGCTTGCGCTCGTAGCGCTCGTCCAGCGGCGCGTTTTCCCGCACCGACGCGATCCCGTTCCTCGCGCCGCTTTTCTCCTCGTAGCGCTCGCTCGCGAGGATGATCTCGCCGTTCGCCGACTTCAGGTGGAAGTAGTACTGGCCGTTCACGGCCTTCTTGAGCTCGAATTTTGCCGCCATGGATTTCCCCTAAAAGAATGTCCGACCCTCGGACATCGACAAGTGTAAGGGGGCGCGTCGACCAAAATCGAGATTCCACGGAGATAAGCATTAAAGACTGTCAAATGGTGAATTTTCAGACACATTTGACCGACGTTGAATTCGAACCAAACGGCCTATCCGCCCCACCCCGGCATGGTCGGCAGACGCAGCGTGCCCGCGTCGTTGAAGTGCACGGTGCCCACCACGCTGCCGGCGAGCCGGCCGCGCAGCGCGTACGGCAGTTCGCCGTTCGCGGCCGCGCCGGGCAGGTTCCACGCCTGCCGCGCGGCCGCGAAGGCCGACACCGAAACCGGCACGTCGAGCACGGCCTCGCCAAACCGCGGCACGGTGCCCGCCCGATCGCTGACGCCGCTCGCGAACGGCGTGCCGTTCAGGTCGAGCGCGACCGAGATGCCGTCGTAGTCGATCGGCGCATCGTTCGGATTCTGCACGCGCAACTTCAGGCTGAAGCGCATCTCGAGGCCCTGCCCGACGAGCGGGTCGAGCCCGGCGACCGACACGCGCACCGGCTCGCGCGTGAACCCTGCACAACCGCCGAGCAGGAACACGGCCGCGAACAGCAGCAACACGGTGCGCAGCGGCGCGATATGGAACAGGGCTCGTGGCATGGGACAGTCTCCTCGCGGCAATCGGTGAACGGGTCGTCGATGCATTGTACCGACCATGCCAACCGTCACCGGATTTCGTAGTCTTTGCAGCACCGCAAGATCGTTAATAGATTAAAACTACGAAATTACCGGCCAAACGGAAAGCGCATTAATGACTTTCAGCATTCAATGAAGCGCCCGGAATTCAATAGATGCTCTTTCTAAATTTTTCGTTTCCTTTACCCAAAACCATCAAGTATATTTACGCATCCTTGGAGCAAGCCGACAAACCTTGAAGCCGCATGACGGCGAATTTACGGGACGGCGACACGCTGTCCTTCCGTCCTGCGGACTGGCCCGGCCAGCCCCGTAGGTCGTCGGTTCAAAGGGATTGCGCGCCCGCGTCGGGCGTGCGGCCCCGTGTCGTGCGCGCGAAATCAATTCAGTACAACACGCGCCCGGCCATTTTGAACCGGCCAGTTAACCGACATCCGGAAAATCCAGAGGGGGCAGTAAACCATGATTACCTTTACGTAGTCGGCCGCCGTCTTTTCGAATAATCCGTCATTGGCATTTTTTCGCTGTTGATTAAACGGCGAGGGGATTGCTTTTGCCGGCGTTTTCGCAGCACTGAACGATTCTTTCAACAATCGAGGTTTCAGTCATGTCGATTCATATTCGCAAGATGCGTTATCTGCCGCTCGTCGCCGCACTCGCGCTCGCCGGGTGCGGCGGCGACGACGGCGGTGCGGGCTCCGCTTCCGCGCTCAGCTCCGCCGGCGCGCCGCATACCAGCTCGTCGCCCGCCGTCACCGCGCCGCCGAGCGCATCCAACGTCGACAAGAGCGTCTCGCCTGTCGAATTGCCGGACACCGTGGTGCCCGTGAACTACCGGCTGTGGTTCCGCCCGAACGACGCGCTGAACGCGTTCGACGGCCGCGCCGACGTCGAAATCAAGGTGCTGAAGCCGGTCAACAACATCGTGATCGCCGGCCACCGGATCAAGTTCACCAACGGCCGCATCACGCTGCAGCCGGGCAACATCCAGCTGATCGCGACGCCGCAGGACAAGGGCGACTTCTATCAGCTGCGCCCCGTCGCCGGCACGATCGCGCCGGGCAACTATTCGCTGCACATGGAGTGGTCGGGCATCATCAACTTCAAGTCGTACGACGATCCGGCCACGCAGACGGGCGGCAGCTGCGGCGACGATCCGTATCCGGGCTGCTCGGCCGCGGAAGGCGTGTTCCGCGTCGACCTGAAGGGCACCGACGGCAAGACGAGCGGCGCGATCCTGACGCAGGGCGAAACCAACCTGTCGCGCCAGTGGTTCCCCGGCTGGGACGAGCCGGCGTTCCGCCCGACCTATGAAGTGACGGCCGAAGTACCGCAAAGCTGGCGCGTCGTGTCGAACGCGGCCGAGAAGCCGTCGACCAACGTCGGCGGCGGCTACAAGCTCGTGCAGTTCGAGAAGACCCCGCCGATGCCGTCGTACCTGCTGTTCTTCGGCGGCGGCCTGTTCGACACCTACGAGGACGACTTCACGAGCCCGCTGCCGGGCGGCAAGGGCGGCCTGCACCTGCGTGTGTTCACGCCGCCGGGCATGAGCGAGTGGGCGAAGCCGGCGATGGACCGCACCAAGCAGGCGCTCGACTACTACTACCGCTACACGGGCATCCCGCTGCCGCTCACGAAGTTCGACACGGTGGCCGCGAACGATGCGTTCAAGGAGCAGAAGGACCTGAACTTCGGCGGGATGGAGAACTGGGGCTCGATCCTCGAGTTCGCCGACGACATCCTGCCGCAGCCGGGGCAGCCGATGTCGCACTACGGCAACGAAGTGCTGACGCACGAAGTGGCGCACCAGTGGTTCGGCGATCTCGTGACCACCGACTGGTGGGACAACGTGTGGCTCAACGAATCGTTCGCGACGTTCTTCGAGACGAAGACGACGATCCAGTTCTTCCCCAACGAGTTCAGCTGGCTCGACCAGGTGAAGAACAAGTATCGCGTGATCAATCGCGACATCGGCCCGAACGCGTTCCCGGTCGCGCCGAACTTCAACGACTGGGCGTCGAACGACTTCGTGCTGAGCGCCAGCGCGTTCACGTACGACAAGGGCGGCCACGTGCTGAAGACGCTCGAGAACTATCTCGGCGAGCAGACGCTGCGTAAGGGCCTGCAGCAGTACCTGGTCGACTACTCGTTCGGCAACGGGACGCCGAAGCGTCTGTGGGATGCGCTGTCGAAGGAAAGCGGCCAGGCGGTCGGCCCGATCGGCGACAGCTACGTGCGTCAGACCGGCGTGCCGCTGATCTCGCTCGACACGCAGTGCGACCTGACGAAGAACCAGACGGTCGTCACGCTGAAACAGCAGCCGTTCCCGAACAAGAACGCGTATCCGGGCCTGCAGTGGACGGTGCCGATCACGCTCGCGTACGGCCAGGGTCTCGCGAAACGCACGACGCTCGCGCTGAAGGATACGCAGGCGCAGACGCGGATCGAAGGCTGCACGGGCGTGGTCGCCGATCCGAGCGGTCTCGACTACTACGTCGTGAACTACAGCGACACGGCCTGGAGCGGGCTGCTCACGCAGGTGAACAGCTCGACCGATCCGGTGCTGCTGGCGAACCTGAAGAGTGAAGCGGCGCTGCTCGTCGCGAACAACCTCGCGCCGGCTTCGCGCTCGACGTCGATCGGTTCGGTCGCTTCGCCGGCCGCGATGAAGCTGCGCCAGACGCCGACCTTCGGCGGCATCGAAGCGGTGACGAAGGAACGTCCGGCACGGCAATACCAGGGCCTCTTCAAGCCGCGCAAGGTAGTGACGCAGTAACGGTGCGCGTCCGGCCGGTACCGCGCGACCCGCGGCGCCGGCCGGCGTACCGGTTTCTCCGACCTGTTGACGGGCCTCGCATGCGAGGCCCTTTTTTCATGGGGCGCGGCGTTCGTTCGCCGTCACGCCCACGCGGCGTCCCACGCCGGTTGCGCGAACCACGTGGCGAGGAACGCGACGAGCCGCGACGTGCGCGCACTGCCGCGCGCCTGCTGGCGCAGCACGTGAATCGTCGCCTGCTCGGGCGCCGCCGCATACTGCGGCAGCAGCGCGCGCAACCGTCCATCGCGCAGCGCGTCCGCCGCGAGCCAGGTCGGCAGGTGCGCGAGACCGAGCCCGTCGATGGCCGCCTCGAGCAACGCTTCCGAATGATTGCTGCGAAACCGCGGTTGCGCCGGCACGTGACGGCGCTCGCCGAAGCGCCACGCGCCGGGCGGCGGCGCGCCATGCCACGCGAGACAGTCGTGGCCGGCGAGCGCGTCGGGCGATGCGGGCTCGCCGCACCGTGCGAGATAGGCCGCGCTCGCGCACAGCACGCGCCGCTGCGGCGCCAGCACCGTCGCGACGAAACGCGTGTCCTCGAGCGGGCCGATGCGCACCGCGAGATCGACGTCGGAACCAAGCCGCGTGCCCTGCAGGTCGACCATGCTGTCGGTCAGCACGAGGTCGACCTGCAGCGCCGGATAGCGCTGCATGAACGCGGCCAGCGCGGCCATCAGGTGCCGCCGGCCGAAGGGCGCCGGACAGTCGATGCGCAGCAGCCCGCCCGGTTCGTCGTGCTGGCTGTGCAGGTCTTCCTGCAAGCCGCGCAGTTCGGCCAGCATCCGGGTCGCACGCCCGTACAGCAGTTGCCCGGCCTCGGTCGGCCGCAGCGCGTGCGTGGTGCGATGCAGGAGACGGATGCCGAGCTGCGTCTCGAGCCGGTCGATGCGCCGCGTGACCGACGACGCGGCAACGCCGAGCCGGCGCGCGGCCGCCGAGAAGCTCTGCTGGTCGACCACGTCGACGAACAGCGCGAGGTGCGGGGAAAGGAAGTCGTCCATTCGTGAGCCTGCGAATTTAGCTATGCGGAAAACGCAAAGCAATCATCCGCCTTTGCACGTTTCCGCGTCAAACCGGGCCCACTAGACTGCATTCACCGGTTTCATCCGCCGCACACGCCGGCCCGCCGGGCCGGGCGGCCGCCATCGTTCATGGAGATCATCATGCGCAGCATCCGCTTCGACACCCCCGCGGCCGACATCGAGTCGCTCGACGCACGCGTGCGGGACATCGCCCCGCCCGTACCGGCCGACGGCCAGATGCTGATCGAGGTGCGCGCGGCCGGCGTGAACCCGAGCGACGTGAAGGCCGCGCTCGGCCGCATGCCGCATGCGGTGTGGCCGCGCACGCCGGGGCGCGACTGGGCCGGCATCGTGCGCAGCGGCCCCGACAACTGGATCGGCGCGCCGGTGTGGGGCTCGGGCGGCGATCTCGGCGTCGGGCGCGACGGTTCGCATGCGGAATGGCTCGTGCTGGACGCCGCGCACGTGCGCCGCAAGCCGGGCGTGCTGACGCTCGAAGAGGCGGCCGGCGTGGGCGTGCCGTTCGTCACCGCATACGAGGGCCTGCGCCGGGCCGGCCTGCCGACGGCCGACGACGTCGTGCTCGTGTTCGGCGCGAACGGCAAGGTCGGCCAGGCCGCGATCCAGCTCGCCAGCGCGCGCGGCGCGACCGTGATCGGCGTCGAGCGCGGGCCCGGCGACTATCGCGGCCACGCGTCGGGCGACGTCCCCATGATCGACGCATCGAGCCGGACAGTGGCCGACGCGGTACGCGAGTTGACCGGCGGCCACGGCGCGGACATCGTCTACAACACGGTCGGCAGCCCGTATTTCGAAGCGGCGAACGCGTCGATGGCGATCGGCGCGCGGCAGATCTTCATCTCGACGATCGAGCGCAGCGTGCCGTTCGACATCTTCGCGTTCTATCGCGGCCAGCACACGTTCGTGGGCATCGATTCGCTGCAGCTCGGCCCGGCCGCGGTCGCGCAGATCCTCGATACGCTCGCGCCCGGCTTCGGCAACGGGACGCTGCGCCCGTTCCCGATCGGTGACGACTACGTGTACCCGCTCGAGCATGCGCACGACGCGTATCGCGCGGTGCTGGCCGGTGCGCGCGAGCGCGTCATCCTCAAGCCCTGACACCGGACCTTACGGGAGACCGCCATGATGGATTACTTGACCTCGCTCGCGGTGGGCGTCGGTGTCGGTGTGTTGTACGCGCTACTGCACGTGCGCTCGCCGGCCCCGCCGCTCGTTGCGCTCGTCGGCCTGCTCGGGATGGTGATCGGGGAACGCGCGATCGCGCTGCTGCGTTGATGCGTTGATGCCTCGCCCGATGGCGCGCTAGCGATCGTCGCGGCGCCGGAACGCCCACCACGCGGCCAGCGCGGTGAAGCCGGCAACCAGCAGCACCATCAGCCAGAAGCCGTGCTTGTTCTCCGAGAACGGCACGCCGCCGACGTTCATCCCGAAGAAGCCGGCGACGATGTTGATCGGCAGCGCGATCACGGTGACGAGCGTCAGCGTGAACAGCGTCCGGTTGTTCTGCTCGTCGAGGCGCGAACCGATCTCTTCCTGCAGCAGCTTGATGCGCTCGTTGAGCCCCGCCAGATCGGCGAGCACCAGCGAGAACTCTTCGGTCGACTCGCGCAGCTCCTGCACGTCTTCCGTATGCAGCCACGCGGGCGGCTTCGCGAGCAGCCGGAAGATCGACCCGGGCTCCGGCGCGAGCATGCGCTGCAGGCGCGTCAGCGTGCGGCGCATCGCGCCGAGCTCGATGCGGCTCGACGTGAGCCGCTGCGACAGGAAGCGATCCTCGATGCGGTCGACGTCGACGCTCGTGCGCCGCATGATCTGGATCAGCAGGTCGGCCTGGTCGCGCAGCAGGTGCACGAGCAGCTCCGCGGGCGAGCGGAACTGCTCGCCGTCGCGCACGCACGCGCGCAGCGTGTCGACCGAGCGCAGCGGCTTGAGCCGCGCGGTCACCATGATGCGCCGCTCGACGTGGACGAACAGCGTCGCGATCTCCGACGGCGTGAGCTCGAGGTTGAACATCACGTCGTTGACGATCGCGCGCAACGCGCCGTCTTCCTGCTCGATGCGCGTCGAGCGCGAGCCTTCGTGCAGGAATTCGAAGAAGCTGTCGGGCAACCCGAGATGCGTGCGCATCCAGCGCTCGCTCGCGCCGTGCGCCAGATTGAAATGCAGCCAGACGAAATCGCCCGATGCGGCCGCGCCGTGCTCGCGGCAGGTGCGCAGCCATGCGGCGGCCGCGTCGGCATCGAGCATCGCGCCGGCGCCGCCCGGATCGAAGCGGAATCCGCACACCATGCCGGACGTGTCGGCGCCGTAAGTCTGTACGATCAGGTCCATCGTGTCGAAGGTGGTGCGGCGCGCGGCGCGCCGCACATCGCGGGTCGCGGGCCCGCGCCGGGAAAAGAAAGGAGACGTATGCCCGACGGGCGTGACGCGCTCGTGACAGTGTCACACGGCATCATACCGGCAGCTTCTCCTGCCCCAAAAACAACGCGCCGCCCAATGGGCGGCGCTGACCGGAAAGACCCCGTGATGCGCGCGGCACGCGTTACTGCCGCGTCTCCGACTGCGCGGCGCTCGGGCACGCGGGGTCCTTGCCCCAGTGGCCGTCGCACACGCGCCAGCGGCACAGCTGATCCTCGAAGAAACCGCGCTCCGAACACGCCTTCACGCGCGACGCCAGCGAGCCGCCAGTCGTTGCCGACGCCTTGGTCGGCACGGCCTGCGCCTTCTCGGCGGCGAGTTTCTTGTCGGCCGGCTTCGTGCGCGCGACGAGCGCCGCAAGCAGATCGGCATCCGGATCGTCCTTCCCGGCCGCCTTCGCGGTTCGGGTGGGCGTCGTTTCGCGGCGCTTCTTCGCCTGCGCGAGCTCGGCCTGCTGTTCCTTGCGATGCTTGCGGGCTTCGGCCTTCGTATCGGCCTTCGCCTCGGTTTTCGTGTCGGTCTTGCCGTGAGCGGCGACCTTCGTGCTCTTCGACGCGTCGGCCTTCGCCGTCCTGGTCGTCGCCGCTGCGGCGGCCGCGGTTGCGGCGACGCCGGCCGCCGCCGTACCCGAGCCATCGTCGGCGCCGTTGGCGAGCGCGCGCGACAGCCGGCTGTTGTCCGCCGCGGAGGCAGCGGAAGCCGATGCGGATGCAACGGTCTGGGACGCCGAGTCGTCGTTGACGATCGTGGCCGGTTGCGCGGCCGATGCGGCGGACGCGCCGTTCTGCGCGACCTGCACGGCGCCGCCGCTGGCCGGCGCGGCTTTGTCCGGCGCAGCCGCCGCGGGTGCCGTCGCGGATGCCACCGCGACGTGCGGTTCGCCCGACGACTGCTGCATGCGCCACGCGCCCCAGCCGCCGACGGCCACGACCAACGCCACCACGGCGGCGATCGGCGCCTTCAGCGAACGGCGCGGCGGCTCGGCGGGCGGCGTGACACGCCCTTCCAGATCCGCGAGAATGCGCGACTGCCGAGGTCCTCCCTCGCCTGCCGGTTTAGTATCGGACAGCAGGCTGGGCGGAGTTTTCGAATTTGAATTTTCCGGCGCACTCATTCAGCGTCTCATTGAATCCTGGTTTAATTCACCGCGATAATATAGCCCGGCCTCTCGAAGCAGCCTGATTCTAAGAGCAAGCATTGCAAAACACAATCAATTCCAATTTCCGGGGATTTCTTTGATTGCCGTCGCACTCGTCGCCTATTTCACCCTCGCCGTCGCCGTTGCGGCACTGTTGCTTTTACCGGGTATCCGCGCGACCGTTTTCGAATCCGTCGCCCAGTTTCACGGCCGTCTGACGCGCCGTGCGAACGAGCGCGCCGCACGCACGCGCAGTCAAATTGTTAAATCGGCAACCGTGACGCGCGGCGCATTAAGCGACGTGCAAAATTTACTGGTTCGGCGGCGCTTGATGATTATGGTGTCGGCAGGTATTCTTGCGACGCCGCCATTGGTGGCCATTGCGTTACGCGGTCGGCAATTATTTCAGTACGACGACACGGCGCGCGTGCCCGACGAGAAGATCGCCGCGCTGTTGCAGGGCGAACAACTCGTGCCGCCGCCGCCGTTGCCGCCGGAAGTCTTTGCCACGAAGGAAGTCGAACAGGTCCGCCCGGCGCTCAAGGATGCAAGCCGCGACTGGAACCTGCTGGACCCGGATTTCCGTACGCGTTTGCTGCTGGTCTACAAGATCATGCACGAACAACATGGCTATGAAATGGCGCTGCTGGAAGGCTACCGGAGCCCGGAACGACAGAACCGGCTCGCGCAGATGGGCACGAACGTGACCAATGCGGCGGCCTTCCAGAGTTATCACCAGTTCGGGTTGGCGGCCGACAACGCATTCCTGCGCGACGGCAAGCTGGTCATTTCCGAGAAAGATCCGTGGGCGATGCGCGGCTACCAGTTGTACGGCCAGGTCGCCGAGCAAGTCGGCCTCACCTGGGGCGGCCGATGGAAAATGATGGATCTCGGGCACGTGGAATACCATAAACCCGGTTTTAAACTGGGACGCGGCAGCTAGTCAGGGCTGCCGGACAAGAAATAATGAGGGCGGCATGGGGCTTTTTAATCACCCGGCAGGAAACGATTTGGGCGGCGCAAACAATCGGGCATTCCGGTGCGCGATTTTTTCCGGCCGCCGCTTCCGTTTTAAATCTCACAGCGTCCTTTCGTTAATGCGCGCGCCTTCTCCGATGCCGCGGGCGCATTGATGCCAGCCTCCTTCATCCCGTCTGACAGCATGGCGACACATCGCGGCGCCACCCTTGCCGCTCGGCGCGCCTGCGTCGCCTCACCGAATCGCACCGGAACCTGAACGTCCTATGCAACGCATCCTCAACGTGCTGACTCATCCGCGTACGCTCTCGATCGTCGGGATCGTCGCGCTAGCGGCCATTCTGTTCATCGTCGCCGACATGCTGCAGCTGCCGCTCCTGTGGGCGGCGCTCGCGTTCGCGGCGGTCCTCGCGCTGTGGCTCGTCGTCGCGCTGTGGCGCCGCTGGCGCGTGAAGCGCGCGAACCAGCAGCTCGGCCAGGTGCTGGAAGAGCAGGCGGAAACCGGCAAGATCGCCGCACCGGCCGCCGCGGCGCTCGCGCCGGACGCGAAGACGGCCGACCTCGACGTGCTGCGCACGCGCCTGTCGGATGCGGTGAAGACGATCAAGACGTCGAAGATCGGCCAGGTGTCGGGCGGCTCCGCGCTGTACGAGCTGCCGTGGTACATCGTGATCGGCAACCCGGCCGCGGGCAAGAGCAGCGCCGTGCTCAATTCCGGCCTGCAGTTCCCGTTCGCGGACAAGAACAGCGCCGTGATCCACGGCATCGGCGGCACGCGTAACTGCGACTGGTTCTTCACGACCGAAGGGATCCTGCTCGATACGGCCGGCCGCTATTCGGTGCACGAGGAAGACCGCAGCGAGTGGCTCGGCTTCCTCGGGCTGCTCAAGCGCTACCGTCCGAAGGCGCCGATCAACGGCATCATCGTCACGGCCAGCATCGCCGAACTCACCGGCAATCGCCCCGAATTCGCGATCAACCTCGCGAAGAACCTCCGTCAGCGCGTTCAGGAGCTGACCGAAAAGCTGGAAGTGTTCGCGCCGGTCTACGTGATGTTCACGAAGGCCGACCTGATCACCGGCTTCACCGAATTCTTCAGCAGCAGCGACAAGCACGAGTACGACCGCGTGTGGGGCGCCACCCTGCCCTACGAGCCCGACGACAAGCGTGACGTCGTCGCGCAGTTCGACACGCACTTCGAGGAACTCTACGAAGGGCTGAAGGAAATCAGCGTCGCGCAGCTGTCGCTGTCGCGCGGCAACCAGCTGTCGCCGGGCCAGTTGAGCTTCCCGCTCGAATTCTCGACGATCAAGCCGTCGCTGCGCGCGTTCCTCGCGACGCTGTTCGAGAACAACCCGTTCCAGTACAAGCCGATCTTCCGCGGCTTCTACTTCACCAGCGCGCTGCAGGAAGGCGAAACCAACAGCGCGGCCGCGCAGCGCATCGCGCACCGCTTCGGCCTCGACGGCAGCGCGCTGCCGAAACCGCACAGCGCGTTCTCGAAGAACGGCTTCTTCCTGCGCGACCTGTTCTCGAAGGTGATCTTCGCGGACCGCCAGACGGTGCGCCAGTTCGCGAGCCCGACCAAGACGCGGCTGCGCTACGCGACCTTCTTCGGCTTCGTCGCGGCGCTCGCGCTCGCGCTGGGCGGCTGGACCTGGTCGACCATCGGCAACCAGCAGCTCGTCGCGAACGTGCAGGCCGACCTCGACAACGTCACGCGCCTGCAACAGGGCCGCAACGACCTGCAGTCGCGCCTGCAGGCGATGGACATCATCGAGGACCGGATCGAGCAGCTCGAACAGTTCCGCCGCGACAAGCCGCTGTCGGTGTCGCTCGGCCTGTACCAGGGCGACCGTCTCGAGCAGCACCTGCTGACCGAGTACTACAACGGCGTGCGCCAGATCCTGCTGGCCCCGGTGTCGCAGAACCTCGCGTCGTTCATGAAGGACGTGAACGCGCACCCCGAGCAACTCGTGCCGATGACGCGCCCGCCCGAATCGGGCGCCGTGCAGGGCGGCACGCTGCCGGTCTCGACGAACGCGGCAGGCGCCGCGCCGCAAGCCGGCGCCGTGCTGGCCGCGTCCGGCACCGCGCCGGCCGCCGCCCCGCAACAGGCGGCCGCGCCGCAGGGCGGCCTCTACAGCGACGCGTCGCCGACCAACGTGCAGGACGCATACAACGCGCTGAAGACCTATCTGATGCTGTCCGACAAGCGTCACGTCGAACAGGCGCACCTGACCGACCAGCTCGCCCGCTTCTGGCGCGGCTGGCTCGAGACGAATCGCGGCAACATGCCGCGCGACGAGATGATCCGAAGCGCCGAGCGCATGATCTCGTTCTACCTGTCGCGCGTGAACGACGACGACTGGCCGATGATCGACGCGAACCTCGCGCTCGTCGACCAGACCCGCGAGAACCTGCGCCGCGTCGTGCGCGGCATGCCGGCCCGCCAGCGCGTCTACGAGGAAATCAAGGCTCGCGCGTCGACCCGCTTCGCGCCGATGACCATCGCGCGCATCGTCGGCGACGGCAACCAGGGGCTCGTGGCAGGCAGCTACGCGATTCCGGGCACGTTCACGCGCGAAGCGTGGTTCGACTACGTGCAGCCGGCGATCCGCGATGCGGCGACCAAGGAGCTGCAGGCGAAGGACTGGGTGCTCAACACGTCGACGCAGGACGACTTGACGCTCGAGGGCAGCCCCGAGCAGATCCAGAAGACGCTCGTCGGCATGTACAAGACCGAGTACGCGCAGCACTGGCAGAAGTTCATGCAGGGCATCGCGGTACAGGGCTTCACCAGCTTCGGCCAGGCCGTCGACGGGATGAACCGTTTGGGCGACCCGCAGGATTCGCCGATCCGCAAGATCCTCGAGACCGCGTACGACCAGACGTCGTGGGACAACCCGTCGCTCGCGAACGTGACGATCAAGAAGGCGCAGACGGGCGTCGTGAACTGGGTCAAGCAACTGTTCACGCGCTCGCAGGCCGGCCAGATGGCGGCAGCCAACATCGACATCAACGGCAATCCGGCCGAGGTGCCGATGGGTCCGATCGGCCAGGAATTCGTCGGGCTCGCGCGGATCGTCGCGACGCATGACGGCACGTCGATGCTCAAGGGCTACATGGAGTCGCTGTCGAAGGTCCGCACCCGCTTCAACGTGATCAAGAACCAGGGCGACCCGGGGCCGGGCGCGCGCCAGCTGATGCAGCAGACGCTCGACGGCAACGGGTCGGAACTCGCCGATTCGCTCAAGCTCGTCGACGAGCAGATGCTGACGGGCCTGACCGATTCGCAACGCAAGTCGCTGCGCCCGCTGCTGGTGCGGCCGCTGATGCAGGCGTTCGCGGTCGTGATCCAGCCGGCCAGCGCCGAAGTCAACAAGGTGTGGAACGCGCAGGTCTACCAGCCGTTCCAGAGCTCGCTCGCGACCAAGTACCCGTTCGCGGCGAACGCGAAGGTCGAGGCCGGCGCCGGCGAAATCGCGCAGGTGTTCGGCCCGGACGGCTCGATCGCGAAGTTCGTCGGCACGACACTCGGGCCGCTCGCGGTGCGCCGCGGCGACACGCTCGCCGCCCGCACGTGGGGCGACATGGGCATCGGGCTCACGCCGGACTTCACGAACGGCTTCGCACGCTGGGTCGCGCCGCTCGCGGGCGGCGCCGCCGGCAGCGCGGCCGCGTCGGCCGAACCGCAGACCGTGTTCCAGATCCTGCCGCAACCGAGCACGGGCACGACGGAATACACGATCGCGATCGACGGCCAGCAGCTGCGCTACCGCAACACGCCGCCGCAGTGGACCAACTTCGTGTGGCCGAACCCGCAGGGCGCGCCGGGCGCGACGCTGTCCGCGACGACCTTCGACGGCCGCACGGTGCAGCTCGTCAACGAGCCGGGCCGCTACGGTCTCGAGAAGCTGATCAACTCGGCGCAGCGCAAGCGCCGTCCGGACGGCACCTTCGACCTGACGTGGGCACAGGGCAGCGTGAACGTGTCGGTGACGATGCGCATCATCAGCACGTCGCAACCGTCGGCCGGTAGCGGCGACCAGCCGCAGCAGCAGAGCCTGCGCGGCCTGCAGCTGCCGTCGTCGGTCGCCGACGCGAGCGCGGGCGCCGCGCAGAACGCGACGCAAGCCGGCACCGGCACGCCGGGCGTCGCGCCGGCCGTCGCGGCCGCCAACGCAACGAATGCACAGAGGGCGCAATGACGCAAACCGTACAGGCGCAAATCGCCTACTTCGGCAAGATTCCGTCGCGCGGCGACTTCGTGAAGAGCGCGCACAATCCGCAACTGCTGCAGACGCTCGATCGCTGGATCGCGCAGGCGCTGGAGCTGCTCGCGGAAGATCCGCGCTGGAAGATCGTCTACGAGGATGCGAAGCCGATGCATTTCGCGTTCCTCGGCTCGCGCAGCAAGCTCGCGATCGCGGGCCACATGGTCGCGAGCCACGACGTGTCGATGCGCCGCTTCCCGTTCCTCGGCGCGACCGCGCTCGAGGTCGACCGGCCGCTCGCGTTCCTCGCGCGCAGCCCGCTCGCGTTCGCGCGGCTGTGGTCGCGCGTCGCCGCGCAGATCCCGCCGCTGCTCGGCAAGGACGAGCCGCCCGGCGCGCTGCAGGCGCTCGGCGACACGCAGGTGCCGATCGACATCGGCGGCCCCGGCACGTCGCATGACGGCACCTTCAACGATTTCGTCGAACACCAGACGCTGTACGGCCTGCAGGAGATGCTGCTCGAAAGCGGTCATCCGGTGCGGCTGCGCGGCGCGATGCTCGCGCTCGGCTCGCTGCTGCGCCCGGTGATGCAGAGCGGCTCGTCGCACATCGAGCGCGGCCTCACGCTGCCGCTGCCGGTCGACCCGTTCTACCGCAGCCTCGTCGCCGCGTTCTGGCTCGAACTGATCGCGCCGTTCGTCGCGCAGGCCGACTTCGAGCTCGCGATCTTCATCGGCACGATCGCCGAACGCGAACGGCTCGTCATCGGCTTCAACGGCGCGTCGGCGAAGACGCTGCTGAGCGTCGTCGACCCGCAGACCTACGCCGCCCACAACATCGACATCGACGATCCCGAGTGGATCGACGCCCATGCGCAAAACGATCAGCAGATCAGCAAGCTCGTCAGCTACCTCGAACAACCGCAACTCTCGCTGCGCGTCGCCATCGACGCGTTCCGCGAAGCGTTCATCGGAGGCTGACGGCATGCATCGCACGATTCAGGTCCGGCGCGCGCGCCTGTCGGCCGCCGTCTCGCCCGCCCTCGCCGCGCTGTTCGCGGTCGGCCTCGTCGCGAGCGGCGCGGCCTTCGCGCAGAACACGGGCGCGACCGTCACGCCGGTCGGCAACGGCACGGTCGCGACGACCGCGCTGCCGCAGGCGAACCCGAACGCCGGCGGCGCGTCCGGCACGGTAGTGCACGGCACTGCCGGCACGATCGCGCCGCCGCCCGCGAACGCGACGCCCGGCCAGGTGGTGGTCGGCGGCAAGGTGCCCGACGAGGCGACCAAGGCGGCCGTGCTGCAGAAGCTGCGCGATACCTACGGCGCGACGAACGTCGTCGACCAGGTCGAGGTGGGCGACGTCGCGACGCCGCCGAACTGGAGCGCGAACGTGCAGAAGCTGCTCGGCGCGCAGCTCAAGCAGATCAGCAAGGGCCAGTTGAAGATCAACGGCACGCAGATCGAGATGAAGGGCGAGGTGCACAACGAGGCGCAGCGCCAGCAGCTCGCGAGCGACATGGCGAACACACTGAACCCGACGTACACGATCAAGAACGGGCTGCGCGTGTCGGCGTCCGAACAGGGCGTGCTCGACCAGACGCTCGCGAACCGGACGATCGAGTTCGAGACGGGCAGCGCGACGCTGACGCCGCAGGGCAAGCTGATCCTCGACCAGATGGCGGCCGCGCTGGCGAAGATGCAGAACCGCACGGTCGACATCATCGGCCACACCGACAACTCGGGGAACCGGACGTCGAACATCGCGCTGAGCCAGGCGCGCGCGGATGCGGTGAAGGGTTATCTGATCACGAAGAGCATTCCGCCGCAGCAGATGACGACGACGGGAGTGGGCCCGGATCAGCCTATTGCGCCGAACGATACGGCGGATGGCAGGGCGAGGAATCGGCGGATCGAGTTCCGGGTGGGGCAGTGAGTTTGCGGGGGGCGGCTCGGGATGATCCGCCCCGGTGCGACCGGGTGTCAGCGGTACGCGATTGCGCGCCGCTGAAGAATGTCAATGTGTCGGTGGCGTGCCCTGGTAACCTTTCGCCTATTGCTGGCTCTGCTTGCTCGCCTAGTCGACTCGTTCGGCAGTGAGATCGTTGCTCTTGCGCTGCCTGTCTTCCTTCGCATAGTCCGTCTTTCCCATCTTGTCGACTGCCATTCGCACGCTCTGCGGCGTAGCGTCGTCCGGATCGAGTCGAATGGCGTTTCGATCGTTAGCCCCGGCCATGGCTATTCTCCTCACGTGGCGGTGGCACCAGGCCCGCCGGAATCGACGGTACCGCAACCGCCTGGAATCGGTTCTGCCCAAGCTCCTTCACAACGGTCGGTGACAGGGCGGCGGCCGCCTTCGCGAATGCGCCCGGTTTCCCCTTGCTCGACTGGATGAGCTTCTGCACCGCCGGGTGCGCGTCGAATCGGGGATTCACCAGAAGCGCGTAATAGGCGTATTGCTCGAGGTCGCTGCGATCCATGAAGCGGTACTTGATCCAGGCTTGCGCAACGATTCTCGAAATCCTGCGGTGCGACTGGGCGTCGTTGTCCTCGTACTTCTGGTCGAGCCGCTTGCCGTACCGTTTCGTCAGGTCACGCGACACGTCCACGATCGGCAATCGGGTACTGCCCAGCATCTCGCCAGGAAATGCCAGTTCGACATGACGATCGGGGTAGAAGTGGACCTCGAGAATGCGCGAGCCGATCGAATCCGGCTCCTTGGTTGGCGGCAACGAAACGTTCGTCTCCGCCTGCTGTTTCTTCACCTGCTCCCCCGGCCGCCAGTCGTCCGCATCGTAATACGTCCATTGGACCTTGAAATCGTTGCCCTTCAGCAAGTAACAGCAGGCGATGCTACCTTCCCCGGCTCCGGGTTCCAGGTCGCCGCCACCGCGTGCCTTGTTGCCGAACCGGTCGGTGATCGTGAACCGAACGAGGTTGTATGGCAGGTAGTTCAGCGCCTCCGTTGAAATGCTGGTGTAGGTCGGATCGGACTTGCTGCACGCCGCCATCGACACGAACAGCAAGCCTGCGGCGGCGACCCGCAACGCGGCGGGGAACCGTCCGCGAGCTGCGCGTACGCCGCGACGGTCTGGAACGATCGCGGGGAATTTCGGTGCAGCGTGTTGCATGAAATCAGGCATAAGCACTGTGTTCACAAGGCCGCGGCAGCAAGCCGTCGGGAACGGCCGGCACGGCGACAGGCTTGATATTTTCGTTCGTCGGGTCGAACAGCGGTTTCTGCGGCATTCGCTCCGCGAGTGTGTCGACCTTGCCGTCGTAAACGGCGATCGCAGACTGACGCCGCACCGCTGAGCTCCTCCAGAAGGACCCGGTCGTCTGCGTCGCAAGTCGCATCCAATACGTATCCGGTACGGTCACCCATGCGGCGCATCTTCTACACGCGGCGGTGGCAGCAAACCATCGGATATCGCCGGCACCGCCACTGCTTCGAACGCGTCGTTCGACAGCGAGAACAACACGCGCTTCGGCAGCGATTGCATCGATTTCGCGAACGTCCCCGGCTTGCCGGCGGCCGTTTGCAGGATGCGCTGAACCTCAGGATGTGCATCGAACCGGCTGTTCACGAGCAACGCGTAATACGCATACTGCTCGAGATCATCCCGATCGGTCAGACGGTATTTCAACCACGCCGACGCGACGACACGAGCAATACGACGAAACTGCTGATCCTCGCGCTCGTCATATCGCTTGTCCAGTTGCGTCTGATACCGTTTCGCCCACCTGACGACATCGACAATAGGCAGTCGCGCGTCGTCAAGCATCTTGCCTGGAAACTCAAATTCGACGTGCCGGTCTGGAAAGAAATGCACTTCGAGAATTCGCGACCCCACATCGTCCGACGATTGGGACTGCGGCATCGACACTTTCGTCTCGGCATGGAACATCTGCTTGTTCCCTTTATGCCATTGGTCGACATCGTAGTAGTTCCACTTGACGACGAATTCCGTGCCCTTGAGCTTGTAGCAACATTTCACGCTACCACCTCCTGCACCGGGCGGATCGTCGCCGCCCCCACTCGCCTTGTTGCCGTAAGCGTCGGTGATGGTGAAGCCGTTCATGTTGTACGGCAGATAGTTCCGGCCCATGACCGAAATCCCACTGTAGGCAGGTTCCGACTTGCCACAAGCAATCATGGCCGTCACAAGCAGACACCCTGCCAAAATACGACCAACCAGACTCGACAATCTCATTGCTCCACCCATTGTCAAACGCGATCAGCCGTGCGGCACCCCGTCTGCGAGCGATGGTGGCAGCAAGCCATCTGAAATGGCAGGAACCGTCACCGGGTCGAATCGGTCATTCGTCAACGCAGACAACACCCCCTTCGGCAATGACTGCATCGACTTCGCGAACGTCCCTGGCTTGCCGGCAGCCGTCTGTAGTATGTGCTGGATCGCCGGATGCGCATCGAATCGGCTGTTCACAAGCAAGTCGTAGTACGCGTACTGCTTGAGATCATCGAGATCCGTGAGTCGGTATTTCAACCATGCCATCGCGACGACACGAACGATGCGACGATATTGCTGATCCTCGCGCTCATCGTAGCGTTTGCTCAGTTGCGTCTGGTAATGACTCGATACCCAGTGAGACACGTCAATCATCGGAATGCGTGAGTCGTCCGCTGGTGCAGCGGGAAACTGAAGTTCGACGTGACGATCCGGATAAAAATGAACCGCGACAATTCGAGTCCCGACTTTCTCCGGAACCTTTGACGGTGACAACGTAACCTTTGCTTCGGCATGAAACGTCTGCTCGTCGCCGTTATGCCACTGATCAACGTCGTAATAGTCCCACTTGACCGTGAAATCGGTCCCCTTGAGCTGATAGCAGCAGGTCACCCCACCGCCACCGCCCGGCATACTGTCGCCACCGCCACTCGCCTTATTGCCGTATGCGTCGACGATCGTGAATTTGTCCAGGTTATAGGGCAGGTAGTTCTGGGCCATGACCGAAATCCCGCTGTAGGTCGGCTCCGACTTCCCGCATGCGGTCACGGTCACCACGAGCAAGCACCCTGCCAGAACAAGACTTACCAGACCCGACAATTTCATTGCTCCACCATTGACGTTTCCCTTCTGAATCGCGACCGGCACGCCAGTGCAGGCATCGGCCAACCGCAATCATCCGAATACCCTCAGCGACATGGTCCTCCGAGTGCGCCGCGCCTATTTCCCTCATCGCGCATCCCGCTGCCGAAACTGTCCACGTTTTCTCAATCCCGCTCGTGTGCACCGCAAATCGCATCCGATACGTACCCGATACGATCACCCATGCAGCGCATCCTCTGCACGCGGCGGTGGCAGCAAACCATCGGATATCGCCGGCACCGCCACTGCTTCGAACGCGTCGTTCGACAGCGAGAACAACACACCCTTCGGCAATGACTGCATCGACTTCGCAAACACCCCCGGCTTGCCAGCGGCCGTTTGCAGGATGCGCTGAACCTCGGGATGTGCATCGAACCGGCTATTCACGAGCAACGCGAAATACGCATACTGCTCGAGATCATCCCGATCGGTCAGACGGTATTTCAGCCACGCCCCGGCAACAACGCGAGCGATGCGTCGATGCGACTGCCCATCCGTATCATCGAATTTCTTGTCCAGTTGTTCCTGATAGTGCACTGCCATCCATCGCGAAACATCTACAACCGGAATGCGTGACTCATCCAGAAGCTCGCCGGGGAACTGAAACTCGACGTGACGATCCGGATAGAAATGAACTTCGAGAATACGGCTGCCGACTTTATCGGGAACGGCCGACTTCGGCATCACGATCTTGGTCTCGACTTGCTGCGCGTGCGAGTCGTCCATCGTCCATCGATCTGCGTCGTAGTACTTCCATTTGACCGTGAATTCGGTGCCCTTGAGCGTGTAGCAGCACGCGACGCTGCCCCCTCCTGCGCCGGGCGGGTCGTCTCCACCGCCGCTTGCCTTGTTGCCATAGGCATCGGTGATGGTGAAACCGTTCATGTTGTACGGCAGATAGTTCCGGCCCATGACCGAAATCCCGCTGTAGGTCGGCTCGGATTTACCACAGGCCGTCACCGCTGCGAACAACAGGCTAGACGCCAAAACGCGGCCCGTCGTGCGCGCCAGTTTCGTTGCTCCATGCATCGATGTTGCCCTTCTGAGTGACACTTCGCCCGCCGTTCCTTGACGAGCAGGTGCCTGTTTTGCATCCGCGATCGATCGCCTTCGCGCACGGCGCGAATGCACGCGATGGGCGTCTGCCCTCAATCGTGAGCGAGCCGATCCGACTCAGCCATGCCGCACCTCCGGCACACGCGGCGGCGGCAACAATCCGTCCGGAACGACCGGGACAACCACTGGCGCAAAGCTATCGCTTGCCAGCGCCGACCACACGCTCTTCGGCAGCGACTGCATCGACTTCGCGAACATCCCTGGCTTGCCGGCAGCAGTCTGCAATATGTGTTGGATCGCCGGATGCGCATCGAACCGGCTGTTCACAAGCAAGTCGTAATACGCGTACTGCTCGAGATCATCGAGATCCGTGAGTCGGTATTTCAACCATGCCATCGCTACGACACGAACAATGCGTCGAAACTGCTGATCTTCGCGTTCGTCGTACTTCCGGTTCAATTCATTCTGGTAGCGGCTGGACATCCAGCGCGACACATCGATCATCGGAATGCGCGACGTATCCGCCAGCGCACCGGGAAATTGCAGCTCGACGTGACGATCCGGGTAAAAGTGCACCTCGATAATTCGATCGCCGATCTTTTCCGGAACCTGAGTCGACAACATCGCGACCCTGGCCTCGGCGTGCAGGGTTTCCTCGTTACCTTTGTGCCACTGGTCGACGTCGACATAACGCCATTTGACGACGAATTCCGTGCCTTCGAGTTTGTAGCAGCAGGTCACCCCGCCCCCGCCGCCCGGCAAGCTGTTTCCCCCGAAGGCCTCGTTTCCATGCGCATCCGTGATCGAAAATCCGTCGAGGTTGTACGGCAGGTAGTTGTGTGCAATAACCGAGACTCCGCTATACACGGGCTCCGACTTGCCGCACGCGCTCAAGCTCAAAGCCACCACGAGCAGCCCCACCGCGAACCCGAACCTACGCCAGGTCACTACGCGCCTCCAGCAATTCCCGTTCGTGCGTCTCGCGAATGGCGTCCCACGTCGTATCGTTGATCGACGCCAGCGCGTCATTGAGCGCCGCCTTCCCATCTGCGACGGCCTCGAGGCATGACTGCGCCGCCGGATGCTCGTCGAACCGCGGCGGAACCAGCACGCCCATCACCACGTAGCACTGCAATTCCGTTTCCTCGACGATCCCGTGTGCCGCGAACGGGCTGCGATACGGCACGCTCGAGCGCTGCGCGTCGACCTCGACGAGATAGAAGCCGGCGGACCGGGCCCGCGCTCTCAGGTCAAAAAACGATCGTTCACGCCTGCTCGTCGGGCCTCACCCCCAGCAGCTCGCGAATGTGCGACAGCGAGCCGTCGTCCTTCACGACGCTCTCGAGCCACTTGTGCAGCGGCATGTCGGCCCACTCGGCCGCCTTGTCGGCGAGATACGCGACCGGGCTGTGCGGCTCGGTCTGACGGAAATAGCGCGCCACCGCGCGCAACTGGTCGACGGCCTGCGCGCGGTTCTGGATGCCGGCGATCATCTGCGTCACCGGCGGACGCGAAGCGGTCTGCTGCTGCACGTGAGTCTCCTCGGTCTGGATCGGCTGGCCGAACACCGGCTCGATGCGTTCGGGCTGGGCCTGCGGCGCCGCCTGCGCGTGCGGCGCGCTGCCCGTATAGCCCTGTTCGCGCGCAAAGCGCTCGGCGAGCCGGTACACGGTCTCGAACGCGTCGCGCGCCTGCCGGAAGCTCGGCGCCGAATCGCCCGCGCGCTCGACGAGCCGCTCCTCGAACGCATCGAGTGCGAATTCGAACGCCTTCAGGTTCGCCAGCAGCGCCGTGTAGAACGCGATCGACGTCACGCGCCGCGACGCGTCGATCTGGTCGATCGACGGCTTGCCGCGCGCGATGTCGTCGGCATGTTCGGGGTCGCGCTTGATCGACTGCGCGACGTGCTGCGCGACTTCCCAGTCGAGCGTGCTGAACGCATTCGATGCGCCGTCCGTCAGCGGCACCGCGCGCAGCAGCTCGGCCGTGCGGCCGGACAGCCACGCGACGTTGCCGAGCCGGTGCTCGATATCGTCGTCCTCGGGCAGCGGGTGGAAGGTGTCCCAGAAGTCGCGGCACAGGCCTTCGAGCAGCGCATAGCCTTCGGTGAGGCCGGTGATGCCGTCCTCGAGCGCGAGCGCCTCGGTCAGCCACACGGCGAGCCGCAGGTCCTTGGTGCGCGTGCGCAGCAGCTCGCCCGCATGGTCGACGACGAAGCCCCAGTCGGCCTCCTTGATCTCGGTTACCCATTCGCCTTGGTCGAGCGTCGGGTCGTCGTAGCGCCGCGCGTCCTGGATCGCGTCGAATTCGTTCGAAAACAGCAGGTCGTCGCCGCTGGGCGACGCATCGCTGATCGGCGTCAGCAGCTCGGGGAGATTGATCGGCATGGTTCAGTGAATCCGTTGATGCATCAGATGTCGCGTGCGGGGGCTCATTCGACGGTGTACGCAAATTCGCCGGCCTCGTCCGCGCGCACCGCGATGCGCGCGATCGCCGCGCCGTCGGCGATCCGGCCGAGCACGTGGCCCGCGATCTCCGGCAGCAGCGTGCCGTTCAGGATGTGGTCGACGTTGCGGGCGCCCGAGTCGACCTCGGTGCAGCGCGCGAGCACCGCGTCGACGAGCGACTCGTCCCATTCGAACGCGGCCTTGTGGTTCGCCTCGATCCGGCGGCGGATGCGTTCGAGCTTCAGCTCGATGATCTCGGCCAGCACGTCGTCGGAAATCGGGTAGTACGGCACGACCTTCATCCGGCCGAGGAACGCCGGCTTGAAGGTCTTGTACAGCTGCGGACGCAGCGTCTCGGCAAGCGCGTCCGGATCGGGCAGTTCCTCTGCCGGCTTGTTCAGGCAGGCCTGCATCACCGCGGCCGAGCCGACGTTCGACGTCAGGATGATCAGCGTGTTGCGGAAGTCGATCTCGCGCCCTTCGGCATCGTCCATCGTGCCCTTGTCGAACACCTGAAAGAACATCTCGAGCACGTCCGGGTGCGCCTTCTCGACCTCGTCGAGCAGCACGACGGAATACGGATTGCGGCGCACCGCCTCGGTCAGCACGCCGCCTTCGCCGTAACCGACGTAGCCCGGCGGCGAACCCTTCAGGCCCGACACGCTGTGCGCTTCCTGGTACTCGCTCATGTTGATCGTGACCATCTTGCGCTCGCCGCCGTATAGGATGTCGGCCAGCGCCAGCGCCGTCTCGGTCTTGCCGACGCCCGACGGCCCGACGAACATGAACACGCCGCGCGGCTTGTTCGGGTCCTCGAGGTTCGCGGTCGCGGTGCGCACGCGCTGCGCGATCGCCTCCAGCGCATGGTCCTGGCCGATCACGCGCGCGGTCAGCAGCGGCTGCAGGTTCAGCACGGTGTCGATCTCGTCCTTCACCATCCGGCCGAGTGGAATGCCCGTCCACGCGGCGACGATCTCCGCGACGACGTGACCGTCGACCTGCAGCGGCACCATCGGCTCGCCGCCCTGCAGCGCGTGCAGCGCCGCGACGCGTTCAGCGAGCTTCTCGCGGGTGGCCTGCACGTCGACCGGCTGGCCGTCTTCCGACGGGCCGCGTGCCTTGTCAAGCGCGTCGCGCAGCCCGGTGATCTCGGCGACGATCACGCGCTCGGCTTCATAGCGTTCCTCATCCTTCGCCAGTTGTTCGAGCGCCGTGTCGCGCGCGCCGCGCAGCTCGCCGAGCCGCTCGTCGTGCGCCGCACCGCCCGCCGCCTCGCGCTCCAGCGACGCGATTTCCGCATCGATGCGCTCGATGCGCTTCTTCGTATCGTCGATCGCGGCCGGCGTCGCGCTGTGCGCGAGCGCGACCTTCGCGCAGGCGGTATCGAGCACGCTGATCGCCTTGTCCGGCAGCTGGCGGCCGCTGATGTAGCGGTGCGACAGGCGCACGGCCTCGGTGATCGCATCGTCGAGAATCCGCACGTTGAAGTGCTTCTCCATCAGGCCCGACATCCCGCGCAGCATCGCGGCGGCCAGCGGCTCGCTCGGCTCCTCGACCTTCACGACCTGGAAGCGCCGCGCGAGCGCCGCATCCTTCTCGAAGTACTTCTTGTATTCGCTCCACGTCGTCGCGGCGATCGTGCGCAGTTCGCCGCGCGCCAGCGCCGGCTTCAGCAGGTTCGCCGCGTCGTTCTGGCCGGCCTGGCCGCCCGCGCCGATGATCGTGTGCGCCTCGTCGATGAACAGGATGATCGGGTGCGCGCTCTTCTTCACCTCGTCGATCACGCTCTTCAGCCGGTTCTCGAACTCGCCCTTCACGCTCGCGCCGGCCTGCAGCAGCCCCATGTCGAGCACGTGCAGCGCGACGCCGCGCAACGGCGGCGGCACGTCGTCGGCCGCGATCCGCAGCGCGAGCCCTTCGACGACCGCCGTTTTGCCGACGCCGGCCTCGCCGGTCATGATCGGGTTGTTCTGGCGGCGGCGCATCAGGATGTCGATCGCCTGGCGGATCTCCGCCTCGCGGCCGATCACCGGGTCGATCTTGCCGTCGCGCGCACGCTGCGTGAGGTTGGTCGTGTAGGTGTCGAGCGCGGGCGTCTTCGACGGGCCGGCCGCAGGCGCAAAGCCGTCGGCGGCTGGCGCGACGTCGCTGCCTTCGTCGTCCGCCTGGCGCGGCTCGGCTTCGCTCGAACCGGCCATGATTTCGTCGAACTTGTGCTTCAGGTCCGTCACGTTCATTTCCGCGAAGCGCGACGACATCCGTTGCGCGAACTGCGCGAGATCCGGCGCGGTCAGCAGCGCGAGCAGCAGGTGCCCGGAACGGATGCGGCCGAGCTGCGAATCGAGCGACGCGATCAGCCACGCCTGCTCGAACAGCGCGATCAGATGCACGGAGAACACCGGCGTGCGCGTGTTGCCGGTCTTCAGGCGCGTGAGCTCGCGTTCGAGATCGGCGTGCAGCGCATGCGGATCGACGCGGCTCGCGCGCAAGGCGAGCGGCAGGTCGCCCGTCGCTTCGTCGAGCAACGCGAGGAACAGGTGCTCCAGATCGACCTCGTAGTGGCCGCGCGCCAGGCACGCGCTCGCCGCACGCTCGGTCGCGTGGCGGCACAGCGGATTCAGTTTCGTGATCAGGGTCTTCAGAGGCGTGCTCATGGCGTCGATCTCAGGTTCGATTGCGTGTTGTTGTTAGGGTCTCAGTGAATCACGTGCAGTTCGTAGCGAGCGTCCGAGCGGTCCTCCAGCGCGTCGCGCGTGCACAGGAACGCATCCCAGCCGAGCCGCGAGCCCGCGCCGAGCACGCTCGCGCCGACCTCGGTGCGCTTGAGCACGAGCTTCACCTCGTACTCGAGCGTGACGCCGGCGAGCAGCGTCAGCATCCGCTCGAGCGCGACGGCGTGCGCGCCGCCGGGCAGGAACGCTTCGTAATCGCGCTTGGACAGCGGGCCGACGACGATCCGCGCGCGCATGTCGCGTTGCCACACGCGCTCGCCGACGAGCGCCGTCGCGCCGAGCACCGCGTTGACTTCGCCGAGCACGCTCAGCTGATCGGGCGGCACGTCGTACCACTTGCCGACGAACTGGTCGATCTTCACCGGCACGCGGAAGTAATCGGACAGCGTGCGCTGCAGGTAGGCGGCCGACATCGGCCGGTGCCGCGCCGCGAGCGCATAGCCGGCCACGGCTTCGTCGAGCACGCCGCCCGGGCCGGCCGCGAGGCTGTCGCGCACTTCGTCGCTCGGCACGCCCGCGATCGCGAGCAACAGCGGCAGGTAGCGCTCGTCGCGGTCGAGCTCGTAATGGAACGGCAGCCGGTATTTCTTCCACGCCGCATAGAACAGCGCGGTCGCGCGGTTCGAGAACACGTCGAAGAACGCGCGCGCCGCATGGTCGCGCCGCAGGTGCTCGCGCGCGACGATCTGCTCGGTGTAGTGCAGCGGCAGCGCGCCCTGCCCGCCGAGCAGCCCGAAGAACGCGGGCGTCAGCTCGACGCGGCCGAGCTCGCCCGCAGCGAGCGCGGTGCCGCGCTGCTCGTCCGAGTTCAGCGGCGCGCCGTCGTCGTCGAACGAACGCGCGCCTTCGATCTCGCTCGGCGGAAAGCCGAGCGACAGCGTGTTGCGGAATGCGATGTGCTGCGCGACCACGTCGCCCTGCCGCCACGCGCCGGGCGCATCCGACGCCTGCCGCGCGAACAGCCCTTCGAGCACCCGCACCGCCTGGAAGAACTCGAAGCGATGCGGCTCGTCGAGCAGCGCGTCGACTACGCCAGGATCGATTCGCCGGTTCGGGGCTTGCATCGGATGATCTCCTCGCCGGTGCGCTTCGACACGACGACCAATTGAACGAAACTGTTGAGGTGGACGTACAGCCCGAAGAAGCTGTCGAGCACGCGCACGAACGACGCAAGGCTCGCGCCGACGAAGTGCTCCTCGTCGATCGTCAGCCGGATCTCGATGCCGCGCACGAAGGTCGCGAACGGCTTGCCGGGCAGCCACTGCACGGCGCCGCGCTGCTCGACGCCGGCCAGGCCGTCGATCTGGCGCATCGACACGGCCGTGCGCCGCAGGTCGTACAGCGTCAGCATTTCCTTCAGCGGCGCGAGGCCGTGCGCGACGAGCGACACGTGGTTGAGCGCGAGGTGCGACACGAGCCGCCAGTGCGCGGCGCGGCCGCGCTCGAAGCGCACGCTCTGCGTCGGGCGGCGCAGCAGCGAGATGCCGCTCGTCTGCGCCCCGCCTTCCTGAAACAGGTCGCCGCCTTCGAGGCCGAACGCCAGCATCGAAGGCAGGTCGCGGTTCGTGCAGGTGAGGTCGAGGCTCAGCGTGTCGGTCTGCGGCGACGTCGGCTCGAAGTCGATGTCGACGATCGAGATCTCGGTTTCATAGCCGGGGCTCTTCTGCGCGACCCAGTCGTTGCGGCGCGCGAACCAGTAATGGCCGATGCGCGCCGATTCGCCGTGATGCAGCGAATAGAACGGCCGGAACTCGATCACCGATTCCTCGTGCGCCTGCTGCCGGACGAGCTTCACCGAGTCGATCGAGTACACCTCGTACGCGAACGCACGCCGCGCCTCGGCGATCACCGGATACGACACCGCGCGGTGCGTGATGCGGATCGGCTCCCCGTGCTGGCGGAACAGGTTGACGATCGGCGTGCAGAACAACCGGAAATGGCTCGCCGTCAGCAGCTCGAGCAGGCGCGCGATATGCGAATCGCTGCGCACGTCCTGCAGCACCAGATGCAGCGTCGCGCGCTGGCAGCGGCCCGACGCGCGCGCGATCGCCGCAAGGTCGAAGTCGACGAAATCGAACTTGTCGGGAAACGCGAAGTATTCGGTGAGCAGGCGGTACGCGGGATGCGATTTCGCCGGATAGTCGATCAGCGCGTCGTCCTCGGCGAAACCGGCCTGCGCGATCGGCAGCTTGCGCAGCGCGGTCCAGCGGCCGTTGCGTTCGGGCTCGACGTACGCGCCGAGCACGTTGACGAACAGGCAGTCGGTCAGCGCGGCGACGAACGACTGCTCGCCGTGCAGATGCGCGCGCAGCGTCGACAGCTTCAGCGCGCCGAGATCGAGCTGCGCGGCGAGCGATTCGAACGTGATCGAGATCACGCCCGTCGCGTTCGACGGCAGCACCGTCGCGCTCGGCGCGAGCGCGACCGGCGTATAGCGCGCCTCCGAGATGCGGATCGGCGCAAGCGTCACGTCGTAGGCGGTACGGAACCGGCATTGCACGCCGCGGATCGGACGGCTTTTCAGCTCGGTGCCGCGATCGATCACGACCGGTTCGGTCTGCTGGCCGGGCGAAGCCGGCGTGAACTGCGCGATCGAGCACGACGGGAACGGCCGCAGGTAGTGCGGATACAGCACTTCCAGCAGCGCTTCGGTGAATTCCGGGTAATCGTCGTCGAGCTTCTTGTTGATGCGCGCGCCGAGTAGCGCGAACGACTCGATCATCCGCTCGACGTGCGGATCCTCGCAATGCTCGCCGGACAGCGCGAGACGCGCGGCGATCTTCGGATAGCGTTCGGCGAAATCTCGCGAATAGCGCCGCAAAAACGATAATTCGCGTTCGTAATACGGCAGCAATTCTTCCATCGACGACCCCGAACCTCAATATTTCCTGCCGGACCTGATTCACCACCGGGCGGTCCGGCCCGCTCGGCGGCTTGATTTACTGCATGCGTGCCGCGCGTGCGCGCGTGACCGAATACTGCAGCGTCGACGGTTGCAGCATCGCGTCGAAACTGACCGGCTCCTCGGCCGGGTGCACGACGAGCAGCGCCTGGATCGCGAAGTACAGCGCGTTGGTGGCCTGCTCGTTCAGCTCGAACGTCACCTGCACCTGCTGCAGGCGCGGCTCGTGGCGCGCGATGGCCTGCTGGATCGACTTGCAGATGAATGCGCGGTCGTAGTGGCTCGCGAGGCTCAGCCCCGCGAAATCGTTCAGCCCGTAGGTCAGCACCGACTTCTGGCATTCCGGCAGCGCCGCCAGCTCGTTCTCGGTGTGCGCGATACGGGTGTTGAGGATCGCCTCGACGTCGCGGGCGACCGTGTTCTTGAGCTCGTCCAGCGACAATTGCCGCATCGCAGCCGAGGCCGGCAGATGCGGTTCGTCGTCGAACAGCTTGTCGAGAAAACTGGGTTCGAATCGTTTCATCGGCCGGTGTTGACAGCGAAAACGACAACGGGACGCGACGCGCCCCGTTGCCGCAACCGACCTTAGACCGCGTAGGTCTTGTCGTTCTTCGTCAGACTCCAGGCGCCTTGCGTGTTGCCGCCCTGGTTGCCGCCGATCTTCTGCTGGGTTTGCTTCCACTGCACGGCTGCGTACTTCAGCGAGAACGTCTCGAGCGGCAGACCTTCCTCGCGAACGCTCGGCGCGATGCTCGAGATGATCACGTACTTGAGCTTGACTTCCAGATACTGCACGCGCTTGCCTTCACCGTCCGCGCGCGAGAAATGGACCGTCACTTCGTCGAACGTGGTACCGCCCGAAGCGTGCTGATACAGCAGCGGGCTCGACGAATCGATTTCCTTCGTGAAGATCATGTCGCCGTGCTCGCAACGCGTCATCGTGTGACCGCCAGCGGTCGATGCGGTTGCCGAACGCGGCTGAACGATCGAGTGATCCCACGATTTCAGTTCGATCCAGCCTTGGTGGTCTTTATCCGCGGATTCGCCCTTCACCGCGGGACTACCAAACTGCAAGTGCATATGTAACATGGCCCTTCGACTCCCCAAAGAGGTGGTTTTAACGTCCTACCCAGGCGGCCCGCCCGGGCGATTTACTCGCTTATGAATTTGCCGGTTTGGGCAGATCAGCGACAAGTCGCAGAGAAATCGAGAGTTCGTCGAGCTGAAAGTGCGGGCGCAGGAACGCGACCGAACGATACGAGCCCGGCTTGCCCGGAATCTCCGACACTTGTATGGATGCCTCGCGCAGCGGAAATTGCGCTTTCTGTTCCTGCGAGGCGTTGTCGTCGAGCAGGACGTACTGCGAAATCCACCGGTTGAGGAAAGTCTCCACGTTCTGCGCCGATGCGAAGCTGCCGATCTTGTCCCGCATCATCGCCTTCAGGTAGTGCGCGACGCGCGATACCGAGAAGATGTACTGAAGCTGGGCGGACAGGACGGCGTTCGCGTTCGCGCTGTCGGTGCTGTATTTCTTGGGCTTCTGCACCGACTGCGCAGCGAAGAACGCGGCGTAATCTGAGTTCTTGCAATGGACGAGCGGGATGAAGCCGAGATCGCTCAGCTCCTTCTCGCGGCGATCGGTGATCGCGATTTCGGTCGGGCACTTCAGCGCGACTTCACCGTCGTCGGTCTTGAACGTGTGGGTCGGCAGATCCTCGACGAGGCCGCCGCCTTCGACGCCGCGGATCGCCGCGCACCAGCCGAAGTCGTCGAACGCGGCCGTCAGGCGGGCCGCGAAGGCCCATGCCGCGTTGCACCACAGGTACTTGTCGTGATCGGTGCCGTCGACGTCCTCGACGAAGTTGAAGTTCTCCGCGGTCTGGCCGTCCTTCGGATTGAACGGCAGGCGGCCGAGAAAGCGCGGCAGCGTCAGGCCGACGTAGCGCGAATCCTCGGCGTCGCGGAACGACTTCCACTTCGCGTATTCGACGGTGTCGAACACCTTGCCGAGGTCGCGCGGCTTGCCAAGGTCGGAGAACGACTCGAGGCCGAGCAGCTCCGGCGACGCCGACGCGATGAACGGCGCATGCGCGGCCGCCGCGACATGCGACATCTGCTCGATGAAGTACATGTCTTCCGGCTGGCGCGAGATCTCGTAATCGCCGATCAGCGCACCGAACGGCGAGCCGCCGAACGTGCCGAATTCCTCTTCGTAGACCTTCTTGAACAGCGCGCTCTGGTCGAACTCGCTCGCGCCCTTGAAATCGCGCACGAGATCGCGCTTCGGCGCGTGCAGCGCCTTGATCTTGATCGTCTGGCCCGTGTTGCTTTCCTTGACCAGATAATCCATCCCGCGCCACGTGCTTTCGAGGCGCTGGAACTCCGGCGCGTGCATCACGGCGGAAAGCTGCGTGGAAATCAGGCGGTCGAGTTCCGCGACGCGCGCGTCGATCGTGGCCGACAGGTTGTCCGACACGATCACCGTGCCGTCGAGCACCTGATGCACGAGTTCGCCGATCAGGTCCTTCGCACGCGCATGCTCGGAATCGGATTTCGCGACCTTGCTCTTCTCGACGATGTCGTCGAGCAGCGAAGTCCCGGCGGCGTATTCCGCGCCGCTCGCTTGGGCCGCAGCCGTTTGCTGGTTCATCTCAACACTCCGTCGTCATTCGCCGTCTTTGTCGCCGCCGGTGCCCTTCGCGAGCTCCTGCAGCTGCTGCGTGTTCTTCAGCACCTCGGACAGCAGATCCTCGAGCTTGTCGTTGCCGGCGAGCTTGTTGCGCAGGTCGGCGAGCTTCGAGCGCGCCTCGAGCAGGCGGCGCAGCGGCTCGACCTGTTCGACGACTTCGTCCGGGCTGAAATCCGACAGCGAGCGGAACTTCAGGTCGACCGCGAACTTGCCGCCTTCCGGGCTCAGGCGGTTTTCCACCTGGAACGCGGCGCGCGGCTCGATCGCCTTCATCACGTCGTCGAAATTATCGCGGTCGATGTTGACGAATTTACGATCGCGCAGCTTCGGCTGCTCGATTTCGGACTGGCCCGCCAGATCGCCGACGACCCCGACGACGAACGGCAGCTCCTTCACCTCGATCGCATCGCCCTTCTCGACCTCATAGGTCAGCTGGACGCGCGGCGGCCGTATTTTCTGCAAGCTTTTCTGAATGCTTTCTTTCTTGGCCATCTCGACGGCTCCCAGGTTAGTTGTGGTTATCGCGTCAGTTGCGGTTTCAGTTGCGCAGTGCGCCGAACGGGTCCGCGCTGCCCTTTTGCGCCACAGGCGGCGTCGGCGCGCTCGGTGCGGCCGGCGCAGCCGCATCGGCAGCCGGTGCGGCCCCGCCCTTCGGGCGATGGACGACGCGGCGCGGCGGGCGCGGTTTCACGGTCTTGGTTTCCGGCGGAAACAGCGCCGATTCGCCGAGCGTATCGCGCAGTTGCTTCGCGAGCGCCTGCGCGTCGGACTTCGCATCGCCCGCGAGCGATGCGTCCTGGCGCAGCTCGCCGAGCGACTGCGTCGCGATCCGCAGGCCGGCGACGGCCAGCACGCTCTTCGCCTGACGATCGGTCGCGTCGCGCTGCAGCGCTTCCTGGGCGGCGACGATCGCCTGCCCGTAATGGTTTTGCGCGAACTGGATTTGCGCGATGCGCGACCACGGTTCCTCGCGCGTCGGATCCGACTTCGCGAGCTGCTGGTACAGGCCGAGCGCCTTGTCCTGGTCCCCCGCCTTCGCGACGGCGTCCGCATCGGCCAGCGACTTGTTGAATACTTCCGCAGTCGGCGGCGCGGGAGGCTGGCTCGCACAGCCGGCGATCACGCCGCAAGCCACCACTACCCCAGACAGTTTTGCGAACAGACGGTCTTTCATCGTTATATCCACCGGCGCGTGAGTTTTAAATCGTTGAGAATCTGGTTCTTTTGCTTTGCAAGAAGCGCGCGGGTATAGTACCGATCAATTTTTCATAATTCAATCGTCGTGTGAAGAGTAATTCCTTTTAAAACCGGGCGCTACCCCCTCGAATGGCCGATCGCTGCGGGCTCGCCGCGGTTTTTCCTCGGGCCGGAATGCGCAAGTTTTACTGGTCTCACGACGCGCCGCCCGGACGGCGGAAAAAATTTCCGGACGCTCGCCTGACGCGGGCGTGCTTAATAGTTGAACGGTGCAATGTCGGGGAGGCGCAGCGAACGCGGCAATACCCGGCAGTTTTGACAGGGATAAAGGCGGCACGCCGAAAAAACGATGAGATCGTCCATGATTCGCTACGCGCTGCCGCTGGTTGCCTGCGCCCTTCTGGCCGGATGCGCGGCCGCCCCGCTGCTCGGCTCGGCCGCGAGCGCCGTGATGTCCGCGGCCGGTATCGGCAAGCCCGAGGTGCCCGACGCGCAGAAGCCGCCGCGCAACATCGGGCTCACGCTGGCCGCCGCGCCGAACCTGAATGCCGCGACCGACCACAAGCCGCTCGCGCTCGTCGTCCGGCTTTATGCGCTGAAGGACCCGACCTCGTTCCAGCAAGCGCCGTTCGACGCCTTTACCGATCCGACCAAGGAAAAAGCCGCACTCGGCGCCGATCTGCTGAATGTGCGCGAAATCACGCTGATTCCGGGCCAGCGCTATACGGCAACCGAGAAGGTATCGCGCGAAGCCCAGGCATTCGGCATCGTCGCGCTGTTCCGCGATCCCGCGCTGCAACGATGGAAACTGACATTCGATCCGGCGAAATCGGAGAAATCCGGCATAATCATCGGCCTGCATAATTGCGCGATGACGGTCACCGACGGCACGGTCATCGCACCGCAACAAGGTGCGCCTTCGCAACCGCTGAATTTGCTGTCTTCGGTCTCTTGCGGTTAAACATGACGCACGGATGTCAATTAACAAGAGTTAACACTTGGCGATTTAATTCGGGCACGAACAAATCGATTACATCGCAACGCCACATTAACCGGATTTGACATGAGTTATTCGGCCAAGGTGCTGTGGGGGGAAGGGCTGTTCCTCCGGCCTCAACACTTTCAGCGACAGGACGCGTACCACGAGGCGCGCTTGTTCGAGTCCATCCAGGCGATCCAGCCGTACAACTGGGGCGTGCGCTCGGTGCGCATCGACCGCGACGCGCTCGGCAGCAACGTGCTGCGGGTCGCCGAGCTCGCGCTCGTGTTCCCGGACGGCGCGCTGTATGCCGCGCCACAGGCAGACGATCTGCCGCCGCCGATCGCGCTGGATACGTTGCCCGACGGCATCAACGAATTCGTGTTCTATCTCGCGCTGCACCCGCTGCGTGAGAACGGCACCAACTACAGCGACGATCCGGCCGCCGGCTTCATGACGCGGTTCGTCAGCGAGCAGACGAGCGTTGCCGACAACTTCACCGACGCCGCCGAAGCCGACATCACGTTCCTGAAGACGCAGGTCAAGCTGATCGCGCACAGCGAGCCGCGCGACCAGCTGCTGTCGGTGCCGCTCGTACGCGTGCGCCGCACCGCGACGTCCGGCTTCGAGATCGACGACAGCTTCGTGCCGCCGTGCCTCGCGATCGAAGCGTCGCCGATCCTGCACCAGCGGCTGCGCCAGCTGGTCGACGCACTACAGGCAAAAGTGAACGCGCTGTACGGCTTCCACCGTGAGCCGTCGAAGAACATCATCGAATTCCGTTCGGGCGACATCGCGTCGTTCTGGCTGCTGCATACGGCGAACGCCGCATTCGCGACGCTCGCGCACCTGCACCAGCACGCGGCGCTGCATCCGGAGCGGCTGTTCCAGGAACTGCTGCGCCTCGCGGGCCAGCTGATGACGTTCTCGAAGGGCTATACGCTCGCTGACCTGCCCGTGTATCGCCATGACGACCCGGGCCCGAGCTTCGCGCGCCTCGACCTGATGCTGCGCGAGCTGCTCGACACCGTGATCTCGACGCGCTATTTCGCGATCACGCTCGACGAGGTGCGCCCGTCGTTCCACCTTGGCCGCCTCGATTCCGGCAAGATCGACGACAAGACCGAGTTCTACCTCGCGGTGTCCGCGGACATGCCGAGCGTCGAGCTCGTCGATGCGGTGCCGGCCCGCTTCAAGGTCGGCGCGCCCGACGACGTCGACAAGCTCGTGCTGTCGGCGATGCCCGGCGTGCGGCTGTCGTACACGCCGCAGGTGCCGCCCGCGATTCCGGTGCGCCCCGGCGCGTGCTACTTCGCGCTCGATTCACGCAGCCCGCTGTACGAGCGCATGCTGCAGGCCCAGTCCGCGATGATCTACGCGCCGACTGGCATCAATGACCTGAAATTCGAACTGATCGCGGTCACATCATGAGCTACGCGCCTTCCCTGTTCGGCGACAACGTGCCGCCGCCCCTGCACAGCCCGGCATCGACGGACTCCGCGTTCCAGGCCCGCTCGCTGCTCGATTTGCTGTACGACGGGTTCTTCATGCTGTTCCTGCTCAAGAACAAGCGGGAGCCGGACAGCGCCAGCGAGTTCAGCACGCGGATCCAGGAATTCCTGTCGGATTTCGAGCGCGGCGCGAAGAAGCTGAATATCGCCGCCGAGGACGTGTACGGTGCGAAGTTCGCGTTCTGCGCGGCCATCGACGAAATGGTGCTGTCGTCGCAGTTCAAGATCCGCGCGGATTGGGAACGCCGGCCGCTGCAGCTCGTGCTGTTCGGCGAGCAACTCGCGGGCGAGAAGTTCTTCCAGTATCTCGAGGAGTGTCGTGCGCAGGGTGCGGCGCGGCTGCAGTCGCTCGAGGTGTTTCATATGTGCCTGCTGCTCGGGTTCCAGGGCAAGTATCTGCTCGAAGGGCCGGAGAAGCTCGCGTATCTCACCGCGCGGCTTGGGGACGAGATCGCGCATATGAAGGGCAAGCGGGCTGCGTTTGCGCCGCATTGGCCGCTGCCGGACCAGATCGCGCACCGGTTGAAGCGGGAGGTGCCGGTGTGGGCGATCGGGACCGTGTTTGCGCTCGTTGCGTTGCTTGGGTATCTCGGGCTCAATACCTATCTCAAGGACAAGACGCTGCAGGCGTTGGCGCCGTATTCGCAGGTGATCAAGGTCGGGCCGGAATCGGCTAATTTGACGATTTCGTTGCCTTGAGGAATCGGCTTCGTTCGAATGTTGATGCCTCGTGAAAAAGGACCGCGTGGCGGTCCTTTTTTGCTGTGGCGTGTGGCGCGTGCCTCGTCAGAGCAGAATGAACTCGTCGTTGTCGACGTAGAACACGAACGCGTCGAACAATTGCGCGACGGTCGGTTCGTCGACCTGGTCATGCGCGTTGATCACGATGTCTTCGATCGTCGCGCTGTTCAGCGTGACGCGCCAGCCGGGTTGTGGGGCGGCGGCGGGCGGCGTGTCGACTCCAGTGTTGTCAGTGTCTTCGGTGAATACGCCCTCTGTATCTAGCGCCCATGGCGTTGGTGGCAGGCAAAGCCATCCGGAAAAGTCGCCAGGATGTTCAAGAATGTGCTGCAGCGACGCGGTGGTCGCGGAGGTGGTCGACATGGGTATTGCGGTTGAACGGGGTGAACGCGTTGCGGGGATAGGTCACGGTGGCAAGCCGTGATTATGCCGAATCCGGCCACCACCGGGCCTTATTGCTTTCCGCCGTCCGGACTCAGCAACACCCCGGCGATTTGTTGCCGGCACCCTTCTGTCCGGTGGCGATGCACAGAATTATTCCGGAAGCTGGCTCTGTCGTCTGACTGAGCACGTCATAGAAATATCGCTACTCGGCAAGCAGCGCAGGTGACGTCGATCGCTGAATCGTCTGCTGCAACACGCGTCCGGCCCGATCGTAGTGCGTGCGCTGCCCATCCTTGCTCGGCAGCACGCGCACCGTCTCGCGATGAAGATCGTCACGCTCGAACTGAACGTGCTCCTCGCCGTCGAGCAGCATCCCGTGCACATGCCCCGAGCCATACATCAACCAGTCGACCGCATGCCCGTCCGGCCGAACGGTGCGCCGCCGATTGCCGAGTTCGTCGTATTCGTGATGCCACACGTAGCTGCGCCGGTCGCCGAACAGATCGTAAGCGTGATGTTCACGCACCAGATTGCCAACCGGATCGAAGAAGAACTGCACGCGGCTGTACCGATTCACCGCGTCGATCAACCTGCCGCTCGGATCGTAGGCAAACCGTTCCTCGCGATGCGCTTCAGCTGACCTTATCAATCAAAGTGAGACCAGCCGTGTGGCAACAATTTCGCTCCCAAATAACGCCAAGGGCCGCTCGCGCGGCCCTTTTTCCTACACCGATAATTCAAAATACCAAATCAAGAAATCATTAAATGTAGCCCAGCGGGCCGGGATCTTCCCTTTTATAAAATCATTTAGCACGGAAATATCAAGGTCGTAGACAGCACCATCGTCCTTGCCGTACAGGTACATTCCCTCGCCTTCATCCGACGTTAAAGCCAAATACTGTTCTGGAATACCGTACCGATCCCTAACATATTCCGTTTGATCCGGGATTGCGGGAATAGATGGCCCCTCGATATCAAGCAACTCCGCAACAGGTCGCGGGCTTATAAAGCTCCCCTGATACTTGAGATAGAACTGTCCAAAATCAGTATCTGAAGCAACGCCGAGGTCCTGAAGTGCCCTCATGGCTGTTTTCGGATCACTCCTAGCGATGTCGCCAGTAGATCCAGCCAGATACCGCTCGACTGTCGATGGAATCACAGATCGCACCCTCCATTTTTTGAGGCGTTCGCCTCTGCCGCCCGATCTTGCCAGTATTGTTTTCGATCAATATCAAAGGCATCACGATCAACGGGAAAATCGGGATTCTTTTGGTTGCCATACGGATGTAGTGCCTCGCGGCCTGCGCCCCTCGCAGCTCTATGTGTGCTGGTTGTTACTTCAAACAAGGGACCCATGGATTGCTGACGAGAGTGGTGCAATTGAATCTGCTGTGGCACACCATCTTTCATCATAAATGGCGCACCACCTTCCATTGCTCGCTGCAAATTGGTTTTTCCTCGATGCTCCATATCCCAATCAATATCCTGCCGAAAAACAGTGTATGCGAGACCAGTCCCTTTCTTACACGGCCCCCAAGTCCCCTTCTTGAAACGACTCAAACCAAGCGGATCGATCCACTCAATAGGGCTGGGCGCATATTGATAGACATTAATGCCGCCCGCGAGGCTGATTGGGTCCTTGCTAATGAACCGGCCACTACTCGGATCATAGTACCGATGGCGGTTGTAATGCAGCCCCGTCTCGTCATCGCCCTGCTGCCCCTGAAACCGCAGCGGATTCTTCGCCACAATCCCCGCCGCCTTCGACGCCCGCGCAATCACCTCCCGCGCTTCACCCCAAGCCTTGTACGACGCTTCCCAGACCACATCGCCATCATCGTCCGTTAGAAGCTGCGGCGTGCCAATCTGATCACAGTGGTAATAGAACACCGCCGCGTCACCCCGCCGCTCCGGCACCTTTTGCAGCGGGTCTTCCTCCGGCACATAGCGGTCGGTACTCGTCCATACCGGCGTCTCGATTCCCTCAACCGGCTCCGCCACATACTGCGCCAGCGGCACGAACGTCCCCGGCTCGTACAGATAGTGCGTGCCACGCTCGCCATCACTCTCGTACGCCAGCGTGTCGCCATCCCACCCGAACACCGTCCGCGCGCCGTTCACCTCCTTCGCAATACGACGACCGAACGCATCATAGAAATACCGAGCCTGACTCTGCCGCGATGTCTCGGCAACCCGCGCGGACAGCAAGCGATTGAATTCATCCCACTCGTATTCCTGCTCACCCGCCGGCGTACGCTTGCGCACCAGATTCCCGCGCGCGTCGTACTCGAAGTGCATCCCCGCATACGCCTTCAGCAGGTTCCCGAGCACCTTCGGCACCTCGACCGGCAACGTGCTTTCCGGCCGCACCGGGCTCGGACGCGATGCAGGCGTCTCGGCAGTTCGCACCGGATCGATGATGTTGCTCGCCGGATCGAACGCGAACCGTTCCTTCGCGACGGGACTGATCGCCTCGATCAAACGCCCGACAGGATCGTATCGATAATCGGTCCCGCCCTTGCGGCTGTCCTCGATCCGCGACAACTGCCCCACCGCGTCATAGCGATAACGCCGCTCGGCAAGCGGCGCAGGCGACGTCGACCGCTGGATCGTCTGCTGCAGCACGCGCCCAGCCGGATCGTAGTGCGTGCGCTGCCCGACCTTGCTCGACAGCACACGCACCGTCTCGCGATGCAAGTCATCGCGCTCGAACTGCACACACTCCTCGCCGTCGAGCAGCATCCCGTGCACATGCCCCGAGCCATACATCAGCCAGTCGACCGCGTGCCCGTCCGGCCGAACGGTACGCCGCCGATTGCCGAGTTCGTCGTATTCGTGATGCCACACGTAGCTGCGCCGGTCGCCGAACAGATCGTAGGCGTGATGTTCACGCACCAGATTGCCAACCGGATCGAAGAAGAACTGCACGCGGCTGTACCGATTCACCGCGTCGATCAACCTGCCGCTCGGATCGTAGGCAAACCGTTCCTCGCTGTCCCCCGCGATGCGCTTCAGCAGACGGCCGTTCGCATCGACGTCGACCGACGTCACGCAACCCGCTTCATCGATCGAAACGAGACTGCCGCTGTCCGGATCGTACTGATAACGCGTCGACTTGCCGTCGAAGGCGATTTCCTCGATCAGCCGCCCTGCCGGATCGTAGCGGAACTGGTACGTCGCAAAGTTGGCATCGGTCAGCGCGGTCAAGCGCCCGAGACGATCGTAGCGATACGCGATCGTCTGCCCGAGCGCGTCCGCGCGGCTCGCGATACGGCCAACGGCATCGTAGCCATATCGCGTCGACCGATTGAGTTGATCCGTATGCCCAAGCAATCGACCTTCAGCATCGTACTGCACGTGTTCGACGCCGGCCGGCGAACGAATCTCCGTCAACTGGCCGTTCGGGCCATATGCATAAGCAACGACGCCCCCGGACGCATCCTTTGTCTCGATCGCACGCCCGATATCGTCATAGCGCCACGCCGTCTTCTTTCCGGAACAGTCCGTGTAGCCGATCAATTGCCCGGCGGCGTTGTATTCGAGTGCCTTCGATCCGCCTTTGGCATCGGTGATCTGTGTCGGCAGCCCCTTGTCGTTATAGCTGTACTTCGTCGAGTGCTCGAGCGGATCGATTTCCTCGACGAGATTGCCCGCATCGTCGTACTTGCGCTGCCACACGTGCCCGTTCGGATCGACGAGCCGGATCATCTGGTCCTTGTCGTCGTATGCCATCTCGACAATGCTGCCGTCAGCGCGCTCGTGCCATGTCCGGTTACCGCGCGCGTCGTAGCGCATCTGCTCGACGCTGCCGTCCGGCAGAATGTGCAACGTCAGATTGTTGTGCTCGTCGCGCCGGAACCACTCCTCACTCCCATCCGGATAGGCGATCCGATAAACGTAGCCCTTGATGTTGAAGTAATAACGCGTCGTCTGACCGAGCGCATCGGTCACGTAGGTCAATCGAATGTTCGGATGCCACGCCAGACGGATATCGAGGCTGCCGTCGTCCGCGTACTCGCGCACGCATTTCGCATTCACGTTGTCGTCAGCGTCCGCGCCGTCCCATTCAAGCGACATCCCGCGGCCGGTGCGATCGGTGTAGCGCGTGACGAGATGTCGGTCGTACTGGTAGTTCCACGCGTTGCCGTGCCGATCGGTTGCGCGGACCAGATCGGCCGCTTCGTCATAGGCGTAGCTCGCGAGCGTGCGACGCTTACCGTCTTCGAGCACCTGCTCGATCAGTACGATCCGGCCGTGCTTGTCGTGCTCGAACGACAGCACGTTACCGCTCGCATCAATCAGGCGCGCCACGTGGTCGCGCGCATCGTAGTCGAGCGTGATCGTGTTACCCGCGCGATCTTTCTGCATCGCCAGCCTGAACGCGTTGCCACGCTGTTCATACACGTGCAACTCGTCATGGCCGTACGCAATCGTCACCCACGTATCGTCGAGTCGCGACAGCGTCAGGTTTTCCGAGAGATCATCATGCACGCTTCCGGCTGCGAGCGCGCGATATTCAATGCTGCGCCCGCTGGCATCACGGTAGAACCATGTGTCGCCTTCTATATCGATGCGCGTCGTGTACGGCGTAATCCATCGCGCGCCGAGTTCTCCGGTGTCGTATGCGGACAGGCGTGAGCGATAAGTACGCGCCCAGACAAGCGGCAATGCGCCAGGCAGTTCAAAGTCCGTATGCGTGAACGTCTCATCGCCGAAAGCAAAATCGATCGATCCGGTCGACGCGCCGACCCCGCAACCTTTGCAGGGGCTCTGGCCAGGACCCTCCGGATGCGCATGCTGCTCGACCGCACCCACCGGCTCCTGCGGGCGATCATGATGTGCCCTTCCCTTACCGCCGGTCGGCACGTCGGCGGTCTTTTCACGAAGCTTGCCGCCCGCCCGCACCCTTGCCACGGCCTCGATCACTTGTGCGATCAGCCAGAGCATCTTGCCTTCTTCGCTGCCATTCAGATCACGGATGGCCTTCGCGACTTTCGGCGCTTCAGTCTTCAGGAAGGCGACGATATCGCGAAACGGTTGGAGCCACGAATCCGGCGCCAGCTTCGCGGCGGTCCCGACCGTCGCGTTGCCGGCTTCCTTGCCCAACGCGATCGAACCTTCGTAACCGTACTCGAACGCATCGACCAAGAGCTTCGGGTTGTACCAGGATCGCTCGCCCATCTTCCGCGCGATCTGCTGCGTACGTCGCACGTTCGCACTACTGTCGAAAATCTGCCCTTTGAGGGCAAGCTCGAGTCCGCTGGCAATACCGACCATCAATTCCTGCGCCTTGGCCGCGCAGTCATTCAGCAGATCGACAAGGACTTCCTGCAACGTCTTCAGGAAGTTCTCGATTTCCGTCGCGGCCGCGGCGTTGACGTGTGCAACGAGCACGCCAATGATCGCCGCCCCGAGATTGCCGCGAGACACCAGCAACTGATTGCGCACAAGCGCCAACAGCGGTCGCGCCGACAGTCGGAACGACGCCAGCGGCGGCGGAACCGGAATGACCCCGATCAGGTTGATCGCGAGTCCAAGGTAATCGAGCAGATCGGCATGACGCTTCTCGACGATCGTCACGATGTCGCACACGGCATCGTAGAACGCCATCAGGTTGCCGATGATCGGCACCGCACTCGCGACGGTTTTGAGATCCTCGAACGAAATGTGATTGCCGCTGATCTTGAGCAACCACTTATTGAAACGATCGCCCCCCGCCGCCACGTCTTTCGGTGAAATATCGCTGAGCCAGGAAACAGCCTGTTCCTTCTCTGCACCGGGTGGAAGTTGTTGTGCCATGTCGTTGTTCGTTCAATTCGTTTTTTTCAAGACGGCTGACGAGCCGTCCTCTCAGGATTTCAACGGTCCGCCAAACCCGCTTGTCGGCAGCTTCATGCCCGTCGCGCCCGCGGCCGACGCGACGGTCGTGGCGCCCTTGCCCGCGATACCGGCCACGCCCGGCAATGCACCGGGCAACGCACCCTGCAACGCCCCGGACGCCGCATTCGCAGCTGGTGCAGCCAGCGCGGCAAGCCCGCCCTGACGGGCGGCCTGGACCATCCCGGCCACCTGCTTCGCCGCACCGCTCAGGCTCGAGGCGGTCTGCAACGCGGACGCCACGCCGGCGCCACCCAACGCGGTCGCAGCAGCCGGCAATGCGGCGCTCGCGAGCCCGCCGAGAGCCGCACCTGCGCCGCCGCCGCTCACCAGTCCCATCGCCGCGGTCGTCGCGGCCGGCGCCATCCCTTGCAGCTGACTCGCGAGCTGTCCGCTCGCCGCGGCCTGCGCGGCCTCGGGCGACGGTTGCACGGGCTCCGCCGGCCACTTCGCCTGCTTGAAATAGTTCGCCGGCTGATCCGACTCGCGTGGGTCTTTCCCGAATTCGACGCGCACCGCCCCCGGCGGCAAGCCGCTCGCGACCGTATAACCGCTGTTGTCGAGTGCGCCTTTCTTCAGCACGGCGCCGTTCACGTCCTTCACCGTGAACAGCCCGCCCTTCACCGCCTCGCCGTTCACGTACTTGTGAAACAGTTCGAGCTGCCCCGGTTGATCCGGCCGCGGGCTCGGCAGCGGATACCCCATGCTCGCCGGCCCCGCGAACGTATGCGACGCCCCCTTCACATCGACCGCGCCCGGCGTATGAATCTCGATGTCGCCGTCCTTGATGCGGATATATCCGCCGCCGCTCGTCAGCAAAATCCCCTGATCGGCCGCGATCTCGATCCGGTCCGTCGCCGACACCACCCTCACCGCCTTCTGCGCGGTCACCTCGATGTTGTCCGACTGCGCCTGGATCTCGACCTTGCCCTTGCCCGCGAACAGCTTCATCCCCGCGTTCTGCACGAACAGGCTCAGCTTCTGCCCGATGCTGCCGATCAGCGACTTGCCCGCGGCCACGTGCACGCTCCGGCCGCTTGCCACGTTCACGTGATCGTTCGCGACCATATGCACCGACTGCTGCGTCGACATCCCGATTCCCGACGGGCTGCCGAACAGCATCACCGGTTCCTTGAACGCGTTCGCGTTACCGGTGCCGCCGCCTGCCGTGCGCCCGCCCGCTGCGCTGCCCGACTGGCTGTCCTGCGTCGCGTCCGTGAACGCGCGCATCGTGTCCTGCGCGTCCTTCAGGCTCTCCGCCTGATGCTGCTCGCTCACGCCCGACATCGCCTCGACCAGGCTCTCGCCCGCCACGAGCTGCTGCTGCGCCTCCTTCACGTCGAGCGGCTGGCTATTCGCCGCCTTCGGATGTGTTGTCACGTACAGGCCCTGGCTCGCCCGCACCGCGCCATATGCGTCCGAGCGCAGATCGAAACCGCTGCCCAGATACGACCCGCGCGCATTGCCGTTCTGGTCGATGATGTAGCCGAGATGCAGCAGGCTGTTCGCGCTGCTGCTCATCAGTTGCACGCGGTTCTGCCCGGTCGCATCGTCCATCACGAGCTGGTTGTAGCCGCCGCCCGAATACTCCTTCGATCGATAGCCGGACAGAATCCCGTCGCTATGCCACTGCGGCTGGTTCGCGCCGTTGTACACGCGCCCCACGGCCAGCGGCCGGTCGCAGTCGCCGCCGACGTAGTCGATCAGCACTTCCTCGCCGATGCGCGGCACGTGCACGCCGCCGTAGCCGCCGCCCGTATCCGACTGCACGACGCGCACCCAGCATGACGCGTTCTCGTTACCCGGGTTCAGGCGATCCCACACGAACTGCACGCGAATCCGGTTCAGCTCGTCGGTATAAACCTCCTCGCCCTGCGGCCCGACGACGATCGCCGTCTCGAGGTGCATCTCCGGCTTGCGATGCTCGAACGGGCTGCGATACGGCACGTTCACGCGCTGCGCTTCGACCTCGACGAGATAGAAGCCGACCGAGCCGTCGTCGTGCGGCACGCGAAACGCGGGGTCGGCGCCGTAGCCCTCCTGCGCTTGCGTCAACGCGTCGTGCAGGCTGTACGGAAAATCCGCGCTGCCGTTCGCAACGGGCAGGTTGTTCTCGATCCACCATTCGACGCCGATCGCCGCGAATTCGCGCTGGTCGGCCGGATCGCGATCGTGTTCGGGATGATCCGCCAGCGTGAAGCGCCGGCCGGCATCGATCGCACGCACGCCGCCCTCGCCATGGAAGCGCTTCGCCTCCGATTCCCACTGCTCCATCCGGATCTTCGTCAGATGATCGCCGCGTGTCTGGTCCAGATACGTGTACGCACCGGTGTATTCGTAGACTTCCAGCTGATCGGGCAATTCGCCCTGACCGGCCATCGTCGGCAACGACGTGCCTTTCGGATTCGACGGCTGCGCGGGATTTTTGTAGTCGAACGTGCGCGTCGATCGCGTGACGCTCTGCAGCGTGCGCGTGCCCGACCATTGCGTGAACGCATCGGCTTCGCTCGCCGCCCCGCCACGATAGAAGCGCACGGTCTGCGGCGATAGCGGCGCGAACGCCTGCAGGTTGTCGGTCACCACGAGCGTGTGCGACTTGCCGTCGTCGGCCTGCTGCCACGCGCAGTAGAGCCCCTCGTCCTCCATCAGCCGATGCACGAAATGCCAGTCGGTGTCGTGCTGTCGCGTGTACGAGCGGTTCGGCAACGGCTTCGACAGCGCAAATCGGAAATGGCCTTTCGCCTGCGGATGCTGGTTCAGCACGTCGCTGATGATCTGGTCGACGGTCGTATCGTTCCAGATCCGCTGGTCGCGACGGAACTTCAGGAAATGGGTGAAATCGGCGAACGTGAGCTGATAGGTCGTGAGCCCGCCGTCGGCGCCCAGACGACGCGCGGTGTGCACGTAGCCATTCACCGGCCGATAGCTGCGATCGCCTTGCTGAATCCACAACGTGACCGGCTGCGCGATCAGCTTTTTAAGCTCCAGATCGCTATCGGCCGACAGCACGTCGAGCGTGAACTCGTACGCGCGCCCGATCCGCGAACGGCCAACTGCCCGCTGCACGGTCAGGACGTTGCTCCCCAATGGCGTATCGAGCTTCAACAACCGGTCCTGCTGAAGCAACCCGCCGCGCAATGCGGCGATTGTGTTCTGCATGTTCATGGCTACGGCCTTTTCTTCTTTTGACGCGCCCTCGGATGGCGCCGCTTCATTTCGCTTGCGCGATTTTACAGGCAAAACTTTGCACGGTTCCGCCCAAAGTGGCCTGATTCAAAAGCACATTTTCAAACGCGCCCGGAAGCTTGATGGACAGCCCTTACCGACTGACCGCTCGCCGAAACCGACCCGCGCCGCAGCGATGCCCTTCCCCGTCCCATGAAATCGATTGCAATCAGGGCCAATTCGACTTCCGGCGCGGCGCGGTTGCGAGTAGTGTCTACGTGCCCGTATGCCGGCCGCCGCCGGGTCCGACCGAGAGCCGGCGCTCACATCACGACACTGAACCCTGGAGATCTGCGATGAAACGTTCGAAGTTCCTGCTGTCGGGCCTGCTGCTCGCGTCGGCCCTCGGCTTCACGGCCGTCGCCGCGCACGCGGACGACCTGCTCGATTCCGTGAAGAAGGCCGGCGTGCTGCGCGTCGGCCTCGAAGGCACCTATCCGCCGTTCAACTCGCGCGGCACGTCCGGCCAGCTCGAGGGCTTCGACGTCGACGTCGCGAACGCGGTCGCCGGCAAGCTCGGCGTGAAGACGCAGTTCATCCCGACCGAATGGAGCGGCATCATCGCCGGGCTGCAGGCCGGCAAGTTCGACGTGATCGTCAACCAGGTCACGATCACGCCGCAGCGCAAGGAGGCGCTCGACTTCAGCGAGCCGTACACGTACTCGGCCGCGCAGCTGATCCAGCGCAAGGACGACACGCGCAACTTCAAGTCGCTCGACGACTTCAAGGGCAAGAAGCTCGGCGTGACGCTCGGCACCAACTACGATCAAATGGCGCGCACCGTGCCGGGCATCGAGGTGCAGACGTATCCGGGCGCGCCGGAGAAGCTGCGCGACCTCGCCGCGGGCCGGATCGAGGCGACGCTCGACGATCGCCTGATGCTGCCGTACATGATCAAGACGTCGAACCTGCCGCTGCGCGCGGGGGCGGTGCTGAACGGCGGCAAGCAGGAAATGGCGATCCCGTTCCGCAAGGGCAATCCGAAGTTCGAGAAGGCGATCAACGATGCGCTCGAGTCGCTGCGCAAGGACGGCACGCTGAAGAAGATCTCGACGCACTGGTTCGGCAGCGACGTGACGGTGCCGGTCGCGCAGTAAGCGGTTCG
>Ga0209463_1000230_pt1 | contig 51285 bp, 49 predicted proteins | sample AgamicMgSfrz_FD_187169 | JGI IMG/M metagenome (GOLD analysis project Ga0209463, IMG submission 187169) | Agave microbial communities from Guanajuato, Mexico - Mg.Sf.rz (SPAdes) (version 2) | ecosystem: Host-associated > Plants > Phyllosphere > Phylloplane/Leaf | place: Guanajuato, Mexico...
CGTCATTGGCGTTACGGGAAGCCTGAGTCAGGCCGGTGATGCTGGCGGTGAAACGGTTACTGATCGCCTGACCTGCGGCGTCATCTTTTGCACTGTTAATACGCAGACCAGAAGAAAGGCGCTGAATGGCAGAGCCCAGAGAGTTCTGCGATTTATTCAGGTTGTTCTGAGCCATCAGGCTCAGGGCGTTAGTATTAATCACCTGTGACATGTTATTTCCTCGTGGATAGGTTTGTTGCTCTTATTGTCGTTTCCGTACAATTTGAAGATGCGGTGACAAGCGCATATTAAAAATATCGGCTGCAGGAAAATTCTCTAAAAAATATTTGCAGAAAAATTTTCTTTTCGCGCAAATTCCAGGCGAGGAAGGGAATAATATCATTCCGCAACATCGCGCTGTAAAAACAACGCGGTAAATAATCAGCAAAAATAGCGCTTTTCATGCGCTTAGTTTTTTACTGGAAAGATAAAAATAATAAAGGAGTTATGGCAGATTAACTTTTATCGACTAACGCAGGATATATTTCTTTTACAGATAATTAACCTTTATGTGAAAATAACCTTGCCAAAATGGCATATTCTCAAAAAGGAGGGCTGAAAAGCGTGACGGGTATATAAAAGCTTTATCAAACTACGGTTCAGCGCGCCGGTAAATAATGAGGCTTTCGCGGTTACAGCCACCAGGCAACGGCCAGTAACCATAAAAAACGCCCTGCCGGAGCAGAGCGTCTTGTTTAACCGCAGGGCCGTTATGGCCGCCGGTTTAAACTTAGCGCAGCAGAGACAGGACGTTCTGCGGCACCTGGTTAGCCTGGGCCAGCACGGTGGTACCGGCGCTCTGCAGGATGTTAGCGCGGCTCATGTTGGAGACTTCAGACGCGAAGTCCGCATCCAGAATACGGGAGCGGGACTCAGACAGGTTGTTTACGGTGCTGTCCAGGTTGCTGATAACAGAAGCGAAACGGTTCTGCACCGCACCCAGGTTAGAGCGCAGGGCATCAACCTGTTTCAGGGCATCGTCAGCAGTTTTCAGCATGGCATCTGCTTTGGCCTGCGCCTCTGCTTTTTCCGTCGTGGTAACAAAATCACCTTGCTCTTTAGCTACCACACCATCGCCGGTGGCGTTTTCTTTAAGGGTGATAGTTTTGTTAACAGCGTTGCCATTAGCGTCGTTACCGACAGCAATATAGTTACCGTTACCATCTGTTTTAATTGAACCCGTGCCGGTGCCAAAGAACTGACTTTGCAAATTGGTAATATCATCGTCTGTCAGAGTGTAAGCACCTACGGTGCTATCTTTGGCGACAGTGGTGGTATAAGCTGCGGTATCAATAGCTTCTGCATTGCTTTTGGTGAAAACATTTACATCAAACTCTGCCATCCCCAGCTCGGTAGCATCGATTTTCTTCAATTCCAGATCGATGGTTTCACCATCGTTAGCGCCCACCTGGATGCTCAGGGTCTGATTTTTGCTCAGTACATTGACGCCGTTAAATTCGGTCTGTTTAGAAATACGGTCGATCTCACTCAGACGCTCGGTAATTTCGTCCTGAATGGACTGGCGGTCAGATTCAGAGTTGGTGCCGTTGGAGGCCTGTACGGTCAGACGACGAATGTTCTGTAAGTTATCGTTGATTTCGTTCAGCGCGCCTTCCGTGGTCTGAGCCATGGAGATACCGTCATTGGCGTTACGGGAAGCCTGAGTCAGGCCGGTGATGCTGGCGGTGAAACGGTTACTGATCGCCTGACCTGCGGCGTCATCTTTTGCACTGTTAATACGCAGACCAGAAGAAAGACGCTGAATGGCGGAACCCAGAGAGTTCTGAGATTTATTCAGGTTGTTCTGAGCCATCAGGCTCAGGGCGTTAGTATTAATCACCTGTGACATATTATTCCCTCGTGGATAGGTTTGTTGCTTTTATTGCCGTTTCCGTACAATTTGAAGATGCGGTGACAAGCGCATATTAAAAATATCGGCTGCAGGAAAATTCTCTAAAAATATTTTCAGAAAAACTTTCCTTTGCACAAGTTCCAGGCGGGAAAGGGAATGAAACGGGTGTTGGCATAAATTTCGTAGCGTGCAAGTAAATAAAAAGTCAAAACGATTAATTACCTGCAAGGATGTATCCTTATTGGCTATTAGGCTTTTCTGGAAAGATGCAATAATTAAGGTTTTTATAACGGCCTAATACGCACAGATTAATGCAGCCAACATCTGGCATTACAGAAAATTCACTTTTATATAAAAAATTAACAACCAAAAAAGGACGGAAACCTTAAAGGTGGCTGCTGAATGGCGTTGTGGATATATATATAAAACAAAATGCTTATCTTAACGCTATTCATACCGATAGCTAAAAGAGCAGGTTACAAATAAAACCCTCAAAGGAGAGTAAAATGGCAACCATATCTTCCCTTGGCATCGGTTCTGGTCTGGATACCGCCACCATGCTGGCGCAGATGAAAGCTGCGGAACAGACCCGCCTGAATCCTTATACCAGTTTACAAAAAAAGTATGAGGGCAGGCTTTCTGCCTGGGGAAAAATCTCCAGCGCCCTGAATTCTTTGCAAACCAATGTCAAAAAGCTCAACGGCGAGGCCTTCAATACGCTGAATGTTAGCGATAACAAAGCCTTTAAGGCCACCGCGACCTCCAAGGCTTCCGCTGACGTCCATGAAGTTACCGTGATGCAGCTGGCGGTTTCCCATAAGCTACGTACCACCGGTTACGATAGCGCCGATGAGGGGCTGGGCGAAAAAACCGGCGCTACGCGCACCATTACCATCAGGCAAGGCGACGATAAAGAGCTAAAGATTGAGCTAAAAGATGATGAAACTTCGCTGAACCAGATCGCTAAGGCGATCAATAAACAGGATGGCGACGTGCGCGCCTCGGTACAGAATGCTGATGGCGGCTATCAGCTGGTATTAAGCTCACGTATCTCCGGTACGGCGGGTACGATGTCGATTAGCGTTGAAGGCGACAGCCAGCTGGGCGATATACTGAATACCAGCGACGGCGGACGGGAAGTTAACCCGGATGAGGAAGAGAGCCCCAGCGGCGGCATGATCCGCGTTACCGCCGCGCAGGATGCCAAACTGAAAGTAGATGGCATGACCTACACTCGCCCCAGTAATAATATCACCGACCTCATCGCAGGCGTGACGCTCAATCTGAAATCCGTTTCTGAAAACGGAGACTCAGAGCAGCTGACGCTAAGCGTTAATAACTCTGCCATCAAAACCACGTTGCAGGATTTTGTTAAGCAGTACAACGCCTTGCTGTCGCTGACAAGCTCTTCCAGTAAATATGTTCCGGCGGATACCTCCGGCTTAGCGGATGATACGGTCGCCACAACCAGTTCAGAAAATGGCGCGCTGATGGGCGACGGCACGCTGCGCGGCATGGTGGGCGAGCTGCGCTCGGCGGTCAACGGCGTTTATGGTGAAAGAAGCAGTGCCTACAGCACGCTTGCTTCGCTGGGAATTTCTATTGATGCCGCTACCGGGCAGATGACGCTGGATGAGAAGAAGCTGGATGCAGCCATTGATGACAATGCGGATCAGATCGGCGAAATGTTTAAGGGACGCGCTGGCGAGGAAGGCATAGCCTCTGCGCTGAGCGACATTATCACTAAATATGCCGGTGATTCTGAGAGCAAAACTGACGGCGTGATTAAAGGCATGACCGACAGCCTGGATGGACAGGTTAAACAGGTAAAAGAGCAGATTGCTAAAACGCAGAAGCTGATCGATGCGCAGGTGGAACGCTACCGCGTGCAGTTTGAGAATCTGGACGCCACCATGTCGCAGCTTAACAACCTGAGCAATCAGCTCACCTCAGTATTATCGACGATAGGCTGATAACCAGGATAAGCAGGCCTCGTTGCCTGCTTATTAATTATGGAGAAGAGTATGTACGCAAGACAGGGAACCCACGCTTACGCCCAGGTCGATCTTCACAGCAAGCTGGCCGGTGCGACGCCGCATCAGTTAATTACTATGTTATTTGAGGGCGCGCACAGCGCTATTGTGCGGGCGCAGCTCTATTTCGAAAGCGGCAATATTGCCAAACGCGGCGAGATGATTTCTAAAGCGATCAATATTATCGATAACGGTTTACGATCGGCGTTAGATCATGAGAAAGGCCAGCAGATCGCTCGCGATCTGGAGGCGCTGTATAGCTACATGTCGCGTACATTGCTGCAGGCTAATTTAAACAACGATCCTTCTCAGCTGACGCATGTGGACGAGATATTGATGAATATTGCGGAAACATGGAAAGAAATTGAACCACGTTAATTACGGGCCCGTTATGACGACATTTTTTAATGAACATTACGATCAGATTTATAAAATAAACCAAAACATGCTGGCACTGGCCCAGCAGGGAAAATGGGACGATTTTGTCACCTTAGCGGAAAACTATATTGTTAATTTGCGTAACGCGCTGGATCAGATCCCCGCAACGCTCTCCGGCGAGGAAAAGGAGCAGCTTAGCGGGCTGCTCATGGCGCTTCAGGGCAATGAAGCAGAAATCAAAGCGGTGCTGGAAGCGCGCCTGAACGTGTTAAAAAAAGGTATTTCTTCACTGCATCAGGGAAAAAAATGCAGCCAGGCTTATAACTCCCAGGTGGTTTCACCGTTTCAGTCCTGGCCTGTAAGTTAAGCCTGTCCTTTCATCCACGCTTCTGCGCGTTATTACCAGGCCGGTTACTGCCAGTAATAATTAACGGTGACCTGGTTACTGACGACCTGGACGGGCGGCCTGAGCTGCCCTTGTCCGTTAACCGCATAGAGAAAACGCAACGTCTCGCCAGGGGTAAAAGGCACCGGCGCTGCCTGCCGGCCCGTCAACCGATCCAGCGTCATACAGGCGGATACGCTACACAGCTTGATTTCCAGCCCCGGCGGCGCGGGCGAAAGCAGCGCGATGCGCCAGCTAATACTCTTTATAACCGCATCCGGTGGCAGCGGCGACCCTGGGCGCAGCGGCTGACTGGCATAGCTTTGCTTGCCCACGCTAAGCTGCGGTCCGGCGCTTTTGCCGCTCCAGGCGCCATGCGCTGCCAGCGTCGCCAGCGGCGTCGTCGACAGCAGCAGTGCTAACAGTCGCCAGCCTCTCATCGTTGACCACCGATCAGATAAGTCATCCGCACCGTGCGGCTGTGATTAAGCTCCAGGTTAGACAGTACCGCCAGCTGCGGGAACACGCGGCGCAGGAAGCGGGAGAGCATCAGCCTGAGCGACTGATTTACCAACAGCACCGGCGGCGCATCCATCGCTTCCTGCTGCTGAATCGCCTTTTCGGTCTGCGCAATCAGGTTTTCCGCAATGCCCGGCTCGATGGCGCTGCCGTTCTGCATCGCCTGAACCAGCAGCCGCTCCAGATCCATATCCAGTCCGATAACCTGAATCTCCGGTTTATTCTGGAACCATTGCTGAGTAATGGCGCGCCCAAGGCGAATACGCACCTGCGCGGTCAGCTCGTCAGCATCATTCTGGCCCGGTGCAAATTCAGCCAGCGTATCGATAATGGTGCGCATATCGCGAATAGAAACCCGCTCCGCCAGCAGATTTTGCAGTACTTTATGGAAGGTCGTCAGCGATATGACGCCTGGAATAAAATCTTCCACCAGCTTCGGCATCTCTTTAGTGACCTGCTCCAGCAGCTGCTGCGTCTCCTGACGGCTAAACAGCTCATCGGTATGCAGGCCAATCAGATGGTTGAGATGCGTCGCCACTACCGAACTGGGATCGACCACGGTGTAACCCTGAATGGACGCCTGCTCGCGCAGCACTTCGTCAATCCAGATGGCAGGCAGACCAAAGGCGGGTTCCTGGCAGGGCTGGCCCGGCAGCGAACCTTCCGCGCAGCCCGGATCGATGGCCATTGACCGCTCCGGCTGTATTTCGCCGCGTCCAATTTCGACGCCTTTTAACAGAATACGGTAATCGGTCGGCGCCAAATCGAGGTTGTCCCGGATATGTACCGGCGGCGGCAGGAAGCCCATATCCTGCGCGAATTTTTTACGAATGCCGCGAATACGCGCCAGCAGCTGGCCATCCTGCGCGGTATCCACCAGCGGGATCAGCCGGTAGCCCACTTCCAGCCCCAACACATCTTCCATCTGCACATCGGACCAGGAGGCTTCGGCCGCCTGCGATGCTTCCGCTTTGGCTGTCGCCGCATCGCGATCCAGTTTGTTTTTCACCGGACTGCCGATCGCTGCCGCCTGCAGTTCGCGCCCGCGCAACCACCAGGCGGCGCCGAGCAGGGCGGAAGTAAACAGCAGAAATACCAGGTTCGGCATGCCGGGAATGATGCCCAGCAGGCCGATAACGCCGGCGGAGAGCAGCATCACGCGCGGATTGTTCAGCAGCTGGGTTACCATCTGCTCGCCCACGTCCTGCTCGGTGGAGACGCGCGTGACGATTACGCCTGCGGCGGTAGAGATAATCAGCGCCGGAATCTGCGCCACCAGCCCGTCGCCGATGGTCAGCAGCGTATAGGTTTCGCCCGCCTGACTAAAAGACATATCGTGTTGCAACATGCCGATCATCAGGCCGCCGATAATATTAATGGCCATAATCAGCAGGCCGGCAATGGCGTCGCCGCGTACAAATTTACTGGCGCCGTCCATCGAGCCGTAGAAATCGGACTCCTGCGTCACTTCGTTACGGCGGCGTTTCGCTTCCTCTTCGCCGATCAGCCCGGCGTTCAGATCGGCGTCAATCGCCATCTGTTTGCCCGGCATCCCGTCCAGCACAAAGCGTGCGCCAACCTCGGCGATACGACCGGCGCCTTTGGTGATAACCATAAAGTTAATAATGATCAGGATGGCAAACACCACAATGCCGATGGCGAAATTGCCGCCCACCAGAAAGTGACCGAAGGCTTCCACTACCCGGCCCGCGGCATCTGCGCCGGTATGACCTTCCATCAGGATCACGCGCGTAGAAGCGATGTTCAGCGCCAGACGCAGCAACGTCGAGAACAGCAGCACGGTAGGGAAAGCGGAAAATTCGAGCGTCTTCTGGGTAAACATCGCCACCAGCAATATCATCAGCGACAGCACGATATTAAAAGTAAACAGCAGATCCAGTAAAAACGCTGGCAGCGGCAAAACCATCATCGCCAGAATCAGCATGATCAATACCGGCCCGGCCAGAATCTGCCACTGCGTCTCTTTAAACTGCGGCAGGCGTAGTTTGCTGGCTAAATTTGACATCACTCTTGACTCTTAGGGTTGAAATCCAGCGCCGCAGGCACCGGAAGGTTGACGGGTTTTTTCGGACGCAGACCGCCAGCGTTGCGCCAGCGGCGCAGGCTGTAAACCCAGGCGAGAACTTCCGCGACCGCGCTGTAGAGCGCGGCAGGAATCGGCGCGTTAAGTTCGCAGTGGCGGTAAAGGGCGCGCGCCAGCGGCGGCGCCTCTAACATGGGGATCCTGTGCTGTTCGGCGACGGCGCGAATGCGTAACGCCGTCTCACCCGCGCCTTTTGCAATTAAGACGGGCGCCGCCATCTTGCCTTCCCGGTAGCGCAGCGCGACGGAATAGTGGGTCGGGTTGTTGATAATCACATCTGCGGTCGGCAGTTCCGCCATCATGCGGCGCGTCGCGGCAGCGCGCTGTAGCTGCTTAATGCGCCCTTTAACATGCGGGTCGCCCTCATGCTGCTTGTGTTCATCGCGGATTTCCTGGCGGCTCATGCGCAGCTTTTTCAGGTTGCTGAACAGCTGATAAAACACGTCGTAGCCCACCATCGGGATCAGCGACAGGATCACCAGCAGCAGACAGCCCATCACCAGCTGAGCAAAGTGGCGGAAAGCGTAATCCAGCGGCTGATTGACCAGATGGATAAACTCCAGCTTATGGACAAAAAGGTAGAAGCCGAGAACGCAGCCCACTAACAGCACCTTTAAAAACCCTTTCAGCAGCTCGGAAACCAGCTGGGCGGAGAACATGCGTTTAAAGCCGGACAGCGGCGAGAGCCGCTTTAAATCCAGCTTGAGAGATTTGCCGCCGAGCTGAACGCCGCCCAGCAGCATTGGCGTGGTTAACGCGGTCAGGAACAGGCCGGGCAGCAACAGCAACAGCGCCCGCGCCGCCAGATCGCCCAGATGACGCAGCTGCTTAAACAGCAGCGCCGGATCGCGCGCCAGCGACGCGTCAAACGACAGCCCTTCCTCTAACAGATGGGTAAGATGCCTGACTAAATCCCCGCCGCCGGCCAGCATCAGCGACCAGCCCACCAGCAACATCAGCAGGGAGGTCAGCTCTTTAGAACGTGGGATTTGCCCCTCTTTGCGCGCCTTTTCCCGTTTATAGGGTGTGGGGTCTTCGGTCTTTTCTACATCACTTTCTTCAGACATTGGCGCTTAAGCTCACTGCTTTTATTAAAAGCCAAGGCTTTCCAGTAAGTCGTCCACCTGATCCTGCGAAGCCACTACGCCCGCTTTGGTCTGATCGATCTGCGGTCCGTTTTTCAGGCTCTCATGTTCATCCGCTGTCGCGGCATGGGCTTTCTCCGGCATATTTTCAACCAGTACCTGAATCAGGCCGTGTTCAATCTCGGCAATCAAATCCATCATTTTTTTAATGACCTGACCGGTCAGATCCTGGAAATCCTGCGCCATCATGATTTCCATCAGCTGTTGATTGGTTTGCTGGGCGATGTCCGGCGTCTGTTTTAAAAACTGACGCGTATCGATCACCAGTTCGCGCGCGGTGGTCAGCTCGACCGGATTTTCAAACCATGCGTCCCAGCGGCTGGAGAGGCCGTCGGCTTTAGCGTTCAGCTCATCCTGCAAGGGGCGGGCGACTTCCACGCAGGTCAGCACGCGATCGGCGGCCTGCGAGGTTTTATTTACCACATAGCTCAGGCGATCGCGGGCGTCCGGTATCGCCTCCGCCACGTCCATAATGGCGCGGTCAAGGCTCAAATTGTTCAGGCTGACGCGCAGCTGACGCGCCAGATGTCCAATTTGTGAAAAGATAACTTTTAAATTATCCGCTGACTGTGCGTTCGACTCTGCTTCCATGCGTTTTACCATCCCAGTTTTTCAAAAATCTTACCCAGTTTCTCTTCCAGCGTGGCGGCAGTGAAAGGCTTCACGACATAACCGCTGGCGCCAGCCTGCGCCGCCGCAATAATGTTTTCCTTTTTGGCTTCCGCCGTCACCATCAGGACCGGAATTGCCTTTAAGCGCTCATCTTTGCGGATCTCATTGAGCAGCTGTAAACCATCCATATTGGGCATATTCCAGTCGCTGATAACAAAATCGACCGGCGAAGCCTGCAGTTTGTTAAGCGCATCGCTGCCGTCTTCCGCTTCTTCCACGTTGTTGTAGCCAAGATCCTTTAACAGATTGCGCACAATACGACGCATCGTTGCGAAATCATCTACTACTAAAAAGCGTAAATTTTTGTCTGCCATTTTTGTTATCAGTCCGTATTGAAAGTGAAATAACAGGATTCGCTCAGCGGAAAACGCTAGATACGCCGCGCCTGTCCTACAACATTGCTTAAAATGCGCTGGCACATTTGGTCGAGATCGACAATCTCATCCACGCCATCGAGAGCCACGGCTTCGCGCGGCATACCGTAAACCACGCAGGTCTTTTCGCTCTGCGCCAGCGTGCGTGCGCCCGCCTGGCGCATCGCCAGCATCCCTTTCGCACCGTCGTAGCCCATGCCGGTTAGAATCGCGCCGACGGCATTGCTGCCCGCGCATTTCGCTACCGAATGGAACAGCAGATCGACAGAAGGGCAGTGGCGGTTAACGGGTGGCAGGTCCTGAAGTTTTGCATGGTAATTCGCCCCGCTGCGGGTCAGCTCCAGGTGAATGCCGCCGGGCGCCAGATATGCATGGCCGGGCAGCACGCGATCGCCGTCTTCCGCCTCTTTCACGTTAATGCGGCAGAGTTTATTAAGACGCTCGGCAAAGGAGCGGGTGAATCCGGCGGGCATATGCTGAGTAATCACAATGCCCGGACAGTCGAGCGGCATGGCGGTCAGTACCTGTCGCAGCGCTTCCGTGCCGCCGGTTGACGCGCCGATAGCGATGATTTTTTCGCTGCCGACCAGCGGGCCTGACGGCATGCGCGCCGCAGGGGCCGCCGTCTGGCGCGGGAAATTACGCACGCGCGCCGCGATACGGATTTTTTCCGCAATCAGCTCGCTGTATTGCAGCATCCCGTCCTGCAGGCCGGTTTCCGGCTTGGTGACAAAATCGATAGCGCCCAGTTCCAGCGCGTTAAGGGTGATTTCCGACCCTTTCTGCGTGAGCGAGGAGACCATAATCACCGGCATCGGACGCAGGCGCATCAGGCGCTCAAGGAAATCGAGCCCGTCCATACGCGGCATTTCCACATCCAGCGTCAGGACATCGGGCGAATAGCGCTTGATGAGATCGCGCGCAATCAGCGGATCGGGCGCGGTCGCCACCATTTCCATATCTGGTTGTCTGTTGACGATGTTGCTCATGATGCTGCGGATCAGCGCGGAATCATCAACGCAAAGTACCCTGATTTTGTTCATTATCTCTCCTGGGCCAGGCAATAAACTGACTGACCGCGCAGGCGAAACGGCCCGTTGGTATTGCTAAAATTTTCTGAATGGCCAACAAACAGCAGGCCACCCGGTTTCAGCATGGTTGCAAAGCGTCGCAGGAGCTGATGCTGTGTACGCTGATCGAAATAAATCATTACGTTACGGCAAAAAATCGCATCGAATGGCGCCGGAACGCGCCATTCAGGCGCCAGCAAATTGAGCTGCTGATACTGAATAGAGGAGAGCAGCGTCGGTTTTACCTTCACCTGATCCTGTTGCGCGCCAGTGCCGCGTAAAAAATATGCGCGCTTTTGTTCCGGTGTCAGCGCCTGAATATCGGCGTGTCGATAAACGCCATTGGCCGCCTTCGCCAGCACTTCGGTATCAATATCCGTCGCCCAAATACGCGGGCCGTTCAGGCTCTGCCCAAGTACCTCATTCAGCGTTATGGCGATAGAACAGGGTTCTTCGCCGGTCGAGGCGGCGGTACACCAAACGGTATAATTATTCTGGCGAGCGCGCGCATGTTCGGCCAAAACCGGAAAGTGATAGGCTTCCCGAAAAAAAGAAGTCAGATTTGTCGTAAGCGCATTAATGAATTGTTGCCACTCTGCGCTGTTATGATCTGACTCCAGCAAATTTAAATAGGCGGTAAACGTTTTTAATCCCAGCTGACGTAAGCGGCGAGCAAGGCGGTTATAAACCATGTCATGTTTCTGACTATTCAGCACAATGCCTGCCCGGTGATAAATTAATGTGCTGATTTTCTGTAATTCTGCTTCTGTCAGAACGAATCCATTGCCGGTGTTCACGTTTTTACTGTTCAATTTGTTGGTTTCATTTATCGCGTTTCGCTGCCCTGTCGGTTATCACGGGCTGTCTTTTCCCCGGACAGCCCTGCTGCAGACCGCGTCAGTCAGCCTGTATGGCAGGCGAGCAAATAAACGGTCTGTGATCACGAAAAAAACAGGCGGGTTAACGCTGTTGACTGCTGCGTAAGGTGGATGAGAGACGCTGTATCACAATAAAATGCGTGAGCAATGATTGCTTATACAGACATATTCATTATTTCCTGATAAGCGCTGACTAATTTATTGCGCACCTGTACGCCCAGATTTAACGCGACAGAGGACTTCTGCATAGAAACCATCACATCATTAAGTCCAATGCCCGGCACGCCGGCCAGATAATTTTCCGCCTGGCTTTTAGCGCTGGTTTGCATTTGATTAATATTGTTAAGGCTGTTAACTAAAAGTCCAGAAAAGGAAACAGAGTTGTCGCTTTTTTTAGCATCGCGAATCGACAGGCTATTACCTGATTGTGCAATTTGCTTTGCCTGGAACTGAATTTGTTCCAGCACGCCCATAGATTGGATCGACATGGTATTCCCTTAAGAAATAACGTTAGCCGGTGTGAACATCAAACCAGCTGTTTTCCTTTTATTAACGTTTAATTAATGATGAGAATAACATAAGCAGGGGGTTGCCAAATAATGCAAATAGATGACAAAAACTTTCATTTATTGCCAGTTAATATTTTTCTTAAATGACGGATAATATGAAAAAGGCGCAGTGCCGGTAAAAGGTATTGCGCCTGTTTTGCTGGAGTTGGCGCGCTAATTTACGGCTTACGGTGCAGATTGCATCATCTTTTTTTCAGGCAGGATGACCGCATGGATGCCAACAATAAAAGTAATAAAATTAACGCTTCCTTAAATTTGAAGTCTGTTACAGAACGTATTCGTTCAAATCCCCGTTTTTTATTTATAGTCCTGGCTGCCGCGGTTATATCGGTAGTGATAGCCTTGTTCTTTTGGGCTAAGTCGCCGGACTATCGTGTTCTTTATAGCAATATCAGCGACGAAGACGGCGGCGCTATTGTTGCGCAGCTGGCGCAGATGAATGTGCCGTACCGCTTTCAGGAGCATGGCGGCGCCATTATGGTGCCTGCCGATCGGGTTTATGAGGCGCGCCTGAAACTGGCTCAGCAGGGCTTACCCAAAGGCGGGCAGGTCGGCTTTGAACTTCTCGATCAGGAAAAATTCGGCCTCAGCCAGTTCAATGAGCAGATTAACTATCAGCGCGCTCTGGAAGGCGAGCTGGCGCGCACCATTGAAAAACTGGGGCCGGTACGCAGCGCACGCGTGCATCTGGCGATGCCTAAACAGACGCTGTTTGTACGTGAACAAAAATCCCCTTCCGCTTCTGTGACGCTGAGCCTGAATCAGGGCCGCTCGCTGGATGCCGGTCAGGTTAATGCTATCAGCTGGCTGATCTCCAGCGCCGTTCCCGGTCTGAACGCCGACAACGTCACGCTGGTCGATCAGAGTGGTAACCTGCTTACCCAGCGCGGAACCCAGGCGGTTCAGACCAGCCACCTGAAATATATCAGCGACATTGAAGCGGATTACCGTCAGCGAATTCAGGCAATCCTGGCGCCGGTGGTGGGCGCGGCCAATGTGAAAACCCAGGTGACGGCGCAGGTTGATTTCACCACCCACGAGCAGACGGCGGAGCAGTATCAGCCGAACAGTTCGCCGGAAAACATGGCGGTACGCAGCCGCCAGACCAGCAGCAGCGAGCAGGGCAATAAAGCCGGACCGGGCGGCGTGCCGGGCGCGCTGAGCAACCAGCCGCCGATGCCAACCAGTGCGCCGATTGAACAGCCCGCGACAAAAACGGCGCAGGGCGAACAAAATGGCACGGCGATCCCGACCATGCCGTTCAACCGTCAGAAAGATGAAACCACTAACTACGAACTCAACCGCACGCTGACGCATACCAAACGCAGCCCCGGCACGATTGAGCGTCTCTCGGTAGCCGTGGTGGTGAACTATCGCACCGATGAGGAAGGTAAACCGGTTGCGCTGAGCAAAGAGGAGATGGAGAAAATCCAGGCGCTGGTGAAAGAGGCGATGGGCTACTCCAGTGAGCGCGGCGACACCTTAAACGTGGTCAATTCGCTGTTTAACAACGATCCGTCGGAGCCGGAAATTCCGTTCTGGCAGCAGCCTGAATTTATCGAGCTGATGATGTCGGCGGGCCGGTATCTGCTGGTGGCGCTGGTGGCCTTCGTGCTGTGGCGCAAGATGCTGCAGCCGTTCTGGCTCAAGCATCAGGAGCTGGCGCTCCAGCGGCTGGAGCTGGAAAAAGAAGCGCGCCAGGCCGAGCTGAATGCACAGCTGCATAAAGCGCAGATGCGTGAGCAGGCGAAAGCGCAGCAGCGCGTTGAAACCGAAGTCAATATTCAGCAGCTACGCAACACGGCCGAGCAGGATCCGCAGGTTATTGCGCTGGTTATCCGTCAGTGGATGAATAAGGAACAGTCTTCATGAACGCATGCGAAAAAAGCGCCGTTATCATGCTAACGCTCGGCGAGGATCGCGCCGCCGAGGTATTTCGTCATCTGAGTACCCATGAAGTGACCCAAATCAGTAGCGCGATGGTCAGCATGAGCGGCTTTACGCACGAACAGCTGGCTGAGGCGTTAAAAGAGTTTCAGCGCGACGCCAGCGAATTCGCGGCGCTGAGCATCAACACCAACGATTATCTGCGCAACGTGCTGGTCCAGGCGCTGGGCGAAGAACGCGCTTCCAGCCTGCTGGAAGATCTGCTGGATACCCAGGGCAACAACAATGGCATTGAAACCCTGAACTTTATGGAGCCGCAGGCAGTATTCGAACTGATCCATGAAGAACATCCGCAGATTATCGCCACCATTCTGGTGCATCTGAAACGCGCTCAGGCGGCGGACGTGCTGACACGCTTCGATGAACGCGAGCGTAACGACATTATGCTGCGTATCGCCACCTTCGGCGGCGTGCAGCCAGCAGCGCTGCAGGAGCTGACGGAAGTGTTGAATAACCTGTTGCACGGTCAGAATCTCAAACGCAGCAAAATGGGCGGTGTCCGTCCGGCGGCAGAGATACTTAATCTGATGAAATCGCAGCAGGAAGAGGCGGCGATCGAAGCAGTACGCGAGTTCGATCACGAGCTGGCGCAGAAAATTATCGACGAGATGTTCCTGTTCGAAAACCTGCTGGAAATCGAAGATCGCAGCATCCAGCGCATCCTGCAGGATGTGGACAACGAAACCCTGATTATTGCGCTGAAAGGCGCCGAGCCGCCGCTACGCGAGAAATTCTTCCGCAATATGTCGAAGCGTCAGGCGGACATTATGCGCGAAGACCTCAACGTGCGCGGTCCGGTACGTCTGTCGCAGGTGGAAGCCGAGCAGAAAACCATTCTGCAGGTGGTGCGCCGCTTAGCCGAAACCGGCGAGATCAATATTGGCGGCAGCGAGGATGTCTATGTCTGATTTTCAGCAGCCAGGCGGCTGGCAAAGCTGGCAGCCGGAAGATCTCTGCGCGCCGGAAATATTAACGGAAACCTTCGAAATAACCGAAGGCGAACCGTCGCCGGAACAGCGACAGGCGGAGCTGCAGCGGCTACGTCGTCAGGCGGAACAAAAAGGCCTGGCGCAAGGGCAGGCGCAGGGTCTGGAAGAGGGCCGCAAGCAGGGCTACGAAGAAGGTTTCCAGCAGGGGCATCAGGCGGGTATCGCGCAGGGGCTGGCGGAAGCCAAAGCCCAGCAAGAGAAAAATACCGCGCAGTTTGCCGAATTGTTGCAATCCTTCCAGACCGCTATTGATAACCTGGAGAAGGTCATTCCTTCACGACTGGTTCAGCTGGCGCTGATGGCGGCCCGCTCGACCGTCGGGCAGAGCCTGGCGTTTGACAACAGCCTGTTGCTGGAAAAAATCCAGGGACTGTTGCAGCAGGAACCGCTGTTTCAGGCGCCCGCTCAGCTGTGGGTCAGCGCGGAGGAATTTCCGATGGTGCAGGAACAGCTTAGCGACGTATTGGCGAAACAGGGCTGGGAGCTGCGCATCGATGAGGCCATGCTGCCTGGCGGCTGCCGTATTACCTCGGCGGAATGCGAGCTGGATGCGACCGTTTCCAGCAGCTGGCAGGCGCTATGCCAGCTCTGTCGTGAGGATTATGTCGCATGAGCCAGCGGCTTTCTCGCTGGCTGCAGGCCATTGACGATAAAGAGCAGCGCTTAAATTCGCTTACCGGCGTGCGTCGCTACGGCAAGCTCACGCGGGCGACCGGTCTGGTGATGGAAGCGGTGGGCCTTACGCTGCCCATCGGCACGCTGTGCCGGGTAGAGCGCGACGGCGCGCACGGCGGCGACAGCGTGGAAAGCGAAGTGGTCGGCTTTAACGGCCAGGTTCTCTATCTGATGCCGCTGGAAAACGTTGACGGCATTTTGCCGGGCGCGCGCATTTATGCACCCGATACCGGCACCACCAAAGGCAAGGTGCTGCCGCTGGGCCGCGCGCTGCTGGGCCGCGTGCTGGATGCCCGCGCCCGTCCGCTGGACGGCCTGCCCGCGCCCGATGCGCAACAGCGCGGCGCGCTCTTTTCGGCCCCGTTTAATCCGCTGCTGCGCGATCCGATTAAATCGGTGCTGGATGTCGGCGTACGCGCCATTAATGGTCTGCTGACCGTCGGGCGCGGGCAGCGCATGGGCCTGTTTGCCGGTTCCGGCGTCGGTAAATCGGTGCTGCTTGGTATGATGGCGCGCTATACCAAAGCCGACGTGATTGTGGTCGGGCTGATTGGCGAACGTGGCCGCGAAGTTAAAGATTTTATTGAAAATATTCTTGGCAAAGAGGGATTAAGTCGCGCCGTGGTGATCGCCGCGCCCGCCGACGTTTCCCCGATTTTGCGTATGCAGGGCGCCGATTACGCCACGCGCATCGCCGAGGATTTCCGTGACCAGGGGCTGAACGTGCTGCTGATTATGGATTCGTTAACCCGCTACGCAATGGCGCAACGTGAAATCGCGCTGGCAATCGGCGAACCGCCAGCGACCAAGGGCTATCCGCCCTCGGTCTTTGCGCGTCTGCCCGCGCTGGTGGAACGCGCCGGTAACGGCATACAGGGCGGTGGCTCGATCACGGCGTTTTACACCGTCCTGACGGAGGGCGACGACCAGCAGGATCCGATCGCCGACTCCGCGCGCGCCATTCTGGATGGTCACGTGGTACTGTCGCGGCGGCTGGCTGAGGCGGGACACTATCCTGCTATCGATATTGAAGCCTCTATCAGTCGCGCCATGACCGAGCTGATCGAACCGGCGCACTATAAAAAAGTGCAGCGGTTCAAGCAGCTGCTCTCTGCCTGGCAGCGCAACCGCGACTTAATCAGCGTGGGCGCCTATGCCGCCGGGAGCGATCCGCTACTGGATAAAGCCATCGCGCTCTATCCGCAAATGGAGCAATTTTTACAACAGGGAATCTATGAAAGTAGCGAATATGAAACCTCATTCGCTGCGCTGTCAGCGCTGTTTCCCGATTTACCGGACCAATAAGGGATCGTAGCGAATGGCAAAGCATTCTCCTATGAAGGTGCTGCGCGAACTGGCGGAGCAGACCTTAAACGATACCACCAGTCAGCTTGGCAAAGTGCGTCAGGCGCACGCCAACGCCGTCGCACAGCTTGAACAGCTCACCAGCTATGAGCAGGAATATGGCCGCCAGCTGCAAACGACGATGGCGGCAACTGGCATGTCGGTGGTTAATCTGCTGAGTCACCAGTTTTTTATTTCTTCGCTTAACCGCGTGGTAAAGCAGCATACCGGCCATGTCGCCGCCTGCCAGCAGTCGGTGGATCAGGCGCTGGATTGCTGGAAGAAAGATAAGCAGCGGCTGAACGCCTTTGAAACATTAATTAGTCGGGCCGACGCGGTACAACAGTTAAAAGAGAATCGTCAGGAACAAAAACTGATGGATGAATTTGCGCAGCGCGCAAGCTTAAGGAATAGCGGTTTATGATGGTTAACGCAGTTGCTGCCCTGACCGGTGCAGCTTATGAGCCCGCCAGCGCCAATCCCCCGGCGAACGGCGAATATGATGATTTTGCCAGCGTGCTGGGTAGCCAACAAGCCTTGCAGACAGACTCCGCTTTGCCATCGCACCTTGCAGTCGCACAAGATCCGCTGTTAACGGAAGAAGCGATGCCGACAGCGGATGAGCTGGCTGAAAGCGATAAAACGGATGGCGATAACGCCGACGAAGCCACGCTTTGGTTTACGCCGCAGGCGGCGCTGGTGCCAGCGGTTCTGGCCGACGCCGTTCTCGCGCCGCAGCTGGCGCGGCTTGCTGGCAGCGAAAACGCGGTAACCGATAACGGCGAGGTATCTGACGCCTTGCCGGACGCTGCTGCTGCCAACGCGACGCGCAGTAGCGCCGTCAGCGATATGCTGCGCATGATCAACAGCCCGCAGGCCAGCTATCAGCCAGAAAACCATAAGGCCATGCCGCAATCGCAGAGCGGTACGCCTGCATTTTTCGCCATGCCGGAAGTCAGCGCGCTTCAGCCTGAGGACGGCGAGAGCGGCAAGCCGCTGCTGTCGGCAGAGAGTCATACGCAAACGCTGCCCACTTCCGCCGTTGCCGCTCCTGCTTTCTCTCCGGCCTCGCTGTCCGCGCCCGTTCATACCACGCCGTCTGGCGCCAGCATGGCGCTGCCGACGGCGCACGCCGTGCTGGAGCCGGAAGTGGGCACGGCCGCCTGGCAGCAGGCGCTGGGCCAGCAGCTCAGCAGCTTTACCCGCAATGGCATTCACCATGCGGAGCTGCGTCTGCACCCGGAAGAGTTAGGGCCGCTTCAGATTAACCTGCGTCTGAATCACGATCAGGTTCAGCTGCACTTTGTTACCGATCAGCATCCGGTTCGCGCTGCGCTTGAGGCAGCCATGCCGCATCTGCGCGCGTCGCTGGCCGAAACGGGCATTCATATGGAGCAGGGCAGCGTCGGCAGCGATGCGCCAGCCTGGGGTTCCGCATCAGATTCGTCCGGCGGACACACATCGCATGAGCAACATGAAAACGAGTCGTCGTTGTTGGAAGCCGTTGAAGATGAAAGTATTCCGCGCATAACTACCCTCCGTTCAGGCATCAGTATTTTTGCCTGACGGCAATAAGCGGCAATTTGCTGTCAGTAATTTCTGCTTTTCAGCGAATTGTTGAACGGCTCGCGTGTAATAGAATTCGCTATTCAATTAAGCCCCATTAATTGAGCGCCAGGTAGTTTATCACAGGAATTGTTAATTCGATGTCAAATAAAAAAAAGACGACGACAACAGAAAAGGGTAAAGGACGATCGTTATTTATTCTTCTCATTTTACTGATTGCCGTAGCCGCCTGTGCTATTGCCGCCTATTCTCTTTATGAAATGAAAAATATGCATGCGCGGATGATGAACGATCATCCGGCAAAAGAGCCACCAGCCGCGTCTGCCGCTATTATTCCAGTCTATGTTCCACTGGACACCTTTACCGTTAGCCTGAAACCTAATCATGAAGAATACGATCGGGTTCTTTATATCGGATTAACGTTGCGTGTAGGTAACGAAGAAGATAAAACGCGCATTGAAAAATATTTACCGGAAGTACGCAGCCGCTTGCTGATGTTATTTTCCGGCCGCAGCGCAGAAGAATTATCTCATCAGGAAGGTAAAGCGCAGTTAATCCAGGATATTAAACAGACTTTAGGCAAGCCGCTTGATGGAAAACCAGGCGTGGTTGTTACGGACGTTTTGTTTAACGCCTTTATTTTACGGTAATCTTAATGTCTGACAGCATATTATCTCAGGCCGAAATCGACCGCCTGTTAAACGGCGGCAACAGCAGTGAAACCGAGCATGTTGCTGAAAGCCTGGTCGGCGATGAGACGATTAAGCCTTACGATCCGAATACGCAGCGCCGCGTGGTACGTGAGCGCCTGCATTCGCTGGAAATCATCAACGAACGTTTTGCGCGCCAGTTCCGTATGGGGCTGTTTAATCTGCTGCGCCGCAGCCCGGACATTACCGCAGGCAATATTAAAATCCAGCCGTATCACGAATTCGCGCGCAATTTGCCGGTGCCGACCAACCTGAACCTGGTGCATATGAATCCGCTGCGCGGGACGGCGCTGTTCGTCTTTTCGCCCAGCCTGGTCTTTATGGCGGTGGATAACCTGTTCGGCGGCGACGGACGTTTTCCGACGAAAGTGGAAGGCCGCGAATTTACGCCCACCGAACAGCGCATTATTAAACGTATGCTCTCTATGGCGCTGGAGGCTTACGATTATGCCTGGAGTTCTATTTTCAAATTAGAAACGGAATATGTGCGCGCTGAGATTCAGGTCAAATTCACCAACATCACCTCTTCGCCCAACGATATTGTCGTTACCACGCCGTTCTATGTGGAAATCGGCTCGCAAAGCGGCGAATTCGATATTTGCATTCCTTTCAGCATTATCGAGCCGTTGCGCGAGCTGTTAACCAATCCGCCGCTGGAAAACTCGCAGCAGGAAGACGATCAGTGGCGCACGGTGCTGGCTTCGCAGGTGAAAGATACCGAGCTGGAGCTGGTGGCTAACTTCTCTGAAATTCAGACGCGGCTGTCAAAAATTCTTGCGCTGCAGGCTGGCGACGTTATTCCGCTGGATAAGCCGGAATATGTGGAAGCCTGTGTGGATGGTTACCCGGTGCTGACAGGCAAATACGGCAGCGTTAACGGCCAGTATGCCCTCAAGGTTGAGCAATTATTAAACCCAACTTTACCGTCATTAAATAAGGAGCAACATCCCCATGAGTGACGCCAAACAACCGTCTGGTGCTGACGAGCCGTCTGTCGACAGCCTTTGGGGTGAAGCGATGGCCGAGCAGTTAAGTACCGAAAGCCAGGCCGGCGCGCCGGTGGTCTCGAAAGATGCGCAGGTTGCCGCGTTCAGCGAAGATTTGAAGCTGATCCTCGATATCCCGGTAAAAATGACCGTTGAGCTGGGCCGCACCAAAATGACCATCAAAGAGCTGCTGCGTCTCAGCCAGGGGTCGGTAGTGACGCTGGATGGCCTGGCCGGCGAGCCGCTCGATATTCTGATTAACGGCTATCTGATCGCGCAGGGCGAAGTCGTGGTGGTTTCCGACAAGTTCGGCATTCGCATCACCGATATTATTACGCCTTCTGAACGTATGCAGCGTTTAAGCAGGTAATGCCTCAGCGGAACCGTCACCCGTCATGATTGATACTTCTACGCCCGTTTCTCTGGTGACGCAGGTCAGTGGAGCGTTGGCGATCGTTTTATTACTGATTATCGCCGGTGCCTGGCTGGCGCGTCGCTGCGGGTTCGCGCCGCGCGGACGCGCTAACGGCGCGCAAATCGCGGTAAAAGCCACCTATTCGCTGGGACAGCGCGAGCGCCTGGTGGTGGTGGAAATCGACGGGCAGCGGCTGTTGCTGGGCGTCACGCCGGGCGCGATTACCCGTCTGGGCCGTCTGGGTAAACCGGAGGAGCCGCCTGCTACCAACGTCACGCCAGATTTTCAGCTTACCCTGAAGCGCCTGCTAAAACGCGGCAAAGCGGAACCTGAACAATGAGTTTTCTATTGCGTACTGTACAGCGCTGGCGGCTGGCCGCCGTGCTGCTGCCTTTGATCCTGTTGCCGACCCAGGCAGCCTGGGCCGCCAACGGCGATATTTTGCTGACGCGCGGCGGCGGCGGCGAAAGCTGGTCACTGCCGATCCAGACCTTAGTCCTGCTGACCTCTCTGACCTTTCTTCCCGCCATTTTGCTGATGATGACCGGTTTTACCCGCATCATTATCGTGCTGGGACTGCTGCGCAACGCGCTGGGCACGCCTTCCACGCCGCCGAATCAGGTGCTGCTGGGGCTGGCGCTGTTTATCACATTCTTTGTGATGTCGCCGGTTTTTAACAAAGTTTATGAAGATGCCTGGGAGCCGCTGTCGCAGGACAAAATCACGCTGCAAGAGGCGCTGCCGAAGGCGGCGAAACCGATGCGCGAATTTATGCTGTCCAACACGCGCGAAGCGGATCTGGCGCTCTACACCCGCATGGCGAAGATGGATAACTACGCCAGCCCTGATGAGGTGCCGCTGCGCATTTTATTGCCCGCTTTTGTCACCAGCGAGCTGAAAACCGGCTTCCAGATCGGTTTTGCCGTCTTTATCCCTTTCCTGATTATTGACCTGGTGATCGCCAGCGTGCTGATGGCGCTGGGTATGATGATGTTACCGCCAGCCACTATCTCTCTGCCGTTTAAGCTGATGCTGTTTGTGTTGGTTGACGGCTGGCAGCTGATCATGGGTTCGCTGGCCCAGACCTTTATTAACTAAACGGAATAAACGATGACGCCAGAAAGCGTAATGGCTATGGGATTTCAGGCCATCCGGGTTGGGCTGATGCTGGCTGCGCCGCTGCTGGTGGCGGCGCTGGTCACCGGCCTGATCGTCAGTATTCTCCAGGCTTCCACCCAGATTAATGAAATGACGCTGAGCTTTATTCCCAAAATTCTGGTGATCGTCGCGGTCGTCATCGCGCTGGGACCGAGCATGCTCTCGACCATGCTCGATTATATGCGCGCGCTCTATACCAATTTGCCGCAGATGATTGGCTGAGATGCAGAGCCTGCCGCTGGATGCGCTCCCGCTGCTGGTGAGCCATTACTTCTGGCCGCTGATGCGCGTGCTGGCGTTGATCAGCACGGCGCCGGTATTTAACGATAGGGCGATCGGCAACCGGGTTAAGGTTGGGCTGGCGGCGATTATCGCACTGTTGGTCGGCCACAATCTGCCCGATTCCCATATTCCGCTGGTTTCCATTATGGGATTGTGGGTCGGCTGTCAGCAGCTGCTGATCGGCGCGGCGATGGGGCTGACAATCCAGTTCTTGTTTGTTGCCGTGCGCTATGCCGGTGAGATTATCGGCCTGCAAATGGGCCTCTCTTTCGCTACCTTCTATGATCCTTCCGGCGGTGAAAATATGCCGGTTATCTCGCGTATTCTTAACCTAATGGGCATTCTGCTGTTTCTGCTGTTCAATGGCCATCTGCTGATGCTGGAAGTGCTGATGGAGAGTTTTCAGCTATTGCCAATCAGCGCGGCGCCGCTGAACCGCGAGGCTTTTATCGCGCTGGCCAGCACCGCGGGCATGATTTTTCAGTGCGGTATTGCGCTGGGGCTGCCGGTAATTGCGCTGCTGCTGACCATCAACCTGACGCTCGGCCTGCTTAACCGTCTGACGCCGCAAATGTCGGTTTTCGTGGTGGGCTTTCCGCTGACGCTAAGCGTAGGCATGCTGGCGCTGCTGCTGTTAATGAATAACTTCGGCCCTTATTTCTATCATCTGATGGAACTGATCTTTGCGCGCCTGTCGCAGATTATGCTGCTGTTCCAGTAACCTTCGCTTAACGGCCATCACGGCAGATAAATTCGGGCAAAACAGACAACAAATCCTGCTTTTTAGATCTCAACGATCCTTCCCGATCTGCTTTTCTCCTTTTCTGTCTGAATTAATAAAACTTTTTACGCGCTTAATTAATGGCTGCCACTAAAATTCAGGCGCGGGCTATTGGCATAATATAAAAATGGCAGCCATTTTTAATGAAATGCTATGCAATTTGAAGTAATAGCGAGCTATATAATTCACAGGATGCTCTTACTCGTTTGGCTTTTTTTATAAAAGTGACAGGCACAACTTTTATTAATCATAATTTTATAATTTATAGGATTCTGGTCACATAATTTTAAATTGACTGGAGTAGCATTAATACGGATATGCAAATATCTCGTTGTAAGGAAAGATCGTTTAGTGTAGACAAAGGAGATGTAAATGAAAAAAGTAGATGATTTAAATATAAAATATGTGTCAGGAGCAGGCAGCAACAATGGTAACAATGGCGGAGGACATGGTTCTAACCATTCAAGTTCAGGTAGTAGTTCAGGCGGTTCTTCCGGCAATACTGGCGGAAACGCTGGTAATCATAGCTATTTAGGCTCGAACCGCGGAAGTGGAAGCCAAGCTTATCACTTTGGTCATAGTGGTTATGATGGAGCTATTCATGGCGGCTGTGTGGGAGGCGCGCGTCATACAGGTGGCGGCGGTAAAAACCACTAATTAGTAAGTTACTTTGATGAGGTAGGGCTGTATAGCTCCACCTCCTTTTAATCAAAATGATATTTAAAACTAATTTGAAACTTAAGTATAGTAGGTTATAAACATTTGGTGGAAAAGAAATGAAAAAATTTATTTTTATTTATAATAAAAAGTCATACAAATTAATAGAGGACAAAAATATTAACAACGAAGAAATTGAAGGGTTAATAAATAGGGGACTCGTTAAGATAAATATTGAGGCAAAAGATCAAAAAGAAGCAATAAAAAAAGCACAAGAAATGACAGGGGTTAATACAAATTCACTTAAAGAGTTTGGGAAAGATATTTCTTTTGCAGCCATTATAGAATCATTGCTGAGATAGGACGTTAAAAATATCTATTTAATAAATAGTTATTTGGGTAAATGGCAATGAATATTATAAAGGGATTTAAGCGTTTTTGGTTAATGGGAGGGATAATGAAATTTATGGAAGGGGATTATAGATCTGTAAGTGATTTAACCAGCATGATGGTAAAAAAAAAGTCATCCCTGATATAATACATTTTATTTGGATTGGCGCTGAAACCAAAAGGAATGAGCAATACATTAGTATTTGGAAAAGAGCTAACCCAGAAAAAACTATAAACTATTGGACGGACAGTTCTGTAGTTTTTTGCGCGACTTTTCAAAAGATTTTAAAGAAATATGTTTCATCTATATATGAAGTTAAAGAAGACAGGATGAAAGCTTTAACGGAAATTAGAAATGAGGCATTCAATTTTATATGGAAAAATTTAGGAAGAGAAAAGGACTTAAATTATCTCGCAAACTTTTTTTTGGAGAGTAAAAACATAACACAAAATAAAAAAATAAGCCAAAAAGGAAAATGGAAAATAAAGGTAAAGAACTTTATGTCAAAAATGAAATTAACTTAATTTTTCAGGGAGAGACAGAAAAATATAAGAAAATATATTACTATGAGTTAATTTTACGTGAGAATTACGCTTGTGCCAGTGACATACTAAGGCTAATAATTTTATATAAATATGGCGGTATTTATATAGATGTTGATACGCTACCTTATTTTGATGATAATTTCAAAAACACAAATTGTTACTTAAATACCATTAATATGGTAAATAATGAAAGTATTTGTATTGCAAAATCTCAGGCTTTTATTAATATTATTGACAATAAAAAATATAATCATAAGAAAATTAATGGTTTTATTTTAAAAGACAGAAATATAACATATTTAATGGCATCAAAATTAACTCGTTTAATTAAATTAGATCTTATAAGTAAGAAGTTTCTGAATATAAATCCCCTTGGTCGTATCTATTGCCCTGAGGGATTACTTTTGTTAAGTACTTTGCCATTTTTAGATGGTATTTTTTTTAGCAATATTATTTGCTCTCATCCTAATTCAAGATTTTTAAAGTTACTACTGAGAAAGATATATAGATTATATTTGTACATTGAAAAAAATGAGTATTTATATAACCTTTCTAACTCTTTAAATAAAACGCAAACAATAAATTATAAAAATAATATATTGTCCAGTTACAGGAATGACAAAATAGCTGAAAATGATTATGTTACTTATCATTTAACTGGACCAAAGTTAATAGTAAAAACTCTTGTTAAAGTAATATTTAAGCTATTCAAATTTAGTCATGATTTCTCTGTGGTTGAGTTACTTCGCCTTCTACAAAATAATGATATAGGCATTGGATTCACTAATCAAAATCTTGATACGCCTGAGGGGCTTGAGTCTGTATGGAGAAAACAAAATGAATTGTAATGATTTTAAAGTAAGTGCCATTATACTTACCTGTTTTGGTGACGGCAACATACATAAAACTGTTGAGTCTGTTATTAATGTTGTTGATGAGATCATTATTTTAAATACAGGATCATTTCATTGCGAATCACTGTCATTATATGATAAGAGAGTGATTAGAATTATAGATTTTGAATGGGGGGACGATTTTTCTGGGGCCAGAAATTTTGGTATAGAAATGACAAAAAATGACATTTGTTTTTTTATTGACTCTGATGAATATTTAACGGCAGGGAGCCAGAAAATATTCAAAGACTTACTGAAAAATGCTTTTTTAAATGATCCTGGGGCCCTTTATGCGCCTTTGATTGATAATTTAAATGGAACCGTATTGCATAACAATGTCAGAATATTTAGTAAAAGGGAAAGTCTAAGATATAAGGGATTTGTTCATGAGTACCTTTGTGAACCTGGAAGTATTATAAAAAATTTGCCTGCATTAATTCTGGAGCATACTGGTTATCTGTGTGATAGTAAAAATAAGATTAAAGAAAAAAGGAATCTTGCGTTATTAAAAAAACAATTAGCTGTTGAGCCAGATAACTTGAGATGGAAATATTTCTTTTTGCGTTACCTACAAAAAAAACATCCTGAGCGCATCCGAATTATTAGGCTCTTTTCCGACCTTAAATTACCATATGATGCTGACACGGAAATCTATGCTTTTAATGTTAAAACTCAATTTATAATTGAACTTCTCGATGCCAGAGCATTTAAAGAAGCTTTTTATCACGCAGAAAAACTTTATGAGTTTTATAAAGATAAAAATACTATGCGTTTATATTTCATCTCGCGGTATCTTGACTCAAGGCATAGATTTTTATCATCAATGCGAGACTTAAATCAGATTGAAAAAATTATTAATGAAAGTAGTAATGATGTATATCTGTCACAATATGTTTGTGAAGATACATTTAATATTTTACTAAATGATTTTTTTTCTGATTGTAAATATTTAAAGTTGTAAGCCTTAAAAAGATTGGCTTTAGATTAAATACTGTTGAAATTACAGCTTACGGACAAAATTATCTGTTGATAAATTTTCTTTGAAAATAATGCCGGTCGCCACAGGCAACCGACATTCAGCTTCCGCGTTACATCAATCAGGCCGCTTTCACCTCTTTCTTACCGCGCGCGCGCAGCACGCTTAATGGCCCTTCGCCGCTGAGCGTAAACACCGAGATCAGCGTGAAGGTCAACGCCACCAGACCCAGCACCAGGTAGGCGCCGTGGAAGCCCATGCTGTCGTACATATAGCCCGCGAACAGCGACATAAAGATCATCGACAGCTGTTTAAAGAAACAGAAGCAGACCAGATAAATCGTGGCCGAAAAGCGCACCTCGAACTGGCTGGTAATGTATTTAAAGCAGCCGACAATCAGGAACGGCACCTCAAACATATGCAGGGTTTTCAGCACAATCACTTCCAGCGCCGACGTGGCGAAAGAGGAGCCGATAATGCGCACCGACATAATGGCGCCTGCCAGCAGCAGCGCATTTTTCCCGCCGATGCGGTTCACAATCAGCGGCGCAAAAAACATGATGCTGGCGTTCAGCAGCTCGCCCATCGTGGTGACATAGCCAAAGACGCGGGTTCCCTGTTCGCCGGTGGTAAAGAATGAGGTAAAGAAGTTAGCGAACTGTTGGTCGAACACGTCATAGGTACAGGAAACGCCGACAACATAGAGCGACAGGAACCAAAGCTTGCGGTTTTTAAACAGCTCCAGCGCCAGGCGCAGGCTGAAAGGTGAGTGGTTAGCGCCCAGCGAGTCAGCCACCTCAGCGGAAGGCTGCGCCTGCGGTTTGGCGATAAACAGCAGAATAGCGAGGATCACCGCACAGCCGGAGCCGAGCCAGAAGACAAACTGGTTATTGATAGTGAACATAATGCCGACGATCGAGGCGCACAGCGCCCAGCCCACGCAGCCGAACATACGCGCGCGGCCAAATTCAAACTGGCTGCGACGGCTCACTTTTTCAATATAGGCTTCGATTGCCGGCGCGCCGCCGTTATAGATAAAGCCGAGATAGATACCGCCGACAATCGCGCCGAGCCAGATATTGGCCTGTAACCACGGGCCAAGTACATAGATAAAGAAGGGCGCAAACATCACCAGCATGCCGGTAATGATCCACAGCAGATGCTTTCTCAGACCGAGCTTATCGGAAAGCAGGCCGAAAATCGGCTGAAACAGCAGCGAGAACAGGGAGATACAGGCGAAAACGATGCCGGTGTCGCTTTTCGTGAGGTGGTTTATATCATGCAGCCAAATCGGGAAGAACGGGAAGTAGGCGCCCATGATGAAAAAGTAAAAGAAGAAGAACAGCCCGAACATCCAGAAATTGGTATTTTTTAAGTAATACATGGTGTTTTCCTTAAAGGTCGCGGGGCAGACTGGCCAGACCTGCCCCGACTAACATTGCGCGTTAACGACGCACCCAGCTCACTTCATAGTGATAATGGCTGTCCTGTAACAGATATTCCGGTGAGACGCTGGGGCTCCAGGAGTCGTCACCGCCGACGCCCATGTGGAAACCGTCCAGATTCAGCCAGCTTCCCGGCTCTTCCTGTAACAGATGGCGATGCGAGACGTCGCGCAGCTGCGCCTGGCTGTAGCGGCTGAGATTAAAGTGGAAGCGACCGCGCCATTCGCTGTCGCCATACTGTAACCACTCACTATCGCAGCGCAGCCCGTTTTCGCTGGGGAAAACATAAGGCGTATAGAGCGCGTCCAGCGGCAATTGCCAGCGATCATAGCGGGCGGACTGCTTGCGGTCCGGGTAGTTTTCATGCGGGCCGAGGCCAAGCCAGCTTGCCTGCGCATGCGTCTGCGCCAGCTGGCAGGTCAGGCCGATGCGCGCTGGCGCCGGAATGCCGGGAGCGATATCCACGTCCACGCTGATATGCAGTTCGCCTGCGCCGTCGATACGGTAAGTTTTGCGGCTGATAAACAGGATCTGATTCTGATAACGCCAGCTGTGCAGGGTGCACAGCTGAACCTCGCTGCTCAGGCGCTCCGCTTCGCACTGCTCCAGCTGCGGCTCCATCTGATAAAAGCCCGCCGCTTTCCAGCGCTCAACCCAGGCGTTGGGATCGATACGCGCCGCTTCGCTGACGCCGATATCATTATCCAGCGGCGCGCGGGTGAACTGATCCTGCAACGGCTGGAGCAGCGCGGCTTCACCGGCTTTCCACCACTGCGTCAGCAGGCCGGTTTCGCGGCTGAACTGCCAGCGCTGCTCGCCCAGCTGAATATCAAAAGCGCTATTGCTGACGGTCAGCTCCGGCGCTTCGCCTTTGGCGTCTGGCGCTGCGGGCAGGGTGAGCGGAGAGGCCAGCCGCCACTGCTGCCAGGCGCAGATATGTCCCGCTTCTGACCAGCTGGTGGCATTGATTTGCGCAACCTGCACCGTGAGCCAGACCTGGCCGCTGGCGGTGATAGTGGGCAGATCGTTAAGCGTAATCAGCTGGGTGCCTTCCGGCGCGATATCCAGCATCACCTGACCGCTGGCCAGCGTGCGGCCTTCCTGCGCCAGCGTCCAGAGCAGCTGTTCGTTATCGCAGCGGCGGAACAGATATTCGCTGGCGATCTCCAGCTGAACCGGTGCTTCGCTTTTCAGCGTAAAGCGGAAGAACTGCTGTGCCTGCTGCGCTTCAAACAGCGCCGGATGCGGCGTGCGGTCGGCAAACACCAGGCCGTTCATACAGAACTGGCGATCGTTGGGCTTATCGCCAAAATCGCCGCCGTAGGCGGCATACGGCTGACCGTTTTCGTCATAACGAGTCAGCGACTGATCGACCCAGTCCCAGACGAAGCCGCCCTGTAAACGCGGTTGCTGACGGAACGCCTGCCAGTATTTATGGAAGCCGCCGAAGCTGTTGCCCATCGCATGGGCGTATTCGCACAGGATCAGCGGACGATGCTCGTCCGGCATGCCGATCCATTTCTTAATCGACCACTTCGGCACCTGCGGGAACGGCTGATCCTGATCGACGCGCGCATACATCGGACAGATAATGTCGGTCGCCGCGCTGTTGGCGCCGCCGCCTTCGTACTGCACCGGCCGCGTCGGATCGTTAGATTTAATCCAGCGGTAGAGCGCATCGTGATTGTCGCCGTGGCCCGATTCGTTGCCCAGCGACCAGATGATGATCGACGGATGGTTGCGGTCGCGCTGCACCATGCGCGTCACGCGCTCGGTCATCGCCGGCAGCCAGACCGGATCGCTGGAGAGACGGTTCATCGGCTCCATGCCGTGGGTTTCAATATTCGCTTCGTCCACCACGTACAGCCCGTAGCGATCGCACAGACGATACCAGAGCGGATGGTTGGGATAGTGAGAGCAGCGCACGGCGTTAAAGTTATGCTGTTTCATCAGCAGAATATCGCGGCGCATCGTCTCTTCATCCATCACCTGGCCATTTTCAGGATGATGCTCATGGCGGTTGGTGCCGCGGATCAGCAGCGGTTTGCCGTTCAGCTTCAGCAGCCCCTGCGAGATTTCTACCTTACGGAAACCGATATCGCAGGCTTCCGCTTCCAGCAGCGCGCCGTTGCCGTCGTGCAGCAGCACCACCAGGCGATAAAGCGTCGGCGTTTCGGCGCTCCAGAGTTTTGGTGCGGTAACCGGCAGGCGCAGCGTGGTGCGATCTTTCCAGGCGCCGCGCTCATCAACAATCTCGCTGCCGAGCGGCTGCTGGCGCTCGCCCAGTTTCTCGTCGCCGAACCAGAGTTGCATCGTGACCTGCACATCCGGGATTGCGTCTTTTACCACTACCAGCGCGTCGAGATCGGCATAGCTGAAATTTTCGTTCAGATGAGTAACCACCTGCAGATCGCTGATGGATGTCTTCGGCTTATGCAGCAGCGACACATCGCGGAAAATGCCGCTCATGCGCCACATATCCTGATCTTCCAGATAGCTGCCGTCGCTCCAGCGCAGCACCATTACCGCCAGACGGTTCGCGCCCGGCTGCAAGACGGCGCTCAGGTCGAATTCCGACGGCAGACGACTGTCCTGGGCGTAGCCGATCCAGTGGCCGTTGCACCACAAATGGAAAGCGGAGTTAACGCCGTCAAAGACGATACGCGTCTGGCCGGACGCCAGCCAGCTTTCATCTATCTCAAATGTGAGCGAGTAACATCCGGTGGGGTTTTCTGTTGGAACAAACGGCGGATTAACCGGAATGGGATAGTTAACGTTGGTATAAATTGGCGCATCGTAACCCGCCATCTGCCAGTTAGAAGGCACCTGAATTTCGTCGGCGTCAGGCAGATCGTGCTGAATCCAGCTTTCCGGTACCGCTTCCGGTTGGGTGAAATAGCTAAAGGCCCAGCGTCCGTTCAGGCTGCGCAGACTGCAAGAGGGCGCGTCGTCGCGCGCGGCTTCCGGCGATCGCCAGCTGCAAAACGGCGGGTGGGCGGGAAGCTGATTGATCTGCGTTACCGCCGGGTTTTCCCAGTCGCGTCGTGCCAAAATGGCGCTAAGAGTGGCAGCGGGCGTGCCTGCTTTTACGGTCATATCCGGTTCCTTGTGCTTTTTGCGATGCGCTCACATTTACAGGCAATATGGTATTGCTTTGCGGTGATGTAAAGGCGCGTAAGTGGAATCGGTGACGGGACTCACAAAGAATGCGGATGACAATTATAAGGCTCCATCATCAATAACGGAGCGCTGGTTAGATACCATGACAGGTTTGGGGTGGAGCAATGTTGCAAACATGACGGTGATACATCATGTTTGACAGAAGGTATGCTTCCATGGAGAAAGCCAGCATTAGCCATCCTGCCTGTCGTTATGGTAATACCTTATAAATAAGTACGCGAGCGCTTTGATTGATTATATCGCTATCTTCCTTAATTTTATTTCTGTTACCTGATAATAAGGTGGCTAATATAATCATCAATATGGATGAAATAATTCCATTTTTACTGATGAAAAGGTAACAGAATAGCTTTTCTGCGTTAGTCGGCCGCCATAATCAATATGGCGCTTCCTTCAAAAGGACCATTTTCAATGGTAGCCCCCGGTTTTTTTACTAAAGAAAAATCAAACTGGTTACTGCCAATACCTTTAACCAGACTCGTCTGGATGCTTTTACCTGGCGCCACAACATTACCCTGATAAAGCATTTTGATGCCAATGTTTTTATTTGTGGTGCTTATTATGTCACTGGAGAAGTCTGCCTGATCGGCAGAAAGGTAAATATTTACCGGCATACTTACTGGATTATTACATTTATAAGGGACAGTGACGGTTTGTCTGAATGAATTATCCGTTTCAGATGAAGAAAACGTGTTGTTGCTTATTTCGCCAAATTCCACGTTTATGCTGTTGCCGTCGCTTATTTCACAGCTACCTGATGTTAACATGGCATCGTTTCCTGCGATTATATTCCATGTAAAATCATAAAGTTCCACTGGCTCTGGAATATTATAGTGATAGGCATATTTATGAAGTTGCAAGGTTGCGATTACGTCACCCTTTTTTATTTGTACCATTTTCCCCGGTGTGTCGCTGACTTGATAAGCAATTTTAATGGGCAAGTCATGATAATTTCCGTCGGTCAGTTTAAATATATTTTCTCTGGGTACAGGAATACCAGAACCTGTGCCATTAACATAAGCCGTCATTTTGAATGCGTCAGGCAAGGTGGTTGTTAAACCATTTTCTTTTGTCTCCATAAAGTCTGTCCAGTCTGCTGGATTGGTATTTTTACACTGAAAATATTGTGAGAGATCAAAAAAGGTTGTTTCTCCCGTATTCACTATCCTGTTTATTGGTACGACTACGTCAGAGCTTCCCTCCTTTATTGCTACGCCGGTCTGTTTATTTAAACACTGGTAGGCTGACGCACGCGAACTCAATGCCAGTATGCCAAAGAAAAGTAACGCTTTTCTGTGTAGGGTAATGCTGCTGAAAATCATAAGTTTTACTCTTTTTTGATAAGTTAAAATTTACTATTGAAAAGGATGTTTAATTTTCCACTTGTTAACGAAACGGTAACAGGTTATTTTGTAAATTATATTTATTTAACGTTGTTAATTTGAGTTTTTTGTTAAGAAAATAACTGCCTGCCCTGCTTTATAATGCGATAACTATATTCATTACATTATGAGGAACTCTGTCTGACGCCACGCTTTAGTCCAGGCACTTCGCTGATCACCTCATGGAAAATTTGATATAGCCATACTCTCTGCTCATGACGACTAATATTTAATCTTTGTAATGCGGTGCTTCTGTGACTTGATACAGTATGAATATCAATGTTTAAATATTTGGCAATTTCTTTGGCCGGTTTGCTTTCTGCTAATAATAATAGTATTTCCCACTGACGCCGGGTTAGTCTGAACCCATTAAATAATGGTTTTTTTGTTTTTGTTTCCGTCCATAATAATTGACGTTCTATTTCCCAGGAGATATTAGCGAGCGGGACATTCGCATTTATTATTTTTAAGTCGGCCAGCGATTCGGCTATTTTCTCCATGCCGCATGGAAAACCATCGAGAATTGCCAGCTGGCTTAGATGGGAGAATTGACGTTTAAGCCTGATCATCATGGAGACCATACCCGGTTGATAACCACCGCGTGATGTGGCCCAGATAATCTGATCGGGGACAAGTGCTGTTGATGCCGATAGTGTATTATTCAGGGCGTTGAGATCCTGACAGATACGCAAGCGCACCGGGCAAAGCGGGGCCAGTAAATAGCGTAATGCTGTTATCACAAGCTGGTCCCGGGCTACGATATATACATTATGCCAGTAACTGCATTTAAGCTGACGGCCTGTAACTAACAGATAATTATCCTCATCCTCACAAACTACGGCTATTTCTTCATCGGGTCTTTTTCCTCCCCGGTAGTGATCGGGAAGTACGGACGCTATGTTTCTGCTTTTATTATCAAACAACCAGTTACTTATACTCATATTTAAATCTCTTGATAACTAACTTAATATCAAGTAAATAAATTCAGTGAGATCAACGGAACTTTCTTTACTTGCTTAAGAAATTTTTGGCGCGTCCGTTGTTTTAAATAAGCTGTGTGGGTCTGCAAGGGCTATAAAATGCTGGCTGTATAAATTTGAATTCTAACATGAATGAATACCTTACCGGTTCATATTTATTATTGAACAATCATATTTTGCGTTTGGTTACGCAGCAAACTTTATTCTATTTCTATTATCCGATCGCCAGAGTATTACTTCTGGGGACTGAATTCTGGTTCAGAGACGAAAACCCGGCGTGCCTGGCGACGCAAACGCTCAACTTCCAGCCAGTTGCCGTGCCAGGCGGCAATATCCATTAAGGCGGCTGAAACGGCTATATCATTATGTACCGCCAGCCAGCGATGGCCCCAGCGGACAAACTCTTCGGTATCAGGCGACATTTGTTGCTGATTGAGCTGCATAAGCGTCGCTATGTGCCAGTCATAATCAAGGCGCTCGCTTTCAGCCAGAGTTTGCCAGCCCGGTTCAGGTAGCTTGACAGCTTGTTGCTGAAGCAACATGCGCTCCATGCGCGTGAGCTGATATTGTGTTATCAAGCCTGCCGCTAAAACGGCCAGTATCGCCGTGCCCAGGGCGACACCGGGCAGCATAACCCCACGGGCCAGCCATAACTGCTGGTTTTTTAATGGCCGCAGATATTGCTGCAAGTCAGTTTCAGGCAAACCGAGTCGAAACAGTAGCAACAGCACCATCAAGTGCGGCACCGATTGATAAAGAGGATATTCTGTCATGAGATGCAGCCCAACAGGCAAACTCATGAGTGGCAACAGCCAGGGGGCCACTTTGCCAGACTCAGCTTCATGCAGTGCGCCCTGTCGAAAACAGCGGTAAACAGGCCACAGCCATAATCCACTCAGCAGCAGCAAACCAACCAGAGCGACGATGCCCCCTTCAGCTTCGGTATAGAGCCATTCATTATGGGGATGGGTAATGGTCTTTGATTCCTGGCTGTGTAAGCCTTTTTCCTGGAGCGCCTGCGGGAAAAGAGATTCAAAGCTGCCCAGCCCGCTGCCGCGTACAGGATGTTTTTCAATCAGCGCCAGCGCGCCTTTGATGATCACTATACGCTGATGGGTGGAGCCAGTGTGAGCAAAGTCCGGCTCTTTCCGATTCGGCATACCATAAAGGCTAACGCCTGTTAGCCAGAGGCCCAGCGTGAAGAGAAACAGCAGCCGTCCACAAAATGCCCGCCTGCTGCGTAACGCATGTTTATACTCCGCCAGGCCCGTCAGCAACAGCATACAACATGCCCCTGTGGCAGCGATGCGGCTTTGCGTTAACAGCAGTAACGCGCTAAGCGGAAAAAGGGAGAGCAGGTAAAGCCCACGCTTTACGTGTGATGATGTGGTCAGTGCCAGCCACAGCGCTACGCCACAGCCGGTAGCGAGGAAGCTACCGTACAGATTACGTTGTTGAAAGATGCCGTAGGGCGAAGCGCTATGAAATTCCATCAGCTGAAATGCCAGCCGTGGAAAATAAACTTGTATTGTTCCCAGCAGCGTTTCTGCCAGGCCTGAAAGCAGAATAGCCAGCAGCAGCAGTCGCCGGCGCCGCGCGGTTACAGGTATTTGAACTAACGCCATTAAAAATAACAATGCGCCCGTTAATCCTGCCATTCTTGCCAGTGCATGTTGCCGCCAGAGTGAAGAAGAGGTCCACAGCCAGGGCAGCAGCATGAGTACTAATGCCACGATGGCCCATAACAGGAGTGGACTAACCACTAATTGACGATAATGTAATATATGCAGGCAGACCGCTAATATAAAGAAAGTGATAACTATCCAGGCTATTATATTTTGTGGCAATGCTAAACCGCTACCGCCCATATCAGGCAGGTAAATATGCATAAATATTGCCAAATAACTTATTAATATTAGCAGGGAGATGCGGCCGTTATCCGCGCGGTTTATTTGTGGCATAAATTCTCTGTGTCGCTAATTCTGTCTGATATTACAGGTCATTGAATAATATTTGCCTTTAAAATTAACGCTTTTTAGTTAATAATTGAGGGTGACAAACGTATTTAACAGGCTATTTATTGGAGAGTCATCAATAAAATACCTGTTCCCTTGTAGTTACCTGCTGTAAGTACTTGTCCGTGAACATGCAATACCGCTGTTAAAAGAATTTCGTCCTCCCCATTTTCGAAATATGTACCATGGGATAGGTCCTGGCCTTTTCTTCCTATTATCATTTCTGCAGTCAAAGAACCTTTCAAAGAACCTTTGGCGGCTAGTGGTATCTCACTGGAAGTTGTTCCATTCTGACCTTTTATAAGAAAATTTACGTTTCTCGATCCGTTGAGTCCTGAACAACGCAATGTTACATGTTCCGTAATTGGTTTTCCTTCAATAAGGTTGAAGTTGCGCGTTGCATCTAACGTTCCAAAATCAAAATTAATGTCAGGTGACGTAACTTTGCAGGTAGCATTACTGGCGCTTAGATCTGTGGTATCAGTGCAAATATAAGGCTCAGCCACACCGGAGCGGGTCTTCACCATTATGCAGGGAGGATTATTATCGTTTACTATCGGTGCTTTACTGTCAAACCAGTTATTCAGGCCGGAGGTTTCGTCAAAGTAAATTTTTAGCAAACTGGATGCCATTGTATTTTGGGTACAGGTTAATGTTTTTGCATTAGACAGGGTGGACTTTGGAGTGCTACCCCAGCCAAACGTTACGCTGCCGTTAATGCAAAAGTCCGGGCCGATGGGCTGCTGATTCCCATTATCCACCCCGGCGACATTGACTAACCAGTCAGGCGCGAATGCCTGTCGTTTATATTTTAATTTAACAATCTGAGGTCCAACGCCGACAAAAGAATAAGCGGGAGCAGTAGAGGCTAATGTTAAAAACCAAAAGCTGATGGTTAATAGTTTAAATAGTAAGCTCATCATTCATACTCCAGTATGAAAGTTGCTAATGCCGTAAATTTTCCTGGGGTGACATTTTGTTGCTGCACCACGCTATCTGTTGCCTGCAAATAAGCAATAAAATCTAATTGATTATTTCCCGGCGTTAATGCTTTTGCAGTAATTTGCTGGTTCAGCGGAACAGGAGTGCCGTCACTTTTTGCCAGGCCAATAGCAACAGAATTAACCATTGGCCCCGAGCTTAACGCCAGCATTCCTGGCAGGTCGGTTTCTTCTGCTCCTTTAAATGTCAGTTTGGCTGTGGCCGCCAGAGTGGGATCGCAGTCCTCAAGCAGGATATGAAAAGCGCGTTGCCCGACAGGCCCGTCCGTGTAAAAATCCTTATCTGTCAGCGTGCCAAAATCAACGTCAATATCGGTGCCTTCTGTTCCTGTCGCGACGGTACAGGGTTCTTCCACTAACGTTCCCCGAAAATTAATCCCTGCTTGCGCTGACCAGCTATTGTTAAAACACAATACCGCCAACAGGGGAGTGAGCCGCAGATAACCTAATCCTGTGCCTCCATGCCTGTGCAAAATCGTCCGGGATGCGCTCATGGAGTCTCCACAATCAGATTGATATTGCCTGTAAACTGCTGTGCTTTTAACGTTACGCCTGGTTTTACTACCGGTACCGCGCTAATAACCGGTAGCGCGTTATTTTTGACTGAAAAAGCCTGGTTTATCGGCTGTGCAAGACCGTTTACCTTTAGTTCAATACCTAATCCGTTCACGCTGGAAATGACCGCGGCTGGGTTATAGTCGGTTACGCTCCCCGCCAGTGTCAGAGTGAATGCGGGCGCATTTTCATTACTACACTGCACATCGAAGGGGACGGTTTTTTCATAATGGCTGCCGTCGATTTGATGTATACCGACCGCATTACCAAAATCGACAGTGAGATCGTTTCCCCCGTTGACCGTACAATCAACCACCACCAGCGTGCCATGAAAGTGTACCTCTGAAGATCCATCGGATGCCCGCGCAAGCGTTGATGTCAGGATGAGCATTAACGTCAGGAGCGCCAGCAGCCCTGCCAGTAAACGGAAATGTTGGCAGTTAGCGCGATCGCTATCCTGTACCCTGGTGTTTAACTTATTCAACTTTCCACTCCAGCGTCGCAGAAGCATTAAAATCCCCCCCTGCCAGTTTTGTACCTGGTGAGGTTTCCGGTACCGCCTCTAACGTTATGGTCTGGTCTTTAACCACGGTATTCCAGGTGCCCAGCGCTTGTGGTTCGCCGTTCTTAAGTATGCGTATACCTAATCTGTCCACGTTGGTTTTAATCGCCGCAGCATCAAATGGGGTTGCGGTTCCCTGTAGGGCAAATTGCAGCGTACCGGCTGGATCGTTATCACAGGTGATTTTTACCGGTAGCGTCCTGGCGGCATAGCGTTTCCCGTCAATGAGATCGGTGCGTACCGCATTGCCGAAATCAACATCCGCTGCCTGATTGTTGTTTATTTGGCAGGACGCTCTGGCGATGATGGTGACATTGATAGAGAAATTTGCTGTTATCGGTTCTGCTTCTACCGCTTTGCCGGGTAGCAGCAGAGACAGCGCCAGCAGCGCGAAAAACGGCCTGATTGTTCTGCTGCCCGCGCCCATCGCTGATACCTTATTCATAGCTCAGACGGAAATCGGCCACTGCATAAAATGGCCCAGGTTTTAACGTCGCAGAGGTACGCTCTGCGGCAATGTTCCAGGTCAGAACATTATCCCCTGGCGTCAGAAACTGCGGCAGGCCGGGCGCGCCAGGGACAATTACGCGCTGCTGGCTATCGGTGATGCGCAGAGCCAGCCCCTCTGTTCCCCGTAATGCCACTAACTCCGTCTCATTGCTGTCTGGCAGCGCGATAAGAGAGATATTTACCACCGGCCGGCTGCTGTCCTGTATCAGCGTATCCGTACGGGGATCGCGGGAAGAGCCGGATGCGACCAGGCAATCCTGAAGCCTGATGGTAAAAGGAAACGGCAGGCTGCGGGCGCCCGGGTGCGCTAACGTTGCTGCTGCAAGTATCCCTAAATCTACCGTCTGGTCCCGCGAATCCAGCGCCAGTCGGCAGGGCGAGTCAACCAGTTCGCCTTCTACTCTTAACACGCCATATTCACCATCAACGCGAGAAGAGGGCGTTTGTTCCACAGGCGTAGCAATCTGTGCAGGCTCGGCGCTAACTGTATTAAACGCGCCAGCGCCGAGCAGCAGCATAAATGACATGAACAACCCTGTTCGCTGCCGTGACGGCAACCGCTGTATGCTCATCTGTTCCTCACTCGCTCAATAATCCGTCAGATGCCGTTTGGTATTTAACTCTGCTTGTTACTTGCTACTTCACAACGTGTGCCGATGCAGTCAAAGTTCAGGATCGGTCGGCCACCCCAGTCGTTGATATAAGCGAAGTGCGGATGGTTACCTAACTTACCGGCTTCGGCAGAAAGCTCAGCAGAGGCGTTCGGCGCAATCATGACCGGCTTGATTTGTGCGTCGCCATCTGACACCAGGGTAATGTAATAAGGAGTGGGATTATTCGCGCGATAATGATTTCCTTCGCGCGTTAAAGTTATTTTTTCCTGCCAGGGCGTTGTTGCCGACTGTTCTTTTACCACCAGGCTGGCGGGACGATAAAAGAATTTGACGCGTGTTTGCAGTGCTATCTGTAACACGTTGGGTTTGTTGCTACGCGGCGGAATTTCACGCACATTAAAGTAATAGAGCGTTTCCCGATCCTGCGGCAGCTTGCTCTCAATTCCCGGTAGCGCCTGAATTTTTATCATGCTCTGGGCGCCTGGTTCTACCCGTTGTACCGGTGGCAGCGCCACGAGAGGAGACTGGATTTTATGGCCCGCCTCATCCTCTATCCAGGTCTGCGCCAGATAAGGGAGCTTTTTATTATCGTTATGAATATTGACCGTCATGGCATGCTCAGTGCCATCAAATATCACGCGCGTACGATCCAGGGCGATGGCCGCCTCAGCGGGCTGATTGACAACGGCAGCCAGTATCAGTGAAGCAGCCAGGGTGGATAAAAGGGGGATAGCTTTTTTCATAAAGTTTTCTGCTCTGACTTAAGTTCGTTTTTCCGCCAGCATCCCTGACCGTGATTATATGCGGCATCCCTGTCCACATTTTTAAACAGCTATGCTCTGTTACTCCGTGCTGGTTAACGGCTGGCAGGTGAGCTGCAATAGCTGGGTTTCATCAGCAGGTAAGTGACGGGGCAGCTTCAGCTGGCAAAGCGGCTGGCCCTCTTCGCTTAGCTGCATTTCCACACCGGGCTGGATACCGGTCAGCCATACGCGACCGCTATCGTCCAGCACGCCCGTTTCATGTCCGTTGTGCATAATGCTGGTGCCAAAAGGGGGATAGCTGCCATCGGCCATTTTCACCAACGTCATCATTTTGCGTCCCTTGATAACATCTAATTTACGGTAGCCAATGGCGCCTTCTGTCAACGTCAGCTGGGTTAATGGATGGCTGACATCCGTATCGTCATCAAGCGCGTTAACGTCTACGCCAATGCTGTTACGCCAGTAGCTGTTCATGTCAGGGATGACCGCTTTACCAAACAGATTGGAGTGAAGATCCGCTCCCTGGCCTTTTACGGGGACGTGACTGATATCATTGGTATCCAGCATCACTCGCGTTCCGCCAGGTACGGTTTCGCGATGCAGCACTGCACCATGCAGCGTTGCCGTTGCGCCACCCTGGAGCGACAGCCCTACCGCACTGTAATCACCGCCGCGATAGCTGGTGCTGAGATTCATACGAACCAAATCATTCTGATGGGTATAGTAGCCGCTTAGCTCCGAACGTTTATTTTCTGTCACGCCAGCCAACAGGTTGTACTGATCGTCAGCATTAATGCTGTTATACCAGCCTACCTGGTGGGTAATGCCGCTCCGGCCTGCCTGTCCGTTATAGCTAAGCGTCCCGCCATTACTCCACGGTATACTCAGGCTAAGATAGCCTCCGTCATCGTTGGATCGGTCATAGCGGCTGTGGTAAGCCGTCAGGCTCAGGCTGATATTTTTCCAGGTACCTATATCCATATATTTTGACAAGGACAGGCTCCAGCGATCGTTATCAGGGCGGTCCCAGTAGGTTTGATGGCTGTAATCGCCATTCATAGTAAGCTCCAGATCCTGAAAGAATTTACTCACCATAACGGTATATAACTCGCGACTATGCCCGGAGGACAGGGTGTCAACATGGCTGTTGCGGGCTGTCAGAAACTCATTCATCGACATGAAGTTTTTTTGCGAAAAACGATAACCAGCAAAGGTGACCTGCCCGTCAATCTTTTCAAAACGTTTGGAGTAGCTCAGGCGCCAGGAGCCGCCGTTCTTCGTCTCTTTTCCTGGGCGTGCCTGTGCTTGTGTGGCATCAAGAGAAACCGCACCCAGCTGCAACAGGTCGCGGCCTATACCAACGGCCAGCGCATTGTAGCGCGGCATGGTTACCAGGCCGCCAATTAATGACCAGCCATTGGTGACGCCCCATGAAAATTCACCGGTGGTAAATGTATCGCCCTGAATATGATGCTGCCAGTCCGTTGGGCGACCCGCAGTCAGGCTATAACGCACCATGCCGGGACGGGTCAGATAAGGAATACTGGCGGTATTGACCTGAAAATGCTGTTTACTTCCGTCCTGTTCTTCTACCGTAACGTCAAGTTTGCCGGATACAGAACTGCTTAAGTTCTGTATCCGAAACGGGCCTGGTGCGACCTGGGTTTGTGAAATAACGCGATCCTGCTGGGTAATGGTGACTTTAGCATTGGTACGTGCGACACCGGTCACCTCTGGCGCGTAGCCCTGTAACCCCGGCGGCAGCATATTATCGTCTGTTTTCAGGCTGGCGCCGGAAAAGTGGAAGCCATCAAACAAGTTGGAGTCAAGGTCGTTTTCACCCAGCATTAACTTCGCGTTTAATTGAGGTAGCGCGCGATAGAGATAATAACGGCTCCAGGTAAATTCGGTTTGATGCTGCCCATTATGGCTGGTGTGCTGTGCCTGCCAGTCCGCCCGGAAACGCCATGGGCCAAGGTTAGCGCCAGCGACGCCGTTACCGCTAATATCAGCCTCACTTCCGCCCTCATGCTGCCAGGTACGGGTGGCGTTAATATCGTAATCAAACAGGATGCCAGCGACGCCGTTATCCCAGCGGGAAGGGGGATCCCAGTCTGGCGCACTGTATTCAAGCCAGGCCTGAGGAATAGAGACGTCTAATGCGCCATGGCTTAAGTCACCTTTGGCCAGAATGCCGGGTAAGCTTTTACTATCCAGGCACTGCTCGCTGGCTGACTGCCACCAGGTCAGGCGATCTGTCAGCTCTGGTTTGAGACCAAACAGTTTGACCATTTCTGGCTCCAGGCAAGGCACGCTGCTGTCAGGATCGGCGGGAGAAGGCGTAAAACGTACCGACAGGTCCGTAATTTCCTGGCCATTAACTTTCAGCGTTAAAGGGTATTCGCCGGGCATAATATAACCACTATGGGCGAATCGTTTAAGGTCGATATTATTACGGTCCGCTACATCCAATACATCCGTATTAAATTCAATCGTGTTATCGTCAGGGGATGGGCTTTTTTCTGCTGCCTGAGGAAGTGACTTTTCTTTTACTGCGGCACCGGATAAATTATCGACGTTACTTTCTCCATGCGCAACGATAATACTTAACGCCGGCGTTAATAATAACGAGCGAGTTAGTAACGTTAATAACTTTTCCAGTTTGAAAGCTTTCATCAGGCGCATTTTCTTCTTTATCAGAATAAATATTTGTTAAAGACACCATCTGCCACGTTAGTCGTAATCCATTAAATAGCCTATGGTTGCCTGAAATTTCCCTGGTTTGATATGTATTCGATTGGCTGATAAATAAATTTTATAATTTAACGTCATACTGCCAGGGGTTAATTTCCTGTCAGGTAAAGGTTCTCCTGATATAGCCTGGTGTCCCTCGTCATCACGAATAATAATCCCTTCTCCGCTGGCATTTCCTTCGTTAGCGAAGGCGTTACCGTCAATATGATTGCTAACAAACGTAATATGGAAATTCTTCCAGGGGGCTTGATGAGTACGATATGCGTCTGCTCTTTGCAGCGTGCAATTAATAAGATGTATACGAAAAGATACAGCCGCCTCCGGCTTTTTATGTAATACCTCGCTTATTGTTACCGTACCAAGATTAATAGTTTGATTTCGATCGCCAACGGCAATAGCACAGGCCGTGTCCAGGATATTGCCGTGCAACCTCACATGTCCGTGGCCAGCGTCTGTTGCACAGGCATAAATCGGCATCAACAGAAACGAAAAAATAACAAGCCGTTGTCGCATTGCTCATGCCGCTCCCGCACCTGAATAACCGCGGCCTGTAGCAGCAGGCCGCAAGAAAATCGGAACGATACTTACTCGTAACTCACGATGAAGTCAGCGGCGCCATCAAAGGTACCGGGAACGATTGTGCTGCTGCTTCCTTCGTGCCCTTTCAGATAGGCACTCATCATAATGACATTACCGTTACCTAACTTCTGTTTTGGTGTAGGTTGGCCCAGCGTAACCGGCGTACCGTCCCCGGCTTTTAGCATAATGCCGGCACCGGATGCATTACCGGTAATACCTAATGCGTTTTCAAGCTCGGGATCTTTTGCACCGCTCCAGGTGGTGGTTACATTTTCTTTTGTCGTGGCAGAGCAGTTAATTAAATTAATTTCAAAAGGTTTTGATTCAGACTCGCCACCACCCTGCAGCATTGAGTCGGAGATATTACCCAGCTGAACCGTTTGGTTAGCATTGTCATAATCAAGACTGCAGGGTGCGTCAATAATGGTGCCATGGAAATGGATGGTACCATGACCCTGATCGGCTTGATTTGTTGCTGCCGCCATATGACTTGTCAGCGCCAGGCCCATTGCCATAACAATTGTTTTTATTTTCATATCTGTTTCTCCCTTAATGAGATTGCTGTTTTCAATAAAAATCAGATAACTAACGAGGTGAACCGATCGCGACTGTAATAAGCAATATCAACCTGATATCAGGCAATGGTGAATTTTACCTTTTACTCTGATTCAGATATGCCAAAACCACCTGAAATATAAATCCAGAAATATAAAGTCAGTAATATCTGTGTCAGTTGATAATATTGCTTATTGCTTATTGCTTATTGCTTATTGCTTATTGCTTATTGCTTATTGCTTATTGCTTATTGCTTATTGCTTATTGCTTATTGGCGCACATTCTATATTTCTGTTTTGGTATGTCAACCTGTGTAAATTTAGTGATGACATATTTATTAATTACTTTGTTTTCAAACGTTTATCTCTGTTTACAGAAGGGGGTGGGTTTTTAAACCAAACAAAAAAATACAAAATCAAAAGTTCTGGTTTAATCCTTTGTGGTTAAAGTTGATTTGAATCAAATTCAGAGTATTCATCTAAAATCATGCCATTTGTTAATATTAAGGGCTATTTTTTAATGAATGACTGGATTTTATATTGGTTGATTTAAGTTTGTTGTTTTAACTTTATCTTAACAATTATTTGACTCGATAATGGTGATTAATCCTTTGTTTTTATTAAACTCATTATGCTGATTAGCTGATATTAATATAACAGGGAATATACATTGCTTGCCGGAAATTAGGAGTGATAATTAGTTGTACTGCTTATTGAAATAGAATATTTTCAGAAAGAAATTAAATCTGCATCAGCAATAAAATCTAAGACTTTATCCTAATATGAGCGACGCTTCAGCGGTCGCCTGGGTTAGAGGTTTCGTCTTATGCACCAGCAAAAGGAGAGAAGGTAAATGCAGGCTTCTACTGTAGAAAAGTAGAACGGGCTTGAACGTTAAGGGGAGCGAAATATAGCTTTTGGTCAGGAAGGTAAACTCTCAAAGGTGGCTGTGCCTGTTTTTTCTCTCCTTTCCTTTCTCGCTGGTGGCACTGATTATTTAAGACGACATAAGGCACGGTTTATCCCAAAGAGCCTGATGGCGTTCAACAAACCCGGCTGCATTTATTGGAGAAACCGTCATTTATCATAGCGGGTTGGTTTTCAACCTTGCCGCCTGGCGTGCCAGCTGCATTAACGCCTCTGAGAGCGCCTGTGGCGAAATTGTCCTTTCTCCCGGCGGCGCGGTGGTTTTACGCTCGACCAGGCTGACCGACAGCAGTTCAGATCGCGCTGGCGCATCGGGCTGGTGGATCATCTCAACCAGCCGCTCGACGCTCTCTTTGCCCAGCGTTCTGAAATCCTGCTTGATAGTGGTTAACGGTGGAATAAAACAGGCGCTGTCCGCCGTATCGTCATAGCCGATAACTGAGACGTCGCCCGGCACCTGCAGGCCCGCTTCTGACAGCGCACGCAGTGCGCCCAGCGCCATCTGATCGTTCGCTACCAAAATCGCACCAGGCTGTACGCCTTCAATCAGCAAGCGGGAAACCTGCTGATAACCAGAAAGGGCGCTCCAGTCGCCTTCCATTATCGCTACCGGCTGAAGCTGCTGCTGCGCCAGCGCCTGTTGCCAGCCTTCGAAGCGCAGGCGTGCCGAAACGGAGCTTTGCGGCCCGGCGAGCAGCGCGATGTTGCGATGCCCCAGTGTTAACAGATGTTCAACGCCCAGGCGTGCGCCTTCGGCGGGATCGAAAATCACGCTGTTCGCACTGAGCTGTGGTGAGACATCCAGAAAAAGCACCGGCACATCCTGACAGAGCGCTGCCAGATTTTGCGCGTCCTCGTCTTCCAGCGGGATATTCAAAATCAGCCCATCCACGCGCTGCGCCAGCAGATTATTAATCGCGGCTCTGGCGGCCTCGACGCCGCTTTGTTCGGTCATCGAGATAACCACGTTAAAGCGTTTTTCCCCGGCGCGGGATTTAATGGCGGCGGCAATTTGCGAAGGGGCATGCAGGGAAAGATCGGAGGTGGCGAGACCGATAGTATGACCGATTTTTCCGGCCAGCTGTTGCGCCACGCGATTAGGCACATAGTGCAGGGCCGCCATCGCCGCTTCCACTTTTTGCCGGGTTTTGGGGGAGACATTTTCCGCCTGGTTGATCACGCGGGAAACGGTTTGATAAGAGACGCCGGCATGCTGCGCCACATCATAAAGAGTTATCGACTTCGCTTTCATCCCGGCTTCCTTATGGCATTTCTGTGAATCGCTGAGGGCAAATAGTATGTCGGGTGCAGGATAAAGTAAAAGCAGGGAGAGCAGGCTGATGATATTACGCCGCGCCGCCTGTCCTGTAGCGTTACTTTTTCCTGTACGTCAGTCAGGGACGCGAATGGCATGCTGCCGGTATCGGGCCGCCATCCCAGAAAAACCCCAGATCCGTTCACTGAGGTTAACCATGAGCGTTGAAATGGCATTACCTGTCAGGCAGCAAAATAATCATATTGCCCGTCTCGCCACAGCTCAGACGCTGGCTTTGCTGGCGGACGGTATGAAAGCCCGAAAAGCATAAGGAAAAGCACCCGGTGACAGGTGCTTTTTACTCTTATCGCAGGTTATTTTTAAAGAATGAGGCCAGCTTCGCAAAAGGAATCAGGTCGGTACGATCGTACAAATCGACATGTCCTGCGCCCGGTACTATGTACAGTTCTTTTGGCTGTCCGGTGCGTTTATACGCCTCTTCGCTAAACTCCTTCGAGTGCGCCCGATCGCCGGTAATAAACAGCATCGGACGCGGTGAAATTGTCTCAATATCGTTAAACGGATAGAAATTCATAAACTTCACGTTAGTGGTCAGTGTCGGATGCGTGGTTTGCTGCGACGTGGTTCCCTTTGGTGTGAACTCACCGCGCGGCGTGCGGTAGAAATCGTAAAACTCTTTCTCAATGGGTGAAGAGTTAGCATCGATTTTATGTACCGTGCCGCTGGTATACTTCGTTTCCCCGCCGGTGAACTCCACGTAACGTTGTTCGGCCGCCTCAGCGATAATCTGTTTACGCTGTTCCAGCGTCAGTGAATGATGGAGCGCGTTACGGTTGGCGGCGCCCATGTCATACATACTAACGGTAGCGATCGCCTTCATCCGGGGATCGATTTTGGCGGCGCTGATAACAAAACTGCCGCTGCCGCAGATGCCCAGCACGCCGATACGGTTACGATCGACAAACTCACGGGTTCCCAGATAATCCACCGCTGCGCTAAAGTCTTCCGCATAAATATCGGGCGAGACGGCGTTGCGCGGCTCGCCTGCGCTTTCGCCCCAGAAAGAGAGATCGATCGCCAGCGTCACAAAGCCTTGCTCCGCCAGTTTCTGCGCATACAAATTCGAGCTTTGCTCTTTTACCGCACCCATAGGATGACCAACGATAATCGCCGGGCTTTTGTTATGCGGTTTCATCTCTTTCGGCATAAACAGATTGCCGGTGACATTCATTTGATACTGATTTTTAAAGGTAACTTTTTGCTGCGTCACCTTATCGCTTTTATAAAAGTTATCGGCGCCGTCAGACATATCCGCCGCGGTTGCCGCGAACGCGCTAATTAACAGCCCCAGTGCCAGCGTAAATCTATTCATGATGTTCTCCCAGTCAGAGCGGCGCATGCGCCACAGATTTTCATGGTCTTCCGGTTTGGTTTAAAGAGCTCAGGCGGAACGGGCCGCATCTGAGCGTGACGTCAGGTAAATAAGAAGCGCCGCGATAAGCAGCAGGGCGGCACTGACGATAAAGGTGCTTTGATAACCGCTGTGATCGAAAAGCAGGCCGCCCACTGTCGAACCCAGCGCGATGGAGAGCTGAACCGTCGCCACCATCAGGCCGCCGCCCGCTTCGGCGTTATCCGGGAAAGTTCTTGATACCCAGGCCCACCAGCCCACCGGCGCGGCGGTAGCGATCAATCCCCAGCCTCCCAGCAGCGCGACGACCGCCGCAACCCAGCCGCCCAACACCATCAGCGCCAGCGCGATAGCGCTCATCAGCACCGGAATAGCGATTAACGTTGGGTAAAAATTGCGCTTAAGCACCGCGCCGATCAGCAGAGTTCCTGTAAATCCGGCGATACCGATCACCAGCAGGATAAAGGTCACCATTGCCGCATCGACGCGGGTAACCGTCTCCAGGAAGGGCCGGATATAGGTAAACAGCGTGAACTGGCCCATAAAGAAAATGCCGACGCCCAGCATGCCGAGCGTCACGACCCGGCGGCGAAACAGCGTCAGAATATTGCCGGACCCTGGCGTACGACGACTGACCGGCATCGACGGCAGGCTAATGGCCTGCCAGACGAAAGCAACCAGCGCGACCGGCGCAAGGCAGAAGAAGGCGCCTCGCCAACCCATCACCGAGCCGAGATAGCTGCCTAATGGCGCGGCTACCACGGTCGCCAATGCGTTACCGCTGTTAAAAATGGCCAGCGCGAGCGGCACCCGATGGGCCGGAACCAGCCGCATGGCCGTCGCTGCCGACATGGACCAGAAGCCGCCGACCACTACGCCAATCAGCGCCCGGCCTGCCATATAGGTTAAATAATCAGGCGCCAGCGCAATCACCGTGCCTGAAATGGCCATAATGCCGGTCAGCGCCAGTAATAATATTTTCCGGTTCAGCGTGCCTGCCAGCGTGGAAATAAACAGGCTGGTGATCACGGCAAACGCGCCGGAAATGGCGATTCCCTGGCCTGCCATCCCTTCGGTAACCTGAAGTTCCGTCGCTATCGGCGAAAGCAGACTGACCGGCATAAATTCAGAGGCGATCAGGGCAAACACGCAGAGCGTCATGGCAAACACGCCGCTCCAGTGCGCCAATTGCGGCACTTTGCCAGGCGCGTGCTGGCGATGGTCACAGGTTTGGCTATTCATACGTTATATTGATTTCCCGTAAGACTAAAACGCTTCGCTTCCCCGCAGGCAGGGAAACGCGCAGCACAAGGCGATACGCCGTGTAGCGAGGTATCTGCTGTGATTCTGGAGAGCGGGCAACGTCAGAACAGACGTTTAACCCTGGTCAACGATCTGGATTTTTACCGCCAGCCTGCAAAGCGGTGCCGTTTTGCGATGAACGTGTGACTGAGCGGTCAGGCTTTGATGATTTTATTGTTGCGAATAAATCAGCGAGCGACTAGCTAATGAATACTTAACAGGCTTATAAGTACTACTTATAAATAGCCAGAGAGAACGGGAAGATGGCCAGACGTAATCTGAACGATTTACTGTTTTTTGTGACGGTGGCGCGGGAAGGCAGCTTTACGCGCGCTGCCGCGCAGCTTGGCGTAACGCAGCCTGCGCTGAGCCAGGCCATTTCCGGGCTGGAGGAACGGATGCAAATCCGCCTGCTGACGCGCACCACCCGTAGCGTATCGCCCACCGCAGCCGGAGAGCGCCTGTTGCAGTCGGTCGGCCATCGGATTGAGGAGATCGAAGCCGAACTGGATATGCTCACCGAACTGCGCGACAAGCCTGCGGGAACGGTGCGCATCACCTGCGGGCCGAATGTGCTGAAAACTACTCTGCTGCCTAAGTTGACGCCATTGCTGCGCGAGTATCCCGATATTCATATTGAGTTCGATGCCAATCACGGCTTTCGGGATATTGTGGCGGACAGGTTTGATGCGGGCGTCAGGCTCGGCGATACCATCGATAAAGATATGATTGCGGTGCCGATTGGCCCTAAGTTGCGTATGGCTGCGGTGGCCTCACCCGATTATTTCGCGCGTTATCCTGTACCACAAACGCCGCATGAGCTTACCCAGCATCAGTGTATTAACCAGCGCATGATCCGCTCCGGCGGCATTTACGTATGGGATTTTGACCAGGACGGCGGCGATCTTAATGTAAGAGTAAGCGGGCAGCTCACTTTTAATACCTCGGAACATATTGTTGATGCGGCGCTGGCCGGACTGGGCATCGCCTTTTTACCAGAGGAAGAGTTTGGCCCGCATATTAGCGAAGGCCGCTTGATCCGCGTGCTGGAGCCGTGGTGTTTACCCTTTCCCGGTTACTATCTCTATTACCCCAGCCGCAAACAGCCGTCGCCCGCATTTTCGCTGGTGCTGGAGGCGTTAAGAATGCGGTAGCCGCCTCAGGCATCACCACAGGCAATTATTTATTGTGTCTGGCAGGTAAAAAGCGTGAAGGCGAGGCGAAAAGTAAAATTTCTCAATATGAGCGTGAAATTGCTGACCAAAGCAGCAGGATAAATAAACTGGAGCAGGAAAACAGCCGTCTCGCCAGTAAGATTAATGAACTGGCAAATAAAATTAACTAAGTTTCCTGAAGGCGTTTGAGCGGCAAACTGGCGGAAGATCACAGGAGTCGAACCTGCCCGGGACCGCTGGCGGCCCCAACCGGATTTGAAGTCCGGCCGCCTCACCGGAGACGACGATCTTCCATTCGATGAGGCGCAAAGTATACCACCGGAAACGTCGTGATACAGCCAGCCTTTACGTCTCAATTAACGGCTAATTATTCTACAAACGTTCTCTTATCACTGTCGGGTCGGTAGCTGACCGGCCCGTGCCCTTTGCTAACTCATCACCTCGCCATTTTGCTGCCGATATTCCTTCGGCGTACTGGCATAGCTCTTCTTAAACACCGAATAAAAATATTGCAGCGAAGGGTAGCCGCACATCTGCGAAATCTCGTTAATCGGCATGGAGGAGGAGATCAGCAGCGTACGTGCGCGCTCCAGCTTCTCGCTGTGAATAATGGTGTGAATCGTCTCGCCGGTCTCATCCTTAAAGCGCTTTTCCAGGTTCGAGCGCGACATGCCTACCGCATCCAGCACCTGCTCAACCTTAATCCCTTTGCAGGCGTTAAAACGGATGTAGTGCATCGCCTGAATCACCGCCGGATCGTGCAGGGAGCGAAAATCGGTGGAGCGGCGGGCGATCACCTTAACCGGCGGCACCAGAATACGCTGCAGCGGCATCGTCTGCCGATCCAGCAGGCGATGCAGCAGCTTGGCGGCCTGATAGCCCATTTGTCGGGTGCCCTGCGCTACCGATGAGAGCCCCACGCGCGACAGATAGCGCGTCAGCTCTTCGTTATCGATGCCAATCACACAGAGTTTCTCCGGCACCGGAATTTTCAGATGCTCGCAAACCTGCAGCAGATGGCGGGCGCGCGCATCGGTAACGGCGATAATACCGGTTTGCGGCGGCAGCGTTTGCAGCCAGTCGGCAAGCCGGTTTTGCGCATGCTGCCAGTTGGCGGGCGCGGTCTCCATTCCCTGATAAATCACGCCCTGGTAACGCTCTTTCGCTACCCTCAGGCGAAACGCATGCTCGCGCTCCTGCGCCCAGCGTTTGCCGCAGGAGGCGGGCAGGCCATAAAAGGCGAAGCGGTTAATGCCTTTCTCTTTCAGGTGCGAAAAGGCGCTTTCTACCAGCGCGGCGTTATCGGTCGCAATATAGTGAACCGGCGGATAATCCTCTGGTCGATGATAAGAGCCGCCGACGCCGACAATGGGCACCTCGACATTACGCAGCAATGCCTCGATCTCTTTATCGTCGAAGTCGGCGATCACGCCGTCGCCGAGACACTCGCGCATATTGTCGATACGGCAGCGAAAATCCTCCTCAATAAAAATATCCCAGTCGGTCTGTGACGCCTGGAGATATTCGCCAACGCCCTCGACAACCTGTCGGTCATACACTTTGTTGGCGTTAAACAGCAGGCTAATGCGGAAACGTTTTTCAAACATGATCACTCCCGTTTTTTCTTCTGCATCTTGATTACCACAGCGAAACCAGACGCAGAAAAAAATTGGTGAGCCCTGTGATCTGCTTCGACGATTACACGCGCCGCCGGGTGGCGGAATCCATCCAGACCGCCAGCAGCAGGATGGCGCCCTTCACGATGTACTGCCAAAACGTGGGGACATCCATCATGCTCATACCGTTATCCAGCGAGGCCATAATAAAGGCGCCCATCACCGCGCCAGCGACCGATCCGATCCCGCCCGCCAGGCTGGTGCCGCCGATTACGCAGGCAGCGATGGCGTCCAGTTCGGCAATGTTCCCGGCGGAAGGCGAACCGGCGCCGAGACGCGAGCTGAGGATC
>Ga0209463_1000231_pt1 | contig 51233 bp, 47 predicted proteins | sample AgamicMgSfrz_FD_187169 | JGI IMG/M metagenome (GOLD analysis project Ga0209463, IMG submission 187169) | Agave microbial communities from Guanajuato, Mexico - Mg.Sf.rz (SPAdes) (version 2) | ecosystem: Host-associated > Plants > Phyllosphere > Phylloplane/Leaf | place: Guanajuato, Mexico...
CACGGTATCGTCGTCGATGCACAGGGCCGCACCTCCGATCCGGCAATATTCGCCGCCGGCGACGTGGCGCAGCATCATCGCTATGGCATCTCCCTGCAATCCTGGGCCTTTGCGCAGAATCAGGCGATGGCCACCGCCAGAGCGATGCTGAATAGCGCGGCGGCAGGCTATGACGAGATCCCGTGGCTGTGGTCAGATCAATATCAGCACAACATTCAGATTCTGGGGCTGCCGCAGCCCGCCAGCCGGATGCGGGTGCGCCAGAGCCCGGCGGGGAAACTCTTCTTTTCCCTGAGCGCCGACGGCAGGCTGAATCAGCTGGTGGCCTTTAACGATGCGCGCACTATCAAGCTGGCGAAGCGCTGGATGGCGACCGGGCGGGATCTCTCTGACGTGCCGCTGGACGATCCCGATTTTTCATTGATGTCATTGCGCTGACTCTGTCTTAACCCCCAGGGGGAAAAATGACCACATTTGAGACCAACGCCGCGTCCGACGTGACGCCCGGCGAGGAGAGCTGCACGCCTGAAAAACCGATTCGCTGGGCGATCCCGCTGGCGCTACTGGCCTGCGTGCTGCTGGCTTTTCTCGACAAAATCAGCATCGCCGCGCTTTTTTCCGACGTTCATTTCCAGCGCGCGATGGGCATCGATTTCGATACCACGCGTCTCGGCATTCTGATGAGCGTGTTTCTGCTGAGCTACGGTTTTTCGTCGGTGCTGCTCAGCGGGCTGGGCGACCGCATTGCGCCGCTGCGTCTGCTCACCGGCATGATGGTGGTCTGGTGCCTGTTAATGGTGCTGATGGGGCTGACCCATAACTATCTGCTGATGGTGACGCTGCGCATTCTGCTCGGCATTGCGGAAGGGCCGCTGTTTCCGCTGGCTTTCACCATTGTGCGCCACAGTTTTCCGCAGCGTCTGCAGGCGCGCGCCACCATGCTCTGGCTGCTGGGCACGCCGGTCGGCGCCGCCATCGGCTTTCCCCTGTCGCTGTGGTTGCTCAATACCTTTGGCTGGCAGAGTACCTTTTTCGTTATGGCGCTGCTGACCTTGCCGGTGCTGCTGCTGGTGCGTACCGGTCTGCGCGGCCTGCAGTTAACGGCCAGGCGCGAGGAGACGACCATTTCAACGGCGACGCGTCGGGCGGCGCGGCGCGAACTCTTTTTAAGCGCCCATTTCTGGATGGTCTGCGTATTCAACATCGCCTTCCTGACCTACCTCTGGGGCATCAACGGCTGGCTGCCCGGCTATCTGATTAAAGGCAAAGGGATCCACCTGGAACATGCGGGTTGGCTCTCCTCCATGCCGTTTATCGCCATGCTGATCGGCGAGATCGTCGGCGCCTGGCTGGCGGACCGGCTGGATAAGCGCGCCGCCGCCTGTTTTATCTCGATGGCGGGCGCGGCGATTGGGCTGGTGGCGGTGATGCAGCTGAGTACGCCGCTGACCGTTATCGCGGCCATGAGCTTCAGCACCTTTATGTGGGGCATTGGCGCGCCCAATATTTTCGCCCTGCTGGCGAAGGCGACCCATCCACGCGTCAGCGCGACCGCCGGCGGCATCTTCAACGGCCTCGGCAACTTTGCCGGCGCCCTGTCGCCCGCGGCGATGGGCGCGCTGATCGCTTTTACCCAGAGTATGGATTCCGGGCTGATGTTTCTCACCCTAATGGCGGTGCTGGGATGCCTCCTGCTGCTGCCGCTACTGACACGTTACTGAGGAGATTGCCATGACTGATTCAACCGTTACTGCAAAACCGGGCGTTAAACCTGCGCATATGAGCATGGAAGAGTGGATTGAGTCGCGCATCGCGCGTTTCGAAGGGCGCAAATATGACTGGAACGCGCTGAAGTTTCAGGCCGATTTCGATCCGAAATATCGCCGCGCCCAGATGCGCTATATCGGCACCGGCGCCACCGGCGTCGCCAGCGACAGCAATACCGTTCCGGCGGAGCATTTCACCTTCTCCACCATGGTGCTGCCGTCGAAATGCGAAGGGCCGCTGCACCTGCATGATGATGTGGAGGAGGTCTTTTTCATGCTCAAAGGGCAGATCACGCTGATGATCCAGGACGGCGACCACTACACCGAAACCGTGCTGCGCGAGCGCGATTTAATTTCCGTACCGGCGGGCATCTATCGCGGGCTGTTCAATCACGGCGAAGAAGAGGCGCTGATGTGCGTGATGCTGGGCACGCAAAAGCCGCATATCCCGACCTATCCGGACGATCATCCGCTGGCCAATGTGAAACGGAATTAAGGGCGCGCCATGACGGGTTCAGATGAACAGGATAGCGAGCTGACGTTGATGCTGTTGCACGGCATCAGTTCCGGCGCGGCCTCCTGGCATAAACAGAGGGCGCTGGCGGGCTGTCGCGTGCTGGCCTGGGATATGCCCGGCTATGGCGCCAGCCTGATGCTGAATGTGGAAAAGGCGGACGCGGGCGATTATGCGGATGCGCTGGCCGCGTTTCTGGATCGGGCGCAGGTGCGGCGAGCGGTGCTGGTCGGCCATTCGCTCGGCGCGCTTATCGCCGCCGCGTTCGCCGCGAAGTATCCGCAGCGCGTTGCGTACCTGGCGTTGGCTAATCCGGCGCAGGGCTACGGGCAGGTCGCAGCGGAACAGCGGGAGCAGGTCTGGCGCAGCCGCGAACAGCAAATCGCGCTCGGCGGCGAGATTCTGGCGCAAACGCGCGCGGCGAAACTGTTGCGCCCCGGCGCGCAGCAGGAGGATGTCGCCACCGTCGCCGCCGGGATGCGCAGGCTGCGCGCCGAAGGCTATCTGGCGGCGGCCTGGATGCTGGCCCATGACGATATTCACCGCTGGCTTGCGCACTATCGCGGCGGCTGGGAAGTCGCATGCGGCGAGCTGGACAGCATCGTCCTGCCGGAGGCGGCGCAGGCGCTGGCGCAGCGTTACGGCGTGCCGTATCGGGCGATCCCTGATGCCGGACACGCCAGCTATCTGGATAACGCAGCGCGTTTTAATCAATGGCTTTTAACGGTAATGGCAGAGGTGCGTGATGAATGCGCAAATTGAAGGATGCGTGGCGGTAGTCACCGGCGGATCGTCGGGAATCGGTTTTGAAACGCTGCGTCTGCTGCTGGGCGAAGGGGCGAAAGTGGCCTTTTGCGGTCGCGACAGCGATCGCCTGGCGAGCGCCAGCGCCGCGCTGCAGCATGAATATCCGCAGGGCGACATCTTCGCTTACCGCTGCGATGTCTTACAGGAGACGCAGGTGGCCGCGTTTGCCGAAGCGGTAACGCAGCGCTTTGGCGGCGTCGATATGCTGATTAACAACGCCGGACAGGGCTATGTGGCGCACTTTGCCGATACGCCGCGTGCGGCCTGGCTGCATGAGGCGGAGCTGAAGTTATTCGGCGTGATCAATCCGGTGCAGGCATTTTTGCCCCAGCTTGAACGCTCGGCGATCGGCTCGATTACCTGCGTCAATTCGCTGCTGGCGCTGCAGCCGGAAGAACACATGATCGCCACTTCCGCCGCCCGCGCCGCGCTGCTCAATATGACCTTAACCCTTTCGAAAGAGCTGGTGGACAAGGGCATCCGCGTGAACTCCATTCTGCTGGGCATGGTGGAGTCAGGTCAGTGGCAGCGTCGCTTTGCCGAGCGCGCCGATAAAAACCAAAGCTGGCCGGAATGGACGGCGGAGATTGCCCGCAAGCGCGGCATTCCGATGCAGCGTCTGGGGAAACCGCAGGAAGCGGCGCAGGCGCTGCTGTTCCTCGCCTCGCCGCTGGCCTCGTTTACCACCGGCGCGGCGCTGGATATTTCCGGCGGTTTTTGTCGCCACCTGTAAGGAACGGTTATGAAAAAGATCATGTTGATAGGTTACGGCGCGATGGCGCAGGCGGTGATCGAACGGCTGCCGGATGAGGTGGCGCTCGGCTGGATTGTGGCGCGCGCGCAGCATCATGCGGCGATCCGCGCGCGCTTTAAGGGGCTGGTCGAGCCGCTGCTGACTCCGCTGGCGTGTGAGGCGACGCCCGACCTGGTGCTGGAGTGCGCCAGCCAGCAGGCGGTGGTTGAGTATGCCGAGGCAATCCTGCAGCGCGGCTGGCATCTGGCGATGATCTCTACCGGCGCCCTGGCCGACGGCGCACTGGAGCAGCGGCTGCGGCAGGCGGGCGGCAGGCTGTCGCTGCTTTCCGGCGCGGTGGCGGGCATTGACGGCCTGACGGCGGCGAGAGAGGGCGGTCTGACTCAGGTCACCTGGCGCGCGCGCAAGCATCCTGCCAGCTGGCGCGGCAGCTATGCGGAGCAGCTGATCGATCTCGACGCTATCCGCGAAGCGCAGATCTTTTTTGAAGGCAGCGCCCGCGAGGCGGCCCGGCTGTTTCCGGCTAACGCCAACGTCGCGGCAACCATCGCGCTGGGCGGCGCCGGGATGGACGCCACGCGCGTACAGCTGATGGCCGATCCGACCACGCGTCACAATACCCATACGCTGCATGTCAGCGGGCTGTTTGGCGAGTTTCGGCTCGAACTGAACGGCTTGCCGCTGGCCGACAATCCGAAAACCTCCACGCTGGCGGCGTTAAGCGCGGTGCGCGCCTGCCGTGAACTGACGCAATGCTAAAGGAGAGTGAGATGGCTGAACTGAAGATTTTTGTCGGCGGAAAATGGCAGCGCGGCACCGGCAAAGCGATGCAGAGCGTGTTTCCTGCGGATGGTTCGGTGAACGCAACGTTAAACGCCGCCAGCCTGACCGATCTGGAAGAGGCGATCGCCTGCGGTGAACGCGCCTGGCGCGATCCGGCCTGGCGCGCAATGATGCCGCATGCGCGGGCGCGCATTCTTTCGCGCGTCGCCGATCTTATTGAGGCGCGCGTTGACGAGCTGGCCGCGCTGCAAACCCGCGATAACGGCAAGCCGCTGGCGGAGACGCGCGGGCTGGTGATGAGCGCCGCCGGTACGGCGCGCTATTTCGCGGCGGCCTGTGAGCTGCTGGAGGGAGAGCTACCGACGCCGCGTCAGGCGGATCTGCTGACCTTTAGCCGTTACGAACCGCTCGGCGTGGTGGCGGCCATTACGCCGTGGAACTCGCCGATTGCCAGCGAGATGCAGAAGGTTGCGCCCGCCATCGCCGCCGGAAATGCGGTGATCCTGAAACCGGCCGAGGCCACGCCGCTGATGGCGCTGGAGCTGGCGCGTCTGTTTGAGCAGGCGGGCCTGCCGGCCGGATTGCTGAGCGTGCTGCCTGGTAAAGGATCGATTATCGGCGATGCGCTGGCGCGGCATCCGCGGGTGCGCAAAATCTCGTTTACCGGCGGCACCTCGACCGGACGTCATCTGGCGCACGTGGCGGCGGAAAAGTTGATTCCGGCTTCGCTGGAGCTGGGCGGCAAATCGCCCACCATCGTGCTGGAGGATGCGGATATTGAGCGCGCGGCGCGCGGCATTTGCTATGGCATTTTCAGTTCGGGCGGCCAGGCCTGCATCGCCGGTGCGCGGCTGTTTATTCATCAGCGCATTTACTCAACGCTGATGGCGCGCCTGCTGGAACTGACGCGCGCCTTGCGTATCGGTCATCCGCTGACGGACGGCGTTCATGTGGGGCCGCTGATCGGCCCTCAGCATCGCCAGAGTGTGGTGGATTATGTGCAGCTGGCGCAGCGCGAGGGCGGACGCCTGCTGTGCGGTGGCGAAGCGCCTGCCGATCCGACGCTGGCGGCGGGCAGCTATTTTCAACCGACGATTATCGAAGGGCTGAGCAATCGCGCCCGCGTCTGCCAGGAGGAGATCTTTGGGCCGGTGCTGGTGGCGATGCCTTTCAGCGATGAGGCGGATCTGATTCGTCAGGCGAACGATTCCGTTTACGGTCTGGCGGCCGGGATCTGGACGCGCGATGCCGGACGCGCGCTACGGCTGAGCGAGCAGCTGGAAGCGGGCACCGTCTGGATCAATACCTACAAGGTTTTCTCCATTTCAACCCCGTTTGGGGGCTTTAAAGAGAGCGGGCTGGGCCGCGAGAAAGGCATTCAGGGCCTGAAGGTCTGGATGCAGCAAAAAAGCGTTTATCTGGCGACAGGTAATGGCGTTAACCACTGGTGCGACTAACAAAAAAGGATAAGCAATGAGCGAGATGATTACCGTGGGCGAAGCCATCGCCAGAACACTGGAGCAGTACGCTGTCGAGGCGCTGTATGGCGTTATCTCTATTCACAACCTGCCGATTGCCGATGCCATCGGCCAGCGCGAAAAGATTCGTTTTGTGCCGTCACGCGGCGAGGCGGGTGCGGTAAGTATGGCTGACGCGCACGGACGCTTTTCCGGCCTGGGCGTGGCGCTGACCAGCACCGGCGCGGGCGCGGGCAATGCCGTGGGCGCGCTGGTGGAGGCGATGAATGCCGGCACGCCGCTGCTGCATTTGACGGGACAGGTGGAAAAGGCCTGGCTCGATGCTGATACCGGCTTTATTCACGAAACGCGCGATCAGCTGACCTTTTTAAAAGCCAGTTCGAAGCGGGCCTGGCGCGTCAGCAACGCCGGTCAGGCGGTGGCGATCCTGCATAAGGCGATCCAGGAAGCGCAGACGCCGCCCTGCGGCCCGGTTTCTGTCGAAATCCCTGTCGATATTCAGAGCAGCCTGATCCCTGCCGCTCTGGTGACTGCGCCCGTCAGCCCGCTGTCGTCTGCGGCGCCGCAGGCGGTTATTGCCGCTATGGCTGATAAGCTGCTCGGCCAGCTCAGAGAGGCGAAGCAGCCGCTGCTGTGGCTGGGCGGCGGTGCGCTGCGCTGTGCCGACGCGGTCAAAAAGCTGGCGGATGCCGGTATGACGGTGATTTCCAGTACGCATGGACGCGGGATCCTGCCCGATGCGCATCCTGCCAGTCTGCGCGCGTTTCATAATTCTCCCGCGACCGAAGCGATCGTGAATCAGTGCGATTTTACGCTGGTAGCGGGCTCGCGTTTACGCAGTAACGAAACCCGCTCCTGGACGCTGCCGCTGCCGACGCCGCGTATTCAGATCGATATTGATCCAGCGGCGGCGAGCCGTAACTATCTGATGGATCAAACGCTGATCGCAGATTGCGCCGCGTTGCTGGGCGCGCTGGCTGAGAGAGTTCAGGGGCGTGAATGGGGCAATGCGCGCTGGGACGCGCAGCTGCAGGAGGCGGTAGCAAACGCCGGGCAGGGGCTGCGCGAGCAGTGCGGCGTCTATGCGCAGTTGAATGATGCCATCGATCACGCGCTGCCGGCGGACGGGATTCTGGTGCGTGATATTACCGTGTCGGGCAGTCTGTGGGGCAGCCGTCTGTTCCGTGCCAACGGGCCGCTGTTGAATATTCACTCGCTGGCGGGCGCGATTGGCATGGGATTACCGATGGCGATTGGCACCGCTATCGCAAATCCGCAGCGTAAGGTGGTTGGGCTGGTGGGCGACGGCGGCCTGAGCCTTAATCTGGGCGAGCTGGCGACGCTGGCGCAGGAGAAGGCCAATGTGACGCTGCTGATTATGAATGATGGCGGGTACGGCGTGATGCGCGGCATTCAGGATAAATATTTTGGTGGGCGTCAGTATTATAACCAGCTCCATACGCCAGATTTTACGCAGCTGGCGCAGGCGATGGGTCTTCAGGCGTGGGCCGTGGAGCACGCGCAGGATTTTCAGGCGGTGATGACGGAGGCGCTGGCGATCTGCGGGCCGTCCGTGGTTGAGATCAGGATGAATCATATCGGCGAGCTGCGGTTTGCCGGGCCGCCGCAGAAAACGCTTTATTGATTATCCCTTAGGCTCTTTGGGGCAGGACGCCCCGTTTTTTTTGACGAAAGGTGAAAGCGAAGAGAGGGGATGTTCTCTGCAGAGATTGAAGAGTCTGCGTGAGAGGCTCCGGCCCTCCGTAAAGACGCAACGACCGTCATCCATGACAGGCTCGGCCCGCGCCATCCCAGGCCGCGGGACGCTTTACTCCTTGCCGGAGCCTCTCCCGCCTTAGCTTCAGGTGTTGTCTGACAGAACCCCCGCTTTAGCTTCAGATGTTGCCTGTTGGCTTTCTCGCCTTAGCTTCAGACGTTGCCTGTTGGCTTTTTTGCTTCAGCTTCAGGTGCTGTCTGTGGGATCTCCCGCTTCAGCTTCAGGTGTTGTCGGATCTCTCCTGAGGCTTTGCCAGCAACACGTATCGCTTATTTAATGCCGTCGGCGGCCATGCGCTCGCGGATATGCTGCGCTCGTGCCTCAGACGCGGGGTGATCGTCAAACATCGAACTTTGATGCGTGCCTTCCAGCTTCGCCAGCTTCTCAAAGCTGGTTACCAGCCCGCTCGGATTGATGCCGCGCTTTTTCAGCAGATCGTAAGAGTAGTCATCCGCCTGGGATTCCTGGGTTTGTGAAAACTGCGCATTGACTAATTTCTCACCCAGCTCGCCCAGCTGCGATTGCGACAGCGTGGCGGCGATGCCGCCCATCGAGGCTGCGGCAGTGCGGGCGGCGGTGGTGGCGTAAGCCAGCTGCATCGCCTTGCGCGAGTGGCCCAGCGCGACGTGGCCCATTTCATGGCCCAGTACCGCTTCCACTTCGTTGTCGGTCATCAGATCCATCAGACCGCTGTAAACGCGGATGCAGCCGTTGGCCATCGCCCAGGCGTTCACATCTTTGGTGAGGTAAACCTTATAGTTCGCGGGCGTGCCGTTGATGTTATTGCCCAGCGCGGCGGCGATTTTATCCAGCCGCTGCTGATAGGTGCTGCCGGGCTGCGCGATTTGCGCTTCGCTGTCCATCTGCTGACAGGACTGGTCGCTGAGCGCCTTAACCTGATCGTTGCTTAAGGTGGCGGCCTGAAAGGCCTGCGCGCCAGACTGCATTAGCGTGGAGCTGTCGATATTCTGGCAGCCAGTGAGTAACGCGGCGACGGAAAGCGCCGTCAAAGTCGTACGGATTTTCATTCCATTCCATTCCTGTTCCATAACAGTAACAAGGTAATAAAAAACAGCGGCCTGATAGAAAGACGCCAGAGCGATTTTTTCAGGAAGTCTTTCTTATAGCGGTTTCAATATATAAAGCCCAGCAGACAACACGTAAAGCGCGAATTGTCCCTGATATTTCGCATCTCGCGCCATGTACTTTCACCCCGCTTTTCATGTACATTGTTTGGCGACTTTTCTCTGGCTTTGCCTGATAACTCATTCATTACAATAGGTTAGGGACGGCGAAGCACTATAATCCGACCTGGAGTAAAACATGTCTTCTCGTAAAGAGCTTGCCAACGCCATTCGCGCCTTGAGCATGGACGCAGTACAGAAAGCGAAATCTGGTCATCCGGGTGCCCCAATGGGCATGGCTGATATTGCCGAAGTGCTGTGGCGCGATTATCTGAACCATAATCCGACTAACCCACTGTGGGCAGATCGCGATCGCTTCGTCCTCTCTAACGGCCACGGCTCTATGCTGATTTATAGCCTGCTGCACCTCACCGGCTACGATCTGCCAATGGAAGAGCTGAAAAACTTCCGTCAGCTGCACTCTAAAACACCAGGTCACCCGGAATATGGTTATACCGCCGGTGTGGAAACCACCACCGGCCCGCTGGGGCAGGGCATTGCCAACGCCGTCGGTATGGCTATCGCCGAGCGCACCATGGCGGCGCAGTTCAACCGTCCAAACCATGAAATCGTCGATCACCATACCTATGTCTTTATGGGCGACGGCTGCATGATGGAAGGCATTTCCCATGAGGTTTGCTCGCTGGCCGGTACGCTGAAGCTGGGCAAACTGATGGCGTTTTATGATGACAACGGCATCTCAATCGATGGTCATATCGAAGGCTGGTTCAGCGATGATACCGCGGCCCGTTTCGAAGCTTACGGCTGGCATGTGGTGCGCGGCGTGGATGGTCACGATGCAGACTCCATTAAGAAAGCTATTGAAGAAGCAAAAGCGGTAAGCGATAAGCCTTCTCTGCTGATGTGCAAAACCGTGATCGGCTTCGGTTCGCCGAATAAAGCCGGTACGCACGATTCTCACGGCGCGCCGCTGGGCGACGATGAAATCGCGCTGACCCGCAAACAGCTGGGCTGGGAACACGCGCCGTTCGTTATTCCGCAGGAGATTTATGACGAGTGGGATGCGAAAGAAGCTGGTCAGGTAAAAGAAGCCGCCTGGCAGCAGAAGTTCGCCGCCTATGCTGAAGCTTACCCGGAGCTGGCCGCCGAGTTTACGCGCCGCATGAGCAACGAACTGCCGGCAAACTGGCAGGAAGAGTCGCAGAAATTCATTGAACAGCTGCAGGCGAATCCGGCGAAAATCGCCAGCCGTAAAGCCTCGCAGAACGCCATTGAAGCGTTCGGCAAGCTGCTGCCGGAATATCTGGGCGGTTCCGCTGACCTGGCGCCGAGCAACCTGACGATGTGGTCTGGCTCAAAAGGCATCAACGATGACGCCGCCGGTAACTACATCCACTACGGCGTGCGCGAGTTCGGCATGACCGCCATCGCCAACGGTATCGCGCTGCACGGCGGCTTCCTGCCGTATACCGCGACCTTCCTCATGTTTGTGGAATATGCGCGTAACGCGGCGCGTATGGCAGCGCTGATGAAGATTCGTCAGGTGCTGGTGTATACCCATGACTCCATCGGTCTCGGCGAAGATGGCCCGACGCACCAGCCGGTTGAGCAGATCGCCAGCCTGCGCGTCACGCCGAATATGAGTACCTGGCGTCCGTGTGACCAGGTGGAATCTGCGGTGGCGTGGAAATATGCTATCGAGCGTCAGGATGGCCCGACCGCGCTGATTTTCTCTCGCCAGAATCTGGCGCAGCAGCCGCGTAGCGCTGAGCAGCTGGCTAACGTCGCGCGCGGCGGCTACGTGCTGAAAGAGTGTGAAGGCCAGCCGCAGCTGATTCTGATCGCGACCGGTTCTGAAGTGGAACTGGCCGTGGCCGCCTGGGATAAACTGACGTCGGAAGGCATTAAGGTGCGCGTGGTTTCCATGCCCTCTACCGATGTGTTCGACAAGCAGGATGAAGCCTGGCGTGAATCCGTGCTGCCGAAAGCGGTAAGCGCGCGCGTGGCGATCGAAGCGGGCATTGCTGACTACTGGTATAAATATACCGGCCTGAATGGCGCGGTGATCGGCATGACCACCTTCGGGGAATCTGCGCCAGCTGAGAAACTGTTTGAGCTGTTTGGCTTTACCGTAGAGAACGTCGTCGCTAAAGCGAAAGCGATTCTGTAATAAAAAAGGTTCGTCCATTAATGGGCGAAGCTTGTTAATTTCAGCGCCGGGCGAATAAGTAAAGCCCGGCGTTATTATTACAGTTACCTTTAACGCATCGTATTAATAATGCGTACGCAGACTTTTATCTGATGTCTGTTTATTTCGGATAGTTTTCCGGTACGTTATCTAATACCTGTTGGATCATGCTTAGCTTTTCTACGCCGCTCTCTTTCGTAACGGGCACGACAGTTTTCTCTGGATAACTTTTTTTAACGACTCTGGGTTTAGATATGCCATAGAAGCGTCCGCTTTTATTAATAGAAAAGTCGTCGCTTTCAATAGTGCCGTCGATAAAACCGTGCGCGTTAATTTCTACCGTCGCACTGGCGCAGGTTCCGGTTACCTTACCGTCAACCACCACTTTTTCCGCATGTATCTCGCCCTCCACCATGCCTTCGCGCAGGACATAAACGGTTTTCTCAGCGGTAATGGTGCCATTAATCGAACCATTAATACGCATATCGCCCGACGCCTTTATTTCGCCGCTAATATGGCAGGAGGAGGGAATGACCGTCGCTTCATTTTCGGCGGTTGCCGCAGCTGATACCGTTTCGATACTTTCCGGCGCAGGCTCCGGCGGAATATAGGAGGCCGGCTCTGCCTGATGATTATTTTCCGATAATATTTCTTTGCGCTTAAACATATTCAGTCCCTTGTTAGCTTTTAAATAGCGGATTAAAGATAAAATAACTAATGATGAAATAACCACGGGCGCTATTTTTACCAGCCTGATTAAAAATGCCCAGCGGGTTTCCCGTTCCAGACAATAAACCAGCAGCGCCAGAGCCCAGCTAAACCAGACGCCCCAAAGCAGGTTGTAGTTCATAACGTCCTTTTACAGAACCAGAAATGGTCAATCCATAAAGCCGCAGCGGCTTTCTCTGTTATTAATCCAGAGCTGTCGGATGAAGTTTGCCAGAAAAGCGATCGGAGGGCTGATGCTGCTGCCCCTTATGATGCTGCTGCCCCTTATTATGTTAGAGATCGTCTCTGAACAACGGTGGTGAAAAAAGCGACACGTCGTCGTGTCACCATACTATGACAAACCCGGTATGCGCGGTTTTCTCCGGCAACTTTTATTCAAATTTGTGATCTGTGTCAGAAGTTTGTTTCAAGGGTTGATCACTGTCATTTTAATTATTCCTGGTAACGAATATTCTCGCTGAACCGTTTCAGTTGGAGCAGTTGCCTTCTCTATTGTGGATTGCACCGGCAGATTTTTCCCTGTACAAATCGTAACGGCTGGCTCAGGCTATCGGCACGTTTTTTATCAGGTTCTGACACAGGAGAATTATGACCCTTCGCGTAGCGATTAATGGCTTTGGCCGTATTGGACGCAGCGTGTTACGTGCGCTCTATGAAACCGGCCGTCGGGCAGAAATTAGCGTTGTCGCCATTAATGAACTGGCGGAATCCGCTGGCATGGCGCATCTGCTGAAATATGATACCAGCCATGGACGCTTCGCCTGGGACGTGCGTCAGGAGCGCGATCTGCTGTGGGTTGGCGAGGATACGATTCGTTTGCTGCATCAGGCGCAAATTGCCGATTTACCCTGGCGCGAATTGAATGTTGATATCGTGCTGGACTGTACCGGCATTTGGGGCAGCCGGGCGGATGGCGAAGCGCATTTGCAGGCCGGCGCCAAAAAGGTGCTGTTTTCTCACCCCGGCGGCAACGATCTCGACGCGACTGTAGTATTCGGCGTTAACGAACAGGCGCTTAAGCAAACTGACCGCATTATTTCCAATGCCTCCTGCACCACCAACTGTATTATTCCGATTATTAAGCTGCTGGACGATGCGTTTGGCATTGAATCCGGCACCGTCACCACGATTCATTCCGCCATGCACGATCAGCAAGTGATCGATGCGTATCACAGCGATCTGCGCCGGACGCGCGCCGCCAGCCAGTCGATCATTCCGGTCGATACGCGGCTTGCGGCGGGCATCGGACGCATTCTGCCGCAGTTCCACGATCGCTTTGAAGCTATCGCCGTCCGCGTGCCAACGATCAACGTGACGGCGATGGATCTCAGCGTGAGCGTGCGCTCGGCGGTCACCGCCAGCGAGGTGAACGGCGTGCTGCAAAATGCCTCAGCGGGGGCTTTTAGTGGTATAGTTGACTATACGGAAATACCGTTAGTCTCGATCGATTTTAATCACGATCCGCACAGTGCCATAGTGGACGGCACGCAAACGCGGGTTAGCGGTCACCACCTGATTAAGACCTTGGTCTGGTGTGACAATGAATGGGGCTTCGCTAATCGGATGCTTGATACAACCTTAGCGATGGCCGCAAGCGGTTTCAGGTAAGACGCGGATGCGTCTGACAAAACTTAAGAGAATCAACGAGAGGGTTCACCATGTCTGTAATTAAGATGACCGATCTGGATCTTGCTGGTAAACGCGTTCTGATCCGTGCCGATCTCAACGTGCCGGTTAAAGAAGGGAAAGTGACGTCAGATGCGCGTATCCGCGCCTCGCTGCCGACCATCGAAGCGGCCCTGAAACAGGGTGCGAAAGTGATGGTTACTTCTCACCTGGGTCGTCCGACCGAAGGCGAATATAACGAAGAATTCTCCCTGCTGCCGGTAGTTAACTACCTGAAAGAAAAACTGAACGGCACGCACGTTTCCCTGGCGAAAGATTACCTCGACGGCGTAGAAGTTGGCGCAGGCGAGCTGGTTGTGCTGGAAAACGTGCGCTTCAATAAAGGCGAGAAGAAAGACGACGAAACCCTCTCCAAAAAATATGCCGCCCTGTGCGACGTGTTTGTTATGGACGCGTTTGGTACCGCTCACCGCGCCCAGGCTTCTACGCACGGCGTCGGTAAATTCGCGCCGATCGCCTGTGCCGGTCCGCTGCTTTCCGCTGAGCTGGAAGCACTGGGTAAAGTGATGAACAACCCGGCTCGTCCGCTGGTTGCCGTGGTTGGCGGTTCAAAAGTTTCTACCAAATTCGACGTATTGAATTCACTGGTTAAGATCGCTGACACCGTTATCGTCGGCGGCGGCATCGCAAACACCTTCGTTGCTATCGACAACAAAGTGGGTAAATCCCTGTACGAGCCAGACTTCGTGGAAGCCGCGAAAAACCTGCGCGACCAGTACGGTATACCGGTGCCGACCGACTCCCGCGTAGGTACGGAATTCTCTGAAACTGCGGCGGCGACGGTGAAAAAGGTTACCGACGTAGCGGACAACGAAGAGATTATGGACTTCGGCGATGAAACGGCGCAGGCGCTGGCGAAAGTACTGAAAGAAGCTAAAACCATCCTGTGGAACGGCCCGGTAGGCGTGTTCGAATTCCCGAACTTCCGTAAAGGCACTGAAATCATCGCTAACGCCATCGCTGATAGCGAAGCGTTCTCTGTTGCAGGCGGCGGCGATACGCTGGCGGCTATCGACCTGTTCGGTATCGAAGATAAGATTTCATATATCTCTACCGGCGGCGGCGCTTTCCTGGAGTTCGTGGAAGGTAAAAAACTGCCTGCGGTCGCTATGCTTGAAGAGCGTGCTAAACAGTAACTTTTAGGGCAGGGCGCATGCTCTGCCTGAACGTATTGCCCAGCTTATAAACATGGGCGCGAATCCGTACGACGAAACAGGACAAAACAGATGTCTAAAATTTTTGATTTCGTAAAACCAGGCGTTATCACCGGTGATGACGTACAGAAAGTATTCCAGGTAGCGAAAGAAAACAAATTCGCTCTGCCGGCAGTTAACTGCGTGGGCAGCGACTCTATCAACGGCGTACTGGAAGCCGCTGCGAAAGTAAAAGCACCGGTTATCGTTCAGTTCTCTAACGGTGGCGCCGCGTTTATTGCAGGTAAAGGTTTTAAATCTGATGAGCCGCAGGCTGCCGCGATCGCCGGTGCCATCGCTGGCGCGCATCACGTTCATCTGATGGCGGAAAAATATGGCGTGCCGGTTATCCTGCACACCGACCACTGCGCGAAGAAACTGCTGCCGTGGATCGACGGCCTGCTGGATGCGGGTGAAAAACATTTCGCACAGACCGGTAAACCGCTGTTCTCTTCTCACATGATCGACCTGTCTGAAGAGACGCTGGAAGAAAACATCGAGATTTGCAGCAAATATCTGGCGCGTATGGCGAAAATGGATATGACCCTGGAAATCGAATTGGGCGTAACCGGCGGCGAAGAAGATGGCGTGGATAACTCCCATCTGGACAGTTCTGCGCTCTACACCCAGCCAGAAGACGTAGACTACGCGTACACCAAACTGAGCGAAGTGAGCCATCGTTTCACCATCGCCGCTTCTTTCGGTAACGTACACGGTGTTTACAAGCCGGGTAACGTGGTTCTGACGCCGAAAATCCTGAAAAACTCTCAGGAATATGTGTGCCAGAAACATAACCTGCCGCACAATGCGCTGAACTTCGTGTTCCACGGTGGTTCTGGTTCTTCTGCTGAAGAGATCAAAGAATCTATCGATTACGGCGTTGTTAAAATGAATATCGATACCGACACCCAATGGGCGACCTGGGACGGTATCCTGCAATACTACAAAAAGAATGAAGGCTATCTGCAGGGCCAGCTGGGTAACCCGGAAGGCGACGATAAGCCGAACAAGAAATTCTACGATCCGCGCGTTTGGCTGCGTGCTGCACAGTCCTCAATGGTTGTGCGCTTAGAGCAGGCGTTTAAAGAACTGAACAACATCAACACGCTGTAATAGCAAGCTGATGATAAAAGGCCCTTCGGGGCCTTTTTTTATGCGCCTTTTCCAGAAAAATGTAACCATTTTCGTCGCTTACTTGGCGAATCGCTTTGTTATTGTTTACTCTTGTTTAATGGTTCGCTGGCTCTTTACTGGCGATTCTAATGATTGCATTGGGGAACTAATAACAGGGTGGATAAATGGAAGATTTAAATGTGGTAAACGGCATTAACAGCGCAGGCGGCTGGCTGGTTCATAACCAGGCGCTGTTGCTGAGCTATGCGGTCAACATTGTCGCCGCTATCGCCATCCTTATCGTGGGGATGATTATCGCGCGTATCATTTCAAACGGTATAAACCGTTTGCTGGTGGCGCGCCACATTGACGCTACCGTGGCTGATTTCCTGTCGGCGCTGGTACGTTACGGCATTATCGCCTTTACGCTGATTGCGGCACTGGGACGCGTCGGCGTGCAAACGGCATCGGTTATCGCGGTGCTGGGTGCGGCTGGCCTGGCCGTCGGCCTGGCCTTGCAGGGCTCGCTCTCTAACCTTGCTGCGGGCGTGCTGCTGGTGACTTTCCGCCCGTTCCGTACCGGCGAGTTCGTCGATCTTGGCGGCGTAATGGGTACGGTGTTACACGTACAGATCTTCTCGACAACGCTGCGTACCGGCGACGGTAAAATCGTAGTGGTGCCAAACGGTAAAATTATTGCTGGCAATATTGTTAACTTCTCGCGCGAACCGGTGCGCCGTAACGAATTTATCATCGGCGTGGCTTACGATGCCGATGTGGATCAGGTGATTTCTCTGCTGCGTGAAGTGGTTGATGCCGATCCGCGCGTATTGCAGGATCGTGGTGTTCAGATTGGCCTGAACGAGCTGGCGGCCTCTTCGTTGAACTTTGTGGTGCGCTGCTGGAGCAACAGCAGCGATCTGCAGGATGTTTACTGGGATCTGATGAAGAACTTCAAGCGCACGCTGGATGCGCACGGCATCGGTATTCCTTACCCGCAAATGGATGTTCATCTGCATCAGGTGAAATCTGCTGAGGACACGCCGCCTCAGCCAGAAATTGCTAAAGCGCCATAAGCCAGTCGGGCGAGGGAAACCTCGCCCGCTCTGTTATTAGCGCCGCTGATATTCCATTAATTCTTTCCATTTCCCCCTTATCCCGCCGCGCTATACACTGTCCGCCAGTTTTGTTAACGGAAAAAATCTCATGTTATCTGTTTATTTTCAGGGCGTTGCGCTGGGCGTGGCGCTGATATTACCGCTGGGGCCGCAGAATGCCTTTGTCCTTAATCAGGGCATCCGGCGGCAGTATCATTTAATGACCGCCGCACTCTGTACCCTGAGCGATATTATCCTGATTTGCGCCGGCGTTTTCGGCGGTAGCGCGCTGCTGAACCAGTCGCCGCTGTTGCTGAATCTGGTAACCTGGGGCGGCGTCGCTTTTCTGCTGTGGTATGGCTGGGGCGCATTGCGCGCGGCCATCAGCGCCGACATCTCGCTGGTCAGCGCGCAGGTCAAGCAGCAGAGCCGCTGGCGGATTATCGCTACGTTGGTTGCGGTCACCTGGCTTAATCCGCATGTTTACCTCGATACGTTTGTGGTGCTGGGCAGTCTCGGCGGGCAATTGCCTGAGGAGGCGCGCCGCTGGTTCGCACTGGGCACGGTCAGCGCCTCGTTAATCTGGTTCTTTAGTCTGGCGCTGCTGGCCGCCTGGCTGTCGCCGCGTTTAAGCACGGTGGGCGCACAGCGCATCATTAATCTTTTCGTCGGACTGGTGATGTGGGTTATCGCCCTGAAGCTGGCATTACAGGCGCTGGCTGGCTTTCATTAAATCAATAGCGGAATTAAATGCGGCGGGGCGGCAAAAAAGGAAACTTTTGCCACAATAAAAACTCAGAGGAACACGCATGTTGCCTGCTCCTGGCTTATGGCAGGCTTGCAGCGTCGTGATGGTCGTTGCCAGTACGACGCTCCGTTAATTTGTTTTGTCTTCAAGGAGGACCTTTCGTGAAACTGAAAGTACTGGCTCTGGCCACCGTAATGGGATTAAGCGCCGCGCCCCTGATCGCTCAGGCTGATGAGCTGCCCAACGGGCCGCATATTGTGACCTCCGGCCAGGCCAGCGTGGATGCCCGGCCTGACATCGCCACGCTGGCAATCGAGGTCAACGTTTCTTCAAAGGATGCAGCGGAAGCGAAGAAACAGGCCGACGATCGCGTCGCGCAATATTTTGATCTGTTAGCGAAAAACGGCATTGAGAAAAAAGATATTGATGCGGCGAACCTGCGCACGCAGCCCGAATATGACTACACCAAAGAAGGCAAATCGGTTCTGAAAGGCTACCGCGCAGTGCGCCAGGTACAGGTGACGCTGCGTCAGCTGGATAAGCTGAACGACCTGCTGGACGGCGCGCTGAAGTCAGGCCTCAATGAAATACGTTCCGTTGAGCTGGGCGTTGCTAACCCCGATGACTATAAAGCGAAGGCGCGTCAGGCGGCGATTGAAAACGCGACTCAACAGGCGGCGGCGCTGGCGCAAGGCTTTAATGCCAAACTGGGGCAGGTTTACAGCGTGCGTTATCATGTCGCCAACTATCAGCCGATGCCGATAGCGCGGATGTATAAAGCTGCTGATGCCGCACCGATGGCCTCCGCAGCACAAACCTATGAGCAGCAGAGCATTCATTTCGACGATCAGGTTGATGTGGTGTTTGAGCTACAGCGCAACTAAATAAAAAAGGCGACTCAGGTCGCCTTTTTTAATACCTGCTCGTTTTATCCGCTGACCGTCTCATCTTCCTGGCGCAGTACGCGATGTCCGTGCGCCAGCAGCGCGTCGGTCACTTTGCGCATCAGACGGCTTTCTGGCGCAAAACGGTGCCAGTACAGCATCCGACGCTGATAGAGGCCGGGCGTCAAATTGATGAGTTCACCGCTGGCCAGCTCCCGTTCAATTTGCAGATGCGGAATCATACAGCAGGTGGAACCCTGCCGCGCCAGCTGCACAAAGGCTTCAGACGAGTTAACGATGTGGCAGGGAACGCTGCCGGGCGAAAGGTCGAAATTCTGCTGCAGAAAGGCCTGATGCATATCATCAAGATGGTCAAAGGCGACCGCTGGCGCTTTCAGCAGCGCCGAACGCGTGACGCCGTTTGGGAAGTAGCGCGCGGCAAATTCGCGTGAGCCGACAAACAGGTAATCCAGCGCGCCAAGGCGATCCACCAGGCAGCTGGGCAGCGGCTGCGGCTGAATACTGACGGCGCCGACCACCTCGCCGCGACGTAAGCGTTCCTGCGTGCGGGTTTCATCTTCTACCTGTAAATTCAGGCGCACCGGTGAATCGGTCAGGACATCTTTTAAGGCGGGCAGTAGCCAGGTCGCCAGACTGTCGGCGTTCACCGCCAGCGACAGCAGCAGCGGCGTGGTGCCGCCGTTTTCATCACCCAGCCACTCATCTTCCAGCAGCTCTACCTGATGCAGCAGCGCCAACAGCTTTTGCCCCTGTTCGGTCGGACGCGGCGGAATGGTACGAACCAATAGCGGCTGGCCAAACATATTTTCCAGCTGCTTAATGCGCTGCGATACCGCTGATTGGGTGATACAAAGTTTTTGCGCCGCGCGTTCAAAGCCGCGCTCACGGATCACAGCATCCAGCGCCTGAAGCGTTCGATAGTCGGGTCTTTTCATTGTTATTCTGTTCTCCTTCAGGAATGCCGGACTGCCATAAAATTAATGGTTTGCCGCAGCCGATACGCGTGACGGTTTGTGGGCTGCTTTGCAAAGCGACAAAACGCTGCGCAGCAACACGCACTTTAGCCAGCGCTTGTTTTATACTACGCGCACACCATTAACACAGGTTTTAAACATACCATGACGCAGGATGAACTGAAAAAAGCAGTCGGCTGGGCCGCGCTGGATTATGTCACACCGGGCACCATTGTCGGCGTGGGCACGGGATCGACCGCCGCGCATTTTATCGATGCGCTCGGCTCGATTAAACATCAAATCGACGGCGCCGTCTCCAGCTCGGAAGCCTCTACGCTGAAATTAAAAAGCCTGGGAATTCCGGTTTTTGATCTTAACGAAGTGGATTCGCTGGCGGTTTATGTCGATGGCGCCGATGAAATTAACCCGCAGATGCAGATGATCAAAGGCGGCGGCGCCGCGCTGACGCGCGAGAAAATTATCGCCGCGGTAGCGGATAAATTTATCTGTATTGCCGACGCCTCCAAGCAGGTCGATGTGCTGGGCAGGTTTCCGCTGCCGGTAGAAGTGATCCCGATGGCGCGGGCTTATGTGGCGCGTGAGCTGGTGAAGCTGGGCGGTTTGCCGGAGTATCGTCAGCAGGTGGTAACCGATAACGGCAACATTATTCTCGACGTGCATAATCTCAGTATCGTTAATCCGGCGGAGCTGGAACGCGCAATCAACGCGCTGCCCGGCGTGGTAACCGTGGGGCTTTTTGCCGCACGCGGCGCCGATGTCGCGCTGATCGGCACGCCTGACGGCGTTAAAACCATCACCCAATGATCTGGCTGGCGCGCTGGCCGCGCCGCTTATTTCTTGCAAAAAAACATCTTTTCTACAGACGGCGTAATTTGGTGACTTATGTCACATAACGGTAACCCGCAATGCTATCATTCTGCCTGTAGCACACTTCTCCCCATAATCTGTTGAATCCAGCCTGAACCGCCTTTTCCCGTGCTAAGCGGCAGGTAATCGTTTGTATTGCCGCGCGCGTAAATTTTGATATTTTGGCAGAAGGCTGGCTTATCGCAGCCCCTTCTGAAGTCTGCAAAATAGGGTCGGGAAATGGCAAAAGTATCACTGGAGAAAGACAAGATTAAGTTTTTGCTGGTGGAAGGCGTCCACCAGAGCGCGCTCGATATTTTGCGTGCGGCAGGTTACACCAATATTGAATATCACAAAGGAGCGCTCGACAGTGAGTCGCTGAAAGCCTCCATTCGCGATGCGCACTTTATCGGTATTCGTTCCCGTACTCAGCTGACTGAAGAGATTTTTGCTGCCGCTGAAAAACTGGTGGCGGTGGGCTGCTTCTGTATCGGTACTAACCAGGTCGATCTGGACGCGGCGGCAAAGCGCGGCGTACCGGTATTCAACGCGCCGTTCTCTAATACGCGTTCAGTCGCGGAACTGGTGATTGGCGAGATGCTGCTGCTGATGCGCGGCATCCCTGAAGCGAATGCGAAGGCGCACCGGGGCATCTGGAATAAGCAGGCGGCAGGCTCGTATGAGGCGCGCGGTAAAAAGCTGGGCATTATCGGCTATGGCCATATCGGTATGCAGCTGGGCGTGCTGGCGGAAAGCCTGGGGATGCACGTTTTCTTCTACGATATTGAAAACAAACTGCCGCTGGGCAATGCGACCCAGGTTAGCCATCTTTCCGATCTGCTGAATATGAGCGACGTGGTCAGCCTGCATGTGCCGGAAACGCCTTCCACCCAGAATATGATGGGGCCGGAAGAGCTGGCGCTGATGAAACCCGGCTCGCTGCTGATTAACGCTTCGCGCGGTACGGTGGTGGATATTCCGGCGCTTTGCCAGGTGCTGGCGAATAAGCATCTTTCCGGCGCGGCCATCGATGTCTTCCCGGAAGAGCCAGCCACCAACAGCGATCCGTTTAACTCGCCGCTGTGCGAGTTCGATAACGTGATTCTGACGCCGCATATCGGCGGCTCGACCCAGGAAGCGCAGGAGAATATTGGCGTTGAAGTGGCCGGTAAACTGGCGAAATACTCTGACAACGGCTCCACGCTTTCCGCCGTCAATTTCCCGGAAGTTTCACTGCCGACCCACGGCGATCATGTCAGCCGTTTGCTGCACATTCATGAAAACCGTCCGGGCGTGCTGACCGCTATCAACCAGATTTTTGCCGAGCAGGGCATTAATATTTCAGCGCAGTATCTGCAAACCACGCCGATGATGGGTTACGTGGTAATCGATATTGATGCGGAGCTGGATGTGGCGCATAAGGCGCTAACGCTGATGAAAGCGATTCCGGGAACGATGCGCGCGCGCCTGCTTTACTGATCGCGCCTTCAGGTTTAACCGCTATCCACGCCGCCTTGCTTGTCAGGCGGCGTTTTATTTTTCCCACTGCCACAGGCGCGAAGGCGTCAAAACCGCGGGCAGGGGAATATCCCATTCCGCAACCGGCAGCGCATCAACCAACTGGCAGTCATGTGCCAAGCCTACCGGCAGGAAATTGTGCTGACGCCAGTTTTGTAGTGTGCGATCGTAAAAGCCGCCGCCCATTCCCAGACGCTGTCCCTGCTTATCAAACGCCACCAGCGGTACAAACATCAGATCCAGCCGATCGAGCGGAATAACCTGCCTGACATCCAGCGGAGGCTCCTGAATGCGTAAGCGATTCGGCGTCATAACGGTTTCCGGCGTATAGCGGATAAAAAGCAGATTACCGGGCGAGAAAGGGTGCAGTACCGGCAGACAGACATGCTTGTGCTGCTGCCACAGGCGGGCAATCAGCGGTCGGGTATTGAGTTCGCCATCAACCGAGAGGAACAGCGCAATATGCTGCGCTTCAGAGACCGGCAGCAGGTTGATCGCATGTTCAGCGACGCTATCCGCCGCCAGCGTTTGCTGCTCAGCCGTTAATCCGCGCCGCAAATGGCGGACGTGCGTGCGTATAGCCTGACGTTCAAGAGATAAAGTCATAAGGAATGTCCTGCGCCTGCGGGGATGTGGCGACTATACACAGCAGCAGCGAGGGATTTCAATGCGAGCGCAGGGAATAACTACAGAAAAAAGAAGGGGATCTCCGAGATGCCGCCGTAGGCTGTAACCCTTGAACCCTTGGTTCAAGGTGAATGTGTCGTCGCAACCATCAGGCTTCCCGGACGGGCCGGGCATGCACACAGGCTACGGAGCGCCACATTCTGTGGTTTTGAAATATCGGCTCAGGGGACTGGCCCACTTGCAAACATCTCAGAGAAATTGTACTTCACCGCCACTGTGGCACAGCAGGCCGTAAAGGTTTATTCGAACTTCGCACCCTGGCGTTCAGTTATGCGACCTTGCTCAAGTAACGCTTGTTCAATGGTCTGTTGCAGCATTCGGATGCGTTGTTCCATGTTGGCAGCGTAATCACGGGTTTTTCCCTTCTCTTGCGCAAGCTCATGGCAAATGTTCAACGCAGCGATGAACACCAGCTGCTCTGTATTTGTGACTCTAGTGCGAACTTTCAGATCTTGCAACCGCTGATTAAGATCTTCCGCCGCCGCGTTTAACGCATCTTGCTGTTCAGGTGGACAATTCACGCGTAACGAACGTCCAAAAATCTGAATATCTACCGGTTGTGCAGACATGCCACCTTCCTGACTGATTACTGCGCCCGCATCGTTCTGAACCTGCTCCGGCTCAGAAGGGGCGCCACTATATCGACCCTTGCGTGAAGAAACAAGCCCTTTCTGGAAACCTCAAGGCACCTGGTGGTAGCATAACACGAACTTAATCCGCCAACGATGATAATGAATATGTCTACAGATAACACACAGCCGGGCTACCAGGCGCTGGCATCCGTTCTGACCCAACAGGGGACAGGAATGACACCGGCCGAAATGCACGGTTTGATTAGCGGCATTGTCTGCGGTGGCAATAAAGATCACAGTTGGAAAACGCTGGTACACGATCTCACTAATGAGGGTTTAGCGTTTTCCCAGTCGCTGTCGCAGCCGTTGCAGGAACTGCACGCGCATATTCAGGACACGCTGGAAGAAGAGGGCTTTCTGTTTCAGCTGCTGCTGCCGGATGAAGACGAAAGCAGCGTTTTTGAGCGAGCCGATGCATTAGCGGGCTGGGTTAATCATTTTCTGTTAGGCCTGGGCGTAACGCAGCCTAAACTGGATAAGGTGAAAGGCGAAGCGGGCGAGGCCATCGACGACCTGCGCACCATCGGCCAGCTTGGCTATGATGAAGAAGACGATCAGGAAGAGCTGGCGCAGTCGCTCGAAGAAGTCATTGAGTATGTACGCGTTGCCGCTCTACTGTGCCATGAAACCTTTAACCAGCCGGTAATGCCGACCGCGCCGGAAGCCAAAAAGCCGACGCTGCACTGATCGTTTCGTTTGCCAGCGCCGCGCGGCGGCCTAACTCAGGGAGAAGATACGGATGATTACGCTGGATACTTTTTTGCAGCGCCGTCAGGCGCTGCTGTCGCGTATGGCTGCAGGCAGCGCGGCGTTGATTTTTGCTGCGCCGGAAGTGACGCGCAGCGCGGACAGTGAATATCCTTACCGACAGAACAGCGATTTCTGGTATTTCACCGGATACAACGAGCCTGAAGCGCTGCTGGTGCTGATTAAAAGCGACGATACCCATAACCACAGCGTGCTGTTTAACCGCGTGCGCGATAAGCAGGCGGAAATCTGGTTTGGTCGTCGTTTAGGTCAGGAAGCGGCGCCGGAGAAGCTGAGCGTCGATCGGGCGCTGCCCTGGGATGCGCTGGATGAGCAGCTTCATCAGTTGCTGAACGGGCTGGACGTGGTTTATCACGCGCAGGGCGAATATGAATTTGCCGATCGGATTGTTTTTAGCGCACTGGAAAAGCTGCGTCGCGGCTTTCGCCAAAACCTTCAGGCACCCGATACGCTCACCGACTGGCGACCCTGGGTTCATGAAATGCGCCTGTTCAAAGGACCGGAGGAGATCGACATCCTGCGGCGCGCCGGAGAAATCAGCGCGTTGGCCCATACGCGGGCGATGCAGACCTGTCGGCCCGGCATGTTTGAATACCAGCTTGCCGGCGAGATCCATCACGAATTTACCCGTCACGGCGCGCGCCATCCTTCTTATAACACTATCGTTGGCAGTGGCGAAAACGCCTGTATTCTGCACTACACCGAAAATGAGAGCGAGCTGCGCGCGGGCGACCTGGTACTGATTGACGCGGGCTGTGAATTTCACGGCTACGCGGGCGATATTACCCGCACCTTCCCGGTGAGCGGCAAGTTTAGTGCGCCGCAGCGTGCCATCTATGACATCGTGCTGGCGTCACTTTATAAGGCGCTGGCGCTGTTCCGTCCCGGCACCAGCATTCGTGAAGTCAACGAAGAAGTGGTGAGAGTAATGGTAACCGGCCTGGTTGAGCTGGGCGTGATGCAGGGTGATGTGGAACTGCTGATGGCTGAAAACGCGCATCGTCAATTCTTTATGCACGGCCTGAGCCACTGGCTGGGGCTGGATGTGCATGATGTCGGCCATTACGGTACGCCGGATCGCGGGCGCATTCTGGAACCGGGCATGGTGCTGACCGTTGAACCGGGGCTTTATATTGCGCCCGATGCGGACGTTCCGGCGGAATACCGTGGGATCGGCATCCGTATTGAGGATGACATTCTGATCACCGAACAGGGCAACGAAAATCTGACCGATAGCGTGGTGAAAGATGCCGATGCTATCGAAGCGCTGATGGCGGCAGCGCAGCAGGCATGAGCGTAATCATTGCCGGCGGCGGCATGACTGGCGCAACCCTGGCGCTGGCGCTGTCACATCTGACCCAGGGAAAACTGGCGGTTACGCTGATTGAAGCGGTCGCGCCGGGCGATCGCGCCCATCCGGGATACGATGGACGGGCCATTGCGCTGGCGGCAGGCACCTGCCAACAGCTGGCTGCCATCAATGTGTGGCCCGCACTGGCCGACTGCGCCACGCCGATTACCCATGTTCACGTCAGCGATCGCGGCCATGCGGGATTTGTGAACATGGCGGCCGCTGACTATGACGTCAGCGCGCTGGGCAATGTGGTCGAACTGCATGAAGTGGGAAACCGGCTTTATCAGCAGTTACGTAAGGCGCCTGGCGTCACGCTGCGCTGTCCAGAGCAGGTCAGCCGTGTTGAGCGTCATCAGGATAGCGTGAGCGTTACGCTTTCCGGCGGTGAGACGCTGCAGGGAAGTTTGCTGGTGGCTGCCGACGGCTCCTGCTCGCATACCGCCGCGGCCTGCGGCATCCAGTGGCACAGCGAAGATTACCAGCAGATTGCCGTTATCGCTAATGTAACCACGCAACTCGCCCATCAGGGACGGGCTTTCGAGCGCTTTACGCAATATGGCCCGCTGGCGCTGCTGCCGATGTCGCACGGGCGCAGTTCACTGGTCTGGTGCCATCCGCCTGACGCGCAATCCCGGATTAATAGCTGGAGCGACGCCGAGTTTCTGGCCGAGCTGCAACAGGCATTTGGCTGGCGACTGGGGCGTTTTACCCACACAGGGCTGCGTTACAGCTATCCTTTAGCACTGCAAAAGGCCGATCGGACAGTCGCGCATCGGCTGGCGGTAGTCGGCAATGCGGCACAAACGCTGCATCCGATTGCCGGTCAGGGCTTTAACCTGGGCATTCGTGATGTGATGTCGCTGGCGGAAACCCTGGCGGCAGCGCATCGTGAACAGGCCGATCCGGGCAGCTTTGCCGTATTGCAGCGCTATAGCCAGCGGCGCGTGGCTGACCGTGCGGCCACCATCGGCGTGACCGACGGACTGGTACGGCTGTTTGCCAACCGCTATCTGCCGCTGGTGATTGGCCGCAACCTGGGCCTGATGACAATGGATAATTTACCCTGGCTGCGCAACCGACTGGCGGAGCGGACGCTTGGCTGGGTAGCGCGCTGAAAAGAGGATTTCAATGCAAACTTATGATGTGGTAATCGCCGGTGGCGGTATGGTTGGACTGGCGGTAGCCTGCGGATTACAGGGTTGCGGATTGCGCATCGCGGTGCTGGAAAAAGCGGCGCCGACACCTTTTAACGCCAGCGGCCCGCACGGGCTGCGCGTTTCGGCGATTAATGCGGCCAGCGAGCGGCTGCTACAGCATCTGGATGTCTGGTCAGCGATTTTGGCACAGCGCGCCAGCAGCTATCACGGCATGGAAGTGTGGGATCGCGACAGCTTTGGCCGCATCGAATTTGATGAGCCGCAGGAGATCGGTCACCTTGGTCATATCATTGAAAATGAGGTGATTCATCAGGCGCTGTGGCAGCGTGCGCAGCAGCTGAGCGATATTACGCTGCTGGCGCCCGCTCAGCTCCAGCAGGTGGCTTTTGGCGATAACGAAGCCTTCGTGACCCTGCAGGGCGGCAGCATGATGAGCGCGCGTCTGTTGATCGCGGCGGACGGCGCGCATTCCTGGCTGCGTGATAAAGCGGATATTCCCTTAACGTTCTGGGATTACGAGCATCACGCGCTGGTCGCCAACATCCGCACTGAACAACCGCATCAGTCGGTGGCGCGCCAGGTGTTTCATGGTGACGGCATTCTGGCCTTTCTGCCGCTGAGCGATCCGCATCTCAGTTCCATTGTCTGGTCACTGTCGCCGCAGGAGGCCACCCGACTGCGTGAGATGCCTGCTGCGTTATTTAATCAGCAACTGTCGGTAGCCTTTGATATGCGCCTGGGGCTGTGCGAGCTGGAGAGCGATCGCCAGACGTTTCCGCTGATGGCGCGCTATGCCCGCCAGTTCGCCGCCCATCGTCTGGCGCTGGTTGGCGATGCCGCGCACACCATCCATCCGCTTGCTGGTCAGGGCGTTAACCTGGGCTTTATGGATGCTGCCGAACTGACGGGGGAGATCCGTCGTCTGCATCAGCAGGGCAAAGATATTGGTCAGCATCTTTATCTACGCCGCTATGAGCGCAGCCGCAAACACAGCGCGGCCATGATGTTAGCCGGCATGCAGGGCTTCCGTGAACTGTTCGCTGGCAATAATCCGGCGAAAAAATTCTTACGGGATGTCGGCCTGCGGCTGGCGGATAACCTGCCTGGCGTTAAGCCCCGACTGCTTAAACAGGCGATGGGATTACATGATCTGCCGGAATGGCTACGCTAAACACCTTCCAGTAAAAGGGCCGGGTGGCCCTTTTTTAATGATAAACAAACTCTTAATCTCTGCTTCTGCCAGCCTTGCCGTCGGCTTGCACTATCATGATGCGGCTGCACGCTTTTGATCCTCTCGTTTGAATTATTCTAATTTCACCTGCTAATTCGCATTACTTTTACTCATGTAACAGCGGTTTTCTCAGCGGCTTTTTTTAACGTAATTCGATACCCGTCTGGTTTTTAAACTGCTTTGTTACGATTCTGTTGTTAGTTATGTGCCTTGCGACGCATTTTTTTAGTGAAAAACTCTGCACAATCGGCGAGGCCTTAAACGCTGCCGCCCTGAATTCGCCCTTGTTTAGCTTATGGTTAAACCGCGCATTCAGTGGTAACGTCGGGCGAAAGAGAACGTTTGCGTCAGGCGTTTTAGCCACTTTTAGCGTCTGGTTACCCCGTTAACGCACAGGAATGTTATGAAGCAGACTCCTTTATATGAACAGCATCAGGCCTGCGGCGCCCGCATGGTCGATTTCCACGGCTGGATGATGCCGCTGCACTACGGCTCGCAGATGGATGAACATCATGCGGTGCGTAATGATGCCGGTATGTTTGATGTCTCCCATATGACCATTGTCGATCTGCGCGGCGAACAGACGCGGGAATTTTTGCGTGTTCTGTTAGCGAATGACGTTGCCCGTCTGACGCAGCCAGGCAAAGCGCTTTACAGCGCCATGCTAAACGCCTCCGGTGGCGTAATCGATGATTTAATTGTTTACTTTATGAGCGATGACGGGTTCCGGCTGGTGGTCAACTCGGCCACGCGCGAAAAGGATTTAGCCTGGATTAGCGAACATGCCGAACCGTTCAACGTTACGCTTCAGGAACGTGACGATCTGGCGCTGATTGCCGTGCAGGGCCCGCAGGCCCAGCAGAAGGCGCAAACGCTGTTTAGCGAGGCGCAGCGGCAGGCTGTCAGCGGTATGAAGCCTTTTTTCGGCGTAGAGTCGGATGGCTTCTTTATCGCCACCACCGGCTATACCGGTGAAAGCGGTTATGAGATCGCCTTGCCGAATGAGCAAGCCGCTGACTTCTGGCAGCAGCTGTTGGCGGCGGGCGTGAAGCCAGCCGGACTTGGCGCCCGCGACACGCTGCGGCTGGAAGCCGGAATGAATCTTTACGGCCAGGACATGGATGAAGGCGTCTCGCCGCTGGCGGCGAATATGGGCTGGACCATCTGCTGGGAACCAGCCGATCGCGCCTTTATTGGCCGGGAAGCGCTGGAATTCCAGCGGGAAAAGGGCACCGAAAAACTGGTCGGCCTGGTGATGACGGAGAAAGGCGTGCTGCGTAACGGTCTGCCGGTCATGTTTACCGATGCGCAGGGCAACCAGCAGCAGGGCGTGATTACCAGCGGCTCTTTTTCCCCAACGTTAGGCTGCAGTATCGCGCTGGCGCGCGTTCCGCAAGGCATCGGCGAGCGCGCCATCGTCCAGATTCGCAACCGGGAAATGCCGGTCAGCGTCACCAAACCTATTTTTGTTCGCGCCGGGAAGCCGGTCGCTCAGTAACCAGTGCAGGAGAGTGCAGCGATGAGCAATGTGCCAAATGAATTAAAATATCGTGAAAGTCATGAGTGGGTACGTAAGGAAGCGGACGGCACTTATACCGTTGGCATTACCGAACATGCGCAGGAGCTGCTGGGCGATATGGTGTTTATCGACCTGCCGGAAGTCGGCGCCAGCTTCGCCGCTGGCGATGACTGCGCGGTCGCGGAATCAGTGAAAGCGGCCTCCGATATTTATGCGCCGCTCAGCGGTGAAATCGTCGCGGTTAACGACGAGCTGGAAGCGTCGCCGGAGCAGGTCAACAGTGAGCCGTACGGCTCCGGCTGGCTGTTCCGCCTGAAAGCCAGCGATGAAGCTGAACTGGATCAGCTGTTGGATGCCGATGCCTATCTGGCATCCATCGACGAATAATCCCCGGTGAAAGGTCAGCGCTGTTGCGGCGCTGGCCGTATATGTAACAGCAAGCCCCTCAGGATTGACGATTCATGACTCAGACACTCAGCCAGCTTGAACATACTGGCGCCTTTATTGAACGCCACATTGGTCCCTCCGCTGCGCAGCAGGAAAGCATGCTACAGGCGATTGGCGCCGGTTCGCTCAGTGAGCTTATCACCAGCATCGTGCCCGCCGATATTCAGCTGCCGGGCCCGCCAGCCATTGGCGATGCGCTGACGGAGCATCAGGCGCTGGCCGAGCTGAAAGCGATCGCCAGCCGCAACCAGCGTTTTAAATCTTATATCGGCATGGGCTATACGCCGGTGTTGATGCCGCCGGTGATCCTGCGCAACCTGCTGGAAAATCCGGGCTGGTATACCGCTTATACGCCGTATCAGCCGGAAGTTTCCCAGGGCCGTCTTGAGGCGCTGCTAAATTTCCAGCAGCTGACGCTTGATTTAACCGGAATGGATATCGCGTCAGCATCGCTGCTGGACGAAGCCACCGCGGCGGCTGAAGCGATGGCGATGGCGAAGCGCGTCAGCAAGCTGAAAAATGCGAACAAATTCTTTATCGCCGACGATGTTCATCCGCAAACGCTGGATGTGGTCAGAACGCGGGCGGAAACCTTCGGTTTTGACATTCTGGTCGATAAAGCCGAACGCGCGCTGGATCACGACGAGCTGTTTGGCGTGTTGCTGCAGCAGACCGGCACCACGGGCGAAGTTCACGACTACGGCACGCTGATCGCTGCACTGAAAGCACGTAAGGCGGTGGTCAGCGTAGCGGCCGATTTTATGGCGCTGGTACTGCTGGAAGCGCCGGGCCGTCAGGGCGCGGATATTGTTTTCGGATCCTCCCAGCGCTTTGGCGTGCCGATGGGTTACGGCGGCCCGCACGCGGCCTTTTTTGCGGCGCGTGATGAATTTAAACGTTCAATGCCGGGACGCATTATCGGCGTATCGCGCGACACCGCTGGCAATACGGCGCTGCGCATGGCGATGCAGACGCGCGAGCAGCATATTCGCCGTGAAAAAGCGAACTCCAATATCTGTACTTCTCAAGTACTGCTGGCCAACATTGCCGGTTTTTACGCCGTGTTCCACGGGCCGGAAGGGCTGAAACGTATTGCCAGCCGCATTCATCGTCTGACCGATATTCTGGCGGCCGGTTTGCAAAAGGGCGGGCTGAGGCTGCGTCACAATAGCTGGTTCGATACGCTGACCGTTGAGGTTGCCGATAAAGCCGCCGTGCTGGCGCGGGCGCTCAGCTTCGGCGTTAACCTGCGCACCGATATTCATCAGGCGGTGGGCATTACGCTGGATGAAACCACCAGCCGCGAAGATGTCGCCGCGCTGTTTGCGATTCTGCTGGGCGATGACCATGGTCTGGAGATCGACGCGCTGGATAGCGCCGTTGCCGCTGACAGCGGGTCGATTCCTGTCGCGCTACGACGCCAGCAGCCCATCCTGACGCATCCGGTTTTTAATCGCTATCACAGTGAAACCGAAATGATGCGTTATATGCATAGCCTGGAGAGAAAGGATCTGGCGCTGAACCAGGCGATGATCCCGCTCGGCTCCTGCACCATGAAGCTTAACGCCGCCGCTGAAATGATTCCGATTACCTGGCCAGAGTTTGCCGAGCTGCATCCGTTCTGCCCGGCAGAGCAGGCGGCGGGCTATCTGCAGATGATCGGCCAGCTGTCGCAGTGGCTGGTGCAATTGACCGGTTATGACGCGCTCTGTATGCAGCCAAACTCCGGCGCGCAGGGCGAATACGCCGGCCTGCTGGCTATTCGTCGCTATCATGAAAGCCGTAACGAGGGCGAGCGTCATATCTGTCTGATCCCCAGCTCCGCTCACGGCACCAACCCGGCTTCGGCGCAGATGGCTGGCATGACGGTAGTGGTGGTTGCCTGCGATAAACAGGGCAACATCGACCTGCATGATTTACGCGAGAAAGCGGAGCAGGCGGGCAGCGCGCTCTCCTGCATTATGGTGACCTATCCTTCTACTCACGGCGTGTATGAAGAGACGATTCGCGAAGTGTGCCAGATCGTTCATCAGTATGGCGGCCAGGTCTATCTCGACGGCGCGAATATGAATGCGCAGGTCGGCATTACCACGCCGGGTTATATCGGCGCCGACGTTTCTCACCTTAATTTGCATAAAACTTTCTGCATTCCGCACGGCGGCGGCGGGCCGGGCATGGGGCCGATCGGCGTGAAAGCGCACCTGGCGCCGTTTGTACCGGGTCACAGCGTGGTGCAGATTGATGACATGCTGACGCAGCAGGGTGCGGTTTCCGCCGCGCCGTTCGGCAGCGCCTCTATTCTGCCGATCAGCTGGATGTATATTCGCATGATGGGCGCGGAAGGGCTGAAGCAGGCCAGTTCGGTGGCGATCCTGAACGCGAACTATATTGCCAGCCGTTTGCAGTCCGCCTATCCGGTGCTGTACACCGGGCGCGATCATCGTGTCGCGCATGAATGTATTCTGGATATTCGTCCGCTGAAAGAGCAAACCGGTATTAGCGAGCTGGATATCGCCAAACGCCTGATCGATTACGGATTCCATGCGCCGACCATGTCTTTCCCGGTAGCCGGTACGCTGATGGTGGAGCCGACCGAATCGGAAGGGAAAGCCGAACTGGATCGCTTTATCGATGCGATGCTGGCGATTCGTATGGAGATCGATCGCGTGGCAGACGGCGAATGGCCGCTGGAGGACAACCCGCTGGTCAATGCGCCGCATACGCAGCAGGAGCTGGTAAGCGACTGGTCGCATCCTTACAGCCGTGAGCTGGCGGTGTTCCCGGCGGGAAGCAGCAATAAGTACTGGCCGACGGTGAAGCGTCTGGATGATGTTTTCGGCGATCGCAACCTGTTCTGTTCCTGCGTGCCGATTAGCGAATACCAGTAAGCCGGTTTTTTTCCTGACGACACTGAAGCCTGTGGCAAGAGTGGTCCCGGCCTGGAGTAAAGCGGCCCGCGCCATGGAGGGCGCGGGACGAGCCAGTCATGGATGACGGTTGTTGCGTCTTTATGGATGGCCGGGAACTCTCTTGCAGCCACCTTACTAACCAAAAAAGGCCGGAATTTATCCGGCCTTTTCTCATTACAGCAGCTTCTGTTTACAGCTGCTCGCCGTTGCTGGCGATCACCTGTTGATACCAGGCGAAGCTCTTCTTCTTCGAACGCGCCATGGTGCCGCTGCCGTCGTCATTCTTATCCACATGAATAAAGCCGTAGCGCTTGTTGTACTGGCCGGTGGTGAAGGAGACGCAATCAATGCAGCCCCACGGCGTATAACCCATCAGGTCAACGCCATCTTCCAGCACCGCCTTTTTCATCTGCTCAATATGCGCGCTCAGGTAGTCGATGCGGTAATCATCTTCAATAAAGCCGTCAGCGTTCGGCTTATCGATCGCGCCGAAGCCGTTTTCCACGATAAACAGCGGCTTCTGATAGCGCTCATAGAGAATATTCAGTGAATAGCGCAGGCCAACCGGATCGATCTGCCAGCCCCAGTCGGAGGCTTTAACGTGCGGGTTCGGCACGCTGCCTTCAAAGCCAGTAATGGAATCGCCCTGGCCTTTGGTATTGGCCTGCACTGCATTGCTCATGTAGTAGCTGAACCCGATATAGTCGCAGCAGCCGTTGCGCAGGATCTCGTCGTCGCCGGCTTCCATCTCAATATGGTAGCCTTTGCGCGCCCATTCCTGCAGCGTCCAGGAAGGATAGTAGCCGCGCATCTGCACATCGCTGAACACATAGCGACGGTGCATCGCTTCCTGGGCAAACATCACATCGTCCGGGTGACAGGAGAACGGATAGACCGGCACCATCGCGATCATGCAGCCAATCTGGAAATCGGGATTAATATGATGTCCCAGTTCGACCACTTTTGCGCTGGCCACGAACTGGTGGTGCATCACCTGATACATCGCCTGCTCAGGTTTTTCATGATCGGTAAACACCACGCCGGAACAGCAGTAGCCGAACAGCGGATAATTCCAGGTGCGCTGGTTGTTGATCTCGTTAAAGGTCATCCAGTATTTCACTTTGTGCTGATAGCGGCGCATCACCACTTCGCTAAAGCGCACAAAGAAATCGACCACTTTCCGGTTCAGCCAGCCACCGTACTGCTTCACCAGATGCCACGGCATCTCAAAATGGGACAGTGTGATCACCGGCTCAATGCCGTGCTTCAGCAGCTCATCGAACAGGTCGTCATAAAATTGCAGGCCCGCTTCGTTCGGCTCCAGCTCATCGCCGTTGGGGAAAATACGCGTCCAGGCGATAGAGGTACGGAAGCATTTAAAGCCCATCTCGGCAAACAGCGCCACGTCTTCTTTATAGCGATGATAAAAATCCACCGCTTCGTGATTTGGATAGTTATAGCCAGGCTGTACGCCATCGGTTATTACACGATCGACGCCGTGGGAGCCGCCGGACAGCACGTCACAGATACTGATGCCTTTACCGCCCTGATCCCAGCCGCCTTCAACCTGATGCGCGGCAACGGCGCCGCCCCAAAGGAAATCTTTTGGTAACTGTTGCTGTTTTGTCATAAACAATTCCTTACTGTTGCAGTAAAAAACAATCCGATTCACGCGCAGTCCGAATATTTCATTAAACGGCGACAAAAATAATAATGCAGCCGGTTAAAAGGATGCGGGAAATATCATTGACTGATAAAAACGTTGACCGGAGTTTAGCAAAGCGCGGCAGAATGTCACGTTATAACGAAACGTGACAAACGTAACTTGTTACCTGTAAAAAACAGCCTGTTTTATTTCGCCTGACGGCTGGCGAGTTTACGGCCAATGGTTTCGATAATATACATCGTCGGCACCTGCGTCGTAATATCAAAACCGCCATTCATGCGGATTAATGGCATATGACAGGAGATATTAAAATCGGCCAGCTTAGCCAGCGAGCTGGTTTCACTGTTAGTGATGGTAATGATTTTGCAACGATTCAGGCTGAACTGGCTGGCAAGCCGCAGGATCTCTTCCGTTTCACCAGAGACCGAAAGAATAATCGCCACCGCGTCCTTATACATATCGCTGCTGACCGGATAATAGGGATCGTCAATATAATTACTGAATTTTCCGACATTAGAAAAAAAGCGTGCGCCATATTTCCCTAATGTGCCGGAGGTGCCTGCGCCGACGAAAATAATACGTTGCGCCGCCAGAATATGTTCTACCGCCTGGCTAATTAAATGCTCAAATTCATCGTTATTAATGCTTTTAAAAAAGCTGACCAGTTCATTGACGCCATAATTAATGGGGCGCTGCTGCTCCTGCTCCAGATATAATTTAAATCGAATGCGAAATTCAGAATATCCGTCGCACTGCATTTTACGACAAAAGCGCAATACCGAGGTGGTGGAGACGCCTGCGGCATCGGCCAGCTCACGGATGGTCATATACATCACTTTGTCACCGCTTTTGATAACGGTGTTGTAAACCATCATCTCTGTGTCATTGAGCGTTGAAATTATGCTGTGCGTAAACATGCTGTATCCGTCATTGATTCCCGCGCCATACCTTACCAGATTTTGTCTTTACCGCCGATGAAGAAGCCGGTAACAGGGTGACATAAATTTATTTAAGCTTGCACGTGTACACTGAAAGGTTTCTCGTCCAGGCTGTGGGTGCGTAGAAATTCAACACTATTTTTCGGTAACGATTTTCGTTTTCGGCACAGTGAATTCGCCGAGGCTGGAGCAAAAAGATGACGAATAAAAGCATATTAGCAGAGGGATATTCGCTGGCGGAGGAGGTGGCTAACAGCATCAGCCACGGTATTGGCTGTATTTTCGGGATCGTTGGGCTGGTTTTATTACTTAATCAGGCGATGGCAGCGAATGCGGGGATAGTGGCGATCGTGAGCTACAGTCTGTACGGCGGCAGTATTATTTTGCTGTTCCTCGCCTCGACGCTGTATCACGCAATTCCTTACCCACGCGCTAAATTCTGGCTGAAAAAGCTGGATCACTGTGCAATTTATCTGTTGATTGCCGGAACCTATACGCCGTTTTTGCTGGTGGGACTTAATTCACCGTTAGCACACGGCCTGATGATTGTTATCTGGAGCCTGGCGCTGGCGGGTATTATCTTTAAGTTGCTGTTTATTCATCGTTTTAAGGCGCTGTCGCTGGTGACCTATTTGCTGATGGGCTGGCTGTCGGTCATTGTGATTTATGAGCTGGCGATGAAGCTGGAGCCCGGCGGCGTCTGGCTGCTGGCGGCAGGCGGAATTATTTATACGCTGGGCGTTATTTTTTATGTTGCGAAACGCATTCCCTACAATCATGCCATCTGGCATGGCTTTGTGCTGGGCGGCAGCATTTGCCACTTTCTGGCGATCTATCTCTACATACTGTAATGAAAACGGCAGAAAGATGCCTTTTGCTGCGATATGAGCATAAAAAACGCCGGGTACTGGCGCAACGGAATCAATAAAAAAGGCGGCTGCGAGCCGCCTTTTCTTATGTTGCCAACCGGAAATTATGTCTCTGCCAGCGAGTAGGGCAGCGGCTGAATCACCAGCTGGCCGCCTTCATCGCCCTGCACGCGCAGCACGCTGTCCGCTTCCAGATCGTTATTCAGTACCGCCTGCACCCAAACTTCGCCCGATTCCAGCTGAACCGCAGCCAGAATGGTACCGGTACGCCGCCAGTTTTCACCCATCTTCAATTCCAGCGCATCGCCCGCGTCCGGCACGCGGCCCGCTTTGCCCGCCAGCCAGTAAAGGGCGCGTTTGTTGGCGCCGCGAAATTTAGCGCGCGCCACCATTTCCTGGCCGGTGTAGCAGCCTTTCTTAAAGCTGATGGCATCAAGCGCCTGTAAATTGGTCGCCTGCGGAATCATCTGGGCGCTGGTTTTATCATCCAGCACCGGCAGGCCCGCTTCAATGTCCAGCGCCAGCCACTGCTTACTGTCATTGAGCTGAGCTTCGCCCGCCAGCGCCTGTTTCAGTTCGCTGGCCTTTTCTGGCGTGGTCACCAGCAGAAAACGCTCAGCAGGCGTATCAAACCATAACAGCGTTGAGTCGCCATCCTGCACTACCGGCGATTGCGCATCCGGCAGGGCGGCAAAGCGGTTGGTTAACGCCGCTCTGGCCTGAAAGCCCGCAACGCCAAGCAGCACCGCGTTTTCATCGGCGGCGATAGTAACTTTAGAGAAAACCGCGTATTTCTTTAGTTCCGCAATCTGCGTATCGCGCAGGCTGCGGCGCTCAATATAGGCATAGCCTTCGCCACGGTGGAACAGGCGCAGGTTGCTCCACATTTTCCCTTTGGCATCGCAGTGCGCGCAGGGCAAATGCTTTTCCGCAGCCAGCGCGACAACATCCAGCGTGACCTGGCCCTGTAAATAGCTGGTGCTGTCTGCGCCCTGAACGGAAACCAGCGCCCAGTCTTCCAGTGAAACTAACGTCAGCGGCAGCCGGGATGAAGCAACAGGCTGACGCGGTGGAAAAATAAAGTCAGGCATAGCGAGATCCTGAAGAGTCAGTGAATAACAAATGTGACTTCATATTAAAAGAGCAAGTGGGCTTTGCAACCTGTTTCCCGAAACCGACGCACAAATCGCGTGATAACCTTGCAACTTGTCATAGCGCTTTGCGGCGCGGCGCGCAGGGAGCGAATTTGCTTTCAACAGCCCGCAGAAAAAGCGCTACACTAGCCAGCATAGTTGAGCTAACCGATGACGGAACACATGGATATTAATGATAAATCCCGTATTCACTGGGCCTGCCGCCGCGGCATGCTGGAGCTGGACATCGCTATCATGCCTTTCTTTAAATATGAATATGATTCGTTAAGCGATGACGACAAAGCGCTGTTTATTCGCCTGTTGAAAAGCGACGACCCGGATCTGTTTAACTGGCTGATGAATCACGGCGAGCCGGCTGATGCCGGGTTGAAACGCATGGTGCAACTGATCCAGACGCGCAATCAGCAGCGTGGGCCGGAACGTGGCGCGGTGGCAATCTGATCTCTCTCCATCGGCATGGGCACAGCGTATTACGCTGGCGCTCTATATGCCGATCGTTGTTGCGCTGTTGCTGCTGCCCTGGCCGCTACCGCTAACGCCGTTTATTGTCGGGCTATTACTACTGTTAATGCTGGAGTTGCGGCATCGTTTACGCTTACAGCGGCAGTTATGTGGATCACTGGTGGCCGATGAAAGCCGTTGCTGGCACTGGCAGCAACATAGCGCCCAGGTGACGCGGCCGCCTTTTGCCTTACCTTTTGGCGTGCTGCTTTCTTTACGCACGGAGCGGGGAAAACGGTTCTCTCTGTGGTTGATGCGCGACAGCATGAGCGAAGCGAACTGGCGTGCGTTGCGCCGCCTGCTGAAAGGGTATCTGTAAGAAATCGGCGAGGCCCGTTTCTGACCGGGCCAGCATTGGACGAAAAACCGTATTCGGCTGCGTTCACCAGGCAACGTGCCTTTAGGTTGCTGTGTTTATCAGGCCGCATAGGTTTAAGTCGCTGCGGCCATCAGGCAACATACGGTTAAGTCGCTGCGCTCATCAGCCATCGTGCCTGTAAATTGCTGCTTTCTTTCGCTTCTGTTCAACAGGCTAATCCCAGGCGTTCAAACCTGAGATCGTCTGCAACAGGCAGCCTTTATAGCAAGGCGGCGGTTTCCGTCAGGATCTGCTCACACCACTGCGCGATGCGCTTATCGCTTACATTGAACTGATTCACATCATCCAGCGCCAGACCCACAAATTGCTTGCCATCGGCGGTTAGCGGCTTCGGACTGGTAAACTCATAACCTTCCGTCGGCCAGAAGCCAACAAACTGCACGCCCATCGGCGCCAGCAGGTCATACAGCATTCCTAAAGCATCGAGAAACCACTCGCCGTAACCCAGCTGATCGCCCATTCCATACAGCGCCACCACCTTTCCGCGCAGATTAAGATCCGGGATCTCCTGCCATACCGCTTCCCAGTCTTCCTGTAGCTCACCGAAATCCCAGGTAGGAATACCGAGGATCAGCATATCGTACTGTTCCATCAGCGCCGGAGCGTCATCTTTCAGGTTGTGCAGCGTTACCAGCTCCTCGCCGATAAAGTCGCGGATTTTCTCCGCGGCCATTTCGGTATAACAGGTGCTGGAACCGTAAAAAAGGCCAATCTTCATGCGGAAAATCTACTCATAACGGTCTTCAGATAGGCGCAATTGTATCAGAAGGCCACCGCTTTCAGGCATAATGACGGCAAAATCACACAGATGCGCAAAGAGGGGAAAGTGCAGGATAACGATCTCATTGAACAGTTTCTGGATGCGCTGTGGATCGAACGTAACCTGGCGCAAAATACCCTGGCGTCGTACCGTCAGGATCTTCAATCGCTTATCGGCTGGCTGGCGCATCATCAGCGCTCTTTGCTGCAGGCCGACGCGGCGGATTTACAGGCTTTTCTTGCTGAGCGCGTAGAGGGCGGCTATAAAGCCACCAGCTCAGCGCGTCTGCTCAGCGCGATGCGCCGTCTGTTTCAGTATCTCTACCGTGAAAAACTGCGCGATGACGATCCCAGCGCATTGCTTTCGTCGCCTAAGCTGCCGCAGTGCCTGCCAAAAGATCTCTCGGAAGCGCAGGTGGAGCGGCTGTTACAGGCGCCCAGCGTTGAACAACCCATTGAACTGCGTGATAAAGCGATGCTCGAACTGCTTTACGCGACCGGCCTGCGCGTTTCGGAGCTGGTAGGATTAACCGTCAGCGATGTCAGCCTGCGTCAGGGCGTGGTGCGCGTAATTGGCAAAGGCAACAAAGAGCGGCTGGTACCGTTGGGGGAAGAGGCGATACACTGGCTGGAACAATATATGGAGTATGGGCGTCCCTGGCTGCTGAACGGGCAGGTTATCGATGTGCTGTTTCCCAGCAATCGGGCGCAGCAGATGACGCGCCAGACGTTCTGGCACCGGATCAAGCATTACGCCACGCTGGCGGGCATCGACAGCGATAAGCTTTCGCCGCACGTGCTACGCCACGCCTTTGCCACGCATCTGTTGAACCACGGCGCGGATCTTCGTGTCGTACAGATGTTATTGGGACACAGCGATCTCTCTACTACGCAGATTTACACGCATGTTGCGACCGAGCGTCTGCGTCAGTTACATCAACAGCATCATCCGCGCGCCTGAGGCGGCGGAACAATAAGGGAACAGGATGAAAAACAGATTTGCCATCGCCGCCTTGCTGGCTGCCTCCGTTACTGGCGTTGCCCAGGCTGATGACGCCGCGATCCAGCAATCACTCCGCAAGCTGGGACTGCAAAAGACAGAAATTCAACCTTCTCCGCTGCCGGGCATGAAAACCGTGCTGTCGGAAAGTGGCGTGCTGTATGTCACCGAAGATGGAAAACATTTTATTCAGGGGCCGCTGTATGACGTGAGCGGCGCGCATCCGGTAAACGTAACCAATCAGCTGCTACAGAAAAAAGTCGACGCGTTAAGTAAAGAGATGATCGTTTACAAAGCGCCGAAAGAGCAGCACGTGATTACCGTTTTCACCGATATTACCTGCGGTTACTGCCGCAAGCTGCATCAGGAAATGGCGGATTACAATGCGCTGGGCATCACCGTGCGCTATCTGGCTTTCCCGCGTGAAGGGATGAATGGCCAGGTGGCGAAAGAGATGAAGTCCATCTGGTGCGCGGCGGATCGTAATAAAGCGTTTGATGCGGCAATGAAAGGCGACGAAGTCTCTCCCATCGACTGTAAAATCAATCTCGACCAGCACTATCAGCTGGGCATCCTGTTCGGCATTCAGGGCACGCCGGCCATCTTGCTTGAAAACGGCATGATGCTCCCCGGTTACCAGGGGCCACAGGAGATGAAACAGCTTCTTGATAAACAAATAAGCGGTAGCTAAACATCAGTGAATAAACCGACGCAACTCCGCCGCCGTGAGGCGGCAAATAATACGGCGCTGCCAGCGGATCTGCATCCGTTGCTGCGCCGTTTGTATGCCCAGCGCGGCGTCAGCGACCAGCGCGAGCTGGAGCGCGGCGCGAAATTCCTTCATCCCTGGGATGGATTAAGCGGGATAGAGCGGGCGGTAGCTCTGCTGCATCAGGCGTTATGCGAGGGTAAGCAGATTATGATTGTCGGCGATTTCGATGCCGACGGCGCCACCAGTACCGCGCTCACCGTACTGGCATTGCGCAGCATGGGCGGCCAGCACGTACAGTATCTGGTGCCTAACCGTTTCGATGATGGTTACGGCCTGAGCCCGGAAGTGGTGGAGCAGGCGGCGGCGCGCGGCGCGGAGTTGATTCTGACGGTGGATAACGGCATCTCTTCGCACGCGGGCGTGGAATGCGCGCATCAGAAAGGGATCCCGGTGCTGGTGACCGATCACCATCTGCCCGGCGAAACGCTGCCAGCGGCAGAAGCCATCGTTAATCCCAACCTTAACGACAGTTCTTTCCCTTCAAAAGCATTAGCGGGCGTCGGCGTCGCGTTCTATTTGATGCTGGCGCTGCGGGCGCACTTGCGCGAGCAGGGCTGGTTCGATAACGGGCTGGCGGTGCCTAATCTGGCTGAGCTGCTGGATTTGGTCGCATTGGGCACGGTGGCGGACGTGGTGCCGCTGGATGCCAATAACCGGATTCTGGTATGGCAGGGCATGAGCCGTATTCGGGCGGGCAAATGTCGTCCGGGCATTCGCGCGCTGCTGGAAGTTGCCAGTCGCGACGCACGACAGCTGGCCGCCAGCGATCTCGGTTTTGCGCTGGGGCCGCGCTTAAATGCCGCAGGGCGTCTGGATGATATGTCAGTCGGCGTGGCGCTGCTGCTCACTGAAGATCTGGCGCAGGCGCGCATGTTAGCCAGCGAACTGGACGCGTTAAATCAAACGCGTAAAGAGATCGAGCAGGGGATGCAGGCTGAGGCGCTGACGCTGTGCAATCAGCTGGAACGCAGCAGTGAAGCGTTGCCGCTGGGCCTCGCTTTTTATCATCCTGAGTGGCACCAGGGCGTGGTCGGCATTCTGGCTTCGCGCCTGAAAGAGCGTTTTCATCGTCCGGTTATCGCTTTCGCGCCAGCGGGCGACGGCACGTTGAAAGGCTCCGGTCGTTCCATTGCCGGTTTGCATCTCCGTGATGCGCTGGAGCGTCTGGATACGTTAAATCCAGGCCTGATTCTGAAGTTTGGCGGCCATGCGATGGCCGCTGGATTGTCGCTGGAAGAGGCGAAGTTTGCGCAGTTCAGCGCACGGTTTAGCGAGTTGGTTGGCGAGTGGCTGGATGCTGATGCGTTACAGGGCGTTATCTGGTCTGACGGTGAGCTGATGGCGCAGGAGTTGACGCTGTCGACAGCGGAAATGTTGCGCGACGCCGGCCCGTGGGGGCAGGCCTTTCCTGAGCCGATTTTTGACGGCAAGTTTAAGCTGTTGCAGCAGCGGCTGGTGGGCGAGCGCCATCTGAAAGTGATGATTGAGCCGTTAGGCGGCGGGCCGTTGCTGGACGGGATCGCCTTTAACGTGGATACGCGGCTCTGGCCGGATGCCAGCGTGCGTCACGTTGAGCTGGCTTATAAGCTGGATGTGAATGAGTTTCGCGGCAATCGCAGCGTGCAGTTATTGATTGAGCATATCTGGCCGTTGTAACAGGTTTAGGTGTTTGCGCCGTAGGGCAGGCTTTAAAAGCGCTGCTGGTCAGCCAAAGGGATAAGTTTCCGTTAATATGTTTACGGCTGCGCATAGTAAGGTATTAACGGCTGCGTTGCCGATTAGTGTTTTAAATCTACGCTGCCGGTCTGTGCTGTTGGGGAAAGGTTTAACATCTACGCTGTTGGTTGTGCTGTTGGATAAAGGCTTAACACTTGCGCTGCCGGTCAGAAGAGGGGCAGGCCGATCGGCGGGACGGCATAAACCCATCCCTGGGGCCTCCGCCCGCGCCCTCCCTGGCGCGGGAGGCCCGCCTTTTCTGCCAGCCCCTTTTCTTCCCCTGACTCTGTACTATCGTTACTTCACCATTGGTGTTTAGCTATAAAAGTAATAATTTATTTATGGTGATTTTATAATAATACTTTAGTTTTTATTTCTTTATAAATACGATCTGCGTCACTTCATGCGATCTTTTTTTATTATATTTCTTTTCTCAAAAAAGGACCTGATGAGAATGTTTAAATTAGTTTGTTTGTTATTTTTGTTATTGTCGTTTCCTGCCAGCGCAATCAATATTGAAGATAAGCTTGCACAGGTTAACTATTTCTCTTTGGGTTATAACGGCTTTGTGGCAAAAAAATCTGAGGGTGAGCTTCTCTACGAGAAACTATTGCCAGAAAAAAATAGTGAAGAAGTGTTTTTTAAGCTTCTCCAGTCAGATCAATCAACCAATGAAAGCAAACTGTATGCCGCATGTGGGCTATGGTTGCTCAACAAAGACCGACTTGAAGAGATTAGACCAGAGAAAGGTTTCGTCACTGTTCTTCAAGGTGATATTTTACGAAGAGAAGATTATGTCGAGTATTTTTCCAGGATAAAAAAAAGAGGATGTGTTCGATAAATTAAAAGGAGATGTATTATGAGGAAATTATTTTCCTTTGAAGTTAAAAAGCGTCTGGAGGTATGAATCTTAATGGCTTAAGGCCGTCAAATAATATTTTTGATGGCAGAGGTAAAGATATGGGAGGATGGTTAGATGCAAATAATATTTGCTGGAAGCCAAATACACCAACATGGATCATGTTTCCCCAGGGGAATTACCCACGTTTTTAAATATCGTGCCAGACAGATAAGTATTTAAGGCTGTGGCTAAACAGTGCGAAAGTCTTTGCGCGATTCAATGCCAAATCATTCGCATCATGCCTGGCCCCAAGCGACACAAAATGTTCTGCACTTTACCCGGCCTGTTTTGGGCAAATGATCTTTCCATGTCTGGATTCACAAGGACTGAATCATTTGTACTATGTCTGCCTGGATCATTGCTAAATGATTTGCACACTGTCAGGGCGGCGGCAGGCTGGCAGCGGAGTAAAGCCTCCGCGTCAGGGATGACGCGGCGGAGTCTCCAGAGATGGATTGACGACGACTTTACGTAGCGCCTGCCTGCCGCCGCCCGGAAGCAGTACGCCACTAACCTCAGGCGCGATTCAGCAGCAAGCCCGTCAGCGCTATTTTTACTCGGCCAGACTTTACTGTGATTCAGCAGCAAGCCCGCCAGTTCTATTTTTACTCTGCCAACTTTTACCACCATTCAGAAACAAGCCCACCAGCCTCATTATCCAAACCAATACGCTGCCGATCTCCGTCGCCTTTCAGCAACCAGCAACGCCTGGCCAGCCGCGCCGACTTTCGCCCGCAAAAACTACAATTTCGCCGCCTTTTCAGTTAAACTGCCGCGTTACATCCAAGACACTTCCTCTATAAGATTAAAGCCATGTTTGAAATTAATCCGGTGAAAAACCGTATTCAGGACCTCACTGAACGCAGCGACGTTCTTAGGGGGTATCTTTGACTACGATGCCAGGAAAGAGCGCCTCGAAGAAGTAAACGCTGAACTGGAACAGCCAGACGTCTGGAACGAACCTGAACGCGCGCAGGCGCTGGGTAAAGAACGTTCCGCGCTGGAAGCCATTGTCGATACGCTTGACCAAATGACTCAGGGCCTCGAAGACGTTTCCGGTCTGCTGGAACTGGCCGTTGAAGCTGACGATGAAGAAACCTTCAACGAAGCCGTTGCCGAGCTGGATACGCTGGAGAAAAAGCTGGGCGAGCTGGAATTCCGCCGCATGTTCTCTGGCGAATATGACAGCGCCGACTGTTATATCGATCTCCAGGCGGGATCGGGCGGCACTGAAGCGCAAGACTGGGCCAGCATGCTGCTGCGCATGTACCTGCGCTGGGCGGAAGATAAAGGCTTCAAAACTGAAGTTATCGAAGTCTCTGACGGCGAAGTGGCGGGCATTAAATCCGCAACCATCCGTATCTCCGGCGACTACGCGTTCGGCTGGCTGCGTACTGAAACCGGCGTTCATCGCCTGGTGCGCAAAAGTCCGTTCGACTCCGGCGGCCGTCGTCATACCTCTTTCAGCTCCGCTTTCGTCTACCCGGAAGTGGATGACGACATCGACATCGAAATCAATCCGGCGGATCTGCGTATCGACGTTTACCGCGCATCCGGCGCGGGCGGGCAGCACGTTAACCGTACGGAATCTGCGGTGCGTATTACCCACATTCCGACCGGTACCGTTACCCAGTGTCAGAATGACCGTTCCCAGCATAAAAACAAAGACCAGGCCATGAAGCAGATGAAAGCCAAACTTTATGAACTGGAAATGCAGAAGAAAAATGCTGAGAAACAGGCGCTGGAAGATAACAAATCTGATATTGGCTGGGGCAGCCAGATTCGCTCCTACGTGCTGGATGATTCACGCATCAAAGATCTGCGCACCGGCGTAGAAACGCGTAACACCCAGGCGGTGCTGGACGGCGATCTGGACCGTTTTATCGAAGCAAGTTTGAAAGCAGGGCTATAAGGAACCGATATGTCTGAACAACAACCGCAGGGCGCTGATGCCGCGCTTGAACTTAATAACGAACTGAAAGCGCGTCGTGAAAAGCTCAGCGCACTGCGTGAACAGGGTGTGGCGTTTCCGAATGATTTCCGCCGCGACAGCGTTTCTGACCAGCTGCACGCCCGGTACGGCGACAAAGAAAACGAAGAGCTGGAAGCGCTGAACATTGAAGTCAGCGTGGCGGGCCGCATGATGACGCGCCGCATCATGGGCAAGGCGTCGTTTGTAACGCTGCAGGACGTGGGCGGACGTATTCAGCTTTACGTAGCGCGCGATGACCTCGCGGAAGGCATCTACAACGAACAGTTTAAAAAGTGGGACCTGGGCGACATCCTTGGCGCGCGCGGCAAACTGTTCAAAACCAAAACCGGCGAGCTGTCGATCCACTGCACCGAACTGCGCCTGCTGACTAAAGCGCTGCGTCCGCTGCCGGACAAATTCCACGGCCTCGCCGATCAGGAAACCCGCTATCGCCAGCGCTATCTCGATCTGATCGCTAACGAAGAGTCACGTAAAACCTTCCGTATTCGCTCGCAGATTATGGCTGGCATCCGTCAGTTCATGGTCGGCCGCGACTTCATGGAAGTGGAAACCCCGATGATGCAGGTGATCCCTGGCGGTGCCTCTGCCCGTCCGTTTATCACCCATCACAACGCGCTCGACATCGATATGTACCTGCGTATTGCGCCGGAACTGTATCTGAAACGTCTGGTGGTCGGCGGCTTCGATCGCGTCTTCGAAATCAACCGTAACTTCCGTAACGAAGGCATCTCGCCGCGCCATAATCCTGAGTTCACCATGATGGAACTCTATATGGCCTACGCGGATTACAAAGATCTGATCGAGCTGACCGAAAGCCTGTTCCGTACGCTGGCGCAGAATGTGCTGGGCACGACCGAAGTGCCTTACGGTGAGCAGACGTTCGATTTTGGCAAGCCGTTCGCCAAAATGACGATGAAAGAAGCGATTCAGAAATATCGCCCGGAAACCAATCTGGCCGATCTGGATGACTTCGAAAAAGCGGCAGAGATTGCGCGTTCGCTGGGCATCAAGATTGAGAAAAGCTGGGGCCTGGGCCGCGTCGTAACGGAAATTTTTGAAGAGACGGTGGAAAGCCATCTGATCCAGCCGACCTTCATCACTGAATATCCGGCGGAAGTCTCTCCGCTGGCGCGCCGTAACGACACCAACCCGGAAATCACCGATCGCTTCGAATTCTTTATCGGCGGTCGTGAAATCGGCAACGGCTTCTCCGAGCTGAACGACGCCGAAGATCAGGCTGACCGTTTCCGCCAGCAGGTGGAAGCGAAGGATGCCGGCGATGACGAAGCGATGTTCTTCGATGAAGATTACGTGACCGCGCTGGAACACGGCCTGCCGCCGACTGCCGGTCTCGGCATCGGTATCGACCGTATGGTGATGCTGTTTACCAACAGCCACACCATTCGCGACGTGATCCTGTTCCCGGCCCTGCGCCCGTCAGGTAAATAATTCAGATCGCCTGTGCGAAAAGGGACGCTTCGGCGTCCCTTTTTATGTTACGCCTGCGCGCCGCCTTGAGATATTTTTCTTCCTTTGCCAGGCTGAAGCGATACCTCGTCTGGAGTTAATACTATGCAGCCATTATCGCGCCCGGAGTTTATTTCTCACTGGCAGGCGTTGGAAGAACCTGATGTAGCACACTATCGTGGCGACAGTGAACATATGGGCATCGGCGCGCCGCTGGGCCGTGCACTGGGACTTGCGCGTATCGGCATTCATCATGAGCGTCTGCTGCCGGGCCGCCGTCTCTCTTATCCTCACGCCGAAAGCGCCGAAGAAGAGTTTGTCTATGTGCTGGAAGGCTCGCCTCATGTCTGGATCGATGGCGATTTACATGCGCTGATGCCGGGCGATGCGGTAGCCTTTCCGGCAGGAACCGGTATCTGCCACACCTTTATTAATAACAGCAACGAGGAAGTCAGGCTGCTGGTGGTGGGGGAGGCCAATAAACCGGAGAATCGGATCCATTATCCGCTTAATCCCATTTATGAAACGACGCGCGAAGATCGCTGGATCGATCCGCCGATGCAGCCGCCTGGCCCGCAAGATGGCTTGCCCGACGCACAGCGTAAATAGCCCGCCTTTGCTGAAGCCGTCGTCTAAACCTGCGTAATCTCAGGATTTTGTCTCTGCCGCCAACCAGTCGGCAAAGCGGGCGTAGGGAATATAAAGCGCGACATCTTTGTACAGTGTTTTTCCGCTGCCCTTCGCATTGATCTCATCGCTGTAGCCGACAATCACGCCAGCCAGCGTATCGTCGGAGGCGTTATACACCGCGCCGCCGGACATGCCTTGCACCACGCCCGCATCTGATGCCACCACCACACAGCCAGGTTTATTCCAGCGGTGTTGCAGGCTGGTATTAACCAGATTCTTTCCCGCAGAGGCAACCGGCATCGCGGTATAAAAGCTGTAGCCGTAAAGATTAACCCGATCGCCCATAAAACCGTTGCGAAAACGCGGCGGCAGATTTTGCTCACTGTTCTTGTGGTAAACGAAGGCTAAATCGCACGGTGCCAGGCCTTCACCTTATATAAAGAGAATTTCGCCACGTGCGCGGCGGTCAGGCTATATTCCACAGTAAGAGGAATGGTGGTGCCGAGCGTACCTAAACCCAGCACCGTAGGAATGCCGGTGACAGTCATATCAACGCGCTTCCTGACTGTATTCATAATGGCCGACTGAACAGCCGGTCAAACATAACGCCAGCAGGGCGAACATTTGTCGCATGGCGACTCCCCGATAAATAATTAAGCGTTGCTCATCACCTGGTTAATCCCTGAACGAAATATCGGCAACGGTAATCCTTTCTTTAACGCCTGAGCCAACAGATAAAAATCGGTTTTTACGTGACAAGGCCAGCGTGGGAAAGGCGTATACGGGCCGAGCTTGCCAAGTTTTCTCGCTAAATTAATAAGCTGGAATAAAGGAACTCTCCTGAAAGCAATCCGTCGCCCAAAACAGGATTATTGCGCGCTGCGCAATAATCTCTTTGTGCGGCGCGGGTGTTTGCTGACAAAACCCTGTGTTTTAATAGCGCCCCTGACGCAACAAATAGATTACAACGCGTCATCTGATCCGCTGTAACGCAGCGGCATACCTGGAGTCTGCAATCATCGTTTTTGGGAGAGTGTTATGCCTGTTTCACTGCTGGCGCTGGCGCTAAGCGCGTTCGCCATCGGCACCACCGAGTTTGTCATTATGGGATTATTGCCGGAGGTGGCGGGCGACCTGCGCGTCTCTATCCCTTCTGCCGGTTGGCTGATCAGCGGCTATGCGCTGGGCGTAGCTATTGGCGCGCCGGTGATGGCGCTGCTCACCGCGCGCCTGCCGCGCAAGCGTACGTTAATTCTGCTGATGTCGATTTTTATTATCGGTAACCTGCTGTGCGCGCTGGCCTACAGCTATAACCTGCTGATGCTGGCGCGTATCGTGACCGCGCTCTGTCACGGCGCATTCTTCGGTATCGGTTCAGTGGTTGCCGCCAGCCTGGTGACGCCTAACCGTCAGGCGTCGGCGGTGGCGCTGATGTTTACCGGCCTGACGCTGGCTAATGTGCTGGGCGTGCCGCTCGGCACCTGGTTTGGTCAGCTGTTTGGCTGGCGCGCCACCTTCTGGGGCGTGGCGGTTATCGGCGTTCTGGCTTTTATTGCGCTGATTGTCAGCCTGCCGACCAATAAAGATGAGAAGCCGGTGCATCTTGCCAGCGAAATTAGCGCGCTGGCAAACGGCAAACTCTGGCTGTCGCTGCTGATGACGGTCTGCTTTGCGGCGGCGATGTTTGCGCTGTTCAGCTATATCGCGCCGCTGCTGTTGCAGGTCACCGGCATCAGCAATCGTGGCGTCAGCTGGACGCTGTTCCTGATTGGCGCGGGCCTGACGGTTGGCAACATTATCGGCGGCAAGCTGGCGGACTGGAAAGTCTCCTTCAGCCTGATCCTGAGCTTTGCGCTGATTGCGCTCTTCTCGCTGGCCTTTAGCTGGACCAGCCACGCTCTCTGGCTGGCGGAAATCACCCTGTTCCTGTGGGCGATGGCGACCTTCGCCACCGTGCCGGGCCTGCAAATTAACGTGGTACGCCACGGTAAAGAGGCGCCGAACCTGGTTTCCACGCTGAACATCTCCGCCTTTAACGTTGGCAACGCGCTGGGCGCCTGGGTCGGCGGCGCGGTGATTGAACGAGGCTACGGCCTGACGGCGGTGCCGGTGGCGGCGGCGGTACTGGCGGCCATCGGCCTGCTGGTTTGCCTGATTACCTTCCGTCGCGCAGGCGGCCAGACGCAGCCGGTACGCGCTTAACCCAGCGCCGCGTCGAGGCGAGTCCGAAACTGTGTAGCTTCCCGCTGCAAATGCTCGCTGAACGCGCTGACCAGCGCCGAAGCCGGGCGATGCAGCGGGCGAATCAGGCTCACGGTGAAGGGCACCTCAACGCTAAAGCGCCGGACAGCCACGCCGCTGGCGGCATAATCCAACGCCGTCAGCGGATTCACCACGGAAATCCCCACGCCAGCGCGCACCATCGCACAGACCGACGCCGCGCTGTGCGTCTCCATCACCATTCGGCGCTGCACATGATGTTCATGAAACAGCGCGTCCAGCAGCTGGCGATAGCTGTCGCTGCGCGACAGGCTGATATAGCTTTCTCCCGCAAAATCCTGCGGCGTTAGCTGCTTGCGTGACGCCAGCGGATGAGCGGCGGGCAGCACGCACACTTCATTCAACGTTAACAGTTCAATGCGTTCCGTTCCGGCGGGCGTGGCGTGGGTTTCGGTCAGGCCAAGATCGTAGCGCTGAGCGGAGAGCCACTCCTCCAGCAGCGGCGACTCCTGCGGAATAATATTCAGGCTAAGGTCGGGATAGCGCTGGAGAAAAGGCTGGCAGAGCGGCGGCAGCAGCGACTGGGAAAAAACCGGCAGGCAGGCGACGGAAAGTTCGCCCTGGCGAAACTGCCGTAATCCCTCCGCCGTGCTGATAATGCGATCGAGGCCATACCAGGAGCGCTGCACTTCCTCAAACAGGCGCAGCCCCTGTACGGTCGGATGCAGGCGTCCGCGCACGCGCTCGAACAGGCTGAGTCCGGTCAGCTTCTCAAAACGCGCCAGCTCACGGCTGACGGTCGGCTGCGAGGTGTGCAGCAGTTCGGCGGCGGCGGTCAGATTGCCGCTGGTCATCACCGCGTGAAAAATTTCAATATGCCGATGGGTGATGTTCGCCATAAGCTTCTCCGTTATGCAAAGCCATATCATATTTGCATAGACTCTGCAGAAACAGATATTTTTCAGGCAAAAAAAGCTGTGGCGTAATAGGGAAAATTTCGAGGAGAACCTGCCATGCCGCGCCCGCTAACCCATGCCGACAGTGCCCTGAACGCTGCTAACTTACTGCCGCTGGCCGAACACTATAACGGGCCGTTCTGGGCCTACGATGCCGATATCATTCGCCAGCGCATCGCCCAGCTACAGTCGTTTGACGTAGTGCGTTTCGCCCAGAAAGCCTGCTCCAATATTCATATTCTGCGGCTGATGCGTGAAGCTGGCGTGAAGGTTGATTCCGTCTCGCTGGGCGAGATCGAGCGCGCACTGGCGGCAGGTTATAAGGCGGGCGGCGATGAGATCGTGTTTACCGCTGACGTGCTGGATAAGCCTACGCTGGCGCGCGTGGTCGAGCTGCGCATCCCGGTCAATGCCGGTTCGGTGGATATGCTGCACCAGCTGGGGCAACGCTCGCCGGGCCATCCGGTCTGGCTGCGGGTCAATCCTGGCTTCGGTCACGGCCACAGCCAGAAAACCAATACCGGCGGCGAAAACAGCAAGCATGGCATCTGGCACGGCGATCTGCCGCTGGCGTTACAGGCTATTCA